>Ga0080008_147380_pt1 | contig 13316 bp, 16 predicted proteins | sample ConCONMetagenome_FD_69211 | JGI IMG/M metagenome (GOLD analysis project Ga0080008, IMG submission 69211) | Hot spring microbial streamer communities from Conch Spring, Yellowstone National Park, USA - CON_C (SPADES assembly) (version 2) | ecosystem: Environmental > Aquatic > Thermal springs > Hot...
TTTTTCTCCCCCCGGCTTCCCATAAGCCCTCGCTGACCTGCGCTTTCAGAAGGTACTCGTAGTCTCTTCTTTTCTCAGCGGCTAACGCATTTATTAGCTCAAGTAGTGAGGCGTTAGAGACATTTGATTCATTATAGCCTTTTTTATTCAGAATAACTTTAGCTTCTCTATCGAATGCTTTTAAAAACTCGAAGAACTCCCTGGCATTCTCGTTGGTGAATGAAGAATATATATAGAGCTGTTCGCCTCCAAGCTCATTTTTGACTAAGTAGTGCAGGATATCGGTGATTGAGGCTAAAAGAAGAGGTGGGATAAGCCTCTCCTCTAGGCCGGAGGCATACGTATACATAACGCTCTTTATGCTAGAGAGCACCATGGATAAAGGAAAATCACCAACAGCTTTTCTACCTCTGCTTAATAAATTGCCGAAGTTTATTACCTCATCAATTATTGCTCCATACGCCGAGACAAAAAGCATTAGGTTGTCGTATCTCTCTAGACTCGTGGTGAATCTATGGAGAGCACCGGGCTTTATGTATGATGATATGGTTAGATATAAACTGTGAGTGACCTGAATCTTAAGTCTCCTTTCCTTCCTGAGAGAGGCGATGCTCAATACCAATTCCCTTTAATCAAACAATTCTCTAACTTCGTAATTATTGTTTTTTGGAGCATAATGAATGTATCCTTAAGAATTAAGCAAGAGAGCTACTTACTGTGGGTGGGCCGAGGGCTTAAGTGCGAGGTAAAAACATATATAATATCTGTACATAATATATATTTGGTGTGAAAAATGAGTGTAGAAGGAGAACAACAATTACCAACCGAGATAAGCTTCAAGACGGGGCCGGTTAGAGCGAGCGGATATGCCATCAAGCTTAGAAGGGTTGTCAACGCCGCGCTGAGGGAGCACTACAAAAGCAAGGTTCTTAACCCAAAGAAAGTCAACGAGTACGTAACTAACCTTAACAAAACTCTTTATCAAATTCTCATAGATAGGCTGGGGGTGCCCAAGGAGCTAGTCGTAGATATCTCGGGCAAGATAGTTACTTCGGGGGACTCCATACAGATAAAGGACGTAGAAATTACGTTATGGGACAAGGACGAGCTACTTAGCAGGAGTGTCACGAAAGAGCTTAGAGAAAAGCTCGAAAAGCCAGCGTGACCAGGCATTCCCAGAACTGAAAGGTCTTCATAAGCTAGAGGATATTTGGCAACACAGATTAATTCAACAATAATCGTTTTTATGTATATACACTTAACTGGATTGACGAAGCATTCTTGAGCATGAGCATTTGTTTTTAAGACTTTCTATTGGTAATACTCGTTTTGTTCTTTTTAATATTATTGCGCCCCGAAATAATCAGTGGAAGATAGCTATGAGCGATGACACAATAATCTTCCATAATGATTTGGAAACCAGTTATATCGCTAGCTATAAGTTAAGCACTGTTTCCGATGAATCCCTGGTTACAGCACTTGTGGATGCAATAAGCATAGAGAGCCTTAACTTCTCTCTTTCAGGGATATTTGATGGCTACTCTGTGGTTTTATTTAATGAATGGATAGCCAGAGCAGGTCCATTTACTTATAGTTATGAGCTTTATCAACTAATATATGAGAAAGCAAGGGTAGGCCTTGAGGATGTAGTGGAGAAGATCGGGGAAGACGGGTTATACCTGCTCCTATCTCTTCCATTCAAAGACAATGTCCTCGATGATGAGAAAGAAGCTGCTAACGAGTTACTGGAGATGTTCTTCAACGAATTGGGATTGTTGAATGAATACAGAAAAACACTTGGTATTCTGGCTGAGGAGGCATCTAGAAAAGGCAGACCGGTTCATAAGGTCTACTCATCGTTCATCGCTCATATACTAAACAGAGCTATTAACGAACTGGTAGTAAGTAATGAAGAATGAGTCAAGCTGGTTCGCTAAGTACATAATCACTCTGCTCAAAATTCATTTAAAGCAGACAAAGAGCGATTTTGATACTAAACCCCTGTTGCCCCCCTCCCTGAGCTTCCTTGATAATTATTTTCGCGAGAGGGTATCAGGCATAGCTAAGGAGAAACAAAACGGGTTTGAATGCATGTTCTGCGGCAGAGTTTTTGCCACGCGCAAGAGCATATACCTACACCTAATCAAGAAGCACAAAGAAGATATCGAAAGTTATGCTCAGAGCTTAATAAAAGAAATCGAGGATAAGGTAAGGAGAACCGGCGAGCTACTACCGTTGTCGGATAGTTAACATTTTATAACTATCCGTTCCACCTCAGCTTTCAGGGCTTCATTGATGGCTTTCAGGGGCAACGGAGCTCCCCTCATCCTGAGCATGTTCAGGCATGCAATCACGTCTCGGTATCCCTCGTACCCGCACTTGCACTTCATTCGCCTGTGCCCATTCAGTGCTAATCTTCCACCACACACCGGGCACAGGCTAGAAGTCCCCCTTGGACTTACGTACACGACCGGCAGGCCTTCAAGCTTTGCCTTGTACTCCACGTAGAACTGCAACTTCCTGAAGTTCCAAGAGTGGAGCCTCCTGTTGAGCATCCTCCCATAGTTTATGCGCTTTCTGATTCCCTTCAAGTCCTCCATTACTATTCCTAGGCTGTGTTGCCTAGCAAAGCCAACAATCTTCCTCGAAATCTTATGGCATAGACCCCCTTGTTCTGTTCTTCTCCCTGCCGGAGTACTTCTTCATCAGCCTTTTAGCCGTCTTTGATTTGTGCTTGGCGAGCTTCTGTATCCTCCTCCTGATGTTGAAGTAAGTCGTGTGTATTGTTCTTAGCTCATGATCTAGCCTTAAAAAGTGTGGATTTGAGCTTACCGCTGTTATATTAGATTCATTTACGTCTATCGCTATCCAGTCCTTAGTATTCTGCAGATCCACACTTTTCTTGAAGGGAATGATTACTTTATTTTCGTTTATCGTTATCTCACCTACTTTGAGCTTCCCCTCTTTCCAGGCATCAATGAACTTTTTTTGATATTCCCCGAATTTCAGATTTATGAACAGGAACTCCCTTAGCCTGACCGAGACCCTAATCCTATCTCCGTAAAACTTGTAGAGCTGGGGATCTAACTGCATGAACAGCTTTTTGGCTTCAGGCTTCCCTTCTTTATGCTTTTTCCTAATACGTCTTAAGCATTGCCAACGCTATCTTGCACGCTGAGTGGCAGAAGTGCGTCGAGTAATCCCATCTCCGCTTCCACTCCTCGTAGACGCTCTTTCTAAGCTTGGCGTAGGAGGTGATCCTTCTTTTGTGGGCGTAATCTATGCAGAAATTTATCATGTCCTTGAAGTCTTCTAGGAGCTTTTTGAGCTCATCATTAGGCTCGTATCCGAAGGGGACGCTTAAGATGACTTCCACAAGTAGAGTATACACACAAGAGTTATAATAAAAAATTAACTACTAAGAAACTGCCGAACAACCCTAGTTCTTAGAAAAAGTGCTTTACAGATTAAAACAGAACTCAGACCTCACACGGGTCTTCATCTTGGCTCTGACCTGAAGGTTCATCATCGATGCAATAATTAGGGCATAAAGTATCTTTCCGTTAATCTTACTTTTCCATCGAGGTATATGAATATTCCTCTCCGTACACCCTCCTTCACGGCTTCTTCAACATCAATTGGGGGCTCTATTCCATAGGACTCCCTGAATAGTGTTTTTAGGTCGTCAATTGTTCTTGGCACCAAGGGCCTTTCCTGGAGGATTTTCTTGATTAGATTAATGGTATCCTCCATCTGGTTCCATGGGTAGAGGTACCATACCCAATCAACGACTTCATCGATGTAGTAATCAGGGACGAACTTAGCCACGGGCTTTATGTATTGCATCGTTGCTACTTTTAGTTGCTCGGGTTTGTTGTTCCTCTCTATGTATTCCTTGCTAACAATTATGCTGCGACCAGTATCGCATATATCATCTACGAGAAGAACCTTCTTTTTCTCCAAGTTAACCGTAAATGGATACTTCACAATCGCGTCTTCGAGATGGCCAGCTGTTTCAACCCAATGCTCAACCTTTATCGTTAATAAATCCATAACGCCCAGGTAATCGCATAAAAGCCTCGCAGGCGTGACCCCTCCTCTAGCTATCCCTATGATTACGTCTGGCTGATACCCGGAGTCTACTATTTTTCTTGCCAGCTTTTTACTCCAATCAACAACGTCGTTCCACGTTACTAGCTTAACGGGTATCTTGGGCATAGCTCAAAACCATTCTTTATACATGATATTTACTAGTATTAAAGCATAATTCATCTTCATTCACGATAAGACAGGGATTTATCTTTATTTTTAATTAAGTATAGCGCGTTAGAACACGTAATCTTATGTGCTGACCTCCTCCCTGCCCTAAATGAGCGAAAGTTCCCTTGGAGCGGCTCATTGGTTCCCCGCATCTATTCGGGTTTACATCATGTTATTTGAGGGGCAGTCGGGGTGGTCAGAGGTCCCCCCACAGTGTATTTGCCTAGTGGTCGCGCTCCCCGCATCCACTTGCTTAGGGGCAACCACGGTTCTCGATTAAAAAAAGCATATAAGCTTTTTCACTCATCTTCGCCTTTTAAGGCGGGGCTTTCAGTTGTAAATTTATTTTTCAGAAGAGATAAATATGTATAGAGGTGTTGTCATGATGGCTCTGAAAATCTCTATTCCGGAAGCAAAAGCCGAGATTGGAATTATAGGTGGAAGCGGCCTGTACGACCCCGACTTCGTTGTTAACCCCGTTCAAGTAAAGGTCTATACCCCCTATGGTCAGCCCAGCGACTACATAACCGTTGGTGAGATGGCTGGTAGAAAGGTCGCTTTTCTACCAAGGCATGGAAGAGGACACAGGATACCTCCTCATAGAATAAACTACAGGGCAAACATATACGCTCTCGCTAGCCTCGGAGTTAAGTGGATAATATCTGTCAGCGCTGTGGGTAGTCTAAGAGAAGACATAGCTCCTGGACACTTCGTTGTCCCTGACCAGTTCATTGATATGACCAAGAAGAGAGAGTACACGTTTTTTGACGAGGGCGTTGTCGCGCATGTTAGCATGGCGGACCCCTTCTGCGAGTGCCTTAGAAAAAGGCTTATAGATGCGGCAAGAAGAGTAGGGGTGTCTGTTCATGGGAAAGGAACATACGTGTGCATCGAGGGACCTAGGTTCAGCACTAGGGCTGAGAGCAGAGTGTGGAAGGAAGTGTTCAAGGCAGACATAGTCGGCATGACCCTTGTCCCCGAGGTCAACCTGGCATGCGAGGCGCAGATATGCTATGCTACGCTAGCGATGGTAACGGACTATGATGTGTGGGCTGAGCACCCGGTGACAGCGGAGGAAGTCGTTAGAATAATGAACGCTAACGTTTCGAAAGCCAGAGAGATATTAAGGATTGTTATAAAAGAGTTACCAGCTGAGCCTGAAGCTGGGGAGTGCTCCTGTTGTCAAAGCTTGAAGACAGCATTGATGTGATATCACGGGTTCTCGAGAACATCAGAACCAAGGAGGAATGGCTGGAAGAAAAAAGCGATTACCTAGCGGATTTTATTTCTCGGCACGCCAGGGTTATTTTTAGCTATACGGGTATGGGCGTGATTCCGGCAAAATCAATTTTTCTGTCTCTCTCTATACTTGCTCCCGAGAAAGAGTACTACTTGAAATCCGCCTCTCATTTAGCGTATCACTATCTACCATACATAGATGATGCAGGAGGCGTTGTTCTCCTCGTTGGCTCAGCGTGGGAGAGAAGCGAGCTTCTCAGAACAATGGATGCCCTGAACATAATGAACACGGATTACGTGGTGGTTGTTCCATACAAGCCCGATGACTTAACTATAAAAAAGATAGAGAAGGATAGGTCCCTGATTCTCCCCTCGGCGATGGGCATAAGCGAGTACGTGTACCTAGCATTGAAAACAGCTATTAAATCAGCGGCGAAGATAACCGGCAGAACAGATATGAGGATTAAAAGGCTAATAGAGGAGGTAAAAAGCCTAAGTGGCCTACAGGAGTATTTGGAGCCCATATGCAGAGATATCTCCTCGTTTATCCATGACATATTAAGTAGCAAGCAACCAGTAGCAATACTTTACTCACCATCAATGGAGGCTCCAGCTCTTCTCCTTCAGTATCTACTCCTAAGGCAAGGAGTACTTAGCGTAGCCATGGATTTCAGTGTGGCGCCGGCGGAGAACCTCGACAAGTTCAGGGTTTTAGCTATGTATACTGGCGTTGAAATTGATTTATTCAAGGAAGTAAACTTCAGGTTAATTAAGCAGGGTGTAAAGGCTCATCACGTGAAAAGCGATTTCGACCCGGTAACTAACCAGCTGTACGTCTTAATAGCCGTAGACTCGGTTCTCAGAACCGTCTTGAAAGAAAACTGAGGTTCCTGATATATAAGAGGCAAGTATATTATTTTTTCGTGGTTTTAGATTTATTGAGGTTAGCTGAAATGAGTGAGAGCGGAGCAACGATAGTTTCCGTTAAGGCTAGGGACGGGGTACTGATTAGCGGTGATAGAAAGGTTACCTATGGGACGCTTATTCTTAGTAGAGGGGCGAAGAAGGTTCATTTGCTGACTGACAGGGTTGCAGTAGGGTTCTCCGGGATTATAGCGGATGCACAAAGCATACTCAAGATTCTGCAGGAAGAGCTGAGGTACTACAGGCTGGTTGCTAAGACGGAGATGTCCACTGAGGGCATAGCTAAGCTCTTGTCTTCTGTTCTGTACTCGCAGAAGTTTTATCCAGTTACAAGCGAGGTAATAGTGGCGGGCGTAGATGTAGAGCCGAAGATAATTGTTCTTGACAGCCTGGGGTCCACTCTTGCTGATGAGTACGCCGCTATTGGCTCCGGGGCTTCAATAGCTTATGGAGTATTGGAAGAGGGCTACTCGAAGGACCTCGGCTTAGAGGAGGCGAAGAAGCTTGTTATAAGCGCTATTAAAAGCTCCCTTAAGAGAGATGCGCTTAGCGGCGGAGCCATCGACGTTATATCCATACCTATTAGAGGTGAGCCCAAGGAAGAGGTAATCGAGGAGAAGAGCATCAGTTAGCATGGAAAATTAATCATGATTGATTACTCCGTACCCAAGGCTATACAGGAGGAGACGAGGAGAAAAGCTGTTTTCAACCAAGACTTTGTTAGCAACCCAAAGCTTGTGGCAGCACTAGATGTTTCTTATAAAAAGAGCAAGGCGTTATCAGCTGTGGCAGTTTACAATCTTGAGAGTAGCGAGATCGTTGAGGCTAAGGCAACGCTGGTCGATGTCAAGGCTCCCTATGTTCCTGGGTACTTTTTTCTTAGAGAGATAAATCCTCTTGTGGCCGTATATGGGCTGGTTGAGAATAAGCCTGATGTAGTGATGATTAATGGCCATGGCTATAGTCATCCTAGAAGAGCAGGTATAGCGACGTACTTCGGTGTTTTGTTATCCGTTCCGACTATCGGCGTAGCAAGAAAGTTGTTGGTTGGCGAGGAGCAGTGCAGAAATGAGTGGGATGATACATGCATCGTGATTGATAAGGGAGAGGTCATCGGAATGAGCGTAAGGTCTCACACCGAGAAGTTGTATGTCTCGTCTGGGCACGGGGTATCGCTGGAAACATCTATAAGCATCGTTAAATCCATTATTGAGAGACATGGAGGAAGCCTTTACCCCATGAAAATTGCTGACCTGATAACTAAGAGGTGCTGGGCAAATGAGCAGGGAGGAAAACGTTGATTACGAAACACTCAAGAAAATAGTGTTTCTGGTATTCGTCTTTAGTAATGGTTCGCAATCGAGAATCAAGCAGAAAGAGGTGGCCGATAAGGCAGGGGTTAGCCAGCAAACCGTTAGCAGAATTCTGAAGGAGCTGGAGAATAAAGGCTTAATAGAAAGGCGAATAGGCGGAAAAGGAGAATATGTTTTGCTAACTGAGCAAGGAACCTCCTACCTGAAAATTCTCGGAGAAAGAATAAATAGCATCCTCTACGGCCCCAGGAAGATTATTCTCAAGGGAAGGGTTATCAGTGGCCTAGGCGAGGGCGGCTTCTACGTTAGCCTTCCATACTACTCCGATAAGATAAAGGAGATACTTGGGCAACCCGCTTATCCCGGCACTCTTAACGTCGAGCTAGATAAGGATTCTCCTTACGATAGGCTGTTCATTGAGAAGATAGCTAATATTTACATCCCCGGCTTTAGTAATGGGAGGAGAACGTACGGCAGCGCCAAGGCTATTAAATGCAGCGTTAATGGGTATGTGCCATGCGCAATCATTATCCCATCGAGGACGCATCACTCACCCAGAGTTATCGAGGTGGTCTCGCCAGCCTACCTCCGCGGTGAGCTTGGCTTGAAGGACGGAGATGAGGTTTTTATAGAAATCGCTGGTGAAGGCAAGCAATGATTCCAGCTGGAGACGAGAACATACGTATTGAGAGAACCTTTGTTAACAACATATTGATTCTCCTCAACATAGCTGTTTACATACTAATGGTGTTTAGGCCAGACATACTTCTGCCTGGGGCGACATCCTACGATGAAATTGTGTACAGGCTAGGAATGATCCCCATATTCGTGGTTAACGGAGAGAGGCTCTGGAGCATATTCACATCTATGTTTATACACGCCGGTCTTGCTCACCTTCTTGGAAACATGCTTTACCTATACGTCTTCGGAGACAACATAGAAGCAGCTATGGGCAGGCTCAGATACCTTGTTTTCTACCTTCTTAGTGGCCTGGGAGCAGTGGTTTTCCACATAGTTAGCATAAGCGTTATGCCGCCGGAGTCACTGCTAAACAGGGGGTTATCAGTAGCGAATCCATGGGTCATACCGGCTGTTGGTGCCAGCGGCGCTATAAGCGGAGTGCTTGGGGCCTACCTGGTGATGTACCCGGGCGGAATGGTTAGAACCGTGGGCTTTTTCTTCTGGATACCAGTAGTTCTAAGAGTACCGGCCGCCCTGTTCATAATTGTGTGGTTCATATACCAGCTAGTAATGGGCATTTTCTCCTTGACAACCGTTTCAACGGGCATCGCCTTTTGGGCCCATATAGGAGGCTTCCTAACCGGCATAGCCTTGGTTCCCATACTCATCGATAAAAAGAGATTGAGAAAACTCAAGTTCTATTCATACTGGTATCAATCATCCTTTTATTGAGAACCAATAATTCTTCTTAAGCTATCTATGTATGGAGGCCAGGCTACCCCCTTCTCAGTTATTATCGAGGTTACAAGCTCCGGGGGTGTAACATCGAATGCTGGGTTAAGAGCCTCGGTGCTCTTGGGAGCTATCTCCAGCCTACCAAGAATAGTGGTGACCTCAGTGGGGTTTCTATGCTCAATAACTATCTTTTTTTCCTTGTAGGAAACTGGGTGAATCGTGCTTGTGGGCGCAGCTACGTGGAAAGGCTTCCCGTGTCTCCAGGCAACAGTTGCTATGGTGTAAGTCCCTATCTTGTTAGCTACGTAGCCATCAATAGTTATTCTATCAGCCCCAACTATAACTCTGTCCACCAAGCCCTCGTAGAACAGGTAACCAACCATGTTGTCCGTTACAAGCTTGAAGGGAATGCCCGCCTTCTTAAGCTCCCACGCCGTCAGCCTTGCTCCCTGCAGAAGAGGCCTGGTCTCGGTTGCTATTACTCTTATGTTCTTTCCCTTCCTCCACGCCGTCTTTATTATTCCGAGAGCTGTGCCTAATCCCGACGTGGCTAGTGAGCCAGCGTTGCAATGGGTCAGCACAGTTTCGCTATCGGTAATCAGCTCGCTTCCAATCTCACCCATTCTTAAATTAGCCTCTAGGTCCTCAATCATTATTGATAGCGCCTCGCCCAGCACCTCTTCTTTCAGCTCACTGGGGGAAGAGCTCTCGTACGCTCTTATTACCCTCTCCATTCTATCCAGAGCATAGAACAAGTTGTATGCGGTGGGCCTGGTGCTCCTCAGTATTGATACAGCCTTTAAACCCTCGCTCTTAAGCTCGTTGACCGAGCCCGAAGCGTTGTAAACAGCCATAGCTACACCGAGCCCGGCCGCAACTCCGATGGCGGGCGCCCCTCTTATCTCAAGGTTTTTTATGGCCTCAGCAAGCCTGCTGACATCTCTTGTTTCCCTGTAGACCTCCTCCCATGGGAGAAGCGTCACGTCCAACCATACTACCTTCCCGTCTTTCCAGTAAACAGGGGTGAAATCAACCTTTCTTAACAATGACTCCAGCTTTTCTCTCAGCTCCTCCAGGTTTTTGCTCAAACTCGGCGACCTCCCAACAAGTCTTATCTTGGATAATTCATTTTCGGAATATATATATTTGAGTATAGCGATGGGGACGAGCTAAAAAACTGGTTAATCAGCTAGCTTGGAGTACCTTATCAATACTTCCTTAAGCTTCTTCAAATCAAAATCGTTTTTGAGCTTAACGACAGCTATCATCCCGTGACCACCAACATCAATGGCTAGCCCCTCCTCCACCAAGGAGTTGCCGATTATCATCGCCGAGTTATTCCTTGTCTTTATGACGAGGATTGATGAGTTCCCAAGGTTAGCCAGCAGCGCTACCGGGGCCCTTAGGTTTCTGCTTATCCTTGTGACCAGGCTTGTTACCCCTCTCCTCTTCCACTTTTTCCTAGCGTCTATGAACTTGAAGACCCCCACCTTCTCAGCGGTTATTGCTAGATCAACAGCTGCTTTCTCTATTTCCTTGTCTTTCTCTGCAACCTCCTTCTTCACTCTCTCAAGTATCTCGAGGTCATCCTTGCTCAGTGGGATCGGCAGAGGGTTGCTCATCCACTTAACCATTTTCTCCCAGAACTCGGGCTTGTGCTCGAGCTTGAGGGCCCTGCTGATGGATGCCACCAGCTCAACTATCTTGGCTAAGTCCTCTCCAGGCCTTTTGCCGAGCTCTATTATCCTAACCGCCTCCGCGTAAAGCTTCAGTTTCTGCGGAATCTTTAATCCTCTTTTCTCCAGTATCTCGACTAGCTGGTAACTAGTGGGCTTCCTCATATTCATTCCAATAACGTAGAACTTATCCATAAGGTTACCTACTTTCTCAAAGGTTATTGGGTGATGATCGACGTACACAACTTTGCTATCCTTGCACTCATTGAATACCTTATTAAGTAGAGCTTCAAGCTCACTGGTTAACGGTATATCAAGAATAACGAATGCTCCCGCGCAACCCTCATATTTCTTGTTGAAGTGAGCAACCTCCCTGGCCCCAGTTGGGTAATAAATAATGGTTCTTTTCCCCTCGAGAGGAAAACCATCATGGATCTGTGTATAAGTAATTATAGCAGCTGAGACAGCACCGTCAGCATCCCAGTCAGCAATCACAGCAACAAAGTCTTGGTTTAAAATCAAAACCAAAATCACCTCTTGCAAAACGATATTGTAAAAATACCTATAATAAAAACTAACTTCCACTCATCACAGGAAAAGAACGGTTGTTAATAACTAAAATGGGCGGCCACACCACTGAGCCATGCAGACACCCCCCGCCACGTTGCCAGGGGACTGGGGGGCTGGTCCCCCAGCAACGTGGTATCTGCACAGCTCTGGCCATAGTTAAGTGAAACACAGTTCCCCCACTACCTGCCTGCAGACTAGCTGCAGGCAAGTTGATCGGAAAGCCTCCCGAGCAACATGTGCTTCGAGAGGCTTTCCGTGGGGTTTCCATGTTTCACTTGACTATGGCCTTTGAGGCGTGGCCGCCCAACTATATATTATGGTCGACTAGGTATATAAACCATTTGTTCTAGTAATACCAAAATTATTTGTAATCAAAGATAATACCGCTGGTTATTGGTCACTAATAACACGTGTTATCGTTAGCTGTTCTTGAGAAAAAAGTATTAACTCACGGTGTATCATCATAAATAAATACTTTGTTTAAAGGTGTATGTTTCATGATGATTGTCTTCAGCGATGATTTCATGAAGCACGAGCCCCCCAGTTATCACCCCGAGAACCCTCAGAGGCTTGAGCTGATAATTAGGGGGCTGAGGAGCAATGGGCTTGACTACATGTTGACTGGTTGTGAATGTAGCGCCGATATAAGGGATGTAGCGGTAACAGTGCATTCCGATAGCTATGTTAGCTACATACTACGTAAGTTGAGGGACGCGCCAACATGGCTTGACGAGGACACATACCTTTCAACAGGCTCTGAGCAAGCCATCAAGAGAGCCCTCGGATGCTCAGTGTGCTTTGCCGAGAGAGCTCTTAATAGGGAGAAGATAACAGCTTTTCTTTTAGTTAGGCCCCCGGGGCATCACGCCGGGATTATCGGCGCGGCTATGGGTAGCAATAGCTTGGGATTCTGCATATTCAACAACGCGGCGATTGTGGCTAAGCTTCTCAGCCAAAAAGGAAACGTCTTCATGATAGATTTCGACTCTCACCATGGAAATGGTACCCAGGAGATATTTTACACGGACAAGAAAGTCATTCACCTAGATATACATCAGCATCCGGGAACGCTTTACCCAGGCACAGGCTGGCCTGACCAAACTGGTGAGGGAGAGGCCAGAGGCACGAAGCTCAATATCATTCTTCCTCCAGGGGCCTCTGATGACATAATTGAGGATGTTCTGAGTAGAATGGATCTGTATCTACAGAGGTTTTCCTTCGATTACATTGTTGTAAGCGCTGGCTTTGATGCTTTCTTGAATGATGGTCTAGCTAACCTGAGGCTAAGCGAGATTTCATACTACAATTTGGGTAGCTACATCCGTAGCATAAGTAAGGACAAGCTAATAATCGTTTTATTGGAGGGAGGGTACTCTGTTGGGCTCGAGAGAGGAGTGCCTGCCTTTGTTAAGGGCTTGTCTGGCTTAAGCAAGAGTAACGAGTGGCTTCAAACACGCAGTGATGATAGGGCCTGGGTAAAGTATCATAGCTGGAGAGAGGAGTACGAGGGTTACATCCTCGGCCTTTCAGGCTAAGAGATTTTTTAAGCAATATTACGTTAATTTAAACTAAATTCATAAACAAATATGGTGTCAATAGGTGAGACAACATAACTAACCTAGATGTTATAAAGGAAGTGATAACCGAGTTAGGCTTAACGGGCTTGGTTCTACATAACTCGCCCAACCTCGTTTACTTAACCGGGGTTAACATAAAAACCTTTGAGAGACCAATGTTCCTTGTCTCTAACGGCGAGGAGCACGTTCTTGTAGCTCCCAAGCTTGATAAGGAAAAGCTACATCGCTTTGAGGCCTCCGGAGGAAAAGTGGTTGTCTATGAGGATGGAGCTGACATAGAGAAGCTACTAGCTAGCTTGGCTGGGTCCCTTGGAATAGAGAGCGGCAAAGTCGGTTTCGAT
>Ga0080008_111772_pt2 | contig 13308 bp, 11 predicted proteins | sample ConCONMetagenome_FD_69211 | JGI IMG/M metagenome (GOLD analysis project Ga0080008, IMG submission 69211) | Hot spring microbial streamer communities from Conch Spring, Yellowstone National Park, USA - CON_C (SPADES assembly) (version 2) | ecosystem: Environmental > Aquatic > Thermal springs > Hot...
GCCAGAACCTCATCACCACACTAGCAGTATGCTCCCCCGGGGGGTTTAAAAGCCTTAACGCTCAAAAGCTGTGTGTGAAACTCTACCCCGCCTTGAAAGGCGAGGTTTGCTAAGCTTAAGTATCACCTCATCTACATATGAGCTCACGATTATATTGACATTCACAATCTTAGATCTTCTATCAGGTAGTATTAGTTGGTTCAAGTGTAGCATGTGAGGTGTAATGTGGTAGTGTCACCTCACCTCCGTAGTCTCAAGGGTTACCACAGCGTTTCCCCGCTAACGAAAATACCGTTAGCGGGGTTGGGCCTCTGTGTGGGTTCACTTGCTTCACCCGCACCTCATGGGCCCCGGTCGAGCCCAACGCCATGGGGCTCCCATCTGAGTACGCCCGACAGCAGCCCCCCTCACCGCAGTTCGGATCACCAGGGGGCTGTACCCCTCAATCCTCTTCATTGAGAATGGATCCACACTAGAGGAACCCCTCTCAGATACCCTTACAACGTGGATCGGTCTATCCTCAAGCAGTTTTATGAGCTTAGATACACTCCACTGGTGTATCGTGTCTAAGGCTAGCAATCTAAAACCGGGGTTACCTCCAAGCCCCGAAGCTTAAGTACTCGCATACTGTTTAACTGTAGAACTACAACAACCCCCAGCAAAGACCCCTCCAGGGGGCTCTAGGGTAAGGTAACCTCCTCCCGCTCACCCAACGTACTACACCAAGTATTAACAAGTATTCACAGATATTCAAACTTATCGCCACTTCTGTAACTGCCTCAAAACCGCTATTGAGGAGAGCTCTTCCCTCAAGGCTCTACCCTTAACCTTTAACCTAACTTTAACTCTGCAGGCCACTGCTCACACCAGCTCTGTAAACATGCTTCTTCCTCATATACCCTAGCTTTCTACGCGGTATTATTCTAGAGACGAGCTCCTTAACCAGCCTTACGTCCTCGTCTCTACTCACGTAGCTCGCCACGAGTTACCTTTAGTGGGGGCGGTTATGTGTTTGATGAGGTTTATAGCTTGATTTCAGGATTTAAACTCTTGTTTAGCTACAGGTGTGTTGGTGGTCGAGTGTGGTTGATGTAACTACAGGTGATGTGCTTACAGCCCTCCTATTCCAGGCTGGTGGTGGCTTAATTCTCGGTTTCGCTGCCGGGTATGCTTTGAAGAAGCTTGTTAAAGTGGTGTTGCTAGTGCTGGGGGTGTTCACTATAGGCCTTCTAGTCCTAGCCTACTATGGTATTATAGCTGTTAACTGGGATAAGCTAGCGCTCCTCGTTGAAAGAGCTCTAGCTGGAGCACAGGCCACGACGTACTCCATACAGTCGTTCGTGATAGCCTCGATACCATTCGCTGGGGCCTTCACAGCAGGGTTCATACTAGGGTTTAAGTATGGTTGACTCGTCCTCTAAGGGATCACCTGTTGTTGGAGGGATATCTAGTGTTTGAAGCTTAAACCACGTGCTGTTTTCTAGCCTCTAACCCCTTTTTAACCTCTTCTGCTAACTATAGGATAGCGTTGTTAGAGGTGTGAGTGTCTTGGATGGCCGTGGTACTGTGAGCTTGCTAATCACGTTGGCTGCTCTTACACCTCTATTAGTCTCCACTACCCACACTACACTTCAGGTTTCAAGTGCGGCTCCCAGCGTTAACATTGTATCTTTCAACTCCATGTAACGGATTCGCACCATGGGGGGCCTTGTCATAGTGTATTGCCTTGCAGTCACTGGTTTCTATTTTGTTTTCTATTGTTGTGCCCTTGTTTTCCCTGCTGTGGGCCCCCTATGGTTTTGGTTGGATGTGGGGGTGTTTAAGCTTTACTCTACATCATCCCCGGCTAGGCCGGGATTTCGACTTGGTGTCCTGCTGGGACACCTAGCAATGGTTGAGCTTTGACTTCAGCTACATCAACCGAAAAGTATATAAGGATCCCTGGCTGGACGGGGATTGTTTTGAAGTGTGCTACATGTGGGTTTGGAGTTTAAAGGTTTTCCCCGGTTAGAAGGTTGAGTTCTGAGAGCATAGCTTAGGCTACTCCTACACAGCCTAGCGTTGGAATATTTTTATGAAGGTACAAGGTGGTACTTTGTCTTTTTCCCGGTTTGCAAAATAAAACTGAAATATTTTCAAACATGAACATTGAAGCTTAAAGCCTTAGCGTGTGAAGGTTTAACTTAGGTTTGGAAGTCGTATGGGTAATCACAACTCGCGACTCTCTACTTTTAAGTTTCTAAATCCACTTTTACCTTAGGGTTGCTTTTGGCCGGGTCTTTGGGTTTAGTTGTTAGTGATAGGGATCTTGTTGGGCCTTGGTCTCTTGTTAGGGTTTCCGGTGTTGATGAGGGTTTTAAGGCTCTCTCCTCTATTGATGATGGTAGGCCTGTTGTTTTTGTTTTTGATGGTGTTTGGAGTAGGGTTGGTTCCCTTCTCAGGGTTGCTAGGTCTAGGGGTTTGAATGAGCTCTACCTTGATTTTGTGGATGCCGGTGTTGAGGAGGGTCTTCTGGGTGGTGTTGTTGGCTTGGATGCCTTGGTCTACGCTAGGCTTCTTAGGCTTAGGTTTTCCGATGCCTCCAGGGCTCCTGTTAGGCTTAGCCTTGGTAAGGTTGTTAGTAGGAGGGATCTCTTGAGGGTCGGCCCTGTTGCAGCTCTAGAGTACTTTGTAAGACCTGTTGTCGATGAGGGTCCTTGCTCCAGCTTGAGGGGTTGCACTATGTGTGTTAACGTGTGCCCTGAGAAAGCTCTATCAGGTAAACCTCCCATAGTTGACTATGACAAGTGCACCCTCTGCGGACTCTGCTTTAGCATATGCCCTGTTGAAGCCATACACTCCCCCCAGTTGACCCCTAAGGCTGTTGAGGCTTTCATAGCGGCTATTAGGGAGTCTTTGAGGGAGCCTGTGAACGTTGTTATAGCGGAGTACGGGGCCCTACAGGATGTAGCTGGGGGTTTAGCGGGGTACAAGGTTAAACCTACAGTAGCGCTCCCCGTATGGTCCCTAGCTGAGGTAACACCCCTGGTCTTGCTCAAGCTAGCATATCACGGCTTCACACCAGTAATCTACGCTAAGGGTGAAGGTGGCCTGGAAGATCCTATTGTTGAGTTGGAGAAACTAGGAGTTGTGAGAGTTGCTAGGAGTGTTGAGGAGCTAAAAGCTAGGCTAAGCGAGGAGCCCTTATTCAAGGTGGGGGAGGTTGATGTAACAGCCAGGGGGTATGTTTTAAGAGTACTAGGGGAGGTTGTAGAGAGAGCGACATTAAGCTTCCCCGGGGTCGGGTACCTTGAAGTTGATGAAAACCTGTGCACTCTATGCGGCGCATGTGCTAGGGTATGCCCTACGGATGCTCTAACATTACACGAAGGGGATACCGTTGAACTCGTATTAAGGTTAAGCGAGTGTACTGGATGTAGGGAGTGTGAGACATCGTGCCCCGAGAAGGCTATAAGAGTTAAATGGGCTTACGAGAGGGGGGTTCTGGAGAGGAAGCTTGCAGAATCACGTATAGCTAGGTGTGTAAAGTGCGGAGCCCCCCTGGGGCCAGAGGCTTTAATAGTGGCTGTTGAGAGGAGGCTGGGTATAAAAGGTGATGTTAGTGGGAGGCATACCAGGTTGTGTAGCAGTTGTAAAACACTTTCAATCATAGAGGATCTAGTAAGGTAGGATCACTGGGTTCCACGTACTTGCGTTAAACCCTTCTACCTTAACACCCTCACTATCAACTCTATGAGCCCCGCTAGTACTATGCCAATCACTATGTTGGGTATGAACCTACTGTAGAGTATAGCTTGTATCACGGCCTCCGGTACACCTACACTCCCACTTGAAAGTGCCTGGTCTAAGCTGGAGCCGAGGCTGTGGAATGCGGCTGCAGTGAATATAAGTATAAGTGCTAGGGCTATCGAGTTAAGTATCCTCACATCCCCCCTAACAGCCTCCCTTACAACGTTGCCAAGGAGTATGTAGAGGGTTGCTCCTATAAGCCCTAGTGGCACCCCCAAGCCTAGGAGGCTGACTAGGGCATCAGTTAAACCCATAGTCTTATAGGTGTAGTATGTCACCGCAACCCCCCCGATGGATAGTACTAGTAGTATTGTTAGAGAGGCTAGCTTGATGTGAGCCATCTCCCTTAAATCCTCTAGAACTCCGAGAGCAAACCTAGCTATGTAATCCTCTAAGTTAAACCCTTTAACCATCATGATGAGCCCTAGTAGGAGTAGTGCTATCTTAACCGCTATCGATATGAGGTTGAATAGCAGGAGTAGTGCTATAACGGCTAGGATTGAGCCTGGGATCCCGAGAGCGTACCTAGAGTACCTTGGATCCTCCAAAGCCTTCCTAGCATACCTTAGTAGTAGCGTGTAGCTAGTCTCAACACCTGCATGCTGTTCGACGATAACACGTTTAACAGCAGCTACGGGCGCAACATCGCTTAGAACCTCTGCAACCATAACCTCGTCAAGACCATCACCTACAATGTACAACTCTACGGGCACACCATAGCCTCTAACGATATCCCTAATCCTCTCCTTAACCTTAACCTGAGCTTCAACAATATCCCTCCTATCACCTCCAACAACAACAATATCAGCATCCCTACCCCTCATCTTCAACCTCTTATACAGGCTAAAACCTGCGAACATAGCGTTTAAATCAGCATCCTCAGGCCTCTCCTGGGAGTACAGGAGGGCAGCCTTTAAAACCTCATCCTCACCCTTTACAACACTAACACCCAGAACATCTGATATATCGTTATCAATATCGATGACGACCACAAGGGGCTTCAGCGTGTTCAATAACACTACACCTTACCCTAACTCCCCATAGGTATACTGTGTTCTAAACTTTAAAAACGGTTAACTTTATAGGCTTCTGGAGGGTGGATTCTAGGTTAGAGTTAGGAGCCTTCCACAGGTTTCTCCTGGAATTTCAAGGTGTTTAGTATCGTTGTAGCTAGATGCTCCGGCTTCGTATACCACTTATCATAGGTATACTTCTTTCCACGGTACGAGAGCTCCACATAGTCCCTTGTATCCCTCACAGACATGACCACATCGTTCCCCCTCAGCAGGTTAATAGAGTCTCTTCCTACAGCCACCACCCTCAAACCATACCTAGCTACCTCACCCTCAATGATCTCCCTTAACTTGCTTAGATACTCGCTCATATGAGACACCTAAGACGTTCTTAAAGAGGAAAACCTTTAATCTATTCATGAAAAGGAACCGTGCCCACTAGTGCTAGCGAGAGCCTCCAACACATGTTAACTAGGCAGGCTGACGAGCCTAACGCCTAGCTAGTCATATGCAAGGCTCTGCATCAACACCCTACGACACCTAGGATCCAGCGAGTCGTACTTTTAACCACTACTACGAGGTAAGCGTTCGCGACTCCGCGTCCACTCTCTCGGGCTGGACATCCTCCGGTGGCCTGTAGTTCTCTGCTTAGATGCTCCCTCTTCACCTCCCTCCATCCTAGGGCTGAAGACCTCGGCTCCCGCGGTGTGCCCCCCAGAACTACTTCCCCGGCGGCTTCTCTAAACTTTAACATCATCGGCTTGGTTTAAACTCTCACCTTCCACCCTAGAAGGCAAGACCCTCGGTTGTAGGCAGGCTAGGGATCTCTTGAGGGATGGTAGCGTTAAAATTTAAATATAAGCTTCACTACAGATTTCCTGGTGTCCAGTTTGGTTAGGGTTGAGGATATTAAGGTTTTTACCGTTGTTGGTGCTGGCACTATGGGCCATGGTATTGCTGAGCTCGCGGCTATGGCTGGTTTTAGGGTTTACCTTGCTGATATCAATATGGATATTCTCTCTAGAGCTCTTGATAGGATTAGGTGGAGTCTTGGTAAGCTTTATGAGAAGGGTGTTGTTAGGGAGTCTGTCGACGTTATCATGTCCAGGATCACCCCTGTTATAAGCGTAGGACCTGATGGTGGCTGGTCTAGCGAGCTTGCAAACGCTCTGGCTGAAAGCCAGTTTGTGATAGAGGCTGTACTAGAGGATCTAAGGTTGAAGCAGGCTCTATTCGAGTTTGCTGATAGGCATGCTGCTCCGGATGCTATCCTAGCTACTAACACTAGTAGCCTCCCTATAACGGAGATAGCACAGGCTACTAGGAGGCCTGAGAGGGTTGTCGGGATGCACTTCTTCAACCCACCGGTGTTGATGAGGTTAGTCGAGGTTATCAGGGGTGCTCGTACGAGCGATGAAACTGTAGCTGTTACAGTAGAGGTTGCGAGGAGGCTTGGTAAAACACCTATAGTCGTTAACAGGGACATACCAGGGTTTATTGTTAACAGGATCCTGGGTAGGCTTTTCAACACAGCATGTTACGTCGTGGAGAGAGGGTTAGCTACTGTGGAGGAGGTTGATGCCACGGTGTTCTACACACTAGGGTTCCCCATGGGTATCTTCGAGCTAGCAGATTATAGTGGTATCGATGTATTCCACCTAGTCTCGACGGCTATGGCTGAGAGGGGGGTTAGGGGGCTCCCGTGTAGGTTGTTCGAGGAGAAGTACAAGAGTGGCAGGCTTGGTGTTAAGAGTGGTGAGGGCTTCTACAAGTACCCTGAGCCTGGTAAGTTCGTTAAACCAGCTCATAGGAGGGAGCTTGCTGGCAAGGTTGACCCAGCATTGCTACTATCACTGGCCGTCAACGAGGCAGCGTACATGCTAAGGGAGGGTATAGCATCCAAAGAGGATATAGAGACGGCTGTCAAGCTAGGGCTTGGATGGCCTAAGGGCATATTCGAGCTAGCGGACGAGATCGGCATTGACAGGATTGCCGAGGCCATAGCAAGGGTTAGGAGTGAGACGGGCTTGGAGTTCATAGAGTTAGACCCACTACTAGCTAGTATGGTTAAAGAGGGCAGGCTTGGTGTTAAGAGTGGTGAGGGCTTCTACAAGTACGCTATGGTGGAGGAGGTTAGGAAGGAGACGATGATAGTTAGGAGGGAGAAGCCGATAGCATGGATTATACTCAATAGGCCTGAGAGGCTTAACGCCATAAACCCTAAGATGTTAGAGGAGCTTAGCAGGACACTTGACGAGCTCGAAGAGGATCCAGACATTAGGGTGGTGATCGTAAAGGGTAGCGGTAGGGCTTTCTCAGCGGGAGCTGATGTGACTGCATTCGCTGGAATAAACCCGATACTAGCGGTGAAAGCCTCTAGGAAGTTCCAGGAGCTAACGTTAAAGATGCAGTTCTACACTAAGCCGGTCATAGCCGCTATCCACGGCTACGCTCTAGGTGGGGGTTTGGAGCTAGCTCTGAGTGCTGATTTTAGGATTGCTTCTGAGGATGCTATGCTAGGTCAGCCTGAGATAAACCTAGGCTTCATCCCAGGTGCGGGGGCTACTCAGAGGCTGGCCAGGATTGTGGGGCCTGCTAGGGCTAAAGAGCTTGTAATGACGGGTGATCTCATACCAGCTGTTGAGGCGTACAAGATGGGCTTGGTGAATAAGGTTGTTAAACCGGAGGCTCTTGACGGGGAGGCTAGGAGTCTTGCAATGAAGCTTGCGGATAAACCACCATTAGCGCTAATGGCTGCAAAACTAGCGGTAGACATGGGGCTTGAAGCAGGGCTATGGCCAGGGCTGGCTATGGAGTCACAGCTCTTCGGAATACTATTCTCAACAGAAGATGTAATCGAAGGTGTAACAGCGTTCCTTGAGAAGAGGAGGCCGAAGTTCAAAGGCAGATAGCAGTGTAACCTCACATCATCCAGCTTTAACGTTAAGCAAACCGTTACCTCCCGAAATTTCTCCTCTGTCTCTTAAACCACTCTATAGCCAGGTCTAGCTCTCCCCTCGTCAGCTCAGGCCATAACGTGTCCGTGAAGTAGAGCTCCGCGTACTCCACCAGTAGTGGGAAGAACCCACTTATCCTCCTCGCACCCCCCGTTCTAATAACAAGATCTATTGGCGGCATCCTCTGCTCAAACCCTAGATTCCTGTGTTTAAGTTGTGAGAGCTCCCACCACACGCTATAACACAACCCTACATGGAGCACCCTCCTTCCACTACTGTACATTTCAACTAGATCCTGGATCTTACGTCTCGTTCCATCCGGGATTAGAGTTAGGTCGCCTGATACAACCAGTTTAACGTCATACTCATCTAGGAGCCTCTCCCTCTTAAGATCTACTATAGCTTTATCGAGCACCCTCAGCAATGCATTCCTCTCATCCGCATCCCTCTTCACACAGTTATCGTAGCTCATAGCGTATACGGTCAAATACCTTACATTGTAGTCGAAGAGGTACCTAGCAACCTCCTTAAGCTTACTATACCCGGCTTCATAGGCATCCCTGATAGTTAAACCCCTAGACCTAGCCCACCGTCTATTACCATCAGGTATTATACCTACATGTAGTAGCTCATTCATACTCACAACCTCTCTTAAACCAGCCTAGACCCCCCTACTACGCCTTGATAACATAGTTGGCCCTAGGGGGTTTAAAACAATGTTATCTAGGAGCTCCACGTGCTTAAAGTCCGAGAGGGTTAAGTTAACGATATCAGCCTAATCCCGGCTAGCTGTGTTTAACTTCATCCACGGACTTCACTAGGGATAGTATGCGACAGGGGAGTTCACCCTCACAACGTGCAAGAGTGGGTGTTCTGTTTAACAACCAGCTATTTACCCATAGAGGATCCCTCTCCTAGTTCTAGGGTGGGTAGGTGTGGGGGTTCTAGGATCAAAGGTTTTGGTAGCTGTTGGTAGCGTTAACCCTGTTAAGGTTAGGAGTGTCAAGAGGGTTCTATCGAGGTTCATGGACGTGGAGGTTGTACCCGTTGATGTGCGCACGAGCGTTCCAAGGCAGCCGGTGGGCTCTAGGGATCTAGTGCTAGGGGCCCTGGAGAGAGCCCTTGGAGCCCTCAACGTGGTCCCCCGAGCTCACCTCTCTGTGGGAGTCGAGGCCGGCCCTATGGAGTTCTATACCAGGACGGGTTTCCTCGAAACCCAGGTTGCAGTCATAGTTGATAGGGATTGCAGGATCTCAGTGGGCCTCAGCCCCTCCTTCGAGCTAGATCCAGAGGTTGTTAAGCTCATGTTGATGGGAGAGGAGTTATCGCAAGCAGTTAGGGTTCCGAGAGGCGCGGGTGATATAGGGGAGATGATAGGCTACATAGGCTACATTACACGAGGTTTGATAACAAGACAGGGTTTAACGGAGGCAGCAGTAGCGATGGCCCTAGCTCCTAGGCTTCAGAATCCAGGATGGCTGTTAACTGTGGAGGAGCTCGTGGGAATACTAGGTGTTAAACCGTTATACGAGTGTGTAAGAGCGGTATCCTAAGCTTAAGTTGAAGCCCTCTTGGGAGAGCGGGTTTGAGGTTCAACGTCACGCTATGCCGCGCTTGGTGCTAGTATGTACCTAACGGTACTCCCATCAGGGCTTTTGAAGTTCAACTCTAACGGTTTATCTGTTGAGAACATTAGCTCCACGGATTCAGCCACCTTACATAAGTCTAATGTGTTCTCCAGGTACGATACATCGTATTTCGCTCTAGAGGGGTTCCTAGCTTCAAGGTCTATGAGGGCTGATGATTCCCTCGTCAACCTAAGGGTCACCTTTGGCCCCGCCTCCCCCGTGGACCTTAGCACTATTTGGTTTTCATCAGCCTCTATCTCCACTATGTCTGAAACAGCTTTTATATCCGAGATCGCCTTCTTCAGCACATCGCTTATAACCACTGCTTCAACGTCGTGCTCAAGCTCCACCTCTCCTAGCTCTTCAACCGCTATCTCAAGGTTCGGGAGTAGGAATCTCCTGATAACAGCTCCTTCAACACTTACCAGAACCCTATCCTGGGCTATCACCATCTCTACAGGGTTACCCTTCCTACCCTCTAGTATATCCTCTAGAACCCCTAGATTAAACCCTGCCTCTACCACCTCCCTATCCTCCTCTATCTCATATTCCAGGAAAGCCTCCCGGGGCATGTGAACCTCAATGTAGGCTACCTTTGCGGGATCCATACCCACTATCCTTAAGCCAGTTCTTGTTAACGATAACTTAGCCTCATCCAGTATCTTCGACAAGGCTACTATCAGCTCCTTAAAGGTCTTAACATCCGGGTACTTGATCCTAGCTATAGGGCTCTCCACCTCCGCCTCAAGACTCACAGCCTACACCCTCCTGGCTACTAATCTCTAGGAATACAGGCTTTTAAAGCAGTTCAGCTAGACTAACTCTAATGCTATAGCTGCAGCCCCTCCAAGCCCGTGGCATATCGATGCCACCCCCCTGGTGCCGCCCTTCACCTCTAGGACGTTTATCAGCCCCAATGTTATCCTAGCTCCACTAGCTCCCAACGGGTGGCCTACGGCTATAGCTCCACCGTGGACGTTGAGCCTCTCATATGGTACACCCAGCATCCTGTTCATAAGGAAGCTGTTGACCGCGAAAGCCTCGTTATTCTCCCAGAAGTCTACCTTATCAACACTCCACCCTATGCTGTCTAGAAGCTTCCTCACGGCATATATGGGGGCTACCGGGAACTCCCATGTATCAACACCTACATACGAGTGGCCCACAATCCTAGCTTTAGGTTCTAGGTTAAGCTTTCTAACAGCATCATCTGATGCTAGGAGTACTACAGCAGCGCCATCGCTAAGCTGGCTTGATGTAGCAACGGTATGCGGGCCCTCCTTTGTGAAGACAGGTTGTAGAAGTCTTAGATCCTCAAGCCTCAAATCCCCCCTGATGCCCTCATCGTAGTCTAGGATAACCTTTTCATCCCTCACTACTGGAATCACATACCTCCTCATAACACCAGGCTTCCAGGCTAAAGCAGCTCTCATGTGGCTCTCGAAGGCTATCCAATCCAGCTCCTCTCTAGGCGCCTCGTACTTCCTAGCAGTCATATCAGCCTCCTCACCCATAGTATGGCCTAGAAGCGGGTCTAGGAGACCATCGTAGACCATAGCATCGTAGACCTCACCCCTACCCCTGTTCAGGATGAAATGGCGTACACCCCACCTGTAGGAGGCTGGTATTATGAAGGGGGAGTTACTCATAGACTCCATACCGCCAGCGATGACAACATCGTAGGAGCCACCGGCTATATACATAGCCCCCGTGATAATAGCCGCCATACCGCTAGCGCACACCATGTCAACGTTCATAGAGTCAACACTCTGAGGTATACCAGCCTTTAGGGCAGCCTGTCTAGCTGTGTTCATACCAGTCCCAGCTCTTATAACATGACCTAGGACTACGAGTTCCACAGAGGAGGGTGGGATACCGGTTCTGTTTAGGAGACCTTTTATAGCATAGGCGGCTAGATCAACAGCAGTAAAATCCTTTAAACTCCTACCAAACCTGCCTATGGGGGTTCTCACACCATCAACGATATATACGTTCCTCAAGCTACCACCACTATTCTAGTTACCCAGGGGAATTAAATAGTGGTGTATCTATCTAAACTCGACAATAGTCGAATTAGGTAAGTGCACAGCTATTGGATAACATAGTCTAGGGTTTCACCTGCTAACCCTAGGAGCTCTTCAAGTTTCCCATGGTCTAGTTTCTCGTACCTCTCAATACTACCAACATCGTACCAGAACTCATCGTGTATGTAGGATCTAACGTTAAACCCCATGCTGATCATACCTGGTATCATGTCACCCATTATGTCGAAGTCGTAGCCTAAGTTCAGGCTCTCCACGGCTCTCTTAGCACTATTAACCTTCAACATTAGAATTCCTATCGTCGCGTTTAACCCGAGCTCCGGCTTCTCGCTCAACTCCACAACTCTACCATCAGCATCTACAGTTGCTATACCAACGGGGACTTTGTAGGCTTGCGTTAGAACCAGCGTTACATCAGCTCTACTGGATCTGTGAACGTCGATTAGCTCCTTCACGTTCAGGGGGGCCAGTATATCGCCATACCATATCAGTACATCCTCATACTCATCTAGGAGCCCTAGGTCTAGGGCTCTCCTTAGAGCACCTCCAGTGTTAGAGTAGGGGGGCTTGTCGACAACATACCTCATCCTAACATTAAACCTGGAACCGTCACCGAAGTAGTTTACAACCTGCCTCCACCTGTAGCCTATGAGGACTAGGATATCCCTCACACCCCACCTCGACAGCCACCTCACTATGAACTCGAGTATAGGCCTCTCGCTAGAACCAACGGGTATCATGGGCTTGGGTATGTAGTACGTTAGAGGCCTAAACCTCCTACCCTCGCCACCTGCAAGTATAACGGAGGAAATCTTGTTGCTCAAAGCACTAGACCCAAGCTGGATAGCTCAGCTACCACTATTTAAACTTCACCCCTCAACACCTGCATTAGAGCTGGCTAACGTTTAAGCCCTAGGAGGTTGGAGGCCTTCCCTCGGACTTCCTCCGCTCCTCCCAAACCAAGACCATTAGTATCCCTGAGAGCGTTAAAGCCATGAAGATTGCTACCTCCTGGCTCACAGGCTCTCCTAGGAGTAGGAGTGCTAGTAGTGTGGCTCCCACAGGCTCTCCTAGGACTGGTACTGTTGTTGCTAGGAGGCTTAGCCTCCCTATAACATAGTTTATGAGTGTGTGGCCTCCAAGCATTGGTATAAGGGTTACAAGTACTATGAACATCCAAGCTTTGGGCGTTAGGCTTACCATGTTGATGCCGGCTAGCATTGTTAAGGGTATGGCTGTTACAGCTCCCATGGTGTACACTACGGCTGTGTACTCTAACGTAGTATACCTAGCCCTCATAACCCTACCTATGGTGAAGTAAGCTGAGACAGCTAGCATGCCACCGAACGCTAGGAGAGCCCCGAGCACCGGGTCACCGCCTGGAGGTGCAAGCTCCCCAGTGTACGATACAAGGGATAGCCCTATGACGCCCATGAAGGCCACCATGCTTCCAAGGTACTGGGCTACAGAGTACCTCTCACCCAGTATAAACCTCCCAACGATGGCTAGGAGAGCCGGATAGCTATCAACAATGGTAACGCTAGCAGCGACATTAATATGAGCTAGACTATGCATCCAAAGCATGAAGTGTAAGGCAGTTACAGAAGTGGCGATAAGTTTAAATACCTGTGAATACCCGTTAACATTTAGTGTAGTGCATTGGGGTAGGGGTTTAAGCCCCTGGTGATCCGCACTGCGGTGAGGGGGGCTAAAGGTAGGTTCAAGGTAGTAAAGGTTGTGTTGAGGATTGCATACGTGGATGGCAAGGTTGTCGAGAGGGATGTTGTTGGAGCTATAAACATTGGGTTGAAGTACCTCTCCTCAGATGGGAGCCCCGTGGCGTTGGGCTCGACTGGGGCCCATGAGGTGTGGGTATACC
>Ga0080008_113967_pt1 | contig 13287 bp, 16 predicted proteins | sample ConCONMetagenome_FD_69211 | JGI IMG/M metagenome (GOLD analysis project Ga0080008, IMG submission 69211) | Hot spring microbial streamer communities from Conch Spring, Yellowstone National Park, USA - CON_C (SPADES assembly) (version 2) | ecosystem: Environmental > Aquatic > Thermal springs > Hot...
TTGAAGCACAGCCTTTCTCACTAACCATAACGAATAGTTTCAAAGTACGCATCATAGTTAAACCCGACTATTCAGGGAACGTTAGAGTCTCAATAAACGCTTTCAACAGTGTTAAAGAATTCGCGCTCGAGAATAATACTGTTGAAACAGAGATAAATGGCCCATGGCTCCCAATCCTGACCCCAACCGTGAAGGTTTATGCCGTCTCAGACGACCCTACTTATGAACCTACCCTCCAAGAATTCAACATCGTGATTGTAAACCCTCTACTCACAGTTTCCATAGGGTTCGGCCTCATAGCTCTGAGCACCGCCTTCAGAACAATGGAGACTGTATTCATAGTCCATGTGAAGACGCTACGTTCAGGGCCACGGAGAGAGCGCAATGTCAGGACTCCCCAATCTGACGGAGCATGGGAGACTAGATCTGTGATCGCCAAAGTATACTACGCGGTTCTTTCAAAGCTTTCATTGGGGCTACCCGGGAATTCGGAAACCTTGAGAGAACATTTCCACAAAATAACTCTCTCAGGGAGAATTAAGAGTTTGTCGGAAAAACTGCTCAAGCTTGCGGAGAAGGATCTGTATGCCAGGAGCAAACCTAGTTATGAGGAAGCGATTGAGATCGCAAACCAGGTGTTGAACTATGAGGCTGACTAATTATCTAGCACTAGTGTTCATCATATCCGGTCTTGTAGGGTTCGCAACAATATTAGTCCTGCCCTCCACAATGGATTACTCCGTGTTAAACAATTGGGAAACAGGTTTCTCAGAACTAGTACGCTACTATGATGCCTCAATATTAACGAGCCCGAAAGATTTGGAAAGTCTTAATCCCGTAGAATACGTTCTACTGGTTGGAAGTGTAGGGGAGCTGTCTAGCGACGTACTGGCACGTTACAAGCTTTTCGTTGAGAAAGGCGGGGTCATTATTGTAACAGGTGATGCGGTTTTGCTGAACAGTGTTGCAGAGGCTTTTGGTAGACAGGATTTAGTGGGTAATGGAACAATATATGATATGGTTTTCAACGCAGGCAACAGGTTTAAGCCCAAAGGGTACAGTCGAGCGTGCAACTGTACCGTGGCAGTTTGGAAGCCGTCGCCTCTTACACTCAACGGGGAGTCAGGACTGGTTGAGACAAGCTCTTTTTCATATCTCGATCTAAACAACAATGGTTTCATGGACTTAGAAGAGCCCATCGGGTCTTTCCCAATATCCTTAATGCTCGATCACGGTGATGGAAAAGTGGTCTTTATGGCTTCTCCAAGGGTTTTCACGAACGACATGCTTGAGGAAAACAAGGAGTTCCTAGATTTTCTTAAAGGAAATAGATCACTCATTGTTGATCAAATAATGCAGTCGAAACAATTGTTTGAAAGAGTGAGATTAGCGGCTTTTAGAACAAGCAGTGTTTTACTCACAGGAATCTTATCATTACTCCTCGTAACGGTGATTATTGTTGCTGGTAGCAAAAGATAAGGTTGCTACCTTAATTAGCGCTCTACAGTTGCTTTACTCTATAATGCTTACTTACTTAACAGGTGATCTCCTCTACCTTGTTGTAACAATCGTATTTACTACGCTGGTTTTTATCATGAGAAAGGAACACAGGGATGCCGTGAGCCTAGCCTGGAGCGTTTCCGTTTTCACGCCTCAAACGCCTGCTTCAATAATCCCTCTTCTCTCTCTTCTCATAGTCCATGCCGAACTACCCGTTTTAGAAGAGTTTCCTGAAAGACCAAGATTGTGGAGATCAGTGCTCACCGCTACCGTGTTAACGCCTGTGTATCTTTTAAACCCTTACTCGGTAATTCCTGCGGCGTTCTACCTTGTCGTAAACTTGGTCCTCAGTTTCAAGGAATATCTAAGGCTCTCGAGAGTTAGGGTGGAGGTCGGGGAAAAGGTTCGGTCAATAGTGATGGGAGAGCGTGCTGTTTTCGATTTTAACATAACCTCTAAAGGTGTTGTTGCCTACAGAGTTATTGTTAACAATGAAATCCAAGGCGAAGGGTTCGCCGATGGGAATCATTCCTTTCAATTGGGCCTCCACCCCAACACAGCTGGTGTTCACGAATACCGCGTAGTGTTCGAGATAGCTGATCCGCGGGGACTCTCCAAGATTGTCCTGGACCCGTTTACATTAAAAATCAAGGTTACACCGAGATCATTGGTAATTATGAAGGCTTTCAGGGAAATACTTGCTAAATACTATTCCACAATAACTCCGCCTCCGATTTGGGGCATTACTCCAAGCTGGGAATACGTTACAGGGTCTTCAACAGGGGCCGGTAATCTAGGAGAGGGGGTAGGGGCGGGAGGGGAATCCGGTCGGGAGGGAATTGCCTCGGGAAAAGTATCGCCTGGGGGAGAACAGAAGGAGAGATATAAGGTAGATTACACACTGGTGTTTTTCGCGAACATGTTAAGAAAATACGATCAGGGTTTACGTGTTAGCGATACAGGCGAATATGACGGGGCAAGGGAGTATATGCCAGGAGATCACCCTAGGAGCATCCACTGGAAGAAGAGCATCAGTAAGGGGCAACTAGTGGTGAAATCCCATTCTAGATCATCGGAAGATGGCGGCGGAGGCGGTGACGTAATAATAGCGGACTGGGATGCGTCAAACCCTGTCGAACTCGACCGTTTAATAAACACAACATATGCCGCTCTCTTCGCAACCAAGCGGAGGATATGCTTGTTTTTGAAACTCCCCAACGGAGACATGTTTTACACGGAGGGAACCCTAGTACAAATAATTGCGGCATTAAACGAGCTTTTAGCACGGGAGGAGGTAAAGGCTAAGTTTAACTATAAGAGCTTTTTCAAGCCCCAGGTCATGGTCGAGGAGACGTCCACCTACCCGGTATGGGATGAGCTCCTGAATCACTACATGGGAATCGCGAGGGGTCTTTTAAAGCTACTTGAGGAGAAAAATATTGGAGGAAACGCGGGCTTCATACTAATATATCCTATGGCGTATAGTTTAAAGTATCAAGTAATAGGTGAGTACTTGAGAAAGGTTGGTTTCACTGGCATAAAGATTAAGGAGTCAGCAAATTTGAAACAAATGATTCGCGAGCTAGAGGGCGTGGGAAAGTGATCCTTAATGAGGAGGTTTTCGCCGTAATACTAGGAGTAACGATCATAGGCTCGGTGTTAGGGATTGCTTTAACCCTCCCCCGAAGCCCCGAGACCTTCACGGCTCTCGGCTTACTCAATGAGGAGGGGGTGATCGGGGATTACCCTTCGAGAGTCCGCGTGGGAGAGCCTGTGAAGCTTCATCTCTTCATATACAATCACCTCGGTTACACAGCTTTGTTTAAATATCAGGTTAAAGAAGGGGGCGGTGAAGTACCTTCCGAAAAAACCCCCCTCTATGACAAGACCATTCTAACCCAAGGCGTCATCCTCCTTCGCCACGGTGAAAACGTAACCATACCTTTCACAGTAGTTTTCACCAAGCCATTCACCAATCAGACGCTTGTGTGCGAACTATATTACTATAACCCCGATTCGAGGATCTGGGAGTATACTGGAAGATTTGTTTTCATAAGATTGAACGTCACAGAGGCTGTCTTGCCTTGAGCAGGAGAGAAACGCTTGAAGAATATGTGAGAAAGAATGCGAAAAACTGGTGGGAATGTACTAGCCTCTTGACTAGTCTGTATAAGGAATGGGCTGAGGGTAAGCTAGTGCTCGAAGACCCGGAAAAGCCTCGAAGTTTTCCGGAATTCCTACTACGTCCCGACTACTCGGCATGGTTTCACGGCTTGATACTGATCACTTTCTTCACCGTGATAATCGTTCTCATCGCAGATGGTCTAACCATGCTAACCCCCTTGAGATACGTGCTCGGCACGGTTTTCGTGCTGTTCCTACCTGGCTATAGTCTCGTGAAAGCACTGTATCCTGGGAGACAGCTGAGGCCCCTGGAAGAGTTAGCGCTCTCCATAGGGTTAAGCCTGGCATTAGTCCCTTTGATAGGGCTGATCCTCAATTACACTCCATGGGGGATTAAGCTGGCTCCCGTGACGATATCTCTGGGTTTAACTACAACCGCTCTCTCAATAATTGGCGCCTACAGGTCGTATAAAAGGTTAAGTTAAATTTTTATATGATGGAATATGTTAAAACTCCTTGAGGTCGTGGGAATGGGTCGCGATCAGTTAGTTGGGTGGCTTCTTGTAATCTCTTCGCTAATAGTTGTTGTCGCCTATGCTTACATACTGTTTCTTACAGAATATAGTTTCATGCTCGTCCAGCTTACCCTGATGATCGCTGTAATCGGTGTTTTCGGCATACTGGGATGGATAGGGTACACATTGGCCACGACGCCTCCTCCTAAACCCATTGAGGAAATTGAGAAAGAGATTGAGGAAGAGTTGAAAAAGCTGGAGCAGGAGGCAAAGGAGGATAAAACAGGCGAGGCGAAGACTGGCGGCTAGATGTTGCATTCAATTCCGCATTTTTCGAGAAAAACTTCGTAAACTCTCTATCCTCCTTCAACATGTAGTTTAAATATGTTAGCAGGAACTGGTACTGTTGAATATACAAGTCTATAAACCGGCCTTCATACGCGGCCTCAATAAGCTTCTTCACAATGTTTTCAAACTCCACGCGGCTTTCTACATGCTCCCTCCTTTTTGCCCGAGGGTAGTTATATTTCATCATCAACTTCTCCTCGATCCTAAAATGCTCCAGAACAGACTCTTAAGCCGTTCTTATCAACCCGGGCACCTGATCCACGCTACCGTCTAGAATAGGTGTGAAAACCTTCTGGAACTCGGTAAACATTTTCTCGTGAGCCTTGCCGAGAACCGGTATGCCGACCTCGTATTTCTTCAATTACTCAATAAAGATTGGTTTAACCCTACATACTCGTAGCTCATCCTCGCCGTTGATGCAAGTGCTAGCGAGGAGTTCGATTTGCTTCTCAACATTTTCATCAATTCCAAGGCACTCTATGTTAACAATTGTATAGGACTTAGCCATTATTAAGCAACTGATACCTTTGATATCTCTGTAGTCAAGTAGCAAATACTCTCCTTCCCCAGCCTTTGAAACCTCCTGTGCTAGATCCCTAAGGGTTTGACCAGGGGCTCCGATCTCTCCAACTCGAGCAAATCCCTTAACTTGCTCAACCTTATCTTTTGAGAGACCTCGCGTATAAGGGGTGATAACTTTACACCACAATCGCTGTTCGACGTGCTAATAGTTTCAGCCTCAACAGGCAAGGCCGACTCCTCATACCCTAATTTAAAACCATCTGCGTGAATAGCCGGTATCATAACGTTTTTAAGGGAAAACTGTAATAGTATTTGTTAAAGGAGGAGATAATGCAGGCCAGAAGGTACGTACTAGGTTTAACCATTGCGACAATCTTGGTAAGCATCGTGTTTGCCAGCGTGTTCGTGTACTATCCCGGCATCGTTCAGGTTTCTCCGGTAAGACCCCCTATAATATTCACCGAGGGAAGCAATAGTAACCAGAGAGACTTGAATGGGGCAACCATTACGACAACCATTGATTCAACGAATACTAGCGCGTCAATCGCGCTACACCCCACCTACCAGAGAACATACTACCGGGACGTGTTGAGGATAAAGAACCAGGACTCCGAAGTTTACTATGTGAAGGTAAATGTCGTCTCAACAATTACTGGTGGAAACATTGTTTCAGCCAAGATACACGTCTATAGTGGTGCCGTTAAGGTTGGAGAGATAGACTTGTTAACAACCGGGTTACAGCCAGACAACTGGATAACCCTCAACGGAGGCGAGGAGCTGAGAATCGATTTCGAATTCCGATATGCGACCACCGGAGGCTCCCCTGACACGGCTCCTTCAGGTAGCGGAACCATTAGCTTAGAGCTGGTGTACAGCACAGTGAATAATGAGACGCCGCCGTAAGGGGAGTCATCATTGCGCCCGGGATCAGCTAGCTCAACATATTTTTTTTAAAACCATTATTGAAAACCCTTCTCTTACTGTTGATCATGCTTTCCTTTTCGAACAGTTTTCACGCAGGGGTATTTGTATCCTACCCTTTAATAGCGCAGATCACTCCTTCTCCGCCTCCTGTTGTTTTAACGGTTTTAAACAGCCCGCTCATCCCTTCTAATCTCACTAAGATTTCCTCCTTCACAATTTACTGGAGCGATTTCGAACAGGTCTCGCCTGATTGGTCGGCGAGAGGGGGTAGCTGGTCGGTAGTCAGTAATGGTCATAAAGGAAGCGGATTAAATGGTACGGATAATGACGGAGGGATAGGGGGAGCATCCCAGTATTATTTGAACATGCCTCTAGATTCATACACGGAACTCTACGTGGGCGTTAAAATAGGGTATGCTAGAGCAGGGTTTGTAGGAATAGCCTTAATTAATGATGGTTTAAACCGCTTGTACGAGATTGCCATAAATCCCACTGGCTCAAGGGCGAGGCTGACTATATACAGCTGGCGCGTCGAGAATCCAAACGGGTGGAGACTCCTCGCATCATCTCCTTACTTCCCATACACTCCGCAATGGGTCACACTAATTATCAGATACCGGAACCTGAAGGATTCTATTCATATTTCTTTAAAGGCATACTCTGAAAGCGGCGTACTCCTAGCTTCAATCTCCGCGTCCAGCACAAGCCCTAATAGGTTTCCCGCTACATACGTGGCACTACATATAGATGGGAGAGCCGCGGTCTTCGACGACTTCGTCCTCTCTACGAGAAATCCCGCGAATCTAACAGTCACGGGACTCCCTCCCTTCGCCTATATTCAAGTCTACGATGTAAATGGAAGCCTCGTGGGAGAGGCGTCAGCAGACGTTAATGGTGAGGCGTCAATAAGCGTGGTCGCGGACCTTGTCACAGGGGTAGGCGATGGCGGTGTTTTAATAATTACTTCCGACGACGCCTCCTGCCCGCTGAGAACAACCATCCCGATAATAGGTGGTGAAGAATACCTTGTTTCAAACATTCAAGCTTTTGATGGTTTTGCCGACCCAACTGGCACCGCAGCCACTATATTCTTTTTCGCAAATTACACCTGTTCAAGACTGGGGATTATACAATTGAACCTCGTCTCTACTGAAGAGTTTCATGTTCGTCTTACACTAGAGTACTTGGAGGCTACTGGTGAGGTCACGTTCATTATTAGGCTTGAATCATCGGACACGAGTTCAGACCCGATCGTTGTTGTGAATGGGGGAATAATCTCTCCCTATACCTCTACAATGAGTCTTCAAGAAGGGAGTCTAAGCATTGTTGTTGGCGAGCTCTTTTACAGGAACGCTTACAGGGCTGAACTCTTTATTGAAATCTGTCTTTCGAACGGGTCTGTCTGTGTATTTTATCCCCTAGTCCTCAACGGTATAGGGGGTGGAGGACCTTGAGAGAGAAAGCGAAGGGAATCTTTCAAATCCTGATTGTCGTCTCTATGATCATCTTTGCCATTGGAGGGAGATTCCTGCCGACTCCACTAGGTTTTTTCACGGTTTCAGGCTTCTCGATGTATCCCACGCTAAAGCCGGGCGACCTTGTAATAGGGGTGGGAACATACATTAGTCCGTATAATGAAGGAGACGTGGTGGTCTATTGCAAGAATATATCAACCTGTATCGTGCACAGGCTGATGCTGGTGAACAATACCTATGCAATTACTAAAGGCGATTACAACCCGTCCAACGATCCTCCCATCACCGTTGACTCTATAAGATTTAAAGTGATTGGCAGTGTCCCGCTACTAATATGGCTCCAGCTCGCTGTGGCATCATTGATCTTCATTTTCTTCCCAATAAACCCGGGGAAAGGCTTTAAGCAACCCTTTGTCCTAGAAACATTCATTTTCCTCTTCTTCCTACTAGTCAACCTCGCCTACCTTACAATTTATGTTTTCCAAACCCCTCCGGCTCTCACTAGAATACCGCTTCCCGCCGTGAGCCTCGCAACTTTGTCTTGGGAAAAAGGTTTCTCAAGCATTATCATAGGCTACCGTTTAACCGGGCTTAGCATTAGAGAGGTTGAAGAATGCCTTCTCATTGCCCAATCGCTTACAACACAGTGCTCCAGGTATAGCGTTAGTGGAAATAGACTCCTGATTCACCCGCCCGCCGAATTTTACAAGCAATTATACGATAGCAATCTTTCAGCATTCCTTGTTAAGCTAACCCTTTCACTAGATCAAGGTACTTTAGTGGGGAGTTATCCCTTCGTTTTAGAATGGAAAAAACCGGTACTGGTAATAGTGGATGACAAACTAGTCCTCTCAAATCCCAACCCTGTTCCAATCGAAATAATCGGCTATAGGATCAGGAGTTACGTTAGGAATACGAGGACCCTGCATGTGGACGAGGTTATAGAATACTCTAGCTCCGGCTTCACCCTCCAACCTTTCGAAACCAGGGAGATCGACCTCGCGTGGATCTTATCAACGAGCTACGTTGAAGTAAGGTATATTTTCATGAACCAAACATTTACGTGGGTTGGAAGGCTTGACAAGTAGTAAGGACAACTTGTTAACATACCAGTTGATAGCTGGATGCTCCGCAATACTTTACAGCTCAATCGTACTTCTCATACTATTAACGCCCCTCTACTATTTAGAGGGGGTTGTGAAGGGTTTCATATCCTTCTCATTCTATCAGTTGAAAATGGGTGACACGCTGATCAATTTACCCGAGCTCGAGAGAGCTATAAGCCTTAGCATGCCGATTACTTTAAACAGCTTATTCCTGTTACTCCTAGGACTAAGCTCGGTTGCCTACTGGATTTACAGAAGACATAGTCCAGTATTAGCTAGACTAATGTTTCCAACCTCCATGGCAACAGTCTTCTCCACAACCTTTTTCTACATGACCCATACCGTCTACATCTTGAAAGTAGTTGAGTCCCTCGCCGGGGAGTATGTCGTGACGAACTCGGCCGGAATCCTGATCCTGGGGGAGGTGATCCTGAAATCCTCGCCCCTGGCAGACATGATGAATTCGCCAATCCCCCTCCTTTCCCTCTCAATCCTTAACGCCGTATTATCGACAATGTGGATCTCGCGAATTTATACGAAACTATCTCCTTAAAGTGTAGAAGGTAGAGATCAAAAGTAGGGTGATGATTGACAGACCTGCGAGAACTATCCCTGTAAAATCGTAGAGTGACGCACCCACGGCCGTGTTAACCGTGATCATTAGACCTGTAAGAAAACACGATAGACCGCTAACTACAGACAGAGTGGTTTTGCGTCTTCTATACTTGCGGGCTGTCCCGGCCAGTGAGGTTATTCCGTAAATTGCTATCGATAAGCCTAGGAACATGATCATGATTCCATAGGAGAGGTTGAAAATCCCTAGCGATACTAGGCGCACGATCTTAAACTCCCTCGAGACCAATCTCAAAGCAACCCCGACTAGAGAGCCGGCGAAAATTACGTCGTTAGCACCTGGGTAAACCCCTGTATCCCTGTTAAACCCGCCCAGGTAGGTTGGGATGAAGCCATCGCGTGATAAAGCATGAATCGCCCTCAAAAACGATGCCCATGAAGTAAAGGCCGTGTTGAAGAAGAGGAAGCCCGCAAACCCCAGTATTACATGCAGTAAAGAATTGTGAATCGTTAAGTAGAACGGGGGGAGCAGTGAAGGCTGCGGTAGGATTTCAAGATTGACAAACTTCTGAAGCAAGCCCGAGTTATTCATGTAAAGATAGGAATAGGCTACGAGCAGGTCGCTTGACAAAAGATAGGCGAGGAGAACTGTGTGGTAAGCTGTGAACCCCCCGATAACGAAGGATTTCTCGCGCTCCTTCACCTCCCCGGAGAGAGACGCAGGCATCTCTAACCCCCAGAATGACCAGAAAACTATTAACGCATAGTTTAGAGTGACCGACTCCAAATCTGCTGGTGCGAGCGGTAGCAAACCATGTTGCGCCGCCTCTTCAGCGCTGAACACGGTTTTCACAATACCGTGGAAATCTACAAGCTTGTTTTCGAGCAAAGAAACAGTTTTAGGAGATACCATTGTGAATACGTAAAGACCTGTTAGAACTGTAAGAGGAAGTAGAGTGGTGAGATACAGAGATTTCCTTACCGCGCCGTACCCTCCAGAATTAATCATCCAGATCAATGCAACCATTATTACTGAGAAAACCATCATGGAGACAGTCGAGTTTAAAACCAATACAAGACCTGTTAAAAAGCCGTTCCCGGTATAGTATCCTGCAAGGTAGATTGGGGTGGAGAGAGACTCGACTGAAAGAGATGTTAGAAAACCTATAGTTAGAAGGGCTCCGCTCGCAAACATGTAAAAAGATTTCGATATGAAAGCCATGTAGGGCAAAATAGTCTTCGATATTAAGACGTACGGGCCTCCAACTCCCCTGACGTACATACCGACCTGTATCATTGCGAGCACGACTGGAAGAAAGGCCACTCCTCCTAGAACATAGAGACAGCGCGTCAGCACCATAAACGCCTTGCCTCCGTGTGTCCTGGACGGAGTAAATGAGCAGTCCCAATGCCACGGAGTTAGCTATGCCCCACAGTGCCACATCATACCACTTGAAGACCCGTGCCATACAACCAGCTATGAAAATTTAGGGATCTATGCAGTTCTAACACTCCTCGGTTTAAAACGCTATCTCTTAACGATTAATAAACAGATTTGAATTGCAACAATTGCGAGCAGGGAGGTCTCTACCGAGCTGTTACTCCTGAAAAATTTAGACAGTATTGTTGAGTTCTCCGGAGGCTATCAGCAATAGTTGCCACGGGCGTAGACATCAAGAAATACCTGCAGATAGAATACAGCACCTTGTTCGCCGAGTACAAGTCAGCCCATATGAGAATGATAGACACGTTGAAAGTAGTGTTAGGTGTTTACACCACGCTCCTCGGGGCGTTAACTTTCATGTTGGCTAACTTAATGCTCCTCAAAATGATCTTTGGCGATATTTCCGAAACTAATTACCACGGGTGTTTTAGGCGGCGGTTTCGCGCTGATAAGCATGGCTCTCCTACTGTACATATTTGTGAGGAAGATGCTGTTCGAGGCTAGACCTCGAAAGAGGATCGGGCTGGTGATGCCTATCTCATTCCTAAGTTTGACAAGGTTATTCGTGTTCGCAATCATCACAGTCTACCTCGTGATTTCCCTCAACATTTTCAACGTCGAATATGTAGCCTTAAGCCTCATGCTGACAGGCATATGCCTTCTACCCGCGGCAGTCTTGGTCAAGATTCGCGAGGGGGGATAACCGAGTATGACATGTTCTTCCCTGCTTTCATAAGAAGCATTGGTGAACACCTCGCGGTCCTCCCAAACATGATCGAGTCCCTCAAACCCCTACTGATAGCTGAGCTTGGAAAACTCTAGAGTCTTTTGCAAAGAGTTTACGCGAGGCTTTTGAACAGGGTGAACCCCAGGATTGCATGGGGGTTGTTCGCTGACGGGTCTTCAAGCGAGATGGTGACTAGAAGAACCCACATCTTTTTGGACGCTGTCGAAACAGGCGGAGACCTAGGAGAGGCTGGAGCCATTATTTCAGACCACGTTAACGAATTATTCAGGCTTAAAGCGAGCTACGTCCAGGGCTTTAAGACTTTCGAGGTAAACTTGTATCTTATGCACCTTATTGTGATCATCCTGCTTACGTTTGTTGGAGGTTTCATCAACGTCTTCACGAGCGTCACAGCAGGCTTCGCGGAAAGCACTCCAAGCGAATATGCCGGGTTCCTCGGCCTTTTCGATGTTCCCCCACAGGACGTGTCGCTTGTGACCAATACAATACTATTGATGATAACTATTGCTGACACGCTGGCCGTTTACTTCAGTGAATCCGGGCTCAAGATACGCTATATTACTACCTGTGCATCATGCTCATCATAACCGGGGCGGCTGTTTACACTGGCTCGATAGTCAATAATGGACTTATGAGCGGGATTCTTTGTCCCCAAGATCTGGGAGGGATTATCTAGCGCCCCTCCTTGCCCCGCTCTTCTTCAACAAGGGATCTGGAAACACTCTGACAACGACATGATAGATTAGCGCGGACTCCTTCCCAGGAGCCTGACTACTTTTCTCTTGACAGCGTGGGCTTTGTATATGGGCATCTCCGGGTCTAGGAAGACATCCACGTTTACAATATGAAAGGACCCAATCTTTCTCGCCTCAACCTTTTTCAACCTAACCCCGAATAATTCCTTCTCCAACGCCAGCATGATCTTGCTCGTTAACTCCGGGTCCACGTTGCTACGGGTTAATACTTTAAAACTGTCCTTGAACAATTCCAACGCGCTGTATATGATGAAAACCAAAAGGATTATTGTGAACAATATTTCCAGCCAATGGCTCCTGGTTGAAGCAGTGACGACAATGCCAATGGTCACGAAGAGAGGACAGCGTGTCCATTAACGCATAAGTATAATCGATTCTCAGAATCTCGAGCCCATACCTGTTATAGTTTTTCCGCTGTAGGAGAAAAGCTGTGAAAGTTATAGAGCCGCCGGATATGGTTACGAGCGAGATCCGGGGGTCGGTCGTTGACACTTCGTAGGTAAATGCTAAGTTGTTCACGTAGTCCAGCACGACCCATCCGTAGAAAGCTAGGAGAATGATCATCACTAGAAGGCTGGTGGAGAACTCGACGATCAGAATGCTCCAAGGAAACTTCTTGCCCGCCCTGCTAGCATAATAGATTGAGAAAAACATCATGAACTCGAAAATAGTGTCGAGAGTCCAATGAAAGAAATCTGTTAAGAGAATAATGATTGAGAAAACCGTCAACGCCAAACCCTCTACGACAACCCCCGCCAGGCTGAGGAGCGCTGAGGTTATGAAGGCCCTCCTAGCCTTGACTAAGCGTTCGCTCAGTCCAAAACTCAATGAAACCACCCCGTGTGGAAAAGTTTAAAAAACGATGCAAGCTTGCGAAGGTTCACTCATCTTTTATTACAATTCTAAATAACACTTGTATGTTAGACTAGCGGGTTGCAAAAATTTTCTTTTAAATTAGTCTAGCAATAACTGTGTTAAATGGGACTCACTAGTGAAGCCGTCGGGGAAAGATTTGAATTTTGAATCAGAGGGGGCAACAGGGGAGACCTATCTAGCCAGGGCCTTGAAAACCACGATTCCCTTAGTGCTCGTGGAAACTGTTTCCAGCCTCTACTCACTCGCGGACACCTACTTCGTATCCGGTCTCGGCGAGGAGGCTCTCGCGGGGGTAGGGGTTGCAGGATATATTCTATGGCTTTACACCGTTGTTTTCGCACTATTCCAGACTCCATTAATGATCCTTGTATCCCAGT
>Ga0080008_183944_pt1 | contig 13255 bp, 8 predicted proteins | sample ConCONMetagenome_FD_69211 | JGI IMG/M metagenome (GOLD analysis project Ga0080008, IMG submission 69211) | Hot spring microbial streamer communities from Conch Spring, Yellowstone National Park, USA - CON_C (SPADES assembly) (version 2) | ecosystem: Environmental > Aquatic > Thermal springs > Hot...
GATGGTGGCCTAGCTGGGGTTTGGTGCGGGGGGTGGGATTTGAACCCACGCAGGCCTACGCCATCGGGTCCTCAGCCCGACCCCTTTGACCAGGCTCGGGCACCCCCGCTCCACTTACACTATGTATTCTTGATTGGGGTTTAAAGCTCTTCTTCCACATTGTAAGGGTGGGTTGGTTGGCTTGATTGAGGAGGCTGGTGTGGCCGTCGCTGTTAGGGTTTCAAGTCTTGGTGATCTCGTTAGGCTTGCTTCTAGCACAGCTCACATGATGGTTGTTATGCCGGTTTACAGGTTCAGGTATAGGGGTAAGGTTGTGTACGCTATCCAGACAATATACAAGGACTTTTACAAGCTCTACGGGGTCCCGGTTGTCTACTACTACGTGTCAGAAGACGATGGCTTGGACGCCTCAAAGGCGAAGTATATACTGGTTAAGGTTGACGAAATGGGGGAGAAGGTGGAGATAACGGATAGAACCAAGCCTAGCTGGATTGGAGTCCCGTTGGTGAACCTAGAATCAAAACCCCCCTTCATACCCAATGATATAGTCTAGCTAGAGCGAGTACAGGGGTTAGCTGTAGAGCCAGCATGATGTCCAGTGTCCTTTTTCCAACCTCAACTAGGGGTGGCTCCTCTAGGCTACATCTACTCGTGTAGAACGGGCATCTCGGTGCTTTTATTAAATCTAGCACCATCCAGGGTATGGGTTCAGGTTTGTTAACTTCGCCAGGCGGGTTTATAACAGCTTCTAGTAGAGCTCATGTTTATCAGTGCTTAGGGCTTCTAGAGGTGGTGTTTTAAAAGCTTTTGGATTCTAGCTCTTACATGGTGTCCTCTGGTTGACGTACTCTATTGTTGCTGTCGATGTTGAGAAGGGTGATATTGGTGTTGGTGTTGCCTCTAAGTTCATAGCTGCTGGTAGCATAGTCCCCTGGGTTAAGCTTGGTGTTGGTGGTGTTGCAACCCAGTCATGGGCTAATGTTAGGTTTGGACCTCTCGTACTAAGCTTGCTTGAGCACGGCTTCAGCCCTAGGAGGGCTGTTGAAGCTGTTCTCCACGGTGATCCTAGGAGGGAGTTGAGGCAGGTTGGTGTTGTGAATGCTAGAGGTGAAGCATACGCTTTTACGGGGAGAGAGTGTGTGGAGTACGCTGGGCACATTGTAGGCGAGGGTTTCGTCGTTTTAGGAAACATAATAGTGGGGCCCCACGTCCTAGAGGAGATGGCCAAGGCTTTCGAGAGCACACGAGGGGAGCTCGTTGACAGGATACTAGCTGCGCTCAAGGCAGGTGATAGGGCTGGTGGGGATAGGAGGGGTAAACAGAGTGCAGCCATAATAGTCGTTAGACCGTGTGGCGGCTACGGTGGATGCGAGGAGGGTGTTGGTAAATACGTAGACCTAAGAGTCGACGACCACCCTGATCCGGTGAGGGAGCTAGAGAGGCTCTTCAAGATATGGGAGATAACGGTTTTGACGAGAGAGGATCCAAACGACGTGGTAGAGCTTTCAGATGTAGCTGAGATGGTTCAAAAAGCGCTAGCAAAGCTAGGCTTCTACAAAGGACCCATAACAGGCACCCTCAATCCTGAGACAATAGAGGCTTTAGAAGCCTGGATGGCTATAAACAACTTCGAGAACAAGATAAGGAGAGATGGGAAGATGTGGGGTACAGTGTACAGGTTCCTAGTAGAACAGGCCGGTGAAACGTAGGAAGAGATGGAAAACATGATGAGGATCCATGCGACGTTCATGGCACAAGAGACCTCACACTAGGATCTAACTCTACCGAAATCTAACAAGTAGAAGTGTACGGCTAGCGGGGAGACGCTAGCTCTAGTGGATGTTCCGAGGCCTATTTAGGATAGGGGGAGCTCTCACCTTCTACGTGGAGGTCTGGGTGCAGTGCTCTCCATACCATATAACCTGGCTGGAGTCTCGTCGAGGTCGTTAGAATGTGTAGGTGCTAGAGCTCTCCTATTCTGTTTAAGCCTGTAGGGTCATTTAAGTTAGGGTTACCCTAGTATATAGTGGTGGTGCTGGCCTCGTGCCAGCTAATCTACCTGCCGAGGCTAAGGCTAAGCTTGCTAAGTACAGTGAGGCTAGGACCATTGAGGAGAAGATTAGGGCTCTCGAGGAGTTTATTAGCAGTGTTCCTAAGCATAAGGGTACAGAGAACTTAATGTTGTGGGCTAGGAGGAGGCTTGCGGAGCTCCGTGAGGAGCTTGAGCTTAAGAAGAGGAAGAAGGTTGGCGGTGGTGGCCCGCAGTTTTTCGTGGAGAAGGGGGGTGTTGCTCAGGTTGTCCTACTGGGGCCTCCTAATGTTGGTAAGAGTAGTATCCTAGCTAGGCTTACCAACGCTAAGCCCGAGATATCACCTTACCCGTTCACCACCAGGACACCGATACCCGGGATGCTGGTCTACGAGGATGTGCAGATACAGCTTGTGGATACACCTCCCCTAAACCTGGTAGATACAGATAGTAGTTTGAATAACAGGGTTTTAGGGCTGGCTAGGAACGCTGACGCTATAGTCCTCGTGTTCAGCGTGGATCTCGTAGACCTAGAGGATGTTGTTAGGAGAACTCTAGACCTACTAGAGGATAGGGGCATAGTTGTAACACGCCTCAAGGGGGTCGTGAGGGTTAGGAAGAGTAGGGGTGTTGAGGGGGTCAAGGTAGTGGGGCCTGGGAGGCTCCTAGGGTTTACAGTAGACGACCTAGCTAAGCTCCTAGCCAGCTATAGGATCTACAATGCTGTGGTCGAGGTTGAAGGCGATGTCACCCTCGATGATGTGGAGTCAGCCATAATAACATCTAAGGTTTACAAACCAACCATAGTCCTAGTTAATAAGATCGACCTAGCGGACGAGCCTGGAGACGTCCTAAAAAGGCTATCAAACATCATACCAGGAGATTTACCCATAGTACCCGTGTCGGCTGAAAGAGGGCTAGGCCTCGAAACCGTAGGCAGGATGGTGTTCGAGAAGCTGGGTTTAATAAGAGTTTACACTAAGAGCCCTAATAAAGAGCCGGACCCAAGACCTCTGGTTGTTAGGAGGGGTGTAACCGTCATAGAGGTTGCCGAGATGGTCCACGCTAGGCTAGCTAAGAACTTCAAATACGCTAGGGTATGGGGTAAGAGCGTTAAATACCCAGGCCAGAGGGTTGGAGGAGATCACGTATTAGAGGACGGTGATATCGTGGAAATCCATGCAAGTTGAGACAAGGGTTTTACCAATCACAGTTAGGGGCAACCCTACCCCCTTCGTCAGGATGGCCCCCAGCATCCCGGGAGTCTTAACTACCATGTTATGAGGAGTTAATAAGCTCTAGCTGGGGTACAGGATGCCCGGTGCCTGGGGGGTTGCTACCCCTAGGCAGGCGGCCCCCTGCCAGTTGAGAAAGCAATGCCTCTAGGATGTGGATCCAGTAGAGAAATGGAGGGTTTGCTTCTGAACAGACTGATAAACCGCTCGGGGGGCCTGGCGCAAGGCTAGTCCTCCGGGGATGGGGGGCGGGGTCACAGTATGTAGCCTATGTAGGGGTATGCTAGGATTACCATTGATGTGAACGCTATGAGTATGTTATCATCTATAGGTCCTACCTCGATCCTCTCAACTATAACAGCTACTATTGCTGCTAGGAGCCCGTAGAGTCCAGCGTACATGTAGCCTACGGGTATGCATACGATGGCCATCGCTAGGTTGCCGTACCAGTGTTTCGTCCTGTAGCCGAATATAGCGTTTCTAACGATCCCTGTAACAGCATCACCGTAGGATATGAATATCGCTGGTAGTACTGCGACGAAGGGGTCAGGGTATATGTGCCATAGTATGAAGATGGTTAAACCCCAGGCTAGGACGAAGTTAACCTCGTAGGCGTTATTAGGTGCTTGGAACCAGTAGAGGGGCCTATACCTCCTAGCTATGGTTAAGAGTACGGCTAAGGCTATGGAGGCTAGGAGTGGGAATAAAGGCGATGTGTACAGGTGTGGGACGAGGATGGCAACTATACCCCCAGCGAACATGTGTATAAGCTTCCTAGCATAATAACTAGCGGAGTTCTCCGAAACACCCCTTGAGACGAGGATCTTGTAGACGGGTAACGTTGCGAATATAACGAGGAGGACGTAGATGGAGAGGAGCACTGTGTACAAAGCCTCAGTCCAGTAATCAAGGGGTTCTATGAAGCTTACTACAACCACCTTAACATCACCGACTCTACAGCCGTGTACCCTTGGGTGGTTTTAAATTTTAATGGTAGCGGTGGATGGGAGGAGCTCGCCTCCCGGATTCCTCCTCATTATATCAGGTAAGTTAAGCTAGCTCATCGCTCCCTTTCTGCACTTTCCATCTTACGGTTTTAAATCTTTAATATTAGAGTGTTACTCTTTTGAAACGCTTTCACAGAGTGTTGATTCCACTACGCTCCTTACCAGTAGTGTTATCCCTGTTATCAGCCCTGCTAGCTTGGATAGTTTTGGTTTAACTGTTGCCACGCTATCAGCTTCAGCTCTCAGATCCTCTGCTTGCTTTAAGGCCATTGATATCCTTCTGCTACTCTTATTCGATAGCCCTCCGAACGCCTCTAATAGTACTGTTTTAAGCTTTCTTATCAAATCCTCTGGGGTCTCGTCGAGCTTTAAAAGCTCCTCGTACACGTGCTCTAGCATGTGAGGGATTATTGTTAGGGGTGCGGCTACACTAGGGTCTATGGAGTCGGCTTCACATATAGTCAGTCCATGTTTCCTGAGGGTTCTACCTATTGTTCTAGCTAAGTCCTCTGCCTCACCAGCAAACCTTCTAACGACATCAGGGTTAACGGGTTTCTTTTTAGCCTGCTCTATCAAATCCATTAGCTCCTGTATCCTAGCATTATATTGTTTGATGAGCCTTAGGGGGGTTTCAGGCTCGACTCCATCAAAGGAGATTACTATCTCGTTAAACCCCGTGTTAACACTCTTAACCTTAGGATGCTTTTTAGCCTCATCAACGAGCTTTAATACAACGTCGGGTGGCTCGCTTTGAGGTAGCTGGGCAATAAACCTCTTATAGCCCTTAACGTACAAGCAGTCGATGAGAGGTGTTAAACCAGTTTCTACAAGATGCTGGGGTAACCTTAACCTTATAGTCTCAGCTATCTGAACCATGTTAGAGTCCGGTGGGAATATCTTCAGGTGACTACCCTCATCAACTATGATAAGAGTGTCCCCGACATCCAAACCAATCTTCCTAGCCCAGGACTTGGGCAGGGTTATTATCAAGCTGGACCCTCCTAGTTTCTGAACACGCCTCTTGATAATGTTAACGCTCAACCTCCAACACCACATACTTATTTACAACTTAAAACGAGCCTTAAATATCTTTAACAGAGTTAAAGAAGGCTCCCATGTCCGCCCCCTGCTAACTATCAGACACCGCTGTGGGTCAAACCCTAGTGTGTATTAGCTGGAACCGATCCTCGCAGGCCTCGGCCGAGCCATAAAGTCGTGGGGGTTCTCATCCGGGTATAGGTGCTTCTAGGTAAGCTCTCCTCCTACAATCTCCTCCCTGTGGTTCCATCGTCCACGCATGTAACCCTTAAGACTGCTCTACCTCTCGAAGCCACCATTAGCCTACTCGCCACGGTTAGATTGCTTAGAGACTGTAGCTTACAGCCTCTCCTCAGTAAACGGATTAACTGATCTTGAGCTACCGTTCCAGTAGGTGTAATGCCTTAGGCTAAAACCATGAAGTACCCTCAAGTACCGAGCATCCAGGCGTTCTTGCACCGGTGATCATGAGGGTTCAGAGGTGTTTAAAATTAACGAAGTAGTGGTTGTCTCCAAGGCTAGGGAGCTTGGGTTCTAACCTCTTCTAGGATGACGGGTTTAGGAGCGCACGTCTAGTAGTTCTTCCTCACCGCCTTTCTCCACAGCCTTGCATGTCATTTTTAATGCTATTTGGTCGATAAACCCTATGGATCTAGGTTTGCTTATCGCCGTATCTATCTCTACGATCACGCTAGTCCCTAGATCGTCAACACCCCTTATCTTATCCTTTATGACCCCTGTATCCGGCTCTACAGGTATTATGGGCATTACGTAGAGTTTCTCCCTACTACCACTTGTCTCTACTGCTCCCCCCACCAGTATTATGGGTAATCCCGTCTCCTTGCTTCTTGTTAGGAGGAAGCTAGCCTCCGTCTCTAAGCCCATCGAGAAGGTGTTAGGCCCCACCTGTTTTATCCCTCCTAGGAAGGGTGATTGGTATGGGAGGGCGAAGCCTAACACTAGGTTGGCCCCCCCTAGTTGCATTACCCTGAATAGCTCCGGGTATGCTATATCATCTTCTACGAAGACACCTATTATAGTGTCGAGCTTATCAAAGCGTATTAGACCTGGAAGCTTCCCACTACTTATCCCGGCTTCTTCTTCATGTCTACTTAAACTAACCTTCCTATACCTTCCTATAATCTCTCCTTCCGGCGATGTCGCTATAACTGTTAGGTATATCTTGGGCCCGGCTCTCTCTATTATAGGTCCTCCTATTATGAACACCTTGTACTCGGAGCTCCACCTAGCTATTATTGAGGCCGTGCTGGAGTACTTCAATCTAGTAATGTTGGTGGTTATCCTCTCAGCGTTATTCCACACGAACCTTCTAACCTTACTTTGATCATAGACCGAGAGGGGGCCTGTGAAGGGGTATGCTGGTAGCACGACGATGTTAACGTAGTCGTGCTCCTTTAAAAGCCTTGCTATAGCCTCCTCCAGCTTCCTAGCATTACTCCTCTTAGCGTCAAGCCTGATCTTCTCGTATATGATCCCCATCGTCACCTTCATATGCTAAACCTCTCCCATGAGCACCAACCTAGCTTTCCCGAGACACTCCCTAAGCCTATCTGGAACCTCTACACCCGCCTTACCCTCATTAAGCATAACAAGCCTTATAGGGAGGGAGAGTCCCTCCACCTCTCTGTAGATACCCCCTAGAACCTCGATCCAATCCATCCTACCCTCCTCAACGGCGTCCATGAGCTTCTCTAGAATCCTAGTCCTCTCCTCCGATATAAGCTGTGGAACCCTCCTCAGGTGGCTAGCGAGATACCCGTACTCGTCCTCAGAGGCTTCAGCCAGCACCTTCGTCAGGAACCTGAAGACATACCTCCCCCTCCTACTAGCCACAATATACCCCCTCCTACCCTTCAAGGGTATAATGTACCTTCTCCTACGTAGTGTTTCAACTATCTTAGCGTAAGTACTAGGCCTCCCAATACCCCTAGCCTTCATCTCCTCAACAAGCTCCCCCTCGGTGTAGGGTGGCTTAGCTCTAATCCTCCTAGCAGAGACTCTAACCATTAGAGGGCCTGGCTTAAGGGGCTCCTCTACTCTCACGCCAGGCCAGAGTATTGTGAAGCCCCTGCTCACATCATCGTCAGCTTTGAAACCCACTATCCTTGAATGCCTCAACTTATAGCCTAGTATGGCGAACTCGTACGTTACTCTAACCACGTTAGCCTCCTTCATCTGACTTGCAATGAACCTCCTGAATATCATATCGTAGAGTTTAAGATGCCTCTGTGTCAGCCTCCCCGGGAGCTCGATAGCACCCTCCTCTAGGAGTAGCTGGAGTGTACCTGCATCTATGGGCTTGACGGGTCTTATAGCCTCATGTGCTCCACCCTCACCCCACCTACGTGGCTTGTAGAGGGTTGAAGCTAGATCTCCAAACCTACCCTTAAGGTACTCCCTAGCAACCTCTAAACCCCTATCGCTAACCCTCGTGGAATCCGTCCTATGGTATGTTATGAGACCCCACTCGAATAGATCCTGGGCTATCCTCATAGTCTCAGGGGCTCCCATGCCGAGTAGCCTACTAGCATCAGCTATCATGGCATCAGTAGTGTATGGTGGCGGCGGGTTCACCACATCATCCTCCCTTGAAACCTCACTAACGCTGATCTCAATCTCCTCCCCCTTCCTAGCAGCCCTCTTAAGCTCGCCTCCAAGCACGGGGAGGATCTCATCCTCTCTTAACGCAAGAAGGCGGGCACCATTGTGGAGTATGGTGTAGACGTTGATGAGCTTCTTAGACTCCTCATACCTCTCAACAACCCATCCCAGTGTTGGTGTTTGAACTCTCCCAGCGCTTAGGTTGAAGTTGTACTTCTCAGAACATCCTTCAATCTCAGCGTAGACCCCCCTAGCCTTCATTTCCTCACAGTAGCTGGGCCAGAAGTAGCACCAGAGTAGTGGTGATAGTGTGAAGCCAATCCACCTATCCTCAATCCTCCTAACCAGCTGGGCTTCCACAAGCTTCTCATTAATGCCCCTCCGCTCTCTTAAAGTATCCTCTAGAGCCCTTAGTAGGGCTGTCCTAGTAACCTCGTGGAACTCAAGCCTGTAGATGTTCTTGTTGAATGGTTTTAGTAGAAGTGCTATATCCCATCCTATCTTCTCCCCCTCCGTGTCGGGATCCGTCCCCACTAGCACCATATCGACCTCCCATGCAACTCTCCTCAAATCCTCTATTATGTTGAGTGAATCCCTGATCATTGGACTACCACATCTGGGGCACGTACTCCTATCATCTGTGAACTGGTGGCCGCAGTTAAGGCACCTCTTTATGCTAGAGAATGCTGGGATGAAGAATCTACCCCCGTTACCTCTAGCTAGGAGAACCCCGAACATGTCGCCCTCGACTAAGCCGCCTAGGCTCTCCGGTATATCGTTCTCTAAAGCTCTGGGAACCAAGTCGAATACATGGCCTCCACTAGCGGCTATAGATAGGGTTAGGTTGTGTATTGTAACCTCGTAAACCCTAAGACCCCCGGGGAACACCCTCACGCTTGGTTGGCCGAAGAAGGATGCTATGGTTCTAGCCTTGTTGGGAGACTCGACTACGAGTAGAGCTGATTTAACAAGCTCTCCTACAACGATCTTACCCTCCAGGATCCTCGAGACCCTCTCTCTATCCTCCTCTATCTCTTTTATAAGGTTATCTACAAAACTATCAGTTTCTATGTCCTCTATCTCCCTCCACTCTATATCAGCTATGGTTCTACCCCTCTCCATTAGGCCTCTGAAGACGTTCATGTTATCTACGACTACTACGCTGAACCCCTTCGTTATACCACCTGCGTAAAGCCTACTTGTCCTACCACTAGCTTGTATGTACGTAGCGATATCAGCTACTAGAAGGTACCTCCTCCCATCCTCGACGATAACACCCACATCGCTCCTAGCCTCTAGCTCCCTCCAAACATCCTCATCCTCTAGAGCTCTTCTAGCGAAGTTGTAGGCCTCAGCTAGTATCCTAGCACTCCTCCCCCTGCTCTCCACATCCCCTTCTAGAACCTTATCTGTTAGGAATTGTAGGTATGCTGGGCTGAACCTCCTAATCATCCTCCTTATCTCAGCTAGATACCTTCTAGCACTTTCAGCCACACCATTCACCTTAACCTCTGATAGTAGCGAGAGGATCCTCACAAGCCTGGTTGGATGCGGTTCTCCTATATCAGCTGAGAATTTATGTCTAGGGACTCCAGCGAATACAGCGTATTTAACCCTCCTAGGTAGGTCTATGCCTCTAACGAGAGCTCCATAGTAGTTAGCCACCCCTACTAGGACGTCCACCTCGCCGTCGATGAACTCACGTAGGACCCTGAAGGGGGTTCTAGCGTGGTAGGCTTTAGCGTTAACCCCAGCATTCCTGAGGAGCTCTGCTAGCCTCTCAGCACCCTCAATACCCTGATCTAATGGCACGTAGACTAGGGTCCCAGAGCCGAGTCTCCTAACAATCCTTACAACCTCCTCCTCAACACTACCCCTTGGGACCACGTAGGCGTCAACAACATTCCTTAAACCTACATCCCCCCTGCCCCCGGCCTCGAAGCCTAGGAGAACTCTGAACAATCTAACCTTAGACCCTCTGGGTCTCCCGGTAGCACTACTAACTATTAATCTTGAAACCCCACTCTTGCCCTTAAGCCTACCTCTATACTCCTCCAGCTCCCTCCTAAGCTCCTCAACCCTCCCTCTTTGACCGTCCTCTCCACCCTCCTCCTGGAGCCTCGCTAGCTCCCTTTGGATGCTAAGGATTTTAAGGCCTACTTCTATATCCTCTCTGCCAAACCCCACTATCCCTAGTATGGCGTCCACGCTCCTCCCACTTTTAAGGACGGCATCTACGTCGTCGACGAATACGAGCTTAAACCTTAGACCTTCGAGGAGCTCCAGGTTCTTCCTAGCGAAGGCTATGGTTGTTATCAGTACATCGAAATCCCCTGTTTTCAAGAGCTCTGAGGCTTTCTCCTTCTCAGCCTTCCTCATCTTACCATGGATGGCTACGATCCTCGGAGTGCACCCGGCATTTGAAGCTAGACTTCGAGTCTTCTCCTCAGCTTGTAATACCAGGGTTGTGGTGGGCACTATTATGTACGATTTTTCACCCTTCTCGCAGGCTAGATAGAGGGATGCTATTACACCGAATGTTGTTTTACCAACACCGGTTGGAGCTATTATGGTGAAGCTATCACCTCTAACAAACCTCTTAATCCACGTCCTCTGAGCCCCCCATGGGGGGTATCCTAGGGTTTTCTCGAAGAACTGGGATAGCCTCCTAGCCTCCTCTTCTAGAACGTATATCTCCTTGAACCTACCTAGCGTTCCATTCTCTACAAGAGCTTTGTAGATATCCTCTACGCTAGCACCCTCTCCGCCAACCCTAGGCATACACCTTTCGCATGGGAGGCCTAGGTTTAGCCTAGCCTCACTTATAGTACCACCACAGTTAGGGCAGGCCCTCCTATACAGGCTCCTCCCTATGGTGGGTGGCAACGCTCGTACCATAAACTTGCCTTCCCCCATTTTTAATGGTAACCTCTACGATGTTAAAGGTTAAATATCTTAGTTGAGCTCCTACCCAGAGGGGCTAGTGTTAGGGGTAGCTGGGAGGCTATGGTTAGACGTTTAACTGTACTCTATCACAGCGATTTCAAGGAGCATGATCCAGGTCAGGTGAAGCACCCTGAGGCTCCTCGGAGGCTCGATATAGCTCTTAAGAGCGTAATGGATGTTGCGAGCTCCACTCCCGGCAATAGGGTGTCTGTTGTGGGTGCTCCTAGGGGTAGTCTTGAGGTGTTTAAAAGGGTTCACGATATAGTCTACGTTGAACGTGTTAAGCTAATACTCAGAACTCGTAGGTTTGAGTGGCTCGATAGGGATACCTATGTGTCGAGGGGCACCCTGGAGTCCCTTATGAGGCTTGCTGGTGCAAGTCAGAAGGCTGTAACCCTGGCTCTTAGGGGTGTTAGTAGCTTCATCCTAGGTAGACCTCCAAGCCACCATGCTGGGGTGAGTGGGAGGGCTATGGGAGCCCCTAGCATGGGGTTCTGTTTGTTTAATGCAACAGCACTGGTAGCTAGAGTGCTCTCAGACCATGGTAGGGTTGCTGTTATAGACTTCGACGTACACCATGGTAATGGAACCCAGGAGATATTCTACAGCAACCCTGGCATCCTACACATAGACATCCACGTCGACCCATCAGTATCACACCCGGGCACAGGGTACCCCGAGGATGTAGGTGAGGGTGAGGGTGCTGGGACTAAGGTCAACATAGTAACCCCCCACATGGCAGGCGACGACATATACAGGAATGCCCTGAGGCTTGTGGAAGCCATACTAGACTCCTGGAAGCCAGACTACATAGTGGTCTCAGCGGGGTTCGACGCGTATAGAGGTGATAACGAGATGGTTCTAATGAACGTGGGGACGAGATTCTACTACACCATAGGTCGAATGCTATCCACTAAAGCCAAAGCAGTGGTATCCGTACTAGAGGGGGGCTACGGTTCAGGGCTTGAAAGAGCGTTAAAAGCATACATAGCGGGGATTACAGGGCTAAAAGACTGGCCCTGGGACCCCGCATCGCAGAGCAGTAATACAGCGTGGAGGACCTATAGGATGTATAGGAGGCTAACCATAGCAAGCATACTAAAACACAGGAAGATAAGCTTACCCAAGAGGATAGCTAGAGTAGCCAAGGCTCTTGGGCCGAGGGTGAAGGTGAAGAGGAGGAAGAGGAGGTTCAGGAGGTACATTTTCTGATTCCAGGTATAGGGTCGTCGGCTAGCTTTCCATGGTAACACCTAGCTTTGATACGAGGATATGGGGCACTATGGATGGCGTATCTACCTCCCACCATTGTATGGGCCATCTCTCCCTCGATAGCTCCTCTATGTTCGCTATGAGCTCCGGTAGTCTCCCCGTTAGCCTAGCTCTCCTAGTGCATGCCACCGGTTTACCATTCCTCACTACTATGAGAGCATCCCTGGTCACGGTTGAGAACACGCCTTCCAGGTAGTTCTGGAATCTAGTGTACCAGTTGTTGGTAGCGTACACGCCATCCCCTAGGGCTTCTAGGAGCTCCTCCTCCCTAAGGGAGCCTCCTTCTACTTCGATGTTGAAAACCCTTGGTAGTACCCATCCAGCGTTCCCCGTCGACTCCCCACCCATGAGCTTCGCTGTTTTAGTATTGTGTAGGAACCCGCCGAAGACGCCTTTCTCCACTATGGCTTTATCCCTTGTAGCTACACCCTCATCATCTAGACTCCTGTAGCCTGGTAGGCTGGGGTTTAGGGGTACATCTTTTAGTGTTAGCTTCTCGCTCGCTATAACATCTCTCCTCTGCCTCCCCTGGAGGAAGCTTAGACCGAATATGACTGAGCCTGCTGAGGCTGCGAACGCCACGTGCTCCATGAGGTTCCCCGCTACCATCGGTGATAGTAGGACTCTATAGGTGCCACTCTCCACCCTCTCTAGTGGTAGTGTTGAGCATAGGTTTGCTAGCTCCCAAGCCTTATCTATGGCTTTTAAAGCTAGCCTCAGCTCGTACCCCGTTGAAACCCAAGCCCATTGACCGCTACTCTCGCCCCTGAAAACCCTCATATACCCGTTGAAGCTTGTAACCTCGAAGCCTGCATCGAGCCCGTTACTCCCCAGCATGTGTACATTGTTGTACTCTAGGCTAACCATCCCAGCTACATCGCCGTAACCGCTTACATCCACATCCTCAACGATCCTAACCGCGTCTCCGGCTACGCTTAGATCCCTCACCCTGGGGTCCATGGCGGATGAGGGTTTACCCGTTGGCTGGGGTAGTGGAGCGTATAGTGGTGATGGCTGGAGCTTCTCCACTAGCGTTGCAGTCCTAGCTACGGCGTCCACCGGATCCCTGGATGTGTAGGTTGAAACTGTTATCCTACCAGCTTTAG
>Ga0080008_138135_pt1 | contig 13236 bp, 11 predicted proteins | sample ConCONMetagenome_FD_69211 | JGI IMG/M metagenome (GOLD analysis project Ga0080008, IMG submission 69211) | Hot spring microbial streamer communities from Conch Spring, Yellowstone National Park, USA - CON_C (SPADES assembly) (version 2) | ecosystem: Environmental > Aquatic > Thermal springs > Hot...
CCTACCCTCGACCAGTAACCTGTAGAGCCTGGCAGGATCAACCTTACCCGAGAAGCCTAGAGCAACCCTAGCCATAACCATGCTAGGTGTCTCAGCGTACAGACCACTAGAACCCCTACTCATGTACCTAGCCATTAAAACCCTAATAGCGTTATAGGAGAAGTTGAGATCATCAGGGCACGGAGCTCCAGATCTACCCGACACGTAGGCCTCAACGCAGTCAGGAAGAGGTGCTAGAAGCCCACCGTTAAGAGCTCTCCCAGTATAACCCTTCAGGACCTCAGAGTAGATCCTCCTCAGAAGGCTAAACCTAGCTTCAACCTCAGCCTCAGGCCTGACAGCAGACTCCTGTATCAATCTAAGCTCAAGCTCCTCACTCAAGACAGCATCCCCCCGAGCCCGTTACACACCTCCATTAAGGCAGTATCGTGGACCAGATTACAGAGGGGGAGGCGGGAGCCTGAATCTAAACCTTTAAGGACTGAAGGTGCACCGGCTTCTAGTGGAGTAAAGGCGAGTATGAGGCTAGATATCCAAGAATACCCCCTAACAGCCATTAATCCCACTACCGTAATACCCGTATTAAACCCCTCGCTTACGCTTCCCCCACTCTCCACGTAGTAAATCTATTACAGTAGTACCTAATAAACTTTATGACTGGAAGATACTCTACGACATCAGGTTCGAAACATCATCTACCGAGACCCTGGGGTGGAGACCTCAACTAAGCTATAATAGTTTTAATTGCATAAACGACCTATAGGGTCTCCCTGTTTTGCCTAGGAGGGGGAGGAGTTCTAGGAAGAAGAGTGTAAAGGAGGGAGGAGCTCCTAGTAGTGCTTCTAAGCCCGTAGTCGAGCCTAGAGTTGTTGAGGGTGTGAAGGCTCGTAGGGCTCCTGCTAGGAGTGCTAGTTCTAGGAGGGAGGTTGATGTTGGGGAGGTTGAGAGGGTTATTAGTGAGGTTTCAGAGGAGCTAGTTGTAAGGCTTGGGCTTGAAGGATTGTTTACCGCTAGCGATCTAAGGGATATTGTGGAGAGTTTTGTAAACCAGCTTGTGGAGGCGGGTAGGAGGGTTGATGGGAGCTCTTTGGTTAAGAGGATTGAGTTCTACAAGGATAATGTCTATAAGTATCTTGCTGTGAAGGCTTTAAAGGCTAGGGAGTTGAATGAGGAGCTAGCGGAGTTCATAGTCTACAGGGCTCCAGAGGCTGCAGGTAGGGTTGCTCCGGAGCTCTACAAGATCCTCAAGAACAATAAGCTCGCTCTAGACACCCTAAGGAACCTGTGGGAGAGGTATGGGAGGCCAACACCGCTTAAATGCCCTATTTGCGGTTTTAGGGCTCTAACACCGGATTTAACATGCATGGTGTGCGGGGGTACGCCTAGGGAGGAGGAGGTTAAGGAGGCTAACAACTTCCTCGAAGAACTCAAGTATGCTATGAAGGAGTGGCATGCTAGGTTGGTTGAGGAGGTTGTGAGAGCAGGGTACGTCTACTACGACTACATGGATGGAACGATAAAGCCACCGAGTATGATGAAGCAAGGTGGGATCGGAGCCCAGATAACGCTTAACCTACACGAGAAGGCCCTGTTAAGAGAGTATTTATTGAAGTTAGCTGGAGGCGGCACCTCTTAAGGTGTTTAGCTCACCCCTTAAGGGTTAAGGTGTAGTTGTAGACATCCACTATCCTATCTAGCACTACATCCCACGAATACCTCTCCTCCACAACCCTCCTAGCGTTAGCACCAAGCCTCCTCCTATAGGGCTCATCACCTAAAAGCAGTTCTATAGCCTCAGCTAGCTGCTCCTCAGACCCGGGCTCCACGAGTATCCCTGTTTCACCGTTAACCACAACATCCTCAAGCCCGCCAACCCTACTCGCTATGACAGGTCTCCCCGCAGCCATAGCCTCCAACGCTACTATACCAAAGCTCTCGTTGAGGATACTCGGCACCACCACGATCTTAGCCCTCCTATACAACTCGATCTTGACATCCTCTGGGACAACGCCTAGGAACTCCACCTTATCCTCAACACCGTAAGCCTTAGCTAGCATCCTCGCCGGGATCTCCATGTAGCCTCCTCCTACAACGTACAACTTGAAATCCCTACCTTTGATCCTCTGTAGAGCTTTTACCAGGACGTGTAAACCCTTCCTGTAGACAAGCCTACCAACAAATAGGATTATGTTGTCCTCAGGCTCCCTCTCGGGGGGTCTAATCCTAAGTGTGTCAACAGCGTTAGGTACTATGAACCTCCTAGCCCTAAGATCAGAGCCCATTATGCTCTCAACAAAGGTGTCAGCAGCTCTACTAACGGATATGATGGCTTGCGCGTACTGTAGGTAGTACCTGGTAGGGAGTATGAGGGAGGCTATGCTCCAGAACATCCTAAAATCGTGTGCTAGGAATATCGTGTGGTTGGTAGCAACCCTAGGGATACCTAGATCACTAGCAGCCTTCAAGGCTAGAAGTGGTGTTAGAGTGAATATGTGGTGTGAGTGGACGACATCGGGTTTAAGCTTGGAGATAACATCCTCGATATCCCTAGGATCTGGTGGGACGAAGATTGCCTCAAAGGGTAGCAGGGAGTTCACAACATAGTAGCCCTCGCTCTCCTGCAACCTAAGATCTGTCAAGCCAACCCTCCTGGAGACAACACTAACCCTAAACCCCCTCCTAGAAAGCCATAGGGCTAGACCCCTAACGTGGCTTTGAACACCACCAACACTACTAGGATGCCACTCCATAACCAGGCATACGTGTAGGCTCAAGCTAGACTCCCAGGATATCCTGTTAGTGGCTAGAGGAGGTTAAGAAAGACGACGGGGGGAGCAAAAAGAGGTTATGCGGGCTGGGAGGGGTTTAAAGCTCTTCTAACCCTGAGGTTTTAAGCTTCTCCTCCTCTTCCTCCTTTCCCTCCTTCTTACCCTTCTCCTCCTTCTTCGGCGGTGCTGCTGCTATAACATCGTCTATCTTTAGGATGCTTATAGCGGCCTCCGTGGCGCTCTTGATGACCTGCTTCTTGACTAGTAGTGGTTCGAAGACACCCAGTTTCAGCATATCCTCTGCTACCTTACCCTCTAGAACGTTGACACCAGCGTTATTCAACCCTTTAGCGTGCATGCTCCTAAGCTGTAGTAGCGCGTCTAGGGGGTCTAGTCCAGCACTCTCAGCTAGTATTACGGCTATCTGCTCTAGTGCATCTGCGTAAGCCTCTATTGCTAACTGCTCTTTACCTCCAACTGTCCTAGCGTATGCCCTAAGCTGTTCCGCTAGCTCAACCTCTACGGCTCCTCCACCAGGCACTATCTTAGGCTCCCTCATTATGTTTCTTAGCGCGTGTAGTGCATCCTTTATGTTCCTTTCCGCTTCATCCAGTAGCATATCGTTGGCTCCCCTTAGGAGTATTGTGACACTCCTCGGGTTCTTGGCCCCCTCTATGAAGACCATCTTATCCTCTCCAACCTTCCTCTCCTCAACGAGCTCAGCGTAGCCTAGGTAGTCTTCTCTTAGCTCTCTTAGGCTGGTCACGATCTTAGCTCCCGTGGCTCTAGCGAGCTTCTCTATATCACTCCTCTTAACCCTCCTAACAGCTAGTATGCCCTTCTTAGCTAGGAAGTGTTGTGCAACCTCATCTATACCCTTCTGTGTTATAACAACATTAGCTCCTATGGCCGCTATCTTATCAACCATATCCCTTAGTATCCTAGTCTCCTCCTCAAGGAACTTGTCTAGCTGCTCTACATCTGTAACTCTAATCTTAGTCGTTAAATCAGGCTTCTGTATCTCAAGTGGAGCGTCTAGGACTAGAATCCTAGCACCCTCAACCCTTCTAGGCATCCCTGGGTGTACTACCTCCTTGTCGAGAACAACACCTCTTATAATCCTTGAATCGAATATGCTACCACCCTTCTTCTTCTCAATCTTAACATTATCTAGGTCGACGTTATAAGTCCCATCAGGCCTCCTCTCAGCTATAATCCTTATGGACTCTAGGACCATATCAGCTATCTTAGACCTCTCAGGGCCGTGGCCTACGTACTTACTTGCTAACGTTGTCTCGACGATTTTCTTAAGGTTAGCGTCATCCTCAACGTTAACAGGCTCGGCTACCTTATCTAGGATCTCCATCGACTTCTTCAAAGCCTTTATGTAACCATTTATTATTATGGTCGGGTGTATGTTCTCATCTAGTAGCTTCTCAGCCCTCTCAAGGAGGGTTCCAGCTAGAACTACAACGGATGTAGTGCCATCACCAACCTCAGCATCCTGAGCTTTAGCGATCTCAACCATAAGCTTAGCTGCTGGATGTTGAACCTCCATCTCTTTAACTATGGTGGCACCGTCATTGGTGATAACTATGTCTCCAAAGGCGTCAACAAGCATCTTATCAAGACCTCTAGGCCCTAGGCTCGTCTTCAAAATCTCAGCCATAACCTTGGCGGCTAGAATGTTAGCTCTTAAAGCCTCCCTACCATAGGTCCTCTGAGCTCCTTCCTTGAGTACTAGTATTGGAACCCCTGTTGCCATAACCTACACCTCATTCACCTACCTCACATCCGACTCCAGGTTTCTAACATAAACCTACCTCTATATAAGCTTTACTATTCATCACAGACATTGTTCGCGACGAGACGAGATTCAATGAAGCAATTTAAACCCTAGGTGCGGTGAGCAGTCCCACTGTTAGCATACTATAATGGCCCGTGCTAGTGCAAAGGTAGCCGTCGCGCCGTGATTGTATGGAAGTTCAAGACGTTACCCAATGGTTGCTATGGATGTTGCTATGCGGCTACTTAGGTGGAGGGTGTGGGGTTACACTTGAGGGGGTGCCTGTTTCAAAGTGGTTGAATGCAGTCTTTGCGGTGGGAGGGCTGTTTACTATAGGTCTAGTAGTGGTCACTTCCTTTGTACCAGCTGTCTGGGTAGGGTTTTAGAGCGTGCTATTAGGAGGACTCTTAGCCCTCTTGGCGCCCTAAAGCCAGGTTCACGTATCCTGATACCGGTAACGTACTATAACACTCTAGCTTCACTCGCTCTCCTAGGTATATCGTTGTTCATGAAGAGGGGGTATGGTAGTGTTATCCAGGTTGCTATACCTGATTTCATCGAGTTGAAATACAGTGGTAAGCTTGGTAGGGTGAACACCTTAAGGGTATCCGTTGACCCTAAGCCTTGCTATGAGGATCCAGTGCTAGCAGTACACTATGATAGGTTGTGGTCTCTTAGGCTAGCCTCACTCCTAGGCTATAACGTGATCCTAATGCCCCTAACGAGGACCGATCTAACGCTACTAGCTCTCGAAATCCCCCTGAGGGGGCATGAGGCTTGGGGTATGTTGAGCTTAGCTACAAGCGTCAACGGTGTAATGGTGGTTAACGCGCTAGCGGATGTTGAAGCAGAGCCTATAGCATCGTATGCAACCCTCCTAGGCTTCGATTTTGAAACAACAACAGAGTGTAGAGTGAAACTTAGAGCATCACACATCCTAAGAGAGCTGAGAGGCTTAGGACCTGAAGTAGAGTTCAGCTCTCGTAGAACACTAGAGCTCATACTCAATACCGTCAAGATGAGGTCTAAAGGTAGATGTGTATACTGCGGAGAACCCGTGGCAAGCGGGGATGTATGTGAGCTTTGCAACATAATCAAAACCCCCACCGTTAAGATTCTACCCCAACCATAGTAACCCCCGTCTGCCGTGCACCATTCTAGAGTACGTAGCAGGCTAATCCCAACGCCCGCCCCTACGCCCTCCTCACTGTAGGAGCTCGACCCCCGTTACCAGGGCTTCCTCGACGACGAAACTGTAACAGCCTAGCATTGTTTGTTAATCAAAGAATCTTATCTCGTTGGGAAACCCGCAACCATAGCTAGTACTTTGCTCACGTGGAGAAGGCAGCTCTCCTACCCCTCCCGGTACTTCTCGGGGGTTAAGATCTAGTGTAAATCTGGTGGTTTGGGAAGCGTGCTTCATAGCATCCAGTGTCATGGGGATTAGGTTACGATTTTCCCTGTTGTCTGCTTTTCATGTAGTACTGTGGTTGAAGGTTTTAGAGTTCTTGGTCACATATTATGGATAGGAGTTTAGGCTTTGAGGGGTAGGAGGGGTAAGTTTGTTAAGCTCGATAGGTTTCTCCATAGTGAGAGTAACTCCACGGGCCCGCTTACCAGTCATGGCGATAGCCTTCAGGTTAGTGGCGTCGGGGATGAATTAGAACCTGTTAGCCCCGGTTCTAATAGTGGTTTTATCACACATAGTAGTTTGACCTCGGGGAACGGTATTGTGAGATCGTGGTCTCTCGGTGAGGTTAATAACTTCGTGGATGAGGTTGAAGGGTTACTCTTAGACGTTAGGTACGATGGTAGGTTTAACAAGGCTGTAGCGCACCTTGTAGATTCCACGGGCCGGCTTGTAAGATGGGCTGATGAAACAGATCATAGACCCTACTTCCTAACGGACGCTGATCCAGAGGCTTTAGCTAACATCGGTATTAACCTCGATAGCAATCTTATCGTTCAATTCGATATAGTTAGCAAGTTCCACCCCATTAGGAGGGAGAAGGTTAAGGTTACGAAGGTTATTGTTAGGGACCCTCTGGCTGTTAGGAAGCTTAGGGGTATTGTGGCCTCTAAGGGTTATAGCGTTTGGGAGGCTGACATTAAGTACCACCACAACTACATATTCGATAACCTGCTCATCCCGGGTATAGTGTACAGGGTTGATAGGAGATGGCATAGGATTGAGGGGAGGTTAGACGAGTCCTACGTTGAACTCATAGAGGAGATATCGAGGGGTGAGAGTAGAGAGTATAAGGATATGGTGATACAATGGGCTCTCATGTTCGAGCAGAAGCCACCTAGCGTTAGAAGAGTTGCTATCGATGTTGAGGTGTACTCACCCGAGGAGGGGAGGGTGCCTGACCCCGAGAAGGCCCCCTACCCGGTCATCAGCGTAGCTTTAGCTGATAACAGTGGGAGGGTTAAGGTTCTCTTGCTCTACAGGGAGAGTGTAGCTTTTGAGGGGGAGATTCCTGAGGGTGTTGAGGTGGAGATTTTCGATGACGAAATTTCACTACTCCTCGAGCTCTTTAGAGAGCTTGAGAGCTACCCTGTAGTGATAACATTCAATGGAGACTCCTTCGACCTACCCTACATATACAATAGGCTTTTAAACCTAGGCGTGGATCCAGACCTCATACCCATGGAGATCCACGAGGATAAGGTTACATTTAAACACATGTTGCACGTAGACCTATACAAGCTCTTCGGCATTAAAGCCCTCCAGGTCTACGCCTTTGGGGGTAAGTACAGGGAGTTAACATTAGATGCAATAGCTGAAGCCCTTCTAGGAAGGGGTAAGCTTAAGCTTGATACCCCCGTGCCTAAGGCTAGTCTCGATAAGCTCATCAAGTATAATATCGGGGACGCCAGGCTAACACTAGAACTTACGACATTCGCGAACGACCTAGTCTGGAACCTCATCATAACATTGATGAGGATTAGTAAGCTTGGGCTTGAGGATGTCACAAGACATCAGGTTTCAACCTGGATTAGGAGCTTGCTAAACTGGGAGCATAGAAGGAGGGGGTGGCTGATTCCGGGTAGGGAGGAGCTTAGAGGTGGTATGGCTAGGAGTAGGGCTGTGATAAAGGAGAAGAGGTATAAGGGGGCTATAGTCCTTGAGCCTCCACGTGGGGTTTTCTTCAACGTCCTGGTCCTCGACTTCGCAAGCCTATACCCCTCCATCATCAAGAACTGGAACCTAAGCTATGAGACCCTAAACAACCCATGGTGTAGGGGTAAGAAGAGGATTGTACCTGAGGTTGAGCACGAGATATGCATGGAGTTTAGGGGTATAACGAGTGAGATCGTAGGACTACTTAGAGACTTTAGGGTTAAAGTTTACAAGAAGAGGGCTAAGGATGAGAGTTTACCGAAGGAGCTAAGGGTATGGTATGATGTGGTGCAAGCTGCAATGAAGGTCTATATTAATGCAAGCTACGGGGTCTTCGGTAACGAAGCGTTCCCCTTCTACAGCTTACCGTTAGCTGAGAGTGTTACAGCTATAGGTAGGAGTATCCTGCTAAACACCCTTAAGGTTGCCGAGGATCTATCGCTACGCATAGTGTACGGTGATACTGATAGCCTATTCCTATGGGATCCTAGGAGTGACTCTCTGGAGAAGCTTATAAGCTATATTGAGAAGGAGTACGGTCTAGAGCTAGAGGTTGATAAGAGGTTTAGGATAGCCATGTTTAGCGGTCTTAAGAAGAACTACCTAGGTGTAACCGATAAAGGGGAGGTTGTCATAAAAGGTATGGTTGGCAAGAAGAGTAATACACCTGAGTTTATAAAGGAGGAGTTTAGGACGGTTGTCAACCTACTAACCACTGTTAAGGGCTTCGACGACGTTATAGATGTGCTTGAGAAAGTTAAAGACTATATTGCCGATGTGTACAGGAAGCTTAAGAACAGAGAGTATACGTTGGAGGAGCTCTCCATAAAGGTGATGTTATCCAAGGATCTAAACAAGTACGTTAAAACTACACCACAACATGTTAAGGCGGCAAAGCTCCTAGAGAAGGAGGGGCTTAGGGTGGGGAAAGGGGATATCATAGCCTTCGTTAGAACAAGGGATAGCATTGGCGTTAAGCCAGTTAAACTAGCTAAACTCTCTGAGGTGGATACAAACAAGTACCTAGAGTACGTTAGGACAGCCTTTGAGCAAATACTCCTAGCCCTAGGGGTTAGATGGGAGGAGGTGAGTGGTCAGAGGAGCTTAGCTAAGCTATTAAACCTCAAGTAGCCTATAGACTAGGGTGGATGAAGACCGACTCCGGGTTGAGGGCGCAAGCCCGAGGATAAACCGTGTGAGGGCTGACGTCTCGCACATCCAATGGGTATGAAGTTAGCTTAATAAAAGGCTGGATTCCACCGTTTAGAGGGGGTGTTAGGTTTGGTTGAGAGGATTCCACCTGAGGTTGAGGCTAAGTACACTAAGTACGTTAAGCTTAGGGATACACTCTCAGCTATAACACAGGAGAGGGTTACCCTGGAGGGTGCTATTAGCGAGATAGACGATGTCCTCGATAAGGTTAGCAGGCTTTCAGCCGACGTTGACCTCTACAGGCTTGTAGGCCACATCATGGTTAAATCGTCGAGGGATGAGGTTATAGCGGAGTTAAAGAATAGAAGGGAGGAGCTCGAGTTAAGGTTGAAGGCTGTTAAAAGCCAGGAGGAGTATTTGAGGAGGGAGGTTGACAGGCTAGCTGGGGAGCTTAGAACACTACTAGGTGGAACTGGTGGAGCAGGAGCTGGAGGGTAAGCTAGTAGAGGCTCTGGTTGAAGCTGAAAGAGCTTGTAGGAGGCTCCTGGAGAGAGCCCTAGGCTCCAAAGCCTCGCTTATCAGTATAACGCTTAGACTTGATGTAGTGGATGGTGTTAAGGTGCTGGTCGTGGATGTTGAGGCTTCTAGGAGGGGTGTTAGCGATATAGAGTATGTTGTTGAGGCAGCTGTAGAGGAGGCCTTCAGGGTCTTTGAGGAGGTTAGCGGCCTTAGGGTGGTCTGGGGTGGTAGGAGAGGCTAAGGTAACCCTATGCCTTGGACCATACTCTAAAGCAGTCTACGAGAGCCTCCTAGCTGAGGTTAGACAACCAGCTCCCAGGAAGGCTGATGTGAGTGTAGAGCTTGAAGGTGGGTGTGTGAAGCTCTGTATCAGAGCGGGTGATGTTAACCAGCTTAGGGTTGTCCTCAACTCCTACCTATACCTTGTTCACGCAGCGTACTCCACCCTCAAAACCTACCCTACATAGTCCTCTAGGGTCCTACGCTTCCCACCTCTAGGCTCGTAGGGTGTTTTCAGAACCTGCTTAATCCTCTCAGCCCTCTTCTCCCCCACGACTCTCTGGAGCTCAGCAACGCTAGCAGTACATATAGCCTCTATGGTTTTAAAGTTCTCCAGCAACCTCTCAGCAAGCTTAGGCCCAACACCGGGTAGGGAGCTTACAATGTACAACTGCCACTCCCTCAGGCTACCAAGCTTAGGCTTCTTATGTACAACAATCCTGGAGCCCCCGGACTCCACAGACTTCCTAGCAAGAGCTTCTATGAAGATAGCTGTGCTAAGGGGGTCCATGGTGTGGACAACACTAACATTAAAACCAGCGATAATCTGGGCTAGAGCAGAGTACAACTGCTTAAACCTATCACGATACCAAGACGGGAGCTCCCCCTCGACGACCAAGACAATGCTATCGTAGACCTCAGCCATCCTAGACACCTGGTCGAAGAGACGGCCGTCGAAGAGAGAGCTCACATAATCCTCCCCAGTCTTCCTCTCAACAACAACCCCACCTGGGAGCACGTAATCACCAACAGCCAGCTGATCCCTCAAAACAATAACACCCATAGACTCGAGCATAGACGGGATACCACTAGCCTCCTCCCTAACATCAGCGTAAACCCTAATCCTCTCCACAAAAACCCCTGCAAACATACTCTAGCAACAAACGGGCTTAAACCAGTACAACCCCTAGAGGTTATGTAATTTCTAAGATTGAAACCATCAGGAGGTTTGAAAAGTGCTGTAATAACCTCCATCCCATCCTATGTGACGGGTCACATCTATGCCTTCATAAGCCTTTATTAGAGCTTACAACCTGTACTCCAAGCCCATCGATTGTAATACCGGCCTATTAGAGGTTCTCTGGGATAGGCTGATTAACCAGATCAGCTACGATTCAAGAGCTTTCCTAACAGCTTCTCTGTGAAGAGGTGTTTGCCAAGCCGCCAGCCTCCCTATTCCTAGCTCAAGGTCTTTCTCTGGCGGAGATTCATCTATCCATAGCTCTGGATCTCTGAATTCTATCTCATCAACTACTAGGTTTAGCTCTACAAGCTTATGTAGTAATGGTATTCTCTCCCTAGTGTAGAGGGTGTCTGGATCCTCAACAGCTTCACGAAGCCACTTCCTCTCATCACTACTTAATGAGGATGCAAAGTCTCTAAGCTCCTTTGACTCAATAAGCCTCTTAACCACCGCATCAGTATTCCATCTATACATGTACAGCATTTTGAGTATTCCCGGATTTCCACCAGTTAACCTCCAGATCTCATCAAAACCTGGCTTAGGCCTGGGAATCTTTTCATACAGCTCCTCAAATCCCTTCCCACTCATATTCCACATCGGTGTTATCTCCGCCCATCTATGCCTCCCTATCCTAGCTCTAGACACACCTTCGCTCGTAGCTACGATGACCACTATCCTCTCGTATGGCTCCGGAGGGTACTCAATGGTGTTTAGAAGCGCCTTTACATACGCTTCAGATCCCTCAATACCAATAGCTTGAAACACGTCGTCAGCTAGTACAGCTACTCTCTTCCTCTTCCACCTCTTCAGGAGCTGGTTAGCTAGGTAGATGATTAGGTCAGCTAGCTTAATAGGCGCATAACCAGTTGTATCTGCTGCAACCTCTAGTAGCCTATCCACAACCTCCTTGATACCCGTATGGGCAGTGAACTCCCTGCGTAGTGGGTCAACGTATATAACATCAAATCCCTGCCTCTCAAGGATTAGAGATGCCTGCTTTAACCAAGCAGTTTTCCCACAACCCTCAGGTCCAAAGACTACTACTGGACGCCAAGTGCTCTTCTCACTCCATTCAAGAACTTGCCTAATAGCTCTATCCCTATCAGTAAACTCAACCTCTAGCTCTGGAACAAAACGCAGCTTCACCCTCTCAATACTCACAGCGAACCACACCACCAATCCAATAACTTTGTGCTACAGAGTACATAACCCTTGCTTGGATGAGACCGGTGATATTAGGAGGGCTTGTCTCATAGCCGGTATGGATTTGGAGGATTTTAGGGAGCTCTTGAGGAAGGCTGACGTGTCTGTTGTTGTCTAGTTATCTGCTACGATCATTTCCTGGCATATCCTGCTAATCTTTCCTGGTAGGCTTCTTGCTATGCTGTCTACCACCTTCTCCACGTCCCCCTCCAACTGTATGTGTGCCATTGCTGCAGCCTCGTGGCCTCCCCCCTCTCCCTTGTGTTTTACCGCTATGTACTCTGCTATCGTTGATGCTTTAACCCCCTTTTCCAGAGCTCTCCCCGATACTCTTACTGATGCTCTAGCTCTACCCTCCCTCTCTGCTAGGACTACAGCCACGTCCGCTCCCAGGTTTACTAGTGTTCTAGCTACATCCGACTCGTGGGATCCGATGTGTGTTACAGCTACTAGCAGGTCGTGGCATGTCTTCTCAACCCTAAGCCTTGATAGTGCTTTGAGTGTTGCAACCCTCCTTGACAGCTCTTCAGCCTCACTCCTCTCCACAGCCAGGCTCTTCAATGCTAGATCGTAGTCGCAACCCCAGTCTAACAGGGTGCTTGCAACCCTGAACGTGTAGGGTCCGACCTCCTGGAACCTCCTTGAATCGTAGACTATACCGGCCATGGCTAGGGTGGCCACCCTACTATCAAGCTTTAACCCAACCCCCTCAGCGACCATCACCATCAGTTCTGTTGTCGACGTAGCTCTTCTATCGACAAGCTTCAAGCCCATCATCTCATGTAGTAACCCGACCTCATGGTGGTCTACGAGAGCTCTAACCCTAGCAGATAGACATGGATCCTTGAAGGAGCCCAGCTGAACGGGGTTAGAGGAGTCGACTACAACACAGCCCTCATAGAAGGTGTTATCGCTACAAAGCTCCAACCCCACGGACAGCCTCTCTAGAAGAGCTCTGGAAACCTTAGAGGGCCCCTCAGGTACGCCAACACACCCCCTGGACCCGAGGTGCTCTAACACCCTCAAAGCTACGACGGCCGAGGCTACAGCATCGGGATCAGCGTTAGAATGTGTTACAACAAGAACGCTGGAGAGCCCGGAGAAGGCCCTCCTAAAACCCTCAATGAAATCCGAGAGCAAGAACCCAACCCCTATGAGGACGTATAACCAGTTAACCCTAAATACGGAGAGCGCATCACCTCGATAAGGATCATCTAGAGCAGGCTGTTACAGAGCTGACGGTAGATTTAAGTAACTGTAGATACCTGGTGTAATGGTGTTGGGTGAGCTGTCGAAGACCGTGTGGGAGGTCGCCACAGTTCTATGGCCGAACAGCAGGTGTCTAAGCTTCGGGGGAGGGGAGGGGTTAACGGGTACAGCCCCCTGGTGATCCGCACTGCGGTGAGGGGGCTGTTGGTAGGCCTACCTAGATGGGAGCGTG
>Ga0080008_137128_pt1 | contig 13231 bp, 14 predicted proteins | sample ConCONMetagenome_FD_69211 | JGI IMG/M metagenome (GOLD analysis project Ga0080008, IMG submission 69211) | Hot spring microbial streamer communities from Conch Spring, Yellowstone National Park, USA - CON_C (SPADES assembly) (version 2) | ecosystem: Environmental > Aquatic > Thermal springs > Hot...
CCTCGCGTAAGTACACGTCTGCTGATAAAGCAGTTGAGCTGATAAAGCCCCACTTCATTCACAACAACGTAGCATGTGTGCTTCAAAAACAGCCCCGCACTCGTGCCACAGCCCCACTTCAAAACGGCTGGCAAGCTCCCACAGCGCGTCTACCACCCGTTGCTTGATGCACCCGCCCGCGTCTTCACGCCTCCCACCCCTGCCGTCTTTAGAAAACACCCACGCTCTATCACACGCGCGTCTCTGCAGTCAGCACCCCCCGTATGGGCATCCTCTGTACGCCACCCCTCGGCGGCTCGCACATGCTGAAGAACGCCTACTTTCTGCGACAGGTCGAAAACCGCGGCCATGCCTTTTAGCAGTCGTCATATCCACCCCTAAGGCCTCCTCTCGATTAGGTGTACGCCCTTCTCGTGCCGCCTTGCAAGTCCTTCCTCAACAAGATGCAGAGTCTCCGCACGGCTGTCCCACACATGTCGCGGGTGTGCACAGACACAACGGCCCTGCGCCGTTGAAGATGTCAAAGGCCTTCGACTATGATGCCTATCTGTCCCAATTCCGCTCGGCTGATGGAAGTAGCGCTGAGCTTGCGCCCCGGCTACTGAGGCTTACAGGCGTTGGCGCCCAGGTGAGTAAAGCGGGCGATGGAGGCGTGTGGCGCGTCATAGCCACCACCGACAAGCTGGCTGCCGGCCGCAAAGAGCTCGGAGACGCCCTCGCCGAGTTCGCAGACGCCATAGAGAAGTGGGCGAGGGGGCCGGCTACGCCGATGCGCACGGAGGTCTCCAAGTTGCCACGTGAACGCTGGTTATTTAACTTCCGGCGGCCTTAGCCACATGTTGGGTCTTCTGCTTCTGCTGATCAACGCCACCACGGCGGCGGTGCCCATAACCTCAATCCCCTTCGTCTACACAGCGCCGCTTGGGGGATGCGCCAACTTCTCCGCATATGTGGACCCCCTATCCCCCTGGGGCATAGCGTCAGCATATGCCGTGGGTAGCAACGGCGCATTGACGCAACCGACGTTGGATAGGTACCCCACGCCTAAGTACATACGGGGTTACGTATGTGGAGACTTCATCTCGATAAAGATAGACAGGTGGAGGAGCGTGGGCCCCGCCGTGCCGGTCGCGGTGAAGGGCGAGGACTCGGCGTATCTCTACCTCGGCATGCCGTTTGAGGTAAACGGCACCGCCGTCGTGAGGGTGAGGTCGTTCACCCAGCCCGCGGTGGCTGGGCAGTTTGTCTACAAGGTGTCGTCCGCCGCGTCGTATGGGGTCTACTCCGAGGAGTATGTCGTCTACGGCAGGGCGCAGATATGGGCATACGGCATTGTGAACATCACATATATCGACCTCTCCGGCGAGAGACCCGACTACTACGTCTATATACCGACCAGAGGGGTGAGGGTGGAGGGGGTTAGGCCCTGGAGCCCCGACTTCCACCTGATGTTTGCGCCTAACCAGACTGAGGTGGTGGGGAGACCCCGCGTGGTTGTGGAGCAGATTTCTGTGCCGGTGGTGGGCGAGTGTGCGGGAAGCGCCACCGTAGTGAACCCGCTGGAGAGGCCGTTGAGGGTCTACGTGAAGCTGGAAACGGGCGAGGAATACGCCCTCTCTTTTTACTACCTGCCGGGCAACATAACTACTTGGAGGTTCCGCGGCGCAACCGCCAAGACGGCGGACGGCCAGAACCTCCCGGTATACGCGGTATCTACAGACGACGGCTCGCAAGTGGGCATGTGTGTCGTGGAGGGCGCCACGTACTACATCTACGTGAAGACTGGCGAGATGTATAAATACCCCGCCCACGTCGCGGGCGGGGTCGTCGAGGCGTATACGGACTTGGTGAAGCCCAGGGTCGTGGCGGGGCCGGAATTCACCGCCGCCGTTGAGCCCGAGGTGGCCAAGATAGGGTCCAACGTTATTGTGAGGATTTACTACAACGGCACATTGGTGGCTGAGTTCAGAAAGAAGGCGTCCCCCGTCTTGCAGATAAACACAACGTCGTTCTTCCGCGAGGTGAGAGTGGTAGACGCCCTGGGCACCCCGCTTCCAGACTTCGCCATATATGCGGGAGGTCTCAAGTTCCGCGGAGCTGGCGGGGTGGCCCAGATTATTCCAATAGACGATAAAGTAGCCGTCGAGATAAACGGCGTGAGGTACTTGGTCCAGCTCCAGCCGGAGGTGAAGATCCCCACGCTGACTAAGGAGAGCTTTCTAAAGATCGCGGCAGCGGCCGCTACCGTAGGCGTAGCAGTTGCGTTTGGGCTGAAAAGAAGAGAAAAACCCAAAGGAGAGAAAGACGAGAAAGACCTCGTCGAGGTCTAGGTTTTTAAACCCGTCCCCATGTCTCCTCGTGATGACGGGATTCTATCTGAGGAGTGATCGAGCCTTCGAATTCTGAAGCCAACTCATCACTGCCTGCGGTAATGCCTCTACCGAGACTTTACACATTCCCATCTGAGCGGCCTAGTTTTGTATATACCGTGTATAAATCCGGCGTGTTTTTTCGAGACCGCCTAGGCGCCTTCTGACGTCTTCTCCACCTACCTCTTTCTAGCTCAATATGTTTTCAAGCTCTTCTTGCTGGTAGCTTGACGGTAGGTGGTGCGCCACGGCGTTCAGACGTCGGCGGTTTCGTCAAAATAGCGGTGTACGAGAGGGCGCACAGCGTGGCTCGCTCTTTCATTTTACGAAATTTTTTTATAAGGAAGTGGGTAACGCTCTCAATGTACATTCAAGTACCGGGCTACGATCCCATGTGGTTTCTGTTAACATTACTGATTTGGTTCGCGTTGATCTTCATGTTGCAAGATCTGCAGATGTGGCGCTACCTGAGCCAGGTGAGCGGTTTCCTCTCCTACCTAGGCCAGCTCCTCAACGCCGCGTCTGCCAACGTGCTTTCTGCGCTTGAGAAGGCCAAACGGCGTGACGTAGCGAAGCCCGAGCTGGAGGCTACGCTTAAGAAGATGGTGGATTTCGCCGTGATAGTGCCGACGGCGTTGGACCCCAACGGGATTGTGCCGAAGTATAAACACATACTGAACACCTACGTGGAGACGTATGAGCACGAGATACGCAGGATTGTGGACGACGGGATCACCGTGAAGAACCTGGCCACGGCCGTGGAGGCGCTTAGATACATGAACCTCATATATAAGGTGGTTGACCACTACTACAAGACGGCTAAGAAGTACAAGGCCTTCTACCTGGTGATACAGCTCACAATGCTACTGCCTCTTCTGAAGGAGCTTACAGACACGGTAAACGAGGCGGTTAACTCCTTCATCAAGGGGGTCCCCATCGGCGACAGCGCCGGCCCCCTCGTGGCTTACAACGTGTTGAGCCAGTGCCAGGCGCCCACGTATCACTCAGCCGTTAAAGACACCGTGGTCGCCGAATGCGACTACCAGGAAAGGAGGCTGTATGTCATCAAGGCAGAGGGCCCCGGGAGCACCGTGGGGAGGCTGGATGAGGCCGTGGAGTACGTCTTCAACAAGCTAAACGCCAAGCCCAAGTACATAGTTACTGTAGACGCCGCACTGCGGCTTGAGGGCGAGAAGACGGGGGAGGTGGCCGAGGGCATCGGCGTGGCCATAGGCGGCGTCGGCGTCGAGAAGTTCAACATAGAGAGCTACGCCGCGAAATACGGCGTGCCGCTCTACGCGTTCCTAATAAAGATGAGACAAGCCGAGGCCTTAACCACCATGACCAGCGACATATACACAGCGGTGCAGAACACCACCAAGAGGGTGCTGGAGTTCATAAATACAAATGTGCAACCTGGCGAATCCGTGCTCCTAATAGGCGTCGGCAACACGGTGGGCGTTGCCCAGCCCCACCACGCCGCGGCTTAAATCACCCTGGTTTTAGGACGGTTCCGTTTCCCAGGTTGTGTTGAGCAACTTGTCAACGCCCTACCAGCGCGTCAATATATTTTTAAGACATCGCGCCGGGCACAGCATAGCCACGTACTGCGCCGGAACTATTTATTCCCCTTTTTGCCAGTTATCATCGGCGTTTTAATGTCAGCATGTTCTGAGGCCACAGAGGCTTTTTGACCTATAACTTCTGAGGGCGCTGGCGGAGACGGTCGGCGCCGCCGCGGGCGACATTCAACACGTAGCGTGTGAATGAGGATGTGGAGACGGCATGAGGACGGGCACCTATATGGGTGCTAAGCCGCATAGGGCTTATGCACAGTACTGGCCGGCTGAGGTGGGGAGGTGGAAGACGAACAATATCTTTTTAAAAGGCCGAGGTTGTGGTGAACCGTGAGACTTAGGGCTCCGTTTCTCCGGTTGGTTCTGCGCAACGCGTATATGGAGCTTGAGCTTGAGGACATCGTGGTGTTTGCGGAGTATAGGAGGAGGGGGCTGTACGCTGAGATATATATGGGCGACGTGGGGTATATATACGAGAAGGGCGAGTGGCATGCCTACGACGGTGAGGGGAGGTCTAAGCCCATAACTCCCCAGGAGGCTGAGAGGCTTAGGAAGCTGTCAAGGAAGCTGTCCACCTTGCCCAGGTATCACGTGTTGGAGCAACTCATAAAGGCGCTTTCTGCCGTGGAGGCGGAGGCGAGGTCGTAGTATGCTCATATTATCTGGGAACCACCTTTATTAACGCAGGTAATCCTTGAATCCATGCCGAGGAGCAAGAGCCAGGATAAGATGTCGCTTATCTCCGTCCACGTGCCGAAGAAGATGCTGGAGGAGCTTGACGAGCTCGTTAGACGCGGCATATTCCCCAACAGAAGCGAGGCCATAAGAGCCGCGTTGCGCGACCTCCTGTATAAAGAGGTTTTCAAAGCTAAGCCGGCGAGAGAGGAGGAGAAGGAGGAGCTCCCCATCTCCCTAGTGAAGGGGAGGTAATATAGAACACCGAGAATTTTCCGTCCCAGTCCACACGCCCGTTTTACATATTAATGGGGTCTTTCCTAATGTCGTGATCCTCGTGCCGTCCCTGGTCTACGAGATTTTGAAACGCGCGCAGATACTGCGGCCTCTACAAGCGAAGACATAGCCACGGGCAGGTGGCGGAGCTACCTCCTGAAGCCCTTCGACCTATCTGCGGAGCCGCCGGAGCACCCAGCGCCGGTGCCCCACTTCTTCAACGAGTTCCTTGACTACGTCAGGGAGGTGATGGTGGGGCTCGGCTTCGAGGAGGCGAGGGGGCCCGTGCTGGAGGTGGAGTTCTGGAACTTCGACGCCCTCTTCCAGGCCCAGGACCACCCCGCCAGGGAGGTGCACGACACGTTTTACGTGCAGTGGGACGGCCACCTGGAGAGGCCCCCCGAGGATCTCATGAAGGCCGTGGGCCGCGTCCACGAGGAGAAGTGGGGCTACAGGTGGGACCCCAAGAAGGCGCTGAACCCGGTCCTCCGGACGCAGACAACCGCCACGACGATCAGGTCGCTGGCGGAGAGGGGAGACGGCGAGTACAAGGTCTTCACCATCGGGAGGGTCTTCCGCCCCGAGAAGCTGGATCCGAAACACAGCATGGAGTTCCACCAGCTAGACGGAATAGTGGTGGGCCCCGGCCTTACCTTTAAACACCTGCTGGGCCAGCTGGAGCAGATCGCCAAGGCCCTAGGCATGACAAAGGTCAAGTTCAGACCTGCCTATTTCCCCTTCACCTCCCCCTCCGTGGAGGTCTACGCCGAGCACCCCAAGCTGGGCTGGGTGGAGTTCGGAGGCGCCGGTGTCTTCCGACCTGAGGTCACCGAGCCCCTCGGCGTGAAGAGGAGCAGGTTGCTCGCCTGGGGCTGGGGGCTGGACAGAATAGCGATGATCCTGCTGGGGATTGACGACATAAGGGAGCTCTTCACAAAAGACCCAGACAAGCTGAAGGAGTACTACAGCAGGTGGGTAAGATACAGACGGACAACAGGTACAACCGGAAGTAAATATACATACTAGCAACTGTCAAGCAAGTTATTTACGGCGACAAAAACTTTATATATATAATAAATCCCTAATTCTATGAAGACAGGGTTAATAGCGGGGATAGTGGTAATGCTGGTAATACTAGCCGCCGTGGCGCTACTCCTCACACAGCCACCGGCGCAGACCCCCACCACAACAACTTCGCCCGCCGCGACGCCCTCTCCAACTTCGCCCGCTCCCTCCCCCTCGCCGACTCCCACGACGCCGCAGGCCACCACGCCGACGGCGCCTAAGCCGAAGTATAGGTTAATGATCTTCACAGGCGGCACCGGCGGCGTCTACTTCCCCGTAGGCTCTAAACTCGCAGAGATGTTGAATAAATATGCCGGTGATGCGGTTGCCGCAGAGGCGAGGACAAGCGGCGCCTCTGTGGCCAACGCCAACGCGCTAGCGCAGGGCGACGCCAACATTGCCTTTATACAAAACGACATAGCTTACTACGCCTACAACGGCCTCTATATGTTTGACAAAAACAAGGTTGACATGAGGGGGGTCATTTCCCTCTATCCAGAGACTGTCCAGATAGTGGTTCTTGCAGACAGCCCAATTAAGAGCATATACGACCTAGCCGGCAAAAAGGTGGCGGTGGGGGCCACGGGCTCCGGCGTGGCGGTAAACGCGGAGCAGATACTCAAAGCGGCCGGGATCTGGGACAAGGTGGAGAAAGTATACGCGCCATTTACAGATGCCGCCAACCTGCTCAGGCTCAGGCAGATCGATGCCGCCTTCGTAACCGCGGGGCATCCCACATCTGCCATAGTCGAGCTCTCCACTACCACACCCGTGAGGTTGATCCCCATACCCGACGAGGTGTATAACAAACTGCTGGGCGAGGGCTACAGATTCTACACGCGCGTGGTGGTGCCTAAAGGCACCTACAACGGCTTAGACAGCGACGTCCAGACAGTCGCCGTGATGGCCATAATAGCGGCAAGGCCAGACGTGCCAGACGACGTTGTATACACCATATTAAAGACCATATTTGATAATCTAAGCGAGTTCAGAGGTGCACACGCCAGAGTGGCTAATTTGTCTCTTGAAAGGGCGCTGGATGCCATGTCCATTCCCCTGCACCCAGGTGCCGTGAAGTTCTACCAGGAAAAAGGTTTGAAGATACCCACCGAGTTGCTGCCAACCAGATAAATTCATGTTTTTTCTGTATCTCGTCATTTTCGTATTTTCCAACACCACTTTGTTGTTCCTTCCGCCGGTAAACATCACCATACACTACATACACAGCGTAGAGAAAACAAATGTGGTGGAGAAACTGGAGGTGAGGAGCACGGGCGTGTACCTCCTGCACGCTGACTACGGCGGCGCCTGCGGCTACGGGATACCGTGCCGAGCGGGAGACACGACAACAAGTTACCTAGGCAGGTCAGTTGTCATGTACTGCGACCCCATAAACATGTGCACCGTCACGACGCCGGTCGGCAGAGTGAACGTCACGGGCGTGTTCTCCGTAGGGACCATAAAACTCAGGCTTTTCGGGCCCTATGGAAAGTAACCTACGCCTACTCTCAAGACCTTACGTGGTGCTGGTGGCGCTCCTAGCGATTTTGATAGCAGTGGCTGAGCTGGGGTTCCAGATGGGTTTCAACTTCTACCTCTACAACCTCTTGACGAAGCTAGGCCTCGACTTGCCTTGGCTGAGAACAACGCTCGACACACAGCAGGTGCAGGCGCTGGTGCTGGCGCTGTCGCTCGCAATAGTCTTCATAGCCTACCCCCTCCGGAAGAAGGAGAGGGAAAAAGTCCCCCTATACGACTTAGCGCTTGCGTTTCTCGGCTTCGCCGCCTTCTTCTACGTGGTTGTGGTGTTCCCGGAGCTTGTATACAGAGTCGGCCGCCCCACCATGCTCGACATCGCAATGGGGATTCTGGCGATTGCGCTTCTGATAGAGGCGACTAGGAGGACGCTAGGGCCAGTGCTACCCCTGGTGGCGTTGGCGTTTCTCATATACGGCATGATATACGGAATGGAGGCGTACTCCCACGTCGAGAATCCACTGGCTAGGGCAACCACGGCGCTGGTGAACCACCTCTACCTCGCCAAAGAGGGCATATTCGGAACTCCCCTCTTCGTGATGGTCACCTACGTCTACGCGTTCGTCCTCTTCGGGGCATTCCTAGAGAAGCTGGGGGTCGGCGCCTACGTAATGCAACTGGTGCTTTCGCTACTGGGCAAAAAACCAGGTGGCCCCGCCAAGGTTGCGGTAGTTTCAAGCGGGCTGGTTGGCACGTCCTCGGGCTCGTCTGTTGCCAACGTGATGGTCACCGGCACCTTTACCATACCCATGATGAAGAGGTCGGGCTTTCCCCCCCATTTGGCAGGCGCAGTCGAGGCGGCTGCGTCCACCGGCGGCCAGCTCATGCCGCCTCTTATGGGAGCTGCGGCTTTCGTCATGGCGGAGTTTCTCGGCAGGCCATATAGAGACATCATAATAGCGGGCTTCATACCAGCCCTCCTCTACTACATCGGCGTCTACATCTTCATCGACCTCTACACAAAGAGACTCGGTATAAAACCGATTGAGGAGAAATTCCCGCCGTTGCTCCGCCTGATGCGGAGCCTCTATCTGCTCCTCCCAATCCCGCTGATAGCGTATCTGCTGGTGGTGGGGATACCGCCGCAACACTCCGCAATAGCGGCGTTGACCCTCACGGTGGTGACGGGGCTAGTGGCGCAGCCCTCTGTATCTTGGACGGTAAAGATCACCACGATAGCTGGCATAGCTCTGCTGGCGGTTGCAATTATATATGCAGGTCTGAATCCCTACGCCGCCGTCATAACCCTCGGAGTTTTGACAATAATAATCGGCGTTGTGCTGGGGCTCCTCCTTAGAGGTGGGCGGAGCTTCGCCGCTGTGATATATAAGGCGGTGACCTCCACGAGCACCACGGCGACCACCGTGTTTCTGGCAGCTAGCATGGCAGGCATAGTGCAGGGCGTGCTCACATACACGGGTCAAATCACCGCCATAGGGTTTAAACTACTTGAGCTGGCAGGCGGCAATTTGCTTCTGTTGCTCCTCATGACGATGTCTATAAGCCTAGTTCTCGGCATGGGCGTCCCCACGACTGCGAACTACATAATCACGTCGCTTGTCTCCGCATCAGCCATCGCCTCGGCGGCGAGGGAGCTGGGCTACGCCCCAGACGTCGCCCTCTTGATGGCGCACATGTTTGTGTTTTACTTCGGCATACTTGCCGACGTGACGCCGCCCGTCGCCCTAGCCGCATACGCCGCAAGCACAATAGCGAAATCAGACTACTTCAAGACAGGGCTCTACGCAGGTATGCTGGCGCTGGCGGGCTACCTAGGGCCCTACATGTTTGCGTTTCACCCCGACCTCCTGCTAGTCACGGTGAAAAACTGGGACGCAACCACAGCGGCAGGGATTCTGATAAACTTCGCCTCGGGCGTGGTAGGCATGTACTCGCTAGCCGCCGGCGTCACGGGGTACTTAAGAAGGCCGCTACCGCGCTACCTCAGAGCTCTTTTAATACCGCTGGGCGCGGTCAACGTCGTGGTGAATCCGCTCCAGAACCCCGCGGTGCTTCTAGCCACCATAGCCGCGTTGACGTTTGCGGCTTTAAAGAAATAAAACAGCGCCTTCTTCAGCCTGTGAAACGGGCTCTCTTCCCCGGCCGCTTCCAGCCCCCCCACTGGGGCCACGTGTATGCAGTTACGGAGATCCTGCGGGAGGTAGACGAGGTGGTGGTGGCCGTCGGGTCGGCCCAGTTTAACTACCTCCCGAAGGACCCCTTCACAGCCGGCGAGAGGATCTGGATGCTGAGGGAGGCCCTCCGCGAGGGAGGGGTGGATCTGGGGCGCGTGGTGGCGATACCCATCCCCAACGTGGAGAACAACCTGGAGTGGCTGGGCCGCGTGAGGTCGTACGCCCCGCCGTTTCAAGTGGTGTATACGGGAAACCCCTTCGTCGCACTGCTCTTCAGAGAAGCCGGCTACGAGGTGAGGCAACAACCCATGTACCACAGGGAGAGGTACAGCTCCACCAGAATCAGGGAGCTCATGCTCCGGGGGGACCCCCAGTGGGAGGAGCTCGTGCCGCGTTCTGTCGCGGAGATAGTAAAGGCAATCGGCGGCGTCGAGAGGCTGAAGACGGCGGCCACGGGCGAGGCCGAGCCGCACCGCTGGTGACCATTGAAGTTAAATAACGCGCGGGAAGGTTAGACGTGACAGACGAGCTGGAGGTGCTCAGAAAGCTAGACAAGGCCCTCCACACGATTAGATACGACGGCATGCGGTTGCTGGTGTTGCTGTATTTCCTCAACCAGCAGTTTAAATGGGTGGACTCATACCTCCTGGCGGAGCTCGGACTCATGACCACGGGGTTCTACACCGCCTCCATCCGCCTCGAGAAGCTCGGCCTCGTGGAGAGGAGGCGCCTAGACATAAAATCCTTCGTCAGAATTACGGAGAAAGGCCGCCGCTTCGTGGAGTGCCTCCTCTACCTGCTGGAGGATCAGAGCAGAGGAGACCAGAAGGACTCCGCAACTCTGTAGACCTGCTCAAGCTCCTCCCTCTGCCCCCCAACGCAACGCAGGATCCTGCCCCCCTCCATCACGCATATGACGTCGGCCACATACATCGCCTCGAAGGGGTCGTGGGTGACGTACAGCACCGGCATCTTCAGCGCCTTCACAACGTCGTTAAACCTCTTCTTGTTCAGCCAGTCTAGGTGCGAGGTGGGCTCGTCCATGAGGAAGGCGCAGGGCCGCGCCAGCAGAGCCGCGGCGAGGTTCACCAGTTGCTTCTGCCCAGTGGAGAGGCCGCCCCTCCGCCCCAGGAGAGCCTCTATTCCGAGCCTCCTCACCACCTCCCCCACCTCCGCCTCAGCGCCGTGCATCTCCGCGACCATACGCAGAAACTTGTCCACCCGCGTCGGGGGATCCACAGGCACAGACTGCACGTAGGCAAGCCCCCTCCTCTCCGGCGGGAGGCGGGACACGTCTCTGCCGCAGGCCGCCACGCGCCCCTCCGCCTTTATGACGCCGGCGATTGCGTCCAGCAGTGTGGTCTTCCCCGAGCCGTTTCTCCCCACGACGGACACCACCGAGTTAACCTCCAGCCTGTCTACACGCACCACAAACGACCCCCGCCTAGCCACGAGGTTCTCCACTAAGAGAGCCACCGCCTAGCCACAAAGGCCAGCGCGGCCACGGCGGCTATCACGGCGAGCGAGGCCCCCACGGCCGGGCCGACGCCGTAGCTGAGCCACGCCTGGTAGATGTAGATAGAAGCCGTCATGGGATACGAGGCGAATATCAGCAACACGCCGAGCTCGCCGAAGCTCCTAATCCAGGAAAACACCAGGGCCGACGCCGTGGCGGACCTCAGCGAGAGGAGGAGAAGAAGGAGGAGCCTGAGCCCCGAAAAGCCGAGGGCGCGGAAAAACGCCTCGGCCCGCTCCTCCCTCAGCGCCCCGTCGAAGATGGAAAACGACGTGGGCAAAGCCATGACCGCCATCGCAATAAGAACCCCAAGCGGTCTGTTAATCACATATTCGGAGACGAAAGACGCCGACGCGCACAGGGTCTCGACGCCTCCCCCGCAGAAGAGCTGGGGCAGGCTGAATGACGCTAACAACAACACCCCCACAGACGTCGGCGGCACAACAGCCGGTATATACAAGACCTGCGCCAGCGCCCCCCACGCCCCGCCCCTCCGCGCCGCCACCGCCGCGGCGAGGCCAGGCACCAGCGACAAGAGAGAAGCCGCAAGCCCAAAAACCGCCGTCAACACGAAGCTCTCCACGAAGCCGGGCGGCGGCGGGTCGACATACAGCAACGGTAGCGCCACCAAGAGCAGAAGCAAAACAGAGGCCGTCAACCCAACAACCGCCTTAGCGAACGAATCCATACCTAGAGAGATCCATCCTCCTCAAGACATCTACCACGCAGCCCCCCTTCTCCGAAAAAGACGCCACAAACGCCTCAAAACCCACAACCCTCAAGCTCTGCACGACCCCCCCACCTTGCGACGTAAACAAGACGTAGATCTCGTAGGGAGGGTCACCAAGGAAGGAGTAGGCCCCGTTGAAGAAGTAGACGTAGTAGGTCCTCCCTCCACGTACCCCCCTATAGGCGGCCCAAACCGACGAGTTGGACACCTCCTCCAGCCGGCTGAACTTCCCCAGAATAAACGGCACATGCGCAAACGCGCAGTCCACGGCGCCTACCTCCAACATGCTCCACGCCACGTCTAGGTTAGCCACGACCTGGACGTCCCTCGTCGGCGTCAAGACGGCGGGAACAGTTATGTTAACCCCACGAGCCTCCAGATACCCCACCCCCAACCTCTCAAACCTAGACACGAGATCCACAACGCCATCTCTCTTCAACATCCACGCCAACGCCAGCGCCCGGTACCCAATAGGCGCCTTGTTCGGATCAGCCAACGCCACAACCCTCCCCCCGAGATCCCCCGGCGAAGCCACCGGCGACCTACACACAAGCCCCATCCCAAACCTCCCCAACACAACAACCTGCCGAGGCCCCAGCCCATCCACATCCCGCAACAACTCGACATCAACAGAGCCGTATATATCCGGCAGAACCCCCTGCTGCATCCGCCGCAAACCCTCCACAGACCCAATAGACAGAAGCCCCCCACCAGACAGCCCAGCCTCAGCCACCGCGTCAGAGACCACGCGCATAAGCGTAGGAGCAACGAAACCCACCACATCACCGCTACACCCAGCCCCACCACCAGCAAAGCGAAAAGAGCCTACAAACAAGACCCCCACCACCCCCACCAACAAGGAAACCAGCACCAGCCACCTCACAACCCACCACGCACCCCACCATTAAAGCCTTTCCTCAACAAACAAAAAAGGAAAAAGAAAAATAAACACACAAGAAACAAAACTATTTAATAGAATTTTCTTAAATAGTTAGTAAAGAGCGGCCAGGCAAATAAGAATTTAAAGCCAGTCCCCCAGGCAGGCATGGGCTGCCTTGCAGAAACGCTGGAGAAATTCAAGAAGGTCTTCGGAAGCGAAGCCCTGGTGGACATCCTCCAAGCTGGCCCAGACAAAATAGTGGCGCGCTTCCACGGCAACATGTGCTACACCTGCGGAGCCTACGACTACTTTGAAGACTTCGCCTACATGTACAGCGAATGCGCCGGCGAGGAGTGGGCAGTCGAGTCATACCAGCAAAACCCCGACGGCACATACACAGCAACGCTGATACCCAAGCGCCTCCTGAAGACCACAAAAAGACACATAAAAATAGTCATAGACAACAGAGAAA
>Ga0080008_135757_pt1 | contig 13212 bp, 20 predicted proteins | sample ConCONMetagenome_FD_69211 | JGI IMG/M metagenome (GOLD analysis project Ga0080008, IMG submission 69211) | Hot spring microbial streamer communities from Conch Spring, Yellowstone National Park, USA - CON_C (SPADES assembly) (version 2) | ecosystem: Environmental > Aquatic > Thermal springs > Hot...
AAACACACACTCCCACCCCCCCACGCTTTTTTCGTATGACGTTTTCGTACGCTTTTCGTACAGCCTTCGTATGCTTTACATTTGCTTTTCGTATGATTTTTCGTATAACGCAGTCGGGGCAGGTCGTTTAGACAAACTTTTCTAATTATCGATATTCATAGAGAGCGAATTCCAAGCTGATAAAGAGCGGAGGAGGCGTCTTACTGATTTCACATTTTGGGCTGTTTTGTGCAGTGAGGCGCGGCGACGCCGACCCGACTCCGATTTCGCAGAAAAAGATTTATACCGCAGAAATACGAAGTCGTGTGAAAATCCGCGACGTGTACCTGAACTTAGACGCATATAGGGCCGCAATGGAGCGGCTGTATAAGCTGATATTGCAGATCCCGAGGCGGCACTGGACGCTGACTTATACGTTGGGCGCCACCGGCCGGAGACTGTCTGAGGTTTTGCTGTTGGCGACGCGGGATATCAGTTTTGAGGAGCGCGTAATCACTTGGCGCGTCTTAAAGAAGCGCCGCGCCGACTACTACGTAACGCTCCCCATGTCGCCGCGGCTGGAAGAAGTGCTCCGCCGGTATATAGTGTTCAACGGCGTAGCCGACAGCCTGTTTCCCATATCGCGGAGGCAGGCTGAATACGACGTAAAGAAGGCGTTTAAAGAGGTGGGGCTCCACGGCTGGAGGCCGCACGACTTAAGGCACGCCTTCATCCTTGAGGCCCTGCTTAATACTAAATCAATAGAGCTGGTTAGGCGGTGGACTCAGCACTCTAGCTATAAGATGCTCCTGGAGTATGCGCGGGTGGTCGGCATGGAAGTAGACAGGCCGGTAGTTCCCTGGTGAAAAAAGGGAGTTTTTTAGAGCCTCCTCCAGGCGGCCGCCGCGGCGGCTATTATTATGCCCAGCGCGACGAGCGGCAGGCTGGCTGGGCCGTATATCAGCATCATCAAGATGCCGAATAGCGCCAGCGCTATTCCGGCGACGGCGGCGGTGGTCACAACGTCGTCATCCCGCCGCGACGCGGCCCACGCCACGGCCACAGCCGCCGCCGCGGCAGGCGCAACCGCCAGCGGCACAGCCGGCGCGGTCACGGGCGCGAAGCCGCCGCCTCCAGGCATTGAGGCGGTGTATGTGAGTATAGCGTTGTATACGGTTTGGAGCCACACCGACGTGGAGCTGTCCATCCTAATGGTGCCTTGGTACTGCGGGAGCGACCTGTAGTAGTCCTCTATCCTTCTGGTGGCGTTTTCCTGCATTTGGAGCCACTGCTGGAAGGCGCGCGCGGTTTCGTTGTACTGCCGCGCCATGGCCTCTATTATCCGCCTCCACATTTCGGCGTAGAGCGCGTCGGGGTCGATGGGGTAGGCGGGGATGAGCGAGCCGTCGTCTGTCAGGTAGTACGCCCAGCCGGCTAGGTAGTCCTGCCCCCCGACCTTCTCGTAGATGTACTGATGCCTGCAGAAAGACTGCGCATCGGCGTAGATGTAGAGGCGCGTGCTGGACGCCGCTATGTTGCCCGGCCACCTCAGCCTGGAGCACCTCCCGGGCGCGACCGCGTCGGCGAAGGAGTGGCCGTCGAGCATGCCGTGCGCGTTCGGAACCGCGAGCCTGAGGTAGAGCGTCCTCGTGGCGTTGGAGCATATCGCGACCTCCTTGGCGGTGTCTGCGCGCGTGAGGACGGCGCGGTAGGGCGAGTCTGCGCTGAACATGCCGTCGTAGACCGGGCACGCGACCGTCCTCGTCGTGAATACGTAGAGCGGCGTCTTCACGGCCGCCTCGCCGATGGAGTACCGCTTCGCGTATGTGAAGACGAACCGCTTGTGGAGCGGGCTGTTCAAGATGGCTCTCCACACGCCTCCGCTCAGCACGAAGTAGCCGCCGTAGTCGTCCGACACGAACGTGAATTCCATCTTATCCGTAAGCAGGTTGCGCATGGCAAGCTCCTCCAGCCCGATTATGAAGACGCCGTCGCCGGGCGTCTTGCCTATGGTGTAGAACACAATTGAGTCGTATGCCGACAGCGGCGTGCCGCCCGTAGCGTTTTCATGCAGGCGGGGGCCGTACGCCGTGTCGTGCCGCTCGTAGTACAGCGCGGAGTTCAGCCACATGGTTCTGTTTGCAATGTAGTACCCGCCGCCGACTGGCACGCCCCCCGTCCAGTGGGCGTTCAGAACCACGTAATACGTGTGGCGCGTGCCGTTGAATATGTAGAAGTAGTGGTCGCGCCCCACCTCCCTTGCTGTCGGCATGGAGATGATGTATAGAAACGCCCACGGCGTGGTGAAGTTCGGGGTCGAGTATGCAAACACTACGAGCGGGATTCTGGCGCACGACGGCAACATGAGGTAGATGGGGGACGCGCCGCCGGCGGTTATCCTGTAGCGCCCCCTCGCCACGCGCACGGCGGTTATGTTCCTGCCGCAGACAGTGTATGTGTCTGGCGCCGTGTCGTCAACCGCAAGCCACGGGTCGTCGCTGTATATGTAGCCGCTTTCCGGCACGTAGATGTCCATGTTCGGCAGGTTCGCCGGGTCGGCAACCACCACAGTCCACGGAGACAGGACGTGCGCATCGGTCATTATGTCGACGTGCCACGGGTGGCTGTAGCTCACCCACCGCGCAACTACGGCCGTGGTGAACGGGTTGTACGTCTTGTTGATCACGACGCCGAATATGCACACGTTGGGATTATCGACGGCGCACAGCTTAACAGTCGTCGCGTTGAACACGTGAACTAACATTACGTCGTGCCACTGCGCCGCCGCCAAAACGGCGAGTAGCGCAACGAAGAATAGACTAAGCAGAGACATACGCCGCCACCCTCCTCCTCACTGCACCCGACAGCAGTCTGTGCCTCTCCAGCCAGTTGTACACGATTTCGGCGACGCGCCTAGCCTCCGCGGCGCCCCTGTGCCTCTTGGCTAGCGCGATTAAGTAGACAGCGCGCCTCTTTGCGAGGGCGGGCGTCATCTTGACGCGTCGGCACGATGGGCGGTCGTACGTCCACCCCCGCCTCAGCTCCTTCTCCATCAGCGCCAAGATGCCGCGGGCGGACTTGGCGTCTACGCCGCTCCCCGGCACGTACACCCCTTCATGCCTAGCCCAGCACGAGTTTTCTCCCTGGTATATGTTCATGGAGGGAAAAAAGGCTTCTCTTTTTATTTTATTTAGAAACTGCAAACAGCACCGCGGCGGCGAATAGGGCGATGGCGGCTCCCGCCTGCGCCACCGCGCTTAGGGGCGGGTAGGCGGCGGCCAGCGCGGATACCACGGCCGCGGCGGCCAGGAGGTAGACCACCATCCTCGACAGGTTAGACACAATTGCCGCGGCGAATGCGCCTATCGACACCGCCGCCATCAGCAGTGAAAAGGAGTCGGTGGGGTATCCCCCCAGCGACGGGCCGGACGGCATGTTTACGGCGGGCGTCGGAGGCGGCGGCACGGAGCAGGACAAATTCGCCAAGACGCCCCCGGGCACCACCTGCGTCGCCACCGTCGTGTACGTCCTCGTAGTTGTTGTCGTTGTGCCGTTTACGACCAGCTCCTCCACGGCGACGTTTATCTGCGTGGTGACTATGGTAGACGTCACCGTGTAGTAGACGAGCTGGCAGAAAGGCGTCTGGCAGTAAGCCGGCGGCGTTAGGAGCACGCTCAGCGCCGCAATGGCGGCCGCCAGCGCAAGCGGCAGGAGGCGCCTATCTCTCGCGGTGCGCCACATAGCCAGCCACCACCGCTATTACTGCTATTATGAACCACGGCCAGTACGTGCCCGGAGAGGGGGCGGCGATGTATTCGTTGTAGATGCCCAGCGCGCCGCGCGCGGCGGATGCGGTCAGCGCCGGAGCGTAGTCTACAAACACGTACCACGCCAGCATGAACAGCATGAACAGCATGAGCGCGGCTATGAGCCTCATAGGCCTTCACCTCTGTCTATTTTTATTCTTTTTTTCATAGCGGCACTTGATCTCGTAGAACTCCCGGGCGCGGGGAAACCACTTCTCCGCCTCCCTGAGCACGTCCTCCACGGCCACCGTCTGCCCCATTAACCACTTCAGCGTGCTGACGCCGACAACGTCGGGATTCCACGCGGCAAACACCATCAGCCTCTGCTTGATGCTTTCAACACGCGAAAAGCCGGCAATGAGGCCAACGACGCCCCCGGGGAGGCTGAGGAGTGCGGCGTTGCGCAACCGCTCCCACCTAGTCCTCGCCTTCTGCTTGGTGAGGCTGTCCCTTTCGCAACAGCACAGCAGTAGTACAATAAGCATGTAGAACGTCTTAGCGTCCATGGTGCCTGCGCTTCGCCTCGTGGATGGCGGTCTGCGCGACTCCCGCCCACCCGCCCATGGGCCGCGGCGCACTCAGGAAGGCGATGCCCCTAGCGATGGCCTCGATGACTGCGGACGACTGCACGATCGAGTCTATGGCGGAGAGCGCCTCCTCGACGATGCGGAGCTGTGCGATGGGGTCGGCCTCGGCCTTCAGCTTCTCCAGCTTGGCCGCCACCAAGACGGAATACGCGGTCTGCAGTAGTTGCAGATACGTCCGCGCCGCCTTAGCCGCCATTGCCTCCGGCGTGGCCGCCATGTCGAATATTGCGAGCGTCCTTACGTAAAGCGCCGCCGGCGCCGACAGTATTGCGATGAGGACGTCCAGCTTCTGCCTGAGCGCCGGGTCGGCCATCTCAGCCATTGCGGTGAGGTATGCCAGCGCCTGCTGGAGCTTGTCGGCGTCTACGTTTTCTGATACCAGCTGGATGAACCAGTCCCCCCATGCCTGGGCAGGCGCCTCTGGCGGCGGCGGCGGAGCGGGCGCCGGAGCCTGTTGCTGAGGCGGCGGGGTGGGGGGTGGGGGCGACTTTCTGCGCCTTACCATAGCGTCGGCGGCATGTACCTCATCTTTTTCGCTTTAAGCGCGGTGTGCGGATGAGACCACGCGAATGCGCGGCAACAGTCCGTCTTAATCCACGCCACGGCGAAGACCTTGTCCCGGCTTTCCCTGTACTGCCCCCAGTCGTCTATGATTATTATCTTGCGCTTTATCCGCGGTGGCGGTAAGAGACGCCACAGCGCCAGCGGCAGTTCGTGGAGCCAGGCGATGAGGACGGCGTTGCGCATCTTCTTCGCATGGGCCAGCACGGCATCCAGCAGGTCCCCCGCCACATCTGGCGCGGCGACGGCGGGCCACTGGGCGCCAGGTAGCGACGCCAAGCCGCCGTATTCGTACACGACCCAGCCGAAGCGCCGCGGCGGAATTCCGGCGGCGTAGGCGGCGAATTTGAGGAGGTCTACCTGGTCGATCATCCCGGCGCCAGCGGCAGGAGGCTCTGTATCATGGGCATCAGCATCGGCAGGAGGAATATAATGGCGGTCAGCACCACCGCCGCTATCAGGAGCGTCTTAAGCGGAGAGCCGCCCCTCCTAAGCGCCTTCAGCAACGACGCAGTGGTCTTGTAGTCTTGGTATATCTTCTCGGCGACATTGGCGGCGTCGCGGAACGTGACAGATATGTGGAGCAGGAGCGACTTCATCACGTCTACGACGGTGTTAGGCGACATGTCCACCGCCAGCCACACGTCGTCGGCTAAGAGCGCCACGCGTAGCTTATCCGCCATCCTCTTAGACACCTTCTCCACCAGCTGTTTGAGGCACCCCCGCGCCTCCGAACCGCCGCATATTAGAGACAGGTATGACGCGGCGCGCGCCTCCGTGGCTGTCAGGTCGGTGGCAATCGCCGCATGCGGCGAGGACATCTCTGCAAACAAGATCCGCATGCCCAGCCCCGAGGGGAAGCTCCTGATGACGGTGGGGGGCGTCCTTACGTACGCCAAGACGGCGGTGCTGTGCACTAGGTACAGCTCCGCCCCGTCGTGGAGCACCGCGACGCGGCGCGCGACCGCCACGCGGCCGTCGGCGAAGTAGATGACCGCCTGGACGTCGAACCGCCGCCTCATTAACAGCACTATCAGAAACACCCCGCCTATCAATACGCCGATTAATGTGGCGTCCACATGGTAGAATAGAATGTAAAATAAAAAGCTAATGGAGCTTCTCCAGAGACGACGCGGCGGCCGATATCAGCGCCGCCTCCCTAAACAGCGGCACCAGCAGGTAGAGCGCCTTGATGAACTTGTCCACCTCGTCTGAGTCGTGGAACCGCCACGCCAGCAGTTCCTTGATGGTGCTGAAGGCGGGGAGCCTGTCCCTGGTGATGCCGACTAATTCCAATATCTCTATCCAGTCGTACGCCAAATCCGGCGCGAGCGAAACCTCTTTCTCGCTTAACAGCGCTACAGCGAGCGCAATGAGCTTGTGCGCGGCGGCGATGCGCGACACCGAGTCCCGCGCCTTAATCATTTCATCATACGACGCCACGACGCGGTCGATTAACAGCGCACGCGCCTGGTCGGTGAGGAACTGCCGCCTAGTCATAATACGTCTTCACTATCTCCCCCTCCAGCTCCCTGCACCACTCCACCGCCCTCTGCCTCGACGTGAAGGTGTCTGCGCAGATTACGGAGCGCGCCTTGGCGGCGTGGTCTGCACACATATTAAGCATCCTCTGCGCACAGCAGTCGAGGAATTCGGTAAGCGAATTTATCTGGGGACACATGGCGCGGGCCTCCCTAAGCGCCATAGCCCACGATATCAGCGACACCGCCCGGAGGTACTCCTCCTCTTCCCTATTCATGCATCCTTAATGCGCGTCAAAATAAAAAGCTAGCACGACGACCACACCGCCCTCACGACGGTCTCGACGTCGTCGGCGGAGCGGCACCTCGGCCTCAGTTGCGCCCAAATAGAGGCGGCTATCCTAGTGGCGAAGGAGTCGAGCGACGCGGCGTAGGTGTGGGCGGCGGCCGGAAGCACGGGCATGTGGACGCCCGGCACAGGCGCGTAGAATATGAAAAGCGCGTTCCTAAGCGGCCGGAGGAATTTGGCGACCTCCTGTGCGATTAGGCTGTCCACAAACACCACGGCGCCGTACGAGTCCGCCATATCTACGACGTAGGTGTAGTCGCTCCGCGGCTTGCGGAGCCACCACACCTGCCTCCTGCCGGAAAAGTAGAACCACACTAAAGATAGTGGAATTTCCTGAACCGCCCCCCACGTCGCGCGGAATATCCCGCGTTCGGCCTCTACCGCATACGGGAGCCGCGGCACCTGGAGCGGCGGCAGGAGGTAGTACCACTCCGTGCCGTGCACCTCCCGGGGGTCTTCCACCTCCACGAAGTTCTGCGCCCCCTCAGCCGGCGGATTAAGGCCCTTGAGCCTGGCGTAGGCCTCCAGCATCTCCCTGGTGGGGAGCGGCACCGCCACCGGCTTCAGCCTGCCGCCGCGCCTAAGCGCAGGGTCTATGAGGGAGGGGTCGGCGTTTGTCGTTGCGACCACCACGCCGTTGTCTAATTCCTGGAGCTCCGTGAGGAGGACTTGAACGGTGGCCAGCTTAAGCTCCGACGTGCGCTCCCTCGCCATGGCGAATATCTCGAATTCGTCTAACAGCACGGCGTCTCCCTGCCGCGCCAAGTCAAGCGCCCGCCTGATGTTCTCCTCCGTCTCGCCTAGGTACTTCGACAACAAGGCGCCGGGGCCGTAGACGTGGAGCTTCACGCCCCACTTCTTGGCGAAGAACTTGGCGGCGTAGGACTTCCCCGTCCCCGGCGGGCCGTAAAGGAGAAGCTTGCACCCCTTGGCGCGTGAGAAGCACGCGTCCAGCTCGTCGAACACCTTCTTGTACTGGATGTAGAGCTCTCCCGCGTCCAGCGCCTCAGCCCTCCAGTCGGAGCCCTCCGCAACCACCCGCACCCCCGGCACCTCCACGACCTCGGTGTACTCCGGGTGGGCGTAGATGCAGTCCTCCGGAGCGGCCTTGATGGCCGCGCCGCCCCTCTTTACGACGCGGGTGCACAGCACATCTTTTTATTTTCAAGAAGATAAAAAGGTCGTGTCGTGGTGGCGCCCTTCATACGCCTGGGCCGCCTGCCGCGGGAAGCACGGCGGCGAAGACGACGCCGAAGCGCTGGCTAGGGCGGCGGAGGCGGGCGACGTGGCGTGCATCAACGCACTGCTGGACAAGTACCCATCCGTGGTGGTGCTCCGCGACGAGCCTGACAAAATATATACTGTCCGCCGAGGCCCATCGGAGGAAGTACATATCTGCTACGGCGAGCTGTGCATCGTGATATCCATCATAGACGTGCAGGCAGGCGGCGAGGAGGAGAAAATCGCGGAGGGGGAGGCGTCGCGGGAGCGCTACGCGGTTCTCAGCGTCTACGCGCTGAAAAGCGCCGACGTTGTGCGGCGCGAATAAGCCGCCGTCTGAAATTCAAAAAATTTTGAACAAACAAGCTAGCTTAACTGACTGGAAAAAGCTGGTTTTTTCTCAGCGCTCTCTTATAGACTTCCACGCCGTGAACACAAGCGCGGCAAACAGCCCTGCCGCCAAGACGTAGAACATGAGGGATGTCTGCGTAAACAGCTGGTCGCTTCCGGCGGGCGGGAATTGAAACGGCACCCCAATGCCTTCGCTAACCTTCTGCATGTTCTGCGCGAATGTGGTGAGCACCGCGTTCAGTATAACGACAAGTATCAGTATGATGCCGAACGCAACGGCGAAGGTCATAGGCCCAACGCCGTCCCTATCCATGGCCCCTCCACGCCACTATTATTGCCGTGAGGAGTATAGATGCGATGGACAGTTGCACGGCGTTCTGCGACACGAAGTAGGCGACCTGTTGCAGGAGCTGATACGCCTGGCTTGCGCCGCCGCCAGGCATAGGCGGCACCGCGGCTAGGAACAGGGTCAGAAACATCTGAAGCGCGTATGGCCACACCGCGGCCAATATCAGCACAACTATGAGTTGCGCGACCGTCATCTCCCTACGGATATCGGCGACAGTATATACTTCACCAACATCAAGACGCGGAGGGCTATGTAAAACGTCGCCACAGCCTGCACAACCGCGGCGAAGGCAAGGAGCACCTGCCCGGCCCACCCGAAGCCCCACGCGGACAATATAGACGCAACGACCGCCGCGGCTGAGTAAACCGCCGTCACCAGCGACAGGAGAAACGTCAAGAAAAGCGACGCATACCTCATAAAGTTAAACGTGAGGGCGCCGACGTCGTTTGTCACGGCGAACGACGTCTGCTGGGCCAGCTGAGCCGCCCACCCAGCCAGCGGCCCCGCGGCCTCTGCAACCGGCACCCCGGCCGCCGCCGCGGCGGTGACGCCCAAGGCATACAATACGCTGAAGTAGAAGGCAAACCTCAGCGCCTTCTCAGCCGTCTCGCTTACGAAGTCGATCATGTAAGGAAAAGAAAAACATCTTTAAATTTGATTTTGGAAAAAAAGGTTTGGTTTCCGGCTACCTCCGCACCTTCCTCCTCCTCCTGGCCATTGTCACCGCCTGACTTTCCTCTTTCTTTTCCTCCACCTGCGCATCATGCTACCACCTCTCGACGGTTAGTATTACAACCGCCAAGGCGGTGATTATTATGGCCAAGAGCGCTATGTTCACCACGTTGCCAAACCCCGACGCTATGTTTGTGAGCATCTGCTGGCCCTGGTTGTAGATGGTCTGGTTGCCGACCCCCGTGGACTGCATCATCGACAGCGCGTAGTTGCCCACGGCCAAGACCATCACCAGCACCACGACGCCTATCGCCACCGCCTTAGACAAGTCTATGGCTTGTCTAATCTCCGAACTGCCGCGCAACTTCCTCGTCTTTTTCTTTCTCCTCCTCTCGGCCTTGGTTCTTTTTACTAGTTTGTACATGTGAGCCGTGTTTTCAAGTATTTTTATTCAATTTGGTCGCTTTTCTTCGCCTTCTTCTTTCTGAGGAGCTCAAGCGCCTTCTCCAGCTGGGCCTCCACCCTGCGCCTCCTTGCCTCGACGTGCGCGATCTCGACCTCCCGCGGCATGGCGAAGCGCTGTCCCACAGGTATCAAGCCGGCTATGTATGAATAGATGCCCAGCCTGGCCTCCGACGGGTATAATGTGTCTTGGGAGCGCACCATCCACTCTATCCTTTTCAGCACTACGTACTCCCGCGGCTCTGTGGCCTCCGAAGCCAGGCATGCGCCGGTGGGTGTCTGGAGCGTGCTGTATGCAGCCTTCCTCTTTGCCACGTACACCACCTTGGCCATGGAGGCCAGCCGCTTCGCAACGAAGCCCCTCGCCGTGGCCGTAATGATGACGCCCCTTTCGGCCAGCGACATGCGCGCCACCTTTAACGCGTCCATGATGGCGCTCCATGCATGCGTGGACTCGACGTCTAAAAAGCCGAGGGCGGCGTCGTCTATGATTATCCAGTCGCGCCTCGCCCTTTTCCGGCGCACCTGCGCCTTCAAAAATTCAACCAGCTCCTCCGTCGTTGCGCCCAGAAACAGCCGCGCGGATGCCTCAACCACGGCGTCTTCATACGCCTTCACGGCGCCGCGCAACACCAAATCATAAGCGACTAAGTGAAGTGCGGCGGTGGTCTTGCCCGCGCCGGGCTCGCCTAACAACACTATCACGCTGTATCCGTTCAGCAGTGAATGCGAAAACCAGGCGCACGACACGGAGGAAAAAGCGTGCCGTTTTAAAAATCTACCACTCCACGTCGCATTTATCCACCAAGTGCGCAGTCTGCAGGCGGCGCGGCGCGGCCGGTCGAGGCAACATGCGGAGCTCCGATATGCCCGACTGCTCTATCCATATCGATGCCAGTATTAAGAAGACCGCAACGGCGGCCTCGAATAGGAGACTCTTAAACACGGCCCACTCCGTATACCACAGCGGCATCATGGCCGAACTATATGCCAAGGTGCCCGCCTCTACGATGAATAGGTATGCAAACTCAATGAGGGCAAAGAGGAGCGCAAGCCACCCCACGTCTCTCAGTATTTCGTGCACCTTCAGCCGCCTCCGGTTGATGAACCGCTCCACCGCCACCGCCGCCGCGGATATAAACAGCGCTAGCATAGCCCGGCGCAGACCTGCCTAAGGGCCGCGGCGTCTACGACGTACTTCGCCTTCCCGCCGTTCGACAGCTTGGCGACCACTATCTTGATGCCCACCGCCTCCTCAAGCCGCCTGAGGAGCTTGATTAAGACCCCGTTGCGGTCTATATGCATGCCGCGGGCGCTTACGGTGAACGTCCGCGTCCGCGCCCCCCTCGCCCTCCTGCACAGCTCCCGGAGCGCGTACTCCTCGTCCAGCCTAGACAGCACGTAAGAAAAAATTCTTCAGTTTATAAACGTTAAAGCAGAACGTACACCTCCCGCTGGGCCCCGCCCCAGCCGCCCCGCGGCAGTATAGAGCGCAGGTATGCACCCAGCGGCATGCTCCCCGACGGCGGCGGCGGCAGTTTAAGCGACACCGGCGCACCCACTATCTGCGAAATTATCCGCACCGCCGCCGGAAGCGCAACCGCCACAGGCATAGACAGGAGCGCCGGCGGCAGGTAAGGCACGAACCGCACCAGCTCCCGCTCCGTCACCGCCACAGCACCGCCCCCCACAACGGCGGCGTCTGAAGTCCTCCCAACGACTGGCTGATCCGTCCTGCCTGCAGTCGGCTGATCTGTCCTGCCCGCCGCCACGTCGTCGGCTCTCACGGCGTCTCTGTCTTGAACGCGTGTGGTGCGCGCGCCGCCCACCTCGACGTCCCTAACGCGGCGCCTCTGGCCGACCGCATCTTTATCCCTCACGGCAGGCTTCGGCATCTGGACATCTAAGTCCTTAACCTCAACGACGTCCCTAACCGCAGGCTTGACGGCTTCTTCCCTATTCTTTACAATGAGGACCTGGCCGTCCTTAGTCGACACCTCCACGCCGCCGGTCTCCGGCTCGCGCCTCTGATGCATGAACCTCCTTTCAACCGGCGGCGGCCGAGCCTCAGGCTTAGGCACCGCCGGGGGATGTATAGGAGGTTCTTTAGGCGGCGCTCTTTGCTGGAGCACCTCCTCTATCCTCACCATCAAGCCTTCTTCGGTTAAGCCGAGCCTGTCTGCGTACTTCTTCAGCAACTCCCTGTCGGTGAGCACGCGCCTGAGCTCGTCTGGGGGGAGCTCCGACAGCACGCGCTCCACCTCCCTCTGTTTGAAAAACACGGAGGCGTGTTGCGCCAGCGTCTGCTCGTCCGTGCCAAGCCGCCTGGCCAGGTTCGCACGCGCCGCGGGGTCGAGCACAATGCGCCGAAGCCTCTCGTAGTCCATCTCCGACAGCACCTTGAACGCATCCCTCACAGGCCCAGGCGGCGCCTCAGCCGCCGCCCTGGCCAAGTCCGACACCGTGGTGCGCCAGTCGGTAAAGCGGTTATATTCCGCGACCCACCTCCCCCTCTCCTCTATGCCCGCAGACCGCACTTCATCTATAAACGCCTTAAGCACGCCGTATTTGTCCCTTATCTTATCCACCTCGTTCATAAGCTCGTAGAAGCGCCTTTCCTGCCCCGGCGGAAGCGCCTCGGCCTTCTTCAGCACGCTGAGGTATTCAAACTCCTGAAGCTTCTTCTGCCAGTCGTCCAGCTGCCTAAGCAACTCGTCGTATCTAGACGTGTCGCCCCGCTTAAGCCGCATCACGGCATCCTCCAGCTCCCGCATGAACCTGTCGGCCTCGGGGGAGCGCGCTGGCAAGTTATCCCTCGCCCCCTTAAGCGCCCCATCCACCGGCACCCTGCCGCCACGGATCATGCCAGGGAGCGCGCGCATTATGTTCACAATGTCGCCGACTACCGTACTGGCTAGGCCGACCTCTAGGAACGCCCTGGGCGCCTCCTCGGGGAAGCCCTGCACCGTGCGGGTGGCGGCGGCGCCTGCACCAGGCACGCCGAAGCCCACCGCGGCGATGCTTGCCAACTGCCTAGCCGCCTCCTTGGTCATGCCTGCGAAGCCGGGCACCGCAGTCAGCGCCAGCACCAGCGACCTCCCCGCCACCTGCCCAGCAACGTCATCTGCCGACGCCGGCACCCCCACCGCCCGGAGCCTCCTTTTGAGGTCTTCCGGCAGGTCGGGGGCGATTATGGCGGAAGCCTTATCCGGCACGGTCGGCGGCGGCTTGACTGCCCCCTCGGCGATGTAGTCGGCGGGTATTATACCCCGCGGTTGCGGGGCCTCCAGCCTCGGAAGCCGCGGCGCGGCGGCGCCTACCTCCTGGAGCTGTCTAAAGATGGGCTCGTAGTACTCCTTCTCTATTTCGTGGATGGGGCGGCGCTCCCATATCG
>Ga0080008_144200_pt1 | contig 13205 bp, 12 predicted proteins | sample ConCONMetagenome_FD_69211 | JGI IMG/M metagenome (GOLD analysis project Ga0080008, IMG submission 69211) | Hot spring microbial streamer communities from Conch Spring, Yellowstone National Park, USA - CON_C (SPADES assembly) (version 2) | ecosystem: Environmental > Aquatic > Thermal springs > Hot...
AGGAGCCTGAGAGGTACAGAGATATAGCTAGGAGGCTTACGAGGAAAGAGTACGAGGAGGCACTTAGGATTGCTAGGAGCTACGGCTACACCCTTGAGGTCGAAGACCTCCTCTTAATCCCCTAGACCAGACGATAACACCATCGATGTAGACTACACCACCACACCTCCTCTTAAGAGACTCGAGTACACCCCTAGCCTTGGATCTCAGAGGGTGGCCTGAGTAAGCCTCCCTCCTATCCCTTGCAGGAGCACAGCTAACGTAGCCTGTGAGAGCGACAATGGTTATGGACGAGCCTAGTCTTAGAACCTCCTCAGCTATCCTAACGAGATCTCCTTCGAGCTCTACAGCTTCGACACCTGGAACCTCTAGCACAGCCTCCTCTGTACCCCTACTCCAATCGAGACCATAGACTATAACAGCCTGATACCTCCGAGCAAGGTCCTCTACTAGAGCTGAGAGAGTCCCGGTCACTATGTTAGGCTCGTAGACGCTAAGACCTTTCAACTCAACGTACTCTTTAAACCTATCCAGGTCCATTAAGATAATACAACCCCATGTGGGTTTCACAACCTGGAACCCCATGTAGAGCTAGATCCGTAGGCTAACCTAAGCTTAGAGCGGTCAGCTTGAACCAAGGCAGTCACCATATCCTAGACTGCCCGCCTCTTCATCCCAACATATACTGTGGCCTCAAAGCTCTTAAGCTAATCTGAGCTAAGCGTTATAGTTTAAATACCCTGCCTTTTAAACCCCTAAGGGGGGTGGGGTTTTTGAAATCCTCTGGTATGGCTGAGAGGGAGCCTGAGGTTCAGATAGAGAATATTGTTGCCACCGTCATACTAGAGCACCCCCTCGACCTAACGCTCATAGAGACTAGGATACCCGAGGTCGACTATAACCCGGATCAGTTCCCAGGCCTGGTCTACAGGCTTGAGCAGCCTAAGATAACAGCGCTTATATTCAAATCCGGGAAGATGGTTGTAACGGGGGCTAAGAGTGTTAACCAGCTCGTCTTCGCTGTGAAAAAGATACTCAAGACTCTTATAAACAGGGGTATACCCATATACGGGAAGCCTCAGATACAGATACAGAATATAGTTGCGTCAGCCAACCTAGGAGCCCTCGTAGACCTTGAGAAGGCCGCCTTAGCACTACCAGGTAGCATGTACGAGCCGGAGCAGTTCCCAGGGCTTATATACAGGATGGAGAAGCCTGTAGTGGTACTCCTCGTATTCAGTAGTGGTAAGATGGTTATAACGGGGGCTAAGAGGGAGGAGGAGGTGGTTAAAGCGGTCAACATAATATACGAGAAGCTTAAGGAGCACGGATGCATCATCCCCTACGACTAGGTGCTCTCATAGAGGCTCCTAAGCTCGGGCAACCTTATAACCCCAAGGCTCCTATCAACAATGAAAGGCTCTATACCATCTACTACAGCATACCCTCTAACCATTGGGGATAGGAATTTATCCCTATCAGGTTGCACAACGTTACCCGTCTGGTACTCCCCTAGTGCTGGTAGAACTAGTATCCGTGTAGAGAGGGTCGTTGGGATGAGGAGGAGTGCTTGTAGCTTAACCTTAGAACCCCCGATGTTTATCTGAATTGCTGGATGCTCGTGCCCTATTATGGTTACATCGGCCCTAGGCTCTAAATCAAGGTGGCCGTGGGTTACCCTAACACCGCCACCCAGGTCTAGGAGGTCTTCTACAAAGGCGACCCCCAGCTCTTTGAGGAGGTGGCCTACATAGTTATCATGGTTACCCCTAACGACTATAACCTCCTTAAACCCCATATCCTGGAGTTTAACAATGAACTCTCTAACCTCAACCCTCTCCTGCTTTAAGAGCTTCTCGAACGAATGCTTGATATCACCGTTAACGATAACCCTCCTAGCCTCAACAATACTCCTAGCCTCGGAGAGGACCTTAAGAGCCCTCCTAAGCTGCAACCTGGGGAGGAAGGCGCCATGAGAGGCCATAGCCTCCTCAAACCCTAAATGAATGTCAGCCACGATGAAGGCGTCATCAGAGCTAGAGTATAAGACAGGCATAGAACCAACAACATACAACCCCTCAACAACAATGCTTAATCGAGACCCCCTAGCCAAAACAAACCCCCTATAGAATGTTAGCTCCAAAGAACCTATAACCCTGTAGGAGCCCTCGCGACAAGCTGTGGCGGGCCCGCCGGGATTCGAACCCGGGACCTACGGGTTAAAAGCCCGCCGCTCTACCAGGCTGAGCTACGGGCCCACCCCTAGAGTAGTATCATCCCGTGTAAGGTTTAAAAACATGAGCTCCCCTTACGCTAATCACGCATCCCGACAGCTTGCTACGGAGATTTAAACGGCTACAGCTTGAACCCCCTTAAGGCTAAGATTCACCATTCCTGTACTAAGTGGGAGAGATGTGGGAGCGGAGAAGTTTGGTTTAAAGATCTCCTCATTCCACACGTTGTTCTTCAAGCTGGAGGTAGTAGGCGATAGGTGAGGGTGGAGGTGGGTGTCTAACGTGTATAAATTTGTGCTATAGAGTATAACGTGTAGGGTGGAAGAGTAGACTGGTTGGAGGTCTGGCTTCGTTGGATGTTATTGTGAGGATCCCCGGGGTTAGGAGGGCTGATTTCGAATACGCTGATGACAGGTTTGTAGCTGTGCTTAGGGGTAGGGATGGTTCTAAGTTCCTATGCCACCTCCACGATACTGGGAGGCTTGGGAGGGTTACCCCTAGGGGTACTCCTGCTTACTACGTGGAGGTCTACGGGCTTAGGAGGTTTACCAGGTGTGATGTGGTTGCCCTGGTTGGCCCCCGGGGGCTTATCCTTGTTGACTCAAGGCTCCCCAACATAGTGTTCTCACGCCTCATACCCAGGGTTTTCGAAGACGTGGGAGAGCGTGATGTGGTTGAGGAGTTTGAGGTTAGAACGCCCTTTATGAGGTATAGAGCTGATTTCCTCATCGTAAGCCCTGGTAGGGAGCCTGTACTGGTGGAGGTTAAGGGTGTAAACTATGCTGTGAACGGCATAGGCTTATTCCCCTCTGCTAGAAGCGAGAGGGCCTCAAGGCAACTTGAAATCCTAAAGTTCCTCGGGGAGAGAGGTGGGTTTAAGACCATGCTAGCATTCATAGCCCTAAGAGGTGACATAACAGAGGTTAGACCCAACGTGGCCGTAGACTCTAAGTTCTCCCGCAGGCTATGCTCCTTCAAGAACAGCATAGAGTATAGGGCCTTCAGGGTTAGAGGTGAGCTAAGGGGCTCAACTATATTCGTTTACTACGAGAAAGAGGTGCCTGTAAACCCGTGCATCTACAACCCAGACGAGAACATAGACTACGACCTAGACTATAGCAACGCTTAAAAGGCTTGGATATAGCAACCCTCCACGGTGTAGTTCATTGCCGACCTTAACAGTATCAGAGTAGCTGTCCTGGGAGCCGGTAGGATTGGATCATCGCTAGCTAGGGTTCTCCACGAGTGTGGGTTTAATGTAGTGGCGACGGCTAGAAGGGATGAGACCCTTGAATCTGTAAGGAGGCTTGGTGTCCCAGCAATAAGAGATAACAGAGAGGCTGTTAGGGGTTCTGACGTTGTGGTTATCAGTGTTAAGCCATACCAGCTACCACATCTAGCTAGTGAAATAAGGGGTTTTGTTAGCGATAAACTAGTGGTATCCGTGGTTGCAGGGGTTAGGAGGGTTACTCTTGAAAGGATCCTCCAGGCTAACACCGTCTATAGAGCCATGCCGAACATCAACATAAGGATTGGCATGAGCACTACAGCCCTCTCAGGTGTTGTAGATGGTGTTAATAGCGTCATCGTGGATAACATGTTCAGATGTGCTGGTACAACGTACTGGGTTCCAGAGGAGTGGCTTGACGTCTGGACTGCACTAGCTGGAAGCCTCCCAGCATACATAGCCGTCATAGTGGATTCACTGATCCTCGGGGCCGTGTCAATGGGGCTCCCCAGGGATGTAGCTATGAAAGCTGTACTCGATACATTCAAAGCTACAGCCGAACACCTCTCCACGTCGACCTTGCACCCAGCAGAGTTAAGAGATGAGGTTACAACACCAGCAGGAGTGACAATAGAGGGTTTAAAGACCCTGGAGTATAGGAGGGTTCCAGCAGCCCTAATAGAGGTTATCGAGAGATCAGCGTTGAAGGCTGAGAGGCTAGGTTCGAGGGTGGAGGAGCTCCTTAGGGATTGGATTGCGAAGCTCCACTAGCACCATGTTGTGACGACTCAAGGAATTTTTTAATATAATACTCTATCGCACTATCAGTCCTAACACCTTCAAGCCTCTCCTCCACAACACCTCCATTCGAGACCATAGCTATTATGAGCGTGGGGCTCGCGGTTACCTTGTACTCCCTGAACGTCTTCGAGGCTGCCTCAGATTTACAGTTATCAGCAAACCAATCGCAAACCACTATGACGAAGAACACGTCACCCCTACTCCCATATTTTAACACTAGCTTATAAATGTGGTGGTCTTGGGATCTACATGCTGGGCAGTAGAGGTTGTCAAAGTACACTATGTAGAGTCCGTTGCCTAGCTCGCCCAGCCTGAAAGGCTCCCCATCCTTCCTCAGTATATTCCACACCCTCCTCTTCCCATCGAAAACATATATTGCGTTAGGGCTACCCGGCCCGGGCACGGCAACTGACATCATTAACCCCGAGCTTACCAAGGGTTAAGGTAGGGGTAAAAAGATTTAGAGCTGGACGAGCCTTGGAGCTATTGCCAGGCCGAAGGATGCCTTGGATACGTGATCTGGAGAACCGTGGCTGTCACAGTTTTATCATCAAACCTAGTATTTAGTATTTATGAGTGCTTACAGCAACCTCTATCTCGTCTAGGTTTAAACTTCACCGTGTAGAGCACGATGGTATCTAGGCTCTAGAGCTCACAAGTATAGCAACCCTAGGTCCCTGAAGCCTGGTGGGGCTACGGAAACTCCCGGGCAACGGGGGCCCGAGCCTCCACGGCTGGGAGAGCCTGGGGGTGGCGTTGAGAACCGCCTGCTGTACACTCCCAGAAGAGTGCACGGCAGACTGGGAGCGCTGGGCTAGTCTGCTATCACCTTAGGCCTTTTTGCTGTAGCTCTAGCCCTAGCCTCCTCTACGATGTAGTCTATCCTCTCCGGGAAGTCTTGTGGTAGCTTCTGGAACAAGGGTTCTGACCCTGTGACCACGAAGTCCCCCGCTTTTAGGAGCTCCTTATCCCAAACCCTCTCCATAACGCTCCCCTCCTGTCCAAGCATCCTCCATATCCTCTCAGCCGTTCTAGGCATTACTGGTGCTATTAGGTGCGCTATGAGCTTCACGATGAACAGGGCTACCCATAGCACTTTCAACGCCTCGACCTGATCCCTCCTCATTATAGCCCATGGCTCCCTTTCATTCAAGTACCTGTTACCCAGCCTTGCCAGCTCTAGTATGAGCTCTATAGCCTGCTTGAGTTTTATGGAGTCGTAGGCTTCCACGGCCTTCAACGCAAGCCCTTTAGCCTCCTCTAGCACTTCTACATCCCTCTCCTCCAGGCCCTCAGGCCTCGGCACCCTCCCCCCAGCTCTCAGGGCTAGGGTTAGGACCCTGTGCACATAGTTACCTATATCGTCTCCAAGCTCGCTGTTAACAATCCTGTAGAACTCGCTCCAGGTGAAGTTCTGGTCTCTTAGCTCAGGTCTAAGCCTCATGAGGATCCACCTCCAGTACTCCCCGGGTGCTATCTCTAGGGCTTCATCTATCCATATGCCAATCCTCCTACTCTTGCTAAAGTGCTTACCCTCGTAGAGTAGGTATTCCGTAGCACTAATCCTCCATGGCAGTACGTAGGGCTCCCCCGAGGCTAGGAGCATTGCAGGGAGTATTATCGAGTGGAACGGTATGTTATCCTTACCTATAAAGTATAGGGTTTTAACATCGCTATTCATCCACCAATCCCTCCACTCACCCTTCCTACCCTTGGATTCGAGGTGCTCCTTCGTAGCACTAATGTAGCCTAGTAGCGCGTCGAACCAAACGTATATGGTCTTCCCCTCAGCCCCCGGGAAGGGGGCCTCTATACCCCACCTTGTATCCCTTGTGACACTCCTAGGCTTAAGGCCTTGTGCTACCCAGTTTAAGCTATACTCCCTAACGTTATCCTGGAGCTCCCTGTTATCCCTAAGCCATTCTAGAAGCCTATCCCTAACCCTGCCTAGATCGATGTACCAATGCCTTGTAACCTTGAATATAGGCTTGGAACCGCATATAGCACACCTGGGGTTGAGGAGCTCCGTTGGATGTAGAAGCCTCCCACACTCATCACACTGATCACCTCTAGCTCTTTCGTAGCCACAGTACGGGCATGTGCCTTCAACGAACCTGTCGGGGAGGAAGGTCTTATCATTCTCACAGTATGGTAGAACCTCGTCCTGCTCGAATATGTAGCCGTTCTCATACAGCTTCAACATGAACTCCCTAACAAACTCCTTGTGAACAGGGCTCTCTGTCCTAGTGTAGTTGCTAAACTCTATACCATACTCTCTAAACAACTCCACATCCCTAGCGTGGACAGCATCAGTCAACTCTCTAGGGTTAACACCCCTCCTCCTAGCCTCCAACTCTATAGGAGTACCATGCTCATCACTACCCGTAACGTATATAACCTCGTGGCCCCTAAGCCTCAAATACCTAGCGTAGACGTCGGCACTAATCAAATGAATGATGGTGCCCAGATGCGGGATATAGTTGACGTAAGGCCACGCAGCCGTAACAATAAACCTAGCCAAACCCCCACACCCTCCTACCAAACCCTACTAACGGGGTAAAACCAATATACTTAACCCCACGCCAGAACATAGCTAGAAGCAGCGAACAACCCATAATATCACGATCGCTCCCCCGCGTATCTCCGCTAACGGGGTTAAGCCTAGCTGTGAACTAGCTCCACCGAGCCCCATAGGCCCCGGTCAAGCCCTAAAGCCGTAGAGCTCCCGCTCGTTACACACCTCAGGTATTTTAGATACCCGGAAGTAGACGGGAGGTGCTATGTGGTAGAAGTGGAGGGTGATGATAGCCTGGGGTTACCTAGACTTCTCTACAGGTACTTCCTCTACGTATATCCCTATGATCCTAGCTTGCTTTCCCTCACCACATTCTCCTACAATGAGCCCTACGTAGTCGCCTTCCTTGAAGGGCCTCTGCTCCACCCTATCACCGCATGCTACTAGTGTGAGCACCCTTGTTATCTTGGCAGTCTCCCTCATCCTGGATAGCTCCATGGTCTGCCTTAATAGTAGTAGGAGTAGTACTCCTATCAATAGCATTAGGAGTAGTGGTTGGAGCCATTCGAGGGGGTTTGACGTCTGGGTTACCATATGCTACACCCCCTACTGTCCTACACCATTAGTGTTACCTATACCAGCTACTATGACTACATCTCCTGGCTTAGTCTCAGCTAGTATTATCTCCCTAGCTCTAGCTACAGCCTTCTCCACGCCCTCGTATATCTTCTTGTTCATAGCCTGTATGGCCTCCTCTAGTGACATCTTAACTATTAGAGCTCTCAGAGGTATCCTGTGCTCGGCCGCCACCCTCTCAAACCTAATCTTTTCAGGCCCGATATCCCCTATAGCTGCCCCGACACCCTCAGCTACAACCCCGCTCTCCTCACCCTCAAGTTTCAACGCTGCATCCACAGTCAATAGCAGGGATGGTTTAACACCCTTGCTTACGAGATCGCCTACGATCTTCTCCACAGCTGTACCAGGCTTCCCTACAGTGGAGGCGGGGCCCTTAGCCTTGACTAGAATCAACCTCCTCCCCTCGAAGTCGACATCCGCAGCTACCGTGTCATGCTCCACCTCAACCCAGTTAGATGCGTAGTTGGAGAGCTTTAGTGCTACGAGAGGCCCAGCCGAGTCCCCTATGGGGTACCCTGCTAGGAAGTCGTTGAGAGCTCTCCTGTAGGAATCAGCTATCCTCAGTATCTGGGGCATTAGTAGTTGCAGTTGCATTATCAGGATCCAGTTCCTGGTCTTCTCGCCTAGCAACAGGTAGTGTCTTACAACCTTGTTTATGAATATGAGGGCTGATGTTATCTCAGCTGATACCTCAGCTCTACTCCTCGTAACAAAATCACTGTTAGGCATAGCCTTCTCAAACTCCTCCCTGAACCTCGAAATCCTAATGTTTATGAGGTGATCAAGCCTCCTGATGATATCGATAGGCTCTATGGATACAGGCTCTATGACGAAGAAGTCCACTATCTTATTCAACAGGGACTCGGGGTTTCTAGCATTATTCCTTGCAAGGTAGTCGAGCGTCTTCCTCCTAGCCTCCTCAGCCATACCCTCTAGGATTGCAAGCTTAGACCTAATATCCCTAGTCCATATGTAGACCTGAATCCTCTGATTCAACCCCAGGAATAGGGCTATGATGAATGCTATGAAGAGTAGCTGGCTTAAAGCCTGAATCCAAGCCAGGGCATCCTGCCCGTTAACCAACCAATATCCACACTCCGGTAAGTAGGGTCTATGATTACAGCTTAAAAGCTGTAGTGTAGAGCTTTTAAAGCGTTAAAGGTTACGGTGAATCAATGTGTAAACAATCCTCTAATACATTTAACCTAGTACGATCCGGTCTTGAAGTCGAATTCGTAGCTTTCACCAGGCTTCAGTATAACCACCTTGGTGGGTAGACATCTCTCCTCTACAAGTCGTTTAAACTCATCAGGGCTCCCGTAGAGCACCGGGAAGGTTGCATAGTGCATTGGCACGGCCACTTTAGGTCTAAGGAGCTCCACGGCCTTAGCTGCCTCAACATGATCCATCGTGAAGTGACCCCCTATCGGTAGTAATGCTATGTCAGGCTTGTATATCTCCCCAATCAACCTCATATCCATGGTAACCCCTGTGTCACCAGCATGGTATACCCTAGCCTCCTCACCTATTACAACTAAGCCTGTAGGGCTACCATAGGGGCTACTATGGGTTGCAGGTGTAAGAGCCACCCTTAGCGATCCTAAGCCAACGTTTATAGGGCCTCCGATGTTGCCACCGATAACCCTATCCTCGCCTACCTGCCTCCCCACCTCGCTGGCAAGCTCGAATATAGCTACGATCTTAGCCTTAGGATTGTTCCTGGCAATCTCCACAGTGTCACCTACATGGTCGAAATGGCCGTGGGTTAACAGGATTAAATCCACATCCTTTACATCTGAAGGTCTAATAGGAGATTTCGGGTTCGAAAGCCAAGGGTCGATTAGTATCCTATAGCCGTCTAGCTCCAGTAGGAAAGCAGCATGACCGTAGTACGTCAACTTACCCATACAAACCACCTCAGCCAACAGTATGGTGCCAGTAGAGCCTTAAATCTTACTAAACAACCCCTCCCCGCCTCTAGAAGGCAGGGTTTCGAACCTCCGGGTCTATGGTGTTACCCCTCCGGGCGCGGGTTACCGTTTCCAACACCTCATCCAGGCCCGGGGGTACGCTGTGCTTCATGTGATCGAAGGAGGGTTCCACCCCTGCAACCCCCAAGCCCTAGACTTCAACAGGAACCTCATCGCTACGCTAGTAGCATACCTGAGGGGTTTAAAGCCTAGTGTTCTAAGATCGAGTGGAGCTCCTACACCTTTAACGGGCTATGCTAGGATTTAAGTGGAGCTCCTACCAGCATATGGGTGGTGTCCTGGGTTTGAATGCTGAGGCCGTTGACCTGGATAAGCTTAAGATGGCTGGTAGGATTGCCGCTAGGGTTAGGGATTACGCTAAGACCATAGTTAAACCGGGGGTTAAGGCATCTGAGGTGTGCGAGGTCCTGGAGAGGCTTATCGTGGAGCTAGGCGGTAGCCCAGCTTTCCCGTGTAACTTCTCTTTGAACGACACAGCAGCCCACTATACCCCTGGTTTGGGTGATGACGTTGTAGTTCCTGAGGGTGCCGTTGTTAAGGTTGATGTGGGGGTTCACGTTGACGGTTTCATAGCTGATACCGCTACCACCATAGACCTTTCGGGCGCCCATGGTAAGCTCCTTGAGGCCTCTGAGAGGGCTCTTGAGGTAGCAGTGTCTAAGGTTAAACCCTATGTTAGCCTATACGAGATAGGCAGGGCTGTAGAGCTTGAGATTAGGAGCCTTGGGTTCAAGCCTATAAGGAACCTATCAGGCCACAACATACTTAGATACATGGTCCACGGAGGTCTTAGTATACCAAACCACGCTGATAGATCGTTACACCACGTTAGGATACCGCCTGGTAGCATTATAGCATTAGAGCCTTTCGCCACGAACGGTAAAGGCCTGGTAGTGGACAAACAGATTGTAAACATCTACTCATACACGGGTAGAAAGCCTAAGATAGCCCTCACAGAGCAGGAGAGCAAGCTTCTAGAGATTATAGTGGAGAGGTACAAAACGCTACCCTTCACACCAAGATGGCTCAGAGACCTCTACAACCCGGAGGAGCTAAAACAACTAATCAAATCCCTCCACGCCAAAGGTGTACTACACGGGTACCCAGTCCTAGTGGAAGCCGGAGGAGGCATAGTAGCGCAGTTCGAACACACACTCTACGTATCGGACTCCGAAGTGATAATCATAACACAGTAACCCTGACACACCACAGCTACCAGGGCAAGCCCAAGTCTCACCCTAGCTAGTGGAAGTAGTACGTGACAAAGACCTTCCGGGGAGCCCTTCAGAAGCACAACACCCTCCTAATCCCACCTCTACACACCCCCATACCCTTACAGCTTTAAACATTTCCTCCTACGAGCCCTGAGGCGAGAGCCCTTACCAGGTTGTGTGTTTGACGTAATAGTTAAAGGTGCGGTCTTGGAGGCTACGATGTTGAACCCTAATCATAGCAATGAGTTTAAAGTGTAGGATGTCTATGTATGTAGTGTGGGGGTCGTAGTTGAAGGTTAGACTGGCTGTAGTGGACTATACGAGTTGTAAGCCTAAGAAGTGTAGCTATGAGTGTATAAATGTCTGCCCCGTTAATAGGAGTGGTAGAGCTCTAGCCATAGACGCTGATAGGCAGTCTAGGGGGCAGCCTACGGTCTTCGAGGACACATGTATAGGTTGTGGTTTGTGCGTTAAAGCGTGCCCCTTCGAAGCCCTCTACATTGTCAACATGCCGAGTGAGCTGGAGGAGGAGGCTGTGCACAGGTATGGTGTTAACAGGTTTAAACTATACAGGCTCCCTATACCCAAGGAGGGTCAGGTTGTAGGAATTATTGGTAGGAATGGTGCTGGTAAGACAACAGCCCTTAGGATCCTAGCTGGGGAGATTAAACCAAACCTCGGTATACTCGATAGGGTGCCTGAATGGGATGAGATTATAAGGAGGTTTAGGGGGAGCGAGCTACAGGGCTATCTCAAACTACTGGCTGATGGCAGGATTAGGGTTGCCCATAAGATACAGCATGTTGACGTGGTGCCCAGGAGGGTTAAGGGGACTGTGGGGGAGCTTCTATCAAAGGTTGATGAGAGGGGTGTTGCTAGGGAGCTAGCTGAGCAACTGGGGCTCACCAAGCTATGGGATAGGGGTGTTGACAAGCTTAGTGGGGGTGAGCTCCAGAAGTTCCTTGTAGCAGCTGTTCTAAGCAAGGATGCTAACGTCTACGTGTTCGACGAGCCCAGTAGCTTCCTGGACGTAAGGGAGAGGATTAGGGTGGCTAAGCTTATCAGGAGTGAGGCTAAGCCGGGTAGGCATATCCTGGTTGTAGAGCACGATCTAGCAGTACTAGACTATGTAAGCGATCTAATCCACATCATCTACGGCGAGCCAGGAGCATACGGTATAGTCTCTGCACCCTATAGCACGAGAGCTGGTGTAAACCACTTCCTAGACGGCTACCTGCCAGCTGAGAACGTGATGCTCTGGAAGGAGCCGATAAGGTTTAGAATCCAAAGGGAGCAACCGGAGGGTGCAGCCGAGAGGGGTACTAGAAGGGTGATCTCATGGTCTAACCTTAGGGTAACCCTGGGGGGCTTCGCTCTAAGAGTTGAAAAGGGGGAGGCTGTAGCAGGCCAGGTCGTAGGGATTGTAGGGCCTAACGGTATAGGTAAGACTACGTTCGTTAAACTCCTAGCCGGGGAGCTTAAGCCTGAGGAGGGTTACGTGGACCTCGCATGGCCCGAGGGGGAGGCTAGGATCAGCTATAAACCACAGTATGTGAGCGCAGAGATGTTCCCTGACGCTAGTGTGCTAGAGATACTTAGGAGCGTTAACCCGGAGGCCGTAACCCCGGGGTCCTGGCTTTACCTAGAGCTTACAAGGAAGCTTAGGATGGATAGGTTGTTTGATAGAAGTGCTAGGAGCCTTAGCGGGGGGGAGTTGCAGAAGCTAGCTCTATGCATTGCGCTGGCAAAGGAGGCTGATGTGTACCTGCTAGACGAGCCATCAGCCTACCTGGATGTGGAGGAGAGGTTGAATGTAGCTAGGATTGTGAGGAGGCTTGCTGAAACCAGGGAGGTTGTGGCTTTCGTCGTAGAACACGATATAATGATAGCCGACTTCATTTCAGACTCGCTAATGGTGTTCCAGGGGGAGCCTGGTGTTGAAGGCCTAGCTTCAAGCCCTACGCTGGTCAAGAGGGGGATGAACGTTCTACTCTCGAACCTAGGTATAACGATGAGGAGGGATCCGGATAGTGGGAGGCCTAGGGTTAACAAGGAGGGGAGTTACCTTGATAGAATGCAGAAAGCTCGGGGGGAGTTCTACTGGTAGAACCTCTAATCGTGCTGAGCCCCTGTTAGCTCCTCACTCCTCCTCACTATGGGCTTGTAGCCTAGCTCCACAGGCTTAAACCTAGGGGCTAGCTTTCCTAGAACCTCCGGTAGCGTCGTGTACTCCATCTCCTCGGGCCCGAGCCTGTGCGGCATGAAGGGGCCGTGCCTCCTCATGTAATCAGCTATTATCTGAGCTAGCCTCCTAGTATCATCGAAGGCAGGGTCGTCGAAGAGATCTGCTGGGCCTATCAACTCCCCATTCTTCACCTGGAACCCGAGGGCTACAACCCTAGGGGGCCCGTCGAACCTCGTGACCTTAGAGTCCCTTAAGCTGACTGGCATGAGGGGCCCGTGGTGGCTTCCACGCATCCACCCAGCTACGAGGTGTGGGAAGCTGAAGGCCTCTAGTATCTCGCCTACAGCCGGGAACCCGCTCTGAGCTCTAACTATCATTACCGGGTCGTCCTTACCAAC
>Ga0080008_137730_pt1 | contig 13204 bp, 8 predicted proteins | sample ConCONMetagenome_FD_69211 | JGI IMG/M metagenome (GOLD analysis project Ga0080008, IMG submission 69211) | Hot spring microbial streamer communities from Conch Spring, Yellowstone National Park, USA - CON_C (SPADES assembly) (version 2) | ecosystem: Environmental > Aquatic > Thermal springs > Hot...
ACATAGGCGACATTAGCAGGAGAAGCAAGATATAGGCCATCAAGACCCCTAGAAGCCATAGCAGAGGTAATCCTAGAAATCCTCCCCTCAACCTCCCTCCTAGAAATCACAAGCAACCCACAACACCTCCGGCTTCGTATGAATTGTGGTAGAATGCCTTTATTTAAACATATTGTAAGAATCTTTGAAGTAAATTTTTAAACCTCCCACTTCAACCTCCTCATATAGAAAGGGGAAAGGTGGTATAGCCTATGAGTGGTGTGAAACCTTTATATGGCATGATCCTAGGCTTTCTAATAATGTTTTCTATTGTGGCTCCAATGGCTAGTATAAGCCAGAAGACGCCTCCTCCGGGCCTTCCAGAGGTCTTGGAGTTTGAGATGCTATCACTTCCATGGTTCCCTCAATCTGATAAGGCTGCTGAGGTTGTCGCAGAGCAGTTGTCAAAAGTGGGGATAAAGGTTAAACTGGTTAGGCTTGAGTCTGCTGTCATGTACCCTAGGATAATGAGGACTTTTGACTACGATTCGTATGCTCTAGCTGTATCCCAGACCCCTAACCCTGTTGGAATGCTACTCGCGTTCCACTCTAGTGAGGCGAGGCCTGGGGGTTCTAACTACTGGGGTTATGTGAATGCCGAGGTTGATAGCCTCATTGATAAAGCTCTTACGGCTAGGAGTGAGAGTGAGCTTAAAGAGTATGCTTGGAGGATACAGGAGATAGTCTCCAAGGGCCCCTTCATCCCCCTCTTTGTAAGTCAGAACATCCAGATTATCAGGGCTGAGTGGAAGAACTATACGCTCATGTCAGGAGGCGTAATAGAGGTTTACAACAGGTGGAGTCTACTCTACATGTATAAGAGTGATAAACCTGAGGAGAACGTCTTTAGGATAGCCTTCCCCGCAGACATACTCTCAACAAACCCCTTCATGGCGACAGACCTGAGATCACTATGGGTTATAAACCTCCTGTACGACCCCCTGGTAGCTCTAGACCCCAACTTCAAGGTCATCCCCTGGTTAGCTGAGAGGTGGGAGGTAAGGGATGATGGGAGAACCTATGTATTCTATCTTAGAAAGGACGTTAGATTCCATGACGGTAAGCCGCTGACAGCCGATGATGTGGTCTTCACGTTTAAGGTCGGTATAGGTAATAAGACAGCGAGATTTGCTGCTCTCGCTCAGTTCGTGGAATCCGTAGAGAAGGTCGATGACTACACTGTCATGTTCAAGCTTAGCAAACCCTCATACCTATTCCTACTAAGTCTTGCAACAAACCTGGTCTACATCGTCCCGAGGCACGTGTGGATTGATAAGCCGATAGACTGGGGTAACCCTGAGCCTATTGGAACCGGCCCCTTCAAATGGCATAGTAGGAAGCCTGGTGAGAGCATAGTCTTGGTGAGGAACCCCGATTACTTTGTGAAGGGGGCACCCAGGATATCTACGATAGTGGTAAGGGTTATCCCCGAGGCTGAAACCAGGTTCCTAGCTATCAAGAGGGGTGAGGTTGACATGGAGAGGTACTCTGCACTACCAACGCTCGTGCCCGAGGCGCAGAAGGATCCAAACCTTAGGGTCATCGTAACCCCCGATATATGGCTTGTATACATAGCGTTTAACTTCAGGAGGTTCAACGATACTAGGCTATTCGAGGCCATAAACTACGCTATTAACAGGGAGGAGGTTGTTAAGAAAGCTGTTCTAGGATACGGATCTCCCGTGTACGCGATTTTAAACAAGGAGTGGCACGGTGATTTAGCTAACAGGAATGTTTTCTTCGAGTACAACCCGCAGAAGGCAATCCAGATATTAGAGAGTATAGGCTACAAATACGATGCGAGAAGGGGGGTAATGGTGTACGTTGGGCCACCGCCTACAACACCTCCAGCCACAAAAGCCCCGGCTGAAACCCCAGCTACAACACCGGCAACGCAGACGACAACACCGGTTAGGGTGACGGAGGCTCCTAACGTAGCAGTGATAGCCTTAATCCTCGTGATAGTGGTTATCGCTGTAATAGCCTTGTATCTTCTTAGGAGAAGGTAGATGTCTAGGGAGTTTGCATACTACCTTGTACACAGGTTTTTCCAGATTATAGTCATAGTCGTCCTAGGCTTCATAGCTGCGTTCGTGATATTCAGGCTTCTACCCGGCGATCCTACAATCTCGCTCCTAGACCCTAGGATCCCCCCGGAGGCTAGGGAGGAGTTAATAAAACGTTTTGGGCTTGATAAGCCGATCTACGAGCAGTTCCTACTATACGTAGCCAACCTAGCTCGCGGGGATTTCGGCTACTCTTTCGTCTACATTGGAACCCCTGTTGTCGAGGTTATATTCGGGGAAAGGCTCTTCAACACAGTCGTCCTCATGTCATCGGCTATGCTGACCTCAGCTATCCTAGGGACTTCGCTAGGTTTGCTAATGGGGTTTAGGGGTGGGTTTCCGGATAAGCTGTTTACATCAACATTGTACCTTCTCGCCTCAGCTCCAGTATTCTGGGTTGGCTTACTAATCCAATTCTACCTAGGGTACAGGCTGGGCTTAATTCCCATAGCTGGGACTACATCCTTCTACTTCGAGGAGGTCCCATTGCACATCCTCGTCCTAGACTACGTGCACCACATGGTGGGGCCTTTGATCGTTCTAACCATGTTCTTCACACCCCTCTACTACATCTACGTTAGAAACGTTGTATCCAATGTGAGGGGTGAGGATTTCGTTCTAACACTTAAGGCTATAGGGTTAAGCAATCTAAGGATACTACTTAGGATATCTAGGTTCGCGTTGATAGCTACTGTTACTATCATAGCTAACGAGTCAGCTCTGCTAGTCGTTGGCGCAGTGTTCACCGAGACCATCTTCGGCTGGAATGGTGTGGGGAGGCTCCTCTACGACTCGATACTTAAAGCAGACTACCCGGTACTCCAGGGTATATTCTTGCTAACCATAGTGGTGGTTGCTACCGCGAACTTCACCGCGGACATACTCTACTACTTCCTAGACCCGCGTATCAAGGTTAGAGGGCTTGCTAGGAGGTAGGGGGTTGTGAGCTTCGCATCCAGGGTGTCCAGAGACCCCCTCTTCCAGGCTGGTTTAGCAATACTACTCCTGGTAACCCTCATAGCGCTAGCGTGGAGGCTCTACTCCCCGTGGACTTCGAAGGATATGGTTGGAGCCCCATTCCAGTCTCCATCAATAGAGCACCCCCTGGGCACGGACGATCTAGGACGCGATGTCATGACCCTTGTCTCCGAAGGGGTCTTCATAACGTTGTTTGTGGGCTTGGCTAGTGCCATCCTTATAGCAACCATAGGCCTCCTGGTAGGTGTAACAGCAGCAGTGTTCAGAGGCCTTGTAGACGCTATCCTCATGAGAATCGTGGACTTCCTACTATCAATTCCATCCCTGGTAGTAGCCCTCATCCTTGTAGCAATACTCAAGCCGAGCATATTCAACGTAATCCTAGTCATAGCCATCGTAGGGTGGCCTGCCTCAGCAAGGCTTGTCAGAGCCTACACACTATCACTAATGGAAGCCCCCTACGTGGAGGCATCAAGAGCCCTAGGATCAAGCCTAACACACATAGCCCTGAGACACCTGGTACCAAACATGACCCCAATAATACTAGGATCAATCCTAGTAGGCACCAGAGCAGCCATACTACTAGAATCAGGCCTAAGCTTCCTAGGACTAGGAGACCTAGAAAGGGTAAGCCTAGGAACAATACTATTCTACGCCAGAAGATCAGCAGCACTAATATCAGGAGCATACTGGCTCATAGTATTCCCAGGCCTACTCATAATGCTAATAATACTAGCACTAACACTCATAACACTAGCAATAGAGAGAAACCTCAAAGTAAAAGAGTAACGTCATTCTATCAGAGAACTAGGTAAGGTTAATATCAATACACTCTTCCTGCTATAAGATATCCATTGAAATACTAAGTTTATTAACTTTGGAACAGATGGGTTAGTATGGGAGGTTAAGTTAGCAGACAAGGCGACGGGTAATGTCACATATTCTAAAGTATCTGAGAAAGAATTTGAGAAAGGTCAAGGATACGATCAAGATTCCGCTAACTCGTTTCCTCCCTCATTATCCAGAGCCACTCTATTCACTCACATTCGGAAGTTACACTTACGAGTACGCTCTAACCTACCTTCTCGATAATGAAGTCGTGATCAGCTTAGCTGTCACCTCTGGGACAGATTTAGAAAAGAGATTTAAGGACGTAATTAAACAGGGTACCCCCTTCAGAGGGGATATTTGTAAAGCTTACCCAGATAGGATACTAACTTGCAACTCTTTCTACGAGATATCTAGATGGAGAGATATAGGTAAGACGGCAGACTATAGCTTGCTATCACAACTTACGGCTGATGTGAATGCACTTTACCTATGGCTTTCATATTCTAACTTCTCGGCTTCAAGGATACAGGTCATCAAAGGAGTTCATAAGGTCTCATTACGTAATTTTAACTCACACGTGATCGTCGATAATGCAGGTAGTTATGGTATAGTAGGCTTCCTCATGACTAAGTTAGATTGGAGTGATATGAAGCCAGCGGGAGATTTTAAACCTTACTATCCTGGTAACTTCCTCAACTTCTTATTTGAAGCTGAAGTAATAGCCTATAACATGTCAACAATTGCAATGGGAAACCTAAGCGTTCATTGTAGTCCTTTTAAACTTAATGTATTCGTAAGCAAGGATTTACAGATACCTTGTCAAAAACCCATATTAGCATTAGTGTACTACTACCCACCTGCCTCTAATTCATTACCAGCTATAATAGCCTACAGGGAACTCAATGATACTATGCTCTCATACCTCCTACTCGGGAAATCCTTAACCTTAGCACACGCACATTATATAGCGAAGACCGCGACCAAGGACGTTTTTATTGAAAGAAGCGATGTTGAAAAGTTCTACAATATCTTAGCTAACTGTGTGAGATTAAGTTTCTTTAGTATTAAAATGAGCGTAATTAGTTTCAATGATCTCTTAAAAGACCTTAAGGATAAACAGATAATTATAGAACAAAATGGGAAATTAACGCACTTAACCTATAACTCGCTCAAGGCGTATGATAGCTTAAAACGTAAGCCTTCACTCATTTACGGCACTCCTGAAGACCGCTTGGTATCATACATCAAAAATAGCGTGGCAAAAAAACACGACTATGGCTATGTTTTTAGACTTGATAGTTATACGCGAATGTTAAAAGCGAAAGATCAATTTAATTATTTAATTTTATAATTTTTGCCAGTGGCACTTTAATTTCAAGATGCTAGTTCTGCAGAGTATGTTTGCAAGACTCTAGTACCGGTGCCAAAGTTCCATGATGTATGTACTTTTAAGAAATCAGCGATTATCATCTTTCCATGATGTGGCTCTCGAGTCAGGCTATACGTAAATCTATCACTAAACTCCACTTTTAACCTATCTAGCTGTTCCAAGATAATCGGTTTCTCTTCAATACGTTTATCTACCTCTATCGTTACTTTAGCGTTGCTACCTTCTAAAATATTTCTTAGGAGGTTCACACTTTCCTCGGACATTGCTGATGTTAATATGTATAAATGTTCTCTGGCTAGCTTTGCAAGAGTCTCTAGCTCAGCACCGCTACATTCAAACACTTTCAAATCTAATCTCGGTATCCTAACATTTAAACCGCTAAACTTCAAAAATGCTCCTAGTAAACATCGTGAGATTAGGAATGGTTGGATAAGTGTAGCCGTGCATCGTGGTAGATAGAGATCCTGCTCGCATCCATCGCTACAATAATCTGGTGTGAGGATATCGGTTACAAGGTTAACCATTTCTGTCTCGATTAGTAAATCAAAAACGAGGTTTCCAAGCTTCTCTAGTACTTCTTTTACATCTTTGTCAGAAGTCTCGCTTGAAACCCTGCTGATAACATGGTTAATGACTTTATTCTTTATATTTGCCTCTCTCAGCAGTTTCCATAGTATTACTGATGTAAACGAGTACCTGTCAATATATACTTGGTTCTGTAGGAGGTTGACTACAAGATTGTTCAAAAGCTCGATGATAGCCTTGACCATGTGTGATACGAGAGTCCTTTCATTCATACCTGCTTTTTTCAAATCCTCTCCTACTTCCATCTCCTCTTCGATTCTATCCAATACGGTTTCAGTTACCGCATTTAAAATCTTGTCTCGGGTCTCAGGTTTGCACGACTCCCTTACGCTCTCAACTACAATCCTGTCGAGCTTTTCCCATGTTCTAAGAAGATTGTCAAACATATTTATGATTACTTGTGGCTTGAATATTGATACCTTTTTATCGCTATCCTCGTCGAGCATAAAATCTTTAAATTGTTGTGATAGAGTTGGGAATAGTCTAAGGCTACCGTTTTTAGTGTTTTCGATAACACCGGCTACCGTATACCTTCTATAAACATCATATGTGTAGGCGCCGTAGTGCTCTGTATGAGGCTCAATACTACTTGTACTTAATAGAATTGCGTGGGCTAAAGTGTGAGCGAGTAGCTCGTTAACAAACCTTATGAAGTCGTTGCTACTTGTTATGTCCTCTACTAATCTTTTCACCTCGTTTGCTACTAATAAGTCGTATTCACGTTTGCCTGTAACTAGTTTAACTTTTAGCATATCATTTTCCAGATCTAACTCGATATTATAGTCTTTCTCCCATAAGCTGACATTCCTCCATATAAACTTCGACACTAATAGATTAATGAGGGGGACTTTAACGGAGACTTCATTACAGGAATCAACGGAACAAGTGCAGAGATAAACAGAGCAGGTAACAGTTAAACTCTTCTTTAACACATCTACGAAAACTTTAACATAGTCATTATCTATCAATAACATGAGAGCGTTCGTATTAAAATAAGGGGTAATTATTGGTTTCTCTAGTTCTAAACGGACTTTACCTAAAGTTTCAAATGAAATGCTTAAGGCATCAACTTTCTTAATACATCTAGCGTTTTCTGAAACAACGCATACAAAGGGCAACCTGTAGAACTTATCAAGTTTTTCGATCTCATAAGGAAGAACGGTGTTGCGAAGTTCTGCGTAAACTCTAGGGAAAATCCTTCTACGGTACTCGTATTTCCCACGTCCCTCATAATCCTTGCAAAGGAGGGTCCTCTTACGCAAGTCATCCATGCACTTATCACATTTCTCTCCCACTTTAAAGGGATCTGTGGAGATGAAGAATCCACCATAGCATGTGGATACATAGTTTAACGTTGTCGGGGAGTATCCCTTAACTTTACTCCTTTCAGAGAATATGCCTTTCACACACTCATGGTTTAAAACGAACTCTGGATCATCACGCTTAAGATTAAGGCTCTTATCTCTACATTGACTTATCCATTTATTAACGGCGTCTTGACCGAAACCATATTGTATTTCAATATTGCCACTTCCGGCCTTTAGGGGAATCTCTACAAGCTTCATCCACTTTTCCTTTCTCTTTCCATCACCTACAACCCGTGGTATGATTAACCTTTTTAACACTATACCGTCTGGTCGATCCTCATAGTCTCCGCAAACAATTACATCACAGCTAATGTTAAATTTTTTGGATAGATCTGTAAACTTTTCTCCTAGCTTCTTAAGCCGTTCACTAGCATTTTTAAGATTGGTAATAAACCAGACGTAATCACCTTTCAACTTCACGCTCCCGTATGTGCTTTCTCTTATAGTGATTGGTTCAAAGGGGGGGATGCGCGTAAATATATCTTCGAAATCATATTCCATCCTATTCTCTTCTTCTTCAATATTGGGAGTAAACGATACAACTACTTTATGAACCATGGGTCTAATGAACTCTGATAAGCCAAGATACTCGTTAAGCACGTCCTTTAGTTTAGGCTTCGTCATCAGGTCACACCTCTACTCAAACATTACTATTACATAATTTTTCGATTCGAGCCTTTAAATTTATAAACGACTGTAACACATCGAGTTCCTCCTTAGTAGGTAGCGTTGTTCCCCTCTTTCGAAGCTCACTCCAAACGGCACCGGTAATGTTTTCTATACTTTCTTTCAATTGATGGCATCGTTTTCTAACACTATCTGGATTTAGACTGGCGTAAAGCTCTTCTAGCTCACCCATGTACTTATTGTAGACCTCATGACATCTAAGATGTTTAAGTTGAGGTAATGCGTGTTCTAGCAGATTACAAGATTTATAAAACAAGTCTAATGCTCCTCTAAGGTCATCCAGCTTTCTTTCAGCGTCGGCTTTGACTCCTAGTTGTTTAAGACATTTTTCAGCATTATCATACGGCAATATCTCTTGTAGAACGGTGTCTATGGTTTCTTTATCGACGAGTTCCTCTATGAGAGATCTGTTATTTAGTAGAGAGTTTCTTAATTGGACTAGCTTTCTGCACTCGTCATTTAGATCTCGAACGTCTGCTAGCCCGCCAAGTTCCCTTTGACCCTTAAACGCGTTTAATGCAAAAAGTATTCTTATGACTGCAAGTTTTCTAACGCCTTCAAGATCGTTTCCTATAGATACTGTAAACTCCGTTGAGTGAGAACTCGTCATTTGACCACCACGCCACCTTTAATGAAGACTTTTACGTCTTCGCTCTCTATTAGATTAAAAACTCTAACGTACTCTACGGGGTTATTCCTGATTATCATTAATGCTAGAACTGTGTTCAGCGTGTCGTGAAGCCTTCGACCAGCTCTTCCGAACCTTTGTATCACACTTGAGAGCTTGTCTAGCCCAATATTGGCTACGATTGAAATACCAGGGTAGTCTACGCCTAGTTCAAGAGAGCTCGTTGCTACTACGGTGTGCAACTGTTTATTACTTAACCTCTCGGCTATACTCTGTCTTTCTTCAAGCTCCACATCAGCGAAGACCTTTGCTAACTTCGGGAATAGCCAATCTTTTACCTGGCCGTTCTGGTTGATGGCATCTAATATCTCTCGTGCTTTTACGTTACCCTTACTACTTGCTTCTCTTACCAGGTCTCCATAATGTTTTAGAGAGTATCTGTAACTTATAGGGTCGAGGCGGGAATACTGCTTTCTAAGTCCTGCGTTGTCTAAAGGAGATCCCTTACTTAAATCATTTTCAATAATCGTATGTAATCTATTTACCTCTCTTACGTTATTTAGGAATATTACTGCTTGTTTGATATGCATTCCGAGGACTTCATGGATCAGGTTTGTGAAGAGGGTTAAGATAGCTAGCTGCGATGCATAGGTCTCCCAAGAGTATTGAGGATGCACAAATATTATAGCAAGTATCACGAACTTTTCCGCAAGAGCTGTCTTCCCTAAATTGATTAAATCGTTAATTTTATTACTTGCACTTCTTAAAACATCTTCAAATGTGATGGTTAAAGCGTTTCCACCACTTAGCTTTTCTGCAAATTCCCTCGCATTAGTTAATGTAGCACTGGATACGATGAGTTTAACTTCTCTTCCACCTACCTTGTTCATAAATTTAAGCATATAATGCAGAAGGCCCAGCTCTACGGGTTCGTATTCGTGTGCCTCGTCGAGTATGATGAGGTCAACGTCGACAATATCTCTGACGTCTAAATCTGAATTATCTTCCCTTATATCTATGATCCTGTTAAAGTATGTGTGAAGGTTGGTTACAATTATGCGAGCTTCTTTGCTCCCTCCTCTACTCCATTCGACAAAACTATAATCATAAACTGAGTTATCCTCCTTACATATAATCTTACCTCCATTGATATCTATGTCTATGTAGAGTTTACCTCTATCACGGCACTTTATACCCCTGAATGGTACCTCTCCGCAATGACCTTTTTTACACTTGTCTATTTCCTCCTGTACCCTTTTTTCAAGTGCGTGTGTGTCTCCATCTCTGATAGCCATTTTTAACTTGTTTAGATTACCTAACCTATCGTTGGCTATTCGAAGAAGCTCGATTATCCTATGTGCTTGATCTATTTCTAGGAATTTGCGAGGGTATATGATCAGTACTTTGCTTTTACGCCTTTCTTTCAGATCCTTTAGTATTTTATATAGCATTATGCTGAGGAATATTTCTGTCTTGCCGGATCCCGCGGGAGCGCCTATAAATATAGCCTTAACGCTCCTGTAGTTCTTCAATGCCTCGAGTATTCCATGGAGTTGGAAGTATGTGAAACCACTGGAACCCCTATTCCTAAAATATTCTCTTAATACATCAACATATAATTGGGCGTAGCCTCCCAACTCTTGAACAAGTAGATCCCACAGCTCTCTTTCCTTATCAATACTACTGTTAGGGGATGGTAGAAGGGCTGCTCGAGTAATGTCCTCAGTAATCTGTTTACCTACTAAGAATAATGTTTGTGTTGTCATTTTGCCGGTGAACGGGCCAACGCGTAGATCGCTTGCACGCAGTAAGAGATCGAAGTGGAAAGATCTAAACTTGTCATTATCCACACGTATTAAGAACCCCCTCCTAAGTAACTCGTCTATGCACTCGCCGGATATTGACGCCTTACCACCGATCTCATCTAAGTCACGTTTTGTAAGGTAGTAGTTTATATCTTTTAGATTGCAAATTGTGCCTTCAATGTTCTGCTGTGAGTTACCACAGATTAGCCTTGCTTCATGTTTTAGTATTAGATGGTATAGTTTTCTCAAATTTTCCTCGGAACATTGAGGGGAAGACATATGGAGATGCCCTCCGGTATTCTCTCAACTTGTTGAGTTACTGTGGGAAGCTAATAAATTTTCAACCGACCCTCTACTATTTCATAATGGTTTGTGGCTGTTTTCCGGAGTTAGCTTAACCATCTTTATTATCATCACCTTTCTAGCCTTACTTCTACCAAGGGTTCCTGGTGCTTCTGCTACGATTGAGTCTTTTAACTCGATGCTCACTCCTTGTTGTAAGAGTATGTTTTTTAAATTCTCGTATACAACTTCACCCTTTTTATCGAAGCCTAACATCATGTATATTTGGGCTTTAGGTGCTTGGTTTAATATCTTTAACACCAGATTAGCGATAGTCTCCACATACTTTTCGAGATTACCTGTGTCTATTGCCTTTGTTGGGATGCTCGGTAGATCCACGTTTAAGAAACTGTATGGGATCATGTACACCTGAGATAAATCTTCGTAGGCTACCTTTCCGGGGTACGGTGGATCCAGAATTACCACATCACATCCCCTGTAGTCTACGTCGAAGGCGTCCATCATCGTTATCGCTACATTATCGCTAGATTGTAGTATACTGTTAGGTACAGTTTTACAGGTTTTCTTCAACTTCCTTACATATGTAATTATGGTCCCTCTTCCGACCGTCTTCACGTTATCTATGTCTCCTGCTATAGGGTTAAGCTCCACTGGGTACCTTGGGATCCAGAAGCTTTTCACCACAAGCCCTGGGTTTACCTTACCATAGGGTTGATAATAGAAAGCTAGTAGGGATGCAGTTCTAATAATAGTACCGACTGTAGCTACCGCGACTTCAACCATGTCCCTATCCTCTTCAACCACATATTCTGTGAACAACTTTAATGTTAGTAGCTGTCGTGGTGTGAAGATCTGCTCCCAACACTTTATACCCTCTTTGAGAAGCCTCCTCGTCTCCCTACCACTGGTAATCGGCGTACATCCTCCGCTTAACCTACTCCTAGCTATCCTCTGTGCCTCTTCAAGGTGAGCTGCTACACTCCTATCCTTGATGAGGCTTACGAAGCCCCTCTCTAGCGGATCCCCTGCATTGTACATTTCGACAACGTAGGCATACACCCCCTTTGATACCTCAACCAGCCTCTCCCTTGGTAGCTTTACCGTATCACGGATCCCCACATTCTGGTCTTCAACCAGCTCCCCCGTCTCTGTAATAGCTATCTTTAGAATGTCGCCTTTAACCCTAAAAATTCCAACCCACCTAGGAGCTATACAGTACTCTCCACTACACCCTCTAGTTAGGAATGAGTGGACGTAGCAGTGACCATTCACACACCACATATCCTCAAGTTCCTTCGACACCCTCCTTAGAGCCTTTAAGATAACGGATACAACGTTATCACACTCTCTAAGAACCTTCATTGTAGCCTTAACGACGGTCGTGCTAGCAAAATTCACATCACTACATAGCACTTCACCTGCTCCAAGGAATAAAGCCTCAAACAGCGTAGTACCACCACCACACATGGGATCACATATTTTCAAGTTTGATAATATCTCGGAGGTCCCATGAGCTAGTCTGCTCGCTACGATATCAGCTACCTGGTAACCTGTAATACCGGCACCTTCGAGAAGAAGCATAGCGATAGCTAGCGCAGGCCTCCTACCCCACCATTTAAAAAGATCATAGGGCAGAAGTCTCCTGCCAGACTCGTACTTCCAAGCATCATTAAGGCTTAAGGTTTTTGGCTCAGCATTAGATCCCCCTCTTTGCATTTAAAGAAGCACCCTCTAGATAAATTTCAACTTTAGCAAATTAAACTTTTATGTTGAATTTTAAACTATTTAAATCTAGCAACTAATACGATATGTTCTGAAACGCGTGTAAATTTGCTTTTCATTCAAGCTCACTTCACGACTCCCTTATAAGTTACCTGGAAGACCTCGTTTATATGTGTTTCACTTCTAGCCTTTCTTAACATACTTGGAGTCCCTTGCATGAGCATAGGCTAGTTTATAGTATCTCATGCTCCTCCCACGTGTTATGGCGTGTACTTCGTTAAAATCCCTACTTGCTATGATTATTACGCCTTTGAAGTCCCTCTCGCTAAGGTATTCATTTCACCTCCTACCTAGTAGGAGTCCCCGAACTCTTCCTGTGATACGAGTTTGAACGTGCCACTATAGTCCCTCTCATCCTCGTAGGAGTAGACTCTAATGATATCATTACATACTACACGACACCCTCCTTTGCCACAACCGTGTACGTGTACACGGCTACCTTACCTACGGTGGCGAACCTATAGCGGACTACTGGAGAGTTAAAGCCTAAGACCAAGTCTTGCATAGACTTGAACTTCCCATAGTCGGGGGTCTTAATGTAAACTCCTGGATCTACACTGTAGACGTGGAAGCCCTCAGGGTTCCACCCTCATCTCCTCAAGTAACCTCACGAAGACCCCCTCCTGTATGCCTCCCATAGGGGTCTAGGATTATACCTGTAAGGCACGTCTTGAAACCACCTTACAAAGGAGGAGCTCCCTGGGAGGAGAATGAAATGCCCTAGGTGCTGGCTAGAAGAGGAT
>Ga0080008_137476_pt1 | contig 13186 bp, 9 predicted proteins | sample ConCONMetagenome_FD_69211 | JGI IMG/M metagenome (GOLD analysis project Ga0080008, IMG submission 69211) | Hot spring microbial streamer communities from Conch Spring, Yellowstone National Park, USA - CON_C (SPADES assembly) (version 2) | ecosystem: Environmental > Aquatic > Thermal springs > Hot...
ATTCCTCCAACTCCTGCAGGACCCTAAAAATATGCTTTAAACCAGAGAGGCTGAAAAACTGAGTTTCCACAGGAATTAGCACACCGTCGGAGGCTATGAGGGCGTTTATGGTTAAGATGCCAAGGTTCGGCGGGGTATCTACGAGGATTAGGTCGTAGTTGTTAAAGGTAGACAGTGCTCTCTTTAGCCTAAGCTCCCTCGCATGCATACTGACAAGTTCAAACTCCGCTTGGGATAGGAGTAAGGAGGAAGGAATGAGGTCAATATTTCCTAATCTTATGGGCTGGGAGGAGCCTTTGATGAGTAAGTGGTAAGATTGGGGGATGTCCTCAGAGATATTCTGAGTAAGGCACAGGGTCAAGTTTGCCTGAGGGTCAAGGTCTACAGCAAGAACTTTCAAACCTCGTTCTGCAAGTAGATGAAGTAGGACTACAGTAAGCGTTGTTTTTCCCACACCTCCCTTGTGGTTAACCACTGCCAAGGTCTTCATGTTAATAAGTTTATCATATAACTTGTTAATAAGCAAGCTAATTAGCTTATTAATAGGCTAATAAACAAATTTATCAACATATTAACAAACTAGCGAGACTCTGTATGATTGTAGAAGTCTAACTGTTAGAATTGACGCTGCCCTAAAACTTTACAAGTTCTAAAGATGTTTCAATCCCCTATAGGCACTTAATAAACGAGGCAATGCCAAAGGTGTGGGTTCCTCCCTTACCATCTTCAGGTTCAATCTCCTATAGGCACTTAATAAACAAGGGCACTCAAATGGCTTGAGAACATCGCACAGCAGGGTTTCAATCCCCTATAGGCACTTAATAAACCTCTCGTTTGTTCATCCAGCCACTCCCGGAGCATTTCTCCGTTTCAATCCCCTATAGGCACTTAATAAACGACTTTCTTACCATGGCTTCACTCCTCCACTCTATGGTTTCAATCCCCTATAGGCACTTAATAAACGACTTTCTTACCATGGCTTCACTCCTAAACTCTAAAGTTTCAATCCCCTATAGGCACTTAATAAACGCTGTGCCGTTAGCTGCCCGACCTCTGCCCTGATCTCGTTTCAATCCCCTATAGGCACTTAATAAACGAGGTATGGGGCTGGGAGCTGGAGAAGGCAAGGAAGCGTTTCAATCCCCTATAGGCACTTAATAAACTTGAAAGACCTCCCTCCTGACAGAACTCCGTCTGATCTGTTTCAATCCCCTATAGGCACTTAATAAACGTCAACGAGTTCTTATTTATCCAATAAACTACTAAAGTTTCAATCCCCTATAGGCACTTAATAAACAGGGTGGGAATGCGGTAGTTTCTGCGCCTACTTCTGCTGGGTTTCAATCCCCTATAGGCACTTAATAAACCTCTCATCCTATACTCCGTTGGTGTGCTTCCTGTTAGTTTCAATCCCCTATAGGCACTTAATAAACGCTTGCGTTTCTTCTCGTTTTCAATAGTCTGAAAATCGTTTCAATCCCCTATAGGCACTTAATAAACTGCAACGCCTTCCTCTTTATCCAATGAACCGCAAAAGTTTCAATCCCCTATAGGCACTTAATAAACCCGGCGTCTTTCCTGCCAATTTACACCAGAAGGAGGAGTTTCAATCCCCTATAGGCACTTAATAAACTCTCTAACAGCTTTTCCAAAAACTCAAGGTAATCTAGTTTCAATCCCCTATAGGCACTTAATAAACGCCGCTGGAGAGGTATTATCACAGTCTTAATGAAGTTGGTTTCAATCCCCTATAGGCACTTAATAAACTTAGCGTTCTCATCCCTCAAAATCTCCACACAGCCAGGTTTCAATCCCCTATAGGCACTTAATAAACTGCCTATGTTTACTTCTTCAGGTTTTATGAAGAATTAACGTTTCAATCCCCTATAGGCACTTAATAAACAGTATGAGTACAATTTGTGATTCGGTCTATGAGATTAAGTTTCAATCCCCTATAGGCACTTAATAAACCAAACATCCGTATTATCTCTCATATTCAGTTGCCAACTTAGAGACAAGGGACTTTTAAGAGTCCCTCTACTTCATTGCCCTCATGACTATTATAAAACATTTCCCGTCCATGTCCAATAGAAGGAAAATCCCGGAGGATAGACAGGAGTTTGTGGCTTATACCCAGCGTTAATATATGAAGTCCTCGTGTGAAGGGTTAGGAATACCAAGTAGGTTCTATCCCCTGCTTTAATCTTTGTCTCATCTACATAAACCCAGAAAGCAACTATGTATATTGCCCGAAGGGCTCTCCCTACAGCATTGAATCATTCTCTGATAGTCTCTATGCTTACTTCATAATCCTTGTTAGAAGAGAAAGTCCCTCAAAACAGAGAGGCACAGCTTCTGCTTTTAGGCTTACAGAAAATCCATACCACTTAAAAACTTTGTTTAGTATTTCTTCTATTGCTTGTAATATCTTTATATTTCTAAGCGAATCAGAATTGCTTCAGGTCCTAACTATTAACCAGTCAAATCTATGGATGCCAAAACTTGACATCTTCAAGTATGACAAGTGACATAGGGTAAAATTTTTATCTTATGCAGACACTTGGGATTTTACGGAGATGCCTGGAGGAATTGTGTTTATAAAGGACGGATTTACCATGCTTAGTTATGACGGAAAGAACTTATAAAAGCTATAAGTTAAAATTCAAGTTTAGCTTTGACCAGCCTTTAAGTTTGCCCAAGTATTACAACAGCGTGCTCCAGGGATTCTTTTATAAGAACATGGACCAAATCCTTGCCAGCATATTGCATGAAGTGGGCTTTGTGTATAACCACAGAAGGTTTAAACTCTTCACATTCTCAAAAATATTTGGCAAGATTAAGGAAAAGAACGAAAACAACATTTTGTTCCACCCTCCAGACGTCCATGTCTATTTTTCCACTCCGATAACCACACATATGAAGTCTATAGCCATGTCTTTACTGAAAAAAGAAAGATTGCTTATGCATAAGCAATATATTTTCCTTTCAGAGGTTGAGGTGTTAGAGGAGGAAATAGAAAGCGAGGAGATAACTGTGGTTTGTCTTTCTCCTATTGTGGTCTATAGGACGCCAGAGGGTTCAAGAAGACACATTTACCTCTCACCATTTGAGGAGCAGTTCTACGCTATGCTTAAAAGCAACTTGATGAAAAAATATGAACTTGTTTATGGCAAGAGGTATACGGGAGAGATTGAAATAGCTCCAGTTGACACGAATCGTATTCACAAAAAGAAGATTGTATTTAAGGGAACACTTATTACAGCGTGGGAGGGTTTGTTTAAAATAAAAGCTAAGAGGGATATGCTGAAGGTTGGGCTGGAATGTGGATTAGGGGTGAAAAACAGTGCGGGTTTTGGCTGTATTGTTAAAATAAGAGAATAAGGAAGAAGGAACATGCTTAGGGCGTTAAAAGAGTGGGGCGAACTCTTTGAAAGACCCATATACGGTGAAGTTGAAGCGGACAAGGTTATTGTGCTTGAGTTTGAAATTGACGACAGTGGCAACGCAACTTTAAAAGATATTAGCCTTGAAGAGTTTTCAGAGGATAAGTTAAGCAAGTATCTTTATAGAAGGACTAAAACAGGCAACCCGCCTTCCTACTCACCTACTTTACATCTTAGTAAAAATAAAAAGAAAAGCCTTACTGAAAACATTATAACATCCTTGAATAACCTTACTACAGCCAACAATAGACTAAAGAATGTTCCACAGATAAGTATTGATTTAGAAAGCGTTGCAGAACGGATACGGGGTATGATAGAAGGAACTGAGAAATCAACCTCCTACCTGCTTACCATTAGGTTCAATGGAAAATACATAGGAGAGATGCCCGAATATATCAAAGCAGTTGGCGATTTCATAAAGGAGAATTCATACAACCAAAATGGCATATGTTCCGTATGTGGAGAGGAGAAAAAAGTGGCTAAAGACTTACCCTTTAATTTTTTGACCTATGACAAGCCTGGATATATAGTTGGTGGGTTTAGAAAAGATGTAGCCTACAAAAACAGTCCGATTTGTTTTGATTGTTATGAAAAAATCAGAATAGCAAGGCAAAACCTTGAGTCCGCTACTTTTAAATTAGCAGGCACAGAGTATATGCTTATCCCCGAGACATTAAAAAAGGAAAATCTTCAGAAGCTTAAGGGATTGTTTGAATATCTCAGGAAAAACAACTTAAACCTTGCTAATTTAGACAAGGCCCATCTATACGACCTGCTTGAAGGACTTGTAAGGGAAGAGGATGAAGAGCTGCTATTTAGCATACTTGATAACCCTCAAGAAATCTCAGGACAAAAAGGGCTTGACATCCTATCAATATTTAGGAGGTTTAAAGATATTATCATTGCACATTTTCTGTTTATAAAGAGGGAACAAAGTAGAGAAGCGATAGAACTGTATATTTCAGATGTTTTTCCTTCACGAATTGACTATCTTTTTAAGGTAAAAGAGTTTATTGAAAAGCTTAGGATTGTCAGAAATTTTAATTATGGGATTGTCAAAAAGTTTTTCAAAGAGGAAGGGTTCTACCAAATGGTTGAGGCTACATTCTGGGGCAAGAGAGTTGAGAATGCATTTCTTTGTGACGGGTTGATGAATGTTATAAAGGAGAGCTTCAAGGAGTGGGATAAGCGTACAGATCGTCGGTTGATTAATGAAGCTTTAGCGGTATATCTCTTTATTAAAATAACTACGGAGGGATTAAGCATGCGGGACAGCCAAAATCCACAGAGCCTTGAAGAGTTTTTTGTTTGGGTAAGAAACCTACCAAGCATTGGCTCAGAAGACTGGAAATATGGATTGGTTCTAATGGGATTTTTAACGGAATATTTATTAGAAGAACAAAGGAGAGAAAGAGGGTCTAAGCCATTTTTGAAAAAACTCAAAAGCCTTAAAATGGATTGGCAGGACATCGTACAGCTACTTCCTGAGTTGAGGCAAAAGTTGGAAGAGTATGAAGTCTTTGATTATTCGTGGGTTAGGATGCTTTTTGGAGAGATTTCCCAGACGCTCTTACGATCTGTTAAGCCTAAGGCAAGCGTAGGAGAACTAAACTTTTATTTTGCAAGTGGGATGGGACTTTATGATCAATACGGAGGATTGATGTTTAATAGAAAACAAACCAACAAGGAGGTAGAGGAATGAGTATCCTTAGCAGAAGGCACGAAATACTCTTTTTGTATGATGTGAGTATGGCAAATCCTAATGGGGACCCTTTGGATGAAAACAGACCACGCTACGATGAGGAAACGGGCAGGGTATTTGTAAGGGATGCGAGGATAAAGCGGACTATAAGGGATACGCTCGCGGAAATGGGGTACCCTGTTTGTATCATAGAAGAAAGGAAGCCCGATGGAACATTAAAAACAAAAAGTGAAAAGATAGATGACGTTGGTGGTTTGGATAATGTATTGGAGAATTACATAGATATCAGGCTTTTTGGCGGAACTTTTGCAATTCAGAACAATACTCAGACCTGGACGGGTCCTGTTCAGTTCACATACGGAGTATCCCTACATAGAGTAAAGATGCTAAACATAAAAGGGACATCCGTTATGCCTTCAGAACCAAAAGAGAAAGAGAAAGAGAAAAAAGGAAAAAAACAGGGCACTATGCTTGACGATTACAGGATAGCCTACGGTCTTATTGCGGTTTATGGTGTAGCTAATCAAAATGCTGCGGAGCATACAAGAATGACGGATGAGGACTTTGAGATTATGTTAAATACTCTGTGGATAGGGCATAGGGGCGGTAGTGTTCTGCTTACTGGGTCAAAAATTGGACATATGTCAAGGCTTTTGATTGATGTAGTCCATAAAGAAGGTTCCCTTGACTTGATAGGAGGACTTCATAGGGCTGTGGATATTGTGTCTGATAAGAACGATGAAGAGATAAGAGGTCCTGAAGATTACAAGCTTTCTCTTGAAAGATTAGCACAGAAGATACGAAGGTTTAAGGACAAAGTAGAGAAAATCAGGTATATTGCTGACGAGGAGTTGCGTGTAGAACCTTCTATTGAGGATGCATTTCAAGGTATTACGGTTGAAAAGTTGGAATTCTGATGGAAGTTTTGGTCTTTGAAGTTTTTGGTAGCTTAGGACATTTTAGGAAATTCTACACCACGTCTTCTGCCCTAACCTATCCCTTTCCTCCACCCACCGTCCTGCGTGGTCTGGTAGGTGCCATAATTGGGCTAGAAAGGGAAGAATACTTAACGCACACCAAAGATTTGAAATTTGTGGTCCAAATCTTAAGCCCAGTAAAAACTCTTACAATTTCTGTGAATTTCATAAACACAAAAAGCGAAGGTGGAAGCTTTGAACCATCTTTAAGGGCTTCGCGAAAGGAAAGGAACCAGGCACGGACTCAAGTTATTCAACAGTTGTTAAAAGACCCACGCTACAGGGTCTTTGTGTTGGGAGATGGGAATGTTTTTGAAACACTGAGAGAACATTTAGAACTGAGAAAGTTTTTCTATACACCTGTTTTGGGCACCTCAGAACATATAGCTGAGATAGAGTATGTTGGGAGGTTTGAAGTTAAAGAGTTGGAAGATGTAGAGGGTAGATGCTATAGTGCATGCCCTCTGGAGTTGTTGGAGGATTTGCGGATTACTTCTATAAGGATCGGCAAAGAACTTATACCTTATAGTATGGAAGAGGATAGGACCGCAAGCTATACGGAAGTGCTGTATCCGAAAGAGCCAAACACTGCGATAGAGGGGAAGTTTAAAAAGTTGTGGTTTGTTGAAATGCCAAGCGGTGAGGTAGGTGTCTGTTTTATGCCCCATGAGTAGCGGACTTTATTCCCATCCCAATGTTTTCATGGAAGACCATATAAATGGAGTTATTAAAATTGCCAAACAGCTTTATGGAGAGAATATCCCTGAATGGTTTTATATTCCCTTAGCTTTCCACGACTTTGGCAAATCTACTAAATATTTTCAAGAATACATATTGAGTGGTAGGAAGACCAAATTTTCAGACCATTCCTATCTTTCTGCAGTGTATTGTTTGAACCTTGCACTCTCCCTAGAATTTAAGGACAGATGGAGAGAATGCTTTCTATATCCTCTGAAACATCACACAGATTTAAAGGGACTAGAAAACACATTTGATGACCTCCTATCAAAGGAAAGAAGGGACATTCTCCTAAAGCAAATAGAAGCGATTGAGGTGGAGAAGTTCAACCGATTTGTGGAGTTGCTTGACATTTCTGAAAGCATGAAAAATAAAGCCTTTTTGGAAAAAGAGGTTCTAAGTCGGCTAAGATCGATTGTAGAAAATCATCTTGAAAGAATTGTGGTTGTGGTTAGGCGGGAACTTAAAAAGGGCCTGTTTGACTTTAATCTTTTCTTTTCTGTTTTGCTTGACGCAGACAAAACACAGGCTGGAAGTAAAGAGGATAGCGTCCCTGAAACGCGGGTTGTAAGCTTGGAAAGAATAGAGATATACAGGGAACAGCTTAGAAATAACAGTTCAGAAATAAATCAAAAGAGGGAAGAGGCTTTTAAAGAGGTGATGGCAAAACTGCCTACCGCCAAGGACTACAAGCTATACGCACTCACGCTTCCTACAGGGATGGGCAAGACCCTCACAGGGCTATCTTTTGCGGCAGGGCTTGCCGAAAGCCTTGGACTAAAAAGGATTGTGTATAGTCTTCCTTTCCTTAGCATAATAGACCAAACGGAATTGGTTTTACGAGGTATTGGTCTAAAAGACAGCACAGAACTTATAGTTCATCATCATCTTTCCGAAATTGGTTATTTTCAGGGAAATAGAGAATACGATTTTGACACCGCAAGGGTATTCTTTGAGGGTTGGAACTCGGGTGTTATTCTGACCACTTTCCATCAATTCTTATACGCATTGCTTGGAGCGGAGAACTCCTATCTTAGACGCTTCAACAAGCTTAAAGACAGTGTGGTAATAGTAGATGAACTGCAAGCCTTACCGCATAGATACTGGCGGTTTGTAAAGGAATGCTTTAAAAAGCTTACAGAAGAGTTAAACAGTAGAGTGATTTTGATGACCGCTACAAATCCTTTTGTGTTTGAGAAAGAGGACAATGTTTTGCATTTAGTTGATAAAGCCAAATACAGGGAAGGTTTGCATCGGTTCAGGGTAATTCCCGATCTTGAGAAAAGGACCGTTGAAGATTTAGCACGGGAGGTGGCGGAGAGGGTAAGAAAGGAAGACAAAACTTTCCTAATAATCTTAAACACCATAAAAAGTTCTCAGGAATTCTATAGGAAGCTTAAAGACTTGGTGAATATGGATATTGCTTACCTCTCCACTGCGGTGATCCCAAAACAAAGAAGGGAAAGAATAGAACAGATAAAGCAAGGGAAGTATAAGGTGGTGGTATCTACGCAGGTGGTAGAGGCAGGTGTGGATATAGACTTTGATGTAGTGTATAGAGATTTTGCCCCTCTGGATAGCATAAATCAATCCGCGGGAAGGTGTAATAGGCATGGCTTTAGAGGATTGGGGGAGGTAAGAGTGGTAAAGCTTGTGGATGATAACGGAAGGGAATACTCAAGGCGAATATATGATATTGTTTTGCTTTCCGCTACCGAAAAATTTTTAACCAAAGAACTAACGGAAAGGGAGCTCTTGGATGTGATAGATGAGTATTTTGAGACACTATGGACAAAAATATCTCACGACAAGTCTGATGAACTGCTTGAAGCATTGGATAAGGTTGAACACGACTTTCTTTATAAAAACTTTAAGCTGATAGAAGACCAACCCTATAAAGAGGATGTTTTTGTGGTTTTTGATAAAAAAGCGGAGAGTGTGCTTAATGCAGTCAAGGAGATCTGGGAACGAAGACAAAGGAAAGAACTCCATTTGTGGGAGGCAAAGATAGCGTTTGAAAGACTAAAGGCTGAATTCTACAGTTATGTAATAAGCGTGGCACTAAGCAAAGATAGTGAGATTGAATTAGATGAAAGGTTAAAAATTCGGGTAGTTAGAAAGGAATATATAGATTTGTATTACGATGGTGAAATAGGTTTTCGCATTAAGGGAGGGGAGCTTATATGGTGAATGGGACGTTAATATGGTACAGCTATATTTGTGATAGAGAGGTTTGGTTTATAGGACATCAAATAGAGGCCCCTCAGGATAATCCCTTTCTTGAAAAGGGAAGAGCAATACACGAGGTGTTTTACCCGCAATATACTAAAGAGCTTTTGATAGATAACACAATAAAAATAGACATAGTAAAAGGGAAAGAGCTAATAGCAGAAATAAAGTCCAGTTCTAAGCATCTCAAAAGTGCTATTATGCAATTAGCGTTTTATCTTTATTACTTGAAAAAGTATAAGGGAGTTGAGTTAAAAGGCAAACTTAGTATTCCTAGTGAAAGAAAGACTGTAGAAGTGCAGCTGGATGAACCTTTGGAAAGAGAGCTTGAAGAGAAAATAAAAAATATAGAGGACATTTTATCTTTACCAAAACCACCACCTCCTGTAAAGATTCCTTATTGTAAGAACTGTGCCTACAAAGAAATTTGTTGGGCATAAATAATGGCAAGGACGCTTTATCTATTCAGTAGCGGAAGGCTTGAGCGAAAAGATAATACCCTTCATTGGGTATCTGATAGAGGAAAAAAGTATATTCCAATAACGGCTATCAGTGATATAAAAGTCTTTGGGGAGATAGAGCTAAATAAAAGGCTTCTTGAGTTTTTAGATAAAAATGATATACCTGTTCATTTTTTTAACTATTACGGCTACTACATAGGGACATTTTATCCTAGGAACTCTATGAATTCTGGTTTAATAACAATAAAACAAACTGAGCACTATATAGATATAGAAAAAAGACTTTATTTAGCTAAATCCTTTGTTGTTGGAAGTTTCCTTAACATATTGAAAAACTTAAAATATTACCAAAGAAGACACGAGGAAAAACTAAGCTTTACTATAGAGTATATAGAAGAAAAATTAAAAGAAGTGAGAAGTAAAAAGGATATTTCAAGTTTGATGCAGTTAGAAGGTGATGCGAGAAAAACTTACTATGAGTCTTTTAATCTAATAATTGAAGGATTCCACTTTGAGAAAAGAACCAAAAATCCGCCCAAGAATCCTTTAAATGCTATGATATCTTTTGGTAATGCCTTGTTATATACAACTGTGTTGAGTGAAATATACAGAACTCACCTTGACCCACGGATAGGCTATCTTCATGAAACAAACCAGAGGAGTTTTACCCTTAACCTTGATATTGCTGAAGTGTTTAAGCCTGTAATAGTGGATAGGGTTATATTTCAATTGATAAACAAAAAACAAATTCAAGAGAAACACTTTGAACAAGGTATTGATTTTGTTCATCTTAACGAGAAGGGTCGTGAAATATTTGTGCAGACCTTTGAAGAAAAACTAAAAACTACGATTAAATATAAAAATGTAGGAAATGTATCTTACAGAAGGCTTATAAGGATGGAGTGTTATAAGTTGTATAAACACTTTTTGGAAGAAGACGTTTATAGACCCTTTGTCAGTGAATGGTAACATGTTTATCATACTAGTTTATGACATTAAAGAAGAAAGAGTGCAAAAAGCCCATAAAATATGTAGGAAATATTTGACTTGGGTGCAAAGATCTGTTTTTGAGGGAGAAATAACGGAAGGTAATTTTCTAAAATTAATCAAAGAAATAAAATCTACCATTGATGAAAATTATGATTCTGTTTTAATATACAAGTTCAGGACTAAAAATTACTATGAAAGAGAAGAGATAGGTTTTCCTAAACCTTCACACGAGGACTTCATATATTAACGCTGGGTATAAGCCACAAACTCCTGTCTATCCTCCGGGATTTTCCTTCTATTGGACATGGACGGGAAATGTTTTATAATAGTCATGAGGGCAATGAAGTAGAGGGGCTCTTAAAAGTCCCTTGTTTCTAAGTTGGCAACTGAATATGAGAGATAATACGGATGTTTGGTTTATTAAGTGCCTATAGGGGATTGAAACAATATTGTTCAAGAACTTTGAAATGCTGCAATATAAGGTTTATTAAGTGCCTATAGGGGATTGAAACTAGGGAGTTTCTGAGGCGTCTATTTAAGGAAGATAGAGTTTATTAAGTGCCTATAGGGGATTGAAACATTGTTTGAATAGATAGCTTGGATCTTTGTAGTGTTTATGTTTATTAAGTGCCTATAGGGGATTGAAACTCTCCCGTTCAAGGTCGCTCGTAATAGACTGGGCGGTTTATTAAGTGCCTATAGGGGATTGAAACACCACTTAACAGGGGCAAATGCAAAGCTGAAAAGTTTGTTTATTAAGTGCCTATAGGGGATTGAAACTGGACAAAGATGGGTTTTATAAGGTGGTCAAAAGTTGTTTATTAAGTGCCTATAGGGGATTGAAACTTTTGGGAGAGGGGGCTACACTAAAGCACGGACAGAGTTTATTAAGTGCCTATAGGGGATTGAAACAATAGTCCTTGTGGAATTCAAGAAAGTTGAGCACCTGTGTTTATTAAGTGCCTATAGGGGATTGAAACTAAGGTTTGCGGGTGCGTGTTTTTCTGCTGGGTATGGAGTTTATTAAGTGCCTATAGGGGATTGAAACCGAGGAAGGCTAAACTTTTGCCCGTAGCGGTTAGCCAGTTTATTAAGTGCCTATAGGGGATTGAAACGGATGTCCTTGGGCAAAGAACTCTCCTCCGCAATGGGTTTATTAAGTGCCTATAGGGGATTGAAACAGTTCAAACATGAAGACCTTTCTGTGGCTATGGAGAGGTTTATTAAGTGCCTATAGGGGATTGAAACTACCCTTTCCTTCCGCAAACTCATTCAGCCACTTCTGTTTATTAAGTGCCTATAGGGGATTGAAACGAGAAATTCTCCGAGAACCGCAAGAACCTTTGTCATGTTTATTAAGTGCCTATAGGGGATTGAAACCAGGAAATACCAGTAGAACTCAAACCAGTTCAGCTTGGTTTATTAAGTGCCTATAGGGGATTGAAACAGCACCTGCTTGCGAGAATAAAATACCCTCCTCTTCTGTTTATTAAGTGCCTATAGGGGATTGAAACTACAACGCAATTTCTGAACTCAGAGAAATCTTGAGAGTTTATTAAGTGCCTATAGGGGATTGAAACAGCCGTCTGTCCAGATATACCTTGCTATCTTCAGTTGTTTATTAAGTGCCTATAGGGGATTGAAACAAGGAACATTGTCGCGGTCCCGTCGGGATACCCTCTAGTTTATTAAGTGCCTATAGGGGATTGAAACACCGCTTTATTCACGAGTTCCGTTTTCCCTTCCCACGTTTATTAAGTGCCTATAGGGGATTGAAACAAAGATAACCCAAGTGAGATTAGGGCTTGGACTGTTGTTTATTAAGTGCCTATAGGGGATTGAAACTCTTGAGTTTGTCCTGACACCAGCGAAACCACGGGCGTTTATTAAGTGCCTATAGGGGATTGAAACGCAAGCGTTCGGGGTCTGCTGGGTAGAGTGGGCGCTGTGTGTTTATTAAGTGCCTATAGGGGATTGAAACAAGCTGTCAAGTTTTTTCATTATCAACGGTCTGGCGAGTTTATTAAGTGCCTATAGGGGATTGAAACATCTTCAGAACTTGTAGATTTGTAGAACAGCCTCAGCTGATTATTTCTTACCCTTTACCTTTATGGCTACGCTATAGACCACAGATTTTTTAGGAAGTCTCAAATATGGAGGAAATTTCTCACCTGTTGTATCCGTATTTATTGGATTGCTATAAGAAGAAAAGATTTCCATCTGTATCCTCTGGACCAACGCCATGCAAGTTATACCATGCTATTCTATCCGCAAAGGCTACAGTGGCGGGCAACTTGTTCAGTGTAAAGGAAGAGAAGTTTAGAAGTGTAAGCCTCAGCACGTCCTCTATAGCTTCATTTAAAGGATAATCACCATAAAGAACTTTTATCCTCAATGGAATATGGGTTCCAAGTGATGGCTCGTAAGTGGAAATAACCGCCTCTTGTTTAGAAAGTAAAATAGCATGCCCTTTAGAAGGGTTTTCTACTACATTGCCTTTCATTTGGAAAATTCTGGGAGTTCCAGACTTTAATATGCTTACTAAAGCGAAATTCTCTATCCTATACTTTTTACTGAAGATGTCCACATAAGCCTTTAACTCATCTTCACTCACCCTTCCATCCCTGTGGAGGACAATGAACCTAT
>Ga0080008_141798_pt1 | contig 13175 bp, 13 predicted proteins | sample ConCONMetagenome_FD_69211 | JGI IMG/M metagenome (GOLD analysis project Ga0080008, IMG submission 69211) | Hot spring microbial streamer communities from Conch Spring, Yellowstone National Park, USA - CON_C (SPADES assembly) (version 2) | ecosystem: Environmental > Aquatic > Thermal springs > Hot...
AAGAGGTGGAGGTACAACGAGAAGATTCTCAGCAGAATCAAAGCCCTTCATAGAAAGGCTAAGAATATTACTGTTGATTGGTGCTGGAAGCTAGCTAAACATGTAGTTTTAAAAGCTTTAAAGCATGGGTATGCAATTGCTTTAGAGAATCTCGATGGTCTTAGAGAGAATGCGAATAGCAAGAGTGGTGAGGTTGCCTGGAAGTTCATAATGTTTGCGTATAGAAGGCTTCAGCACTCAGTAATATCGAAGGCTCTTGAGTACGGAGTACCCATAGTAATCGTAGACCCTAAGAACACTTCAAGCAGGTGCCCAAGGTGCGGTGAGAAGCTACTCTACATTCACAGACTAGCTGTATGCAAGAAATGTGAATTTAAAGGTGATAGAGACTCTGTAGGTGCAGTGAATATATGGCTTAGGGCTTTACAGGCGTATGCGGGGGTGCCTGGGTCGCCCCCGAGAGCCCCCGCAGTGAAGGATGAAACCCGACAGAGCGGGGGAACAAGGCGTGAGGGTGTGAAGAAAGTGATTAGAGCTACTCACAGATAATTAAAACTGACTATCAGACCCGAACCCTCTTAGTTCACGTAGAAGTCAGGCTGAGGGACTTAACAGGCTTAGTGCACTTTCTAATTTCACATATAATCTCAGCCATAATGCTCACGGCTATCTCTTCCGGCGTCTCAGACCCTATGTCTAGTCCAGCTGGCATGTGTAGTCTGCTCTTAACGCTCTCTAAATTGACGCCCTCCGCTACTAGCCTCTCGAGTATCCACTGAGCGCGCCTCTTACTGCAGAGAGCCCATATGTGGCCCCTGAAGCCCCTCGTGATGAGGTGTTTAAGAGCACTGTAGTCGGTTTCTACCTCGCCGTAGACTATAGCGGCGAAGTCGCTGTCAGTGAACTCTATTTTGCTGAGCTCCTCGACTATGTCGCCTACTAGAATACTCTCCGCGTAGGGGTATCTCTCTCTACTAGCTAGCCCCGGGTCTCTATCTACGATCACTACTCTGAAGCCCAGTATATTGGCGAGGTCTCCCAGAGGCTTACCCACGTGACCCGCGCCTATGAGTATTAGCCTCGGCTTTGGGTTAATCACGTTAATAAACACTTCTACTACTCCACCACACAGCATTTTAGTCTTAATCGCGTCTTCAGGCACGTTCTCGGGTCTCAGTGCTACTTTAACCCGCCTAGGCCTGCTCTCCTCTATAGCGCTCAAGGCCTCTCTAACTAGTATAGCCTCTAGCTCTCCACCCCCTATAGTGCCGTACTTAGACCCCGTACTAGACACAGCCATCAGCGCCCCCGCGTCTCGAGGACCACTGCCCTCCTTACCAATAACTGTGAGTAGTGCTACTCTATTCCCCCTCGAGACCTCGTCGAGAGCCCACTTTAAGACTTCAACTTCACTCACGCGTTTTCACCACAGAGATTCTAATTCCCAACGCTCCTACTAATTCCTTTAAGAACAAGTAGCCGCCTCTGACAGGGGCTTTTTACGCGCTTAGTGATAACTAGAGTGGCTTCTAGATATTTGGTTTGGAGTGCCGTGTAGGCCTCGGCTGGCTTCTCTTCGCGGAAGCGAGTATAAATAAGCGTCTTGGCTTTGAGTACTCTGAAACCGTGGGAGGGTCTCTAGTTGAGCTTCAATGTGGTTATTACACACGAGCAGGGGCTTGAGAACTACAAATTCGTGCTTAGTAGAATTAGGCGTGCTGGTGTTAACTACGTTCTAGTTGACAGAGCACCCTCTATAATACTACTCAGAGTCGAGGACCCCTACGAGTTTATTAAGGCGCTTAGAGAGCACATTGGGGAAATACAAGTACTCTACAGGGTTATACCAGTAGACGCTGTGGTTAACCCCTACGTCGAGGAAGTAGCGGCTAAAGCGGCTGAGCTCTCTGACGCTAAAATACCACTAGACAGGACTTTTAGAGTTACTCTTCACGGGAGGCTCTTCTGGGCCGAGACCAGGCTATCGGCTCGCACAATGGACGCTATTAGAGTTATCGCGGAGAAAATCAGCAGAGCCGTCTCGCTGAAGAACCCGGACTACTTAGTCTACATTAGGAGTATTAAGCTGTACCACAGGAGGAGGTACGCCACGGTCACGGTGAGCACTCCAGACGCGATACTCTCGAAGTCTGGTAAGCCTTAGTGGTGTAAAAAGCTAGGGAGGCGAGCCCACGGGGAACACGTAGAGGACTATGTACTCGTCTCCGAGTCCAATAATCCTCTTAACCTCCTCGTCGTGAAAAGCCCCCACAGCTACTGTGCCGAGACCTCTCTCCGCGCACGCCAGGTATATGTTCTGCCCTACATGACCGGCCTCCATGTATATGTACCTAAAGCCCCTCTCACCATACCAGCTAGTTGTCTTCTCGTAGAGTGCTACTAGCACTATGTTCACGGGGGCCTGGTACACCCACTTCTGGTCTAGACACGCTGAGGCGAGTTCTCGCGAGTAGTCTCCCTCTCTAAGTAGCAGAAGCGCGTGTTTATACTCATTGTACTTGTAGATACCGGGTTTTAAGCCCTCAACGCTGCTCACGAATAAGTAAACCTCAACGGGGTAGGTAGCGCCGGCAGAGGGGACTACGCGCCTTCGAGAGTCTACTAGGCCGTAGGTAGCCCAGAGAATCTGTGAGAGCTCTTCTAGTTTAAGTGGCCTCGCTGTGTACCTTCTAACACTCCTCCTCTTAACGAGGAGCTGTCCTAGTGGTGACGACTTGTCTGGATCTAGGAGTTTCACTTCCACGAATCTGGACACCTCTGAGAGCTCTCTACGCCAACTCTGAATATTAAGTTTAAACTTAATTCCTAGAACAGGGGGCCGGAGTTTGAAAATACAGCTCTCAGATGTGCTTCCAAGAGACTTAATTGACTTGTTCAGGAGCTACGCTGACGTGATTAAGAGTGCTAGTAGCGAGTTTGCCAAGGCTATTACACTACTAAACGACATGCGCGTAGGCGAGGCGAGAGCTCTCCTCTCTAAAGTCATTAAACTTCTCGATAAGAGCGGAGAGTACAAGGCGGTAATAGAAGAGGGCGTTGCTAAGACTAGTATAGACCCGGGTCTCAAGGAGGAGATCTTAACACTAATTAGCATGTACGACGAGATCGGCGACGCAATTAAAGAGGCCTCGCGAGAACTCACAATACTGCCTTTTCTAGAACTCCCAGATAGGGTTAGAAGAGGGCTTGTGGAGCTGGCGCGCGTAGCGTCTAGGAGCGTCTCTCTCCTCTCAGAGAGCCTAGTGTGCTTTGTAGTGGGAGAGTATGAGAAAGTCGAAGAGAGCTTTAAAGAAGTCCTCGAGCTCGAGGAGAGAGCAGACGAGATTGAAACTGAGAATAGGGGGCTAGTACTAGAATTCGGAGACTCTATTAGGCCTTACACTCTGCAACTACTAGTCTACAGCCTGAATAATGCACTAGAACTCGTAACAGACCTTGTAGCGAGAGTGCTGAGCAGGACTAGGCTTATCATAAAGGCGTGGCTCAGCTAGTTGCGAGCGCGAGTATGTCGTGGCAAAATTTATTAAGCCCACCCACCGTGAAGTGAACCGGTGACAACGCTATGGCTGAGAAGAAGGCTGAAGAGCTCGTAAAGAAGTACCTCGGTATAAGCGTTCCGAGATTAATAATAGCGTTCCTAATGATAATCTTCGGCATCGTAATACTAGTACGCCCAGAAATAGTTGGAGTTCTAGTTGGAGTTTACCTACTAATAAGTGGAATACTCTCACTAGTCGACGAGCTGAGAAAGCGAGGCGCTATTAAATAGCCCTATAGCATCTAGTACCACTAGAGAATTCTAGTACTACTACTTCACTTTTCCCCTACACACTACACTATTTTTAGTTCTCTCTACATTGATGCTACGTGGTGAGTCTATTGTACAGGCTGCTCTACCCCCTCAGAACATATCTAGTAGTCTCTGGGAGGCTGGGTGAAGAGGTCAATGTAGTTGCCGCTGACTGGGTTACAGTTGTCTCGGCAAGCCCCTTTATAGTGGCAGTCGCTATTGCCCCTACGCGCTACACATACAGGCTCGTTAAGAAGTACGGAGAGTTCGTTATAGCCGTCCCCGGCCTCGACATGCTCCGCGATGTCTGGATAGCTGGGAGTGAGCAGGGCCCCGAGAAGCTAAAGAAGACCAGGTTTAAGCTCAAGCCGGCCAGTAGAGTGGGGACTCCAGTAATTGAAAATGCACTAGCAAATCTCGAGTGTAGGGTTTTAAATGAGCACGTCTACGGCGATCACAGCCTCTTCGTTGCCGAGGTAGTGGCCTATCACTACAGAGAGGGGGCTTTCAGGAGCGGTGAGCCGGACTTATCAGCTGGCTTTCTCGCGCACATAGCGTGGAATAAGTTCACTACTTTTAAGAGCGAGATCTACACTCCGTAGAACTCTGCAGAGTAGTAGTGGAGTACTAGGTGGTGTTTTTTGAAAGTAGACTACACGAGGTTTCTCAGTGGTAGAGTAAGCTACATCGAGCCCAGTCCTATTCGAGAAATGGTCTCTAAAATAGCGAGAAAATCCCGCGAGGCGGGAGTTATAAGCTTCGCGGCCGGCGAGCCCGACCCCGACGTTATACCGCGGAGAGTCTACGGCGAGCTCGCTAGAGAGGTCTTTGAGGACAAGAGGTCTGTTAACTACTCTCCAACTGAAGGCGTCTTAGAGTTGAGAGAGGAAATAGCCGCCTTCATGAAGAAGTACGAGGGAGTGTCCTCTACAGTAGAGAACATTATTGTCACACTCGGTGGTAGCCAGGCGCTAGACCTCGCGGCCAGGTTAATGATAAATCCCGGTGAAGTAGTGCTAACCGAGAACCCCTCCTACGTGAACACTGTTCTCGACTGGAAGCAGTGGGGCGCAATAGTAGTAGGAGTTAAAATGGACGAGAACGGAGTAGACACTCACGAGCTCGAGAACACGGTTAAGAAGCTCAAGAGGGACGGCATAGTCGTCAAGCTAGTTTACACTATTCCAACGGGTCAAAACCCCTCTGGAATAACAATGAGTACTGAGAGGAGAAAGCACTTGCTCGAAGTAGCCAGTGAGCACGACTTACTAGTCGTGGAGGACGGGGCTTACAATTACCTGGTCTACGAGCCAGTAGAGGTCAGGTCTCTCAAGTCCATGGACTCGGAGGGCAGAGTGATCTTTGTGGGCTCTTTCAGCAAAGTGCTGGGAACTGGGCTTAGAGTCGGCTGGCTTCACCTGCCCGAGGAGCTAGCCGAGAAGTTCAGAGCCGCTAAGGGGCCTACTGATATGTGCCCTCCTGTGCCCTCACAGCTACTCGTACTTCAAGTACTTAGGAGGGGCCTCTTCGAGGAGATTAGAAATAGAGCTGTAGAGGCTTACAGGAGAAAGCGCGACTTAATGCTCAGAGCTATAGAGGAGTACATGTCTAGATTAAAACACACAAAGCCTATAGCAGGCATGTTTATACTACTCTGGCTTCCAAGTCACATTGACGGGTGGAAATTCAGCGAGGAGGCGCTAGAGAAGTACTCTGTAGCCGTAATACCAGCAGCGCCGTTCTTTACAGACAACTCCGGAAAGAGTGTAATTAGATTAAACTTCTCTATGGTACCAGAGAACGATATTGAAGAGGGTATTAAGAGACTTACGCAGCTTATAAAAGAGAAGTCTCCTTCATAATATAAGCACATATCGCGATTAACATCTTCTTTATCTCACTTCTTTAACGCTAACTCTCTGTGAATACTTATAAGTTTTTCTAAAATCTTGCTTCTAAACTCTCTAACTTTCTCGCCTCGAGGAGCATTAGCGACTATTATCACTATATAGTAGTTCTTATCGCTCTGCTCCTCTATATATACATTAAAATCTCTCGTGATTGTAGCTAGTGATTTACGAATTTTCTCAAGCACTATACTGGGCTCATATTCTATTGAGAACTCATATCGTACTTGAACTCTAGGTGATTTAAAACTCTCTTCTTCCTCGAAGACAACGGTATTACTAAATATCATTTTATTTGCTATTTTAATTAATTCCCCTGTTTCAAGGAGTATTTTAGTATACATCAATCCAACTTCAACAACGGTACCCCTCATTGCAGGTACATATGTATTCAGACTAAACGACTTATACGCGGGGAAGCTAATAGTTGTTATAGGTATTGATGTGCTAGCTATTTTAACTCTCTTACCTGGTTTAAGAAAACCTGTTCCGATAATTATGAGTCCCGCGAAGAAATTAGATAAAATTGGCTGCATTCCAAGACCAATTATCAAACCTGAGAAAGTAGCGCTTGCAAGTATCGATTCACCTGTTACACCTAAAATACCAGCTACAACTAATCCCACTACTATGTAGCCAAATACTAGGAACACGTTTCTTAAGAGGAGGGGTTCACCACCAATTCTCTTAGAATATCGCATTATTGCTGACGCAAAGAACTCTAATACTATTACGCCAACAACTATTGCTATTACTGCTTGAACGTAATTCTGTTCAAAGACTCACTTATACTCATGTGGCAATAGAGAATATAGAGCATAAAATAAAACTACAATAATAAGTAATATAAGCAGATAAATTGGTGTACTTCCTAACTTCCTAGCCATCTCAATTAACACCTACAACCTCATGTGGTCAGATATAAGTGACTTCTTAAATAACTGGTAGCGTCCAGTGTAAAAGCTGTAAAAGCTTTTATCAACCTCACAAATACCCGCAGGGAGGGTTTTTAACTAAACCCCGCTTACATGGGGGTGTTTCTGTTATTAAGGTTGGTTAGGGTTGTTTGGGCCAGAATTACGTGTTTTCTCATCAAGGAGTTTAAGGTCCGTGGCTGTAAAGTAGGTGTTTTAAATACACTGTTAGTCCTCAACTCCGCGCACGGCTCAATTCAGAGTTTATTAGGCTGTATTGTAGTGGATTAGTTTAATGAAATAACAGTGTTATTGGAGAGGTTAGCTTAGTGGGTTTGAAGTACGTCCCTCTAAGCATTGTTAGAGGCGAGTTCTTGGAGCTGGATAAGTACGTCGAGGTCTTAAAGCACGTACTGAAAAAGTGGAGCACTCGCCCTCTACGAGTAGACAGCGAGCTCAGAGTTGTAGAAGAGAGCACTGAACTCTACAATGCTCTCTGGGCTCTAGGTCCGCGCATAGTCCCCGTAGTCGAGGATAGTGGTGACGTCAGTGCAGAGGTCTCTCTCAGCGACCTGGACTTCTACTATAATGTCACCGGCTCGACTACGAGAGTGTACGGTGGCGTAGTGGATCTCGTCGAGAGAGATGTGCCGACACCACTAGTTAGGTTGAAGTACTTGAGCGATTTAGGCGTCCGCGTCTGGGCTAAATTAGAGTGGTATCACCCGTTTAGTCTCAGTATTAAAGACAGAATAGCCTGGTACATGCTTGTAAACGCTATTGAGAGAGGCTACTTAAAGTCAAAGAAGTTGTACGAGGCGACGTCAACTAATACTGGTCTAGGACTCGTGGGGCTCACGAACTACTACGGCTTTAAAGTGAGAGTCTACTTGCCCTCGACTGTGCAGAAGTGTGTTGACTACTTGTTCCTAGCTATGGGAGCGGATGTTGTGAGAAAAGAGAGCCCGCTAACCGTCGCGATGATTAACAGTGTTCTACTAGACGCCGCGCGCGACAATGCGGTTGTGCTTAACCAGTTTGAAAACGACTTGAACTTCATTGTGCACTTAAAGTACACGGCTAAAGAAGTGGACTACCAGCTGAGGAGTGCTGGCATTACACCTAGAGCTATTATTGGGGGGCTGGGCACTTCAGGCCACATGTCAGCTATATCGCTGTACTTCAAGAACAGGTATAGTGACGTGGGTGTCTACGCTGTTCAGCCAGCAGAGGGCTCTACTATACCGGGATTGAGGAGAGTTGAGACGGGTATGAAGTGGACTCGATACGCAGAGTTCAATAGAGTAGTGGACGTCAAGTTAGAAGAGGCCTTTAACGCCGTAATCGATGTTGCGCGCAGTGACGGGCTACTTGTAGGTCTCAGCGGCGGCGCAGTCCTCTACGCTCTGAGAAGACTAGCGGAAGACGGCGTAGTGAGAGGCGACGTCGTGGCTATAATACCAGATCACGGGGTCAAGTACATAGAGATCCTAGAGTCTCTGGTAACAAAACTCTGCCCTAAAAGACCAGTACTAGAATAGAAGAGCAGACCATCTACTTGGAAGTCTTATGTGAGAGTTGTAATTAGCCGCTGAAACCTCTCAGCACTCAATGAATTCCGCGCTTGCTCAGTACTTCCTCATAGTACTTAATTGAAGCTCTTAGAGCTTCGCTAATCAGCATTGTTAATTTCACTAAATTCTCTGCTAAGTCCACGCTGAAGAAGCTGAGTACGCTTATAGTAGTTCTAGCTGAGACTAGTACTCCTCTACCCACTAGGAGCGTATTAGCGGTGTAGGGTGAGAGGAGAGCTACATCGCCTTCAGAGATGTCCACGCTCAGCTTTAACTTCTTAGTCTCGCCGTCGAGTAGTGCATAGTGCGTCTTCTTCGATTCAGACACGCTACGCTCATAGCTAAGAACGGCGTATCCGTACTTACTAATTCTCCTCCGCGCAGTGTAGCTTAAAGCCGCTTCAGCGCCGTTTCTGTGCGCTGTGTAGTGTAAACTATAAAGGTGCATCATACTGAGTGCTAAATCAACAATACCCCTAGTCAGAGCCTGTCTCGTGCTTAAAAGTAGACTTACAAGTCTAGAAGCTCTCTAGACGTCTAGATACCTATGTAACGCTTATAAGTCTAGGAGCTCTCTAGATACACAGTAGGTGACCTACTTGTCTAGAAGGGAGGCTATATCTAAAACTGTAGCTTTAATTCTCGTAGTAGTAGTAGTCGTGGCAGTGGCAGCCGCTCTAATACTCACTCGCGGATGGCTCACTCCACCTCCCACGTCTACACCAACGCCTACACCAACACCCACCCCAACGCCCACTCCAACACCACCCCCCACAGGGCCGGCTCAGGTAACTATTGGAAACGTGACCCTCACAGTCCCCGCGGCCTTCGCCGAGTTCGTGGAGAAAGCCAAGAGAGGTGAAGTTAGCGTTACAATATACTTCGGGCTAGCACACGCCATGAAAGAGAGGCCGGCGTTCTACAGAGTCATTGACATGTTTGAGAGAGAGTACCCCGGAATAGACGTCAGAGTGCTCGAGTACGCTGACTGGGGGTCGATGCAGACTAGAATAGTGGCTATAGCGGCTCTCCCCAAGGAGGAGCGCGCGGCGTACGTGGGTCAAGCCCCCGACGTCTTCTCGTGGGCACACGACTGGATCGGCTACATGGCTGAGGCGAAGCACATTATAGCACTAGAAGACTACATTGAAGCAGACGCTGTGAGTGAGATATCAGAGTACATTATACCAGTCGCGATGTCAGCTGTGACTTACAGGCTGAAGACGTATGGGCTACCCTACGCTGGAGAGGCCCTAGCAATATACGTCAACACTAGACTAGTACCCCAGCCACCCACTACATTTAGCGAGCTGAAGTCCATTATGGAGCAGTTCTACAGGCCCGCGGAGGGCACATATGGAATTAGTGGTCAGTTAATTGGAATGTACCACATAAACGCCTGGGTCACGGCTTTTGGCGGGTACTTCTACGACCCGACACTAGTACCTAAACTAGCTATAAACTCAACTGCTACTGAAGAGGGCGTTAAGTTCTTCATTAGTAATGTCCTGAGGTACATGTACGTGGGTGACTTGAGCCACGAGTACCAGAGAGAGCTGTTTATCAAGGAGAAGACGCCCTTCTACATCTCCGGCCCCTGGGACATAGCATATGTGAGAGATGCTCTTGGACTAGGCAACTTCACAGTAACACCCTTCCCGAAAATAGACGACAAGGCCCCCAAGCCCTGGAGTGGATTTAGAAACCTCTACATTTCAGTAATGGCCGAGGTTGGGGGTATTGAGAGGACGTACGCGTCAATACTCTTCGTTCTCTACGCTGCTCTAAGTGACGAGGCGCTCTTAGTATTCGTGGACGAGAACGGCTACGTGCCGGTCAAGATCAGTGTAGCAGAGTACGTTAAAGCTCGCGCAGACGTGAACCCGCTCTACAAGGTGATAACTGGGTTCTACAATCAAGTCCTCGTGACGAAGCCTATGCCTAATGACGCGGATATGCAAAAAGTCTGGGGTGCAGACAGGTACTTCCAGGCAATATGGAGCGAGTACGCTAGTGCTCTGCAAGAGGGCCTCTCAGAAGACGAGGCTGTTAGGAGAGCTGTAGCAGTAGTAGACGAGCAGTTAGACGCTGCTCAGGCCGAAATACTCCAGAGAATAGGGGGTTAACGAGGAGGAGTACGGGGTTTATAGAGAATGCCCAGTAAACCCCCTACTCGTAAAATTCTTTTTCCCACGAGAGTAGCTCTCCTCCTAGTGTTACCTAGCTTAGTGCTCTACTTGTTCTTCAATATATGGCCAATGGTCTTCTCTATTGGAATAGCGTTTACGAATGCTGATAGATACAATATTCTACCCAACCCCGAGAAGATACAAGACCTCAAAAACGCTATTGCGTGTGCCCAGTACCTAGAGACTTCTACTGAGCACAGGGAGAGGGCTGTAAAGCTACTGAGGAGAGTAGAGAGCACTCTCGAGAGTCTAGAGGGCAACTTCACAGCGATCAAGAGTGCTCTCGAGAATGATGGCGCGCGGAGTGAGCTAGAGCCCTACGTTAATAACATTAACAGGTTATACCCCAGAATTAGAGACATTAGAGTACACGTGCTAGAGGCCTTTAACTGCACTAAACTGGGATTCTCAACGAAATTAGAGCTCATACCCGGAAGGGTCTTAGACGACCTCACTAGTCTCTACATGATATCAGCTCGCGTGCTACTACTCTACAGTGCTGGAGAAGCTAGAGACCTCTACAGGGATGCCGTGAGCGCGCTGTCTCTAATAACTAAGCTTAGAGAGTTCTTTAGTAAACTAGAGGTTGACTACGAGGGCTACCTCAACGCTTTTACTGAGAGCGCTGAGAGGGAGCTAGATAGACTCGAGTTAAAGTACATTAGCACGGGGAACTTCGAGAGGCTTAGAGAAGACCCCAGATTCTACAACGCGCTCTACAAGACACTGTTCTTTGTGGCTACTAGTGTCCCGCTGAAAGTGTCTATAGGAGTGCTCCTCGCGCTCTTCTACTCGTCTCCACTAATATACGGTAGAAAAGCGCTGAGAGCACTGCTCCTAGTACCGTGGGCTCTGCCATTCCTGCTCTCAGCTATAACGTGGAAATTCCTCTCACTACCGAGCGGTCAGCTGGGCGGAGCGCTGAATATCAATATAAACACCAATGAGTGGCACGCCTTCTTAATATACAACTTGTTCGAGGCGTGGCTGGCATACCCCTTCATAATGACTGTGACTATGGGTGCTCTCAGCGGGCTCTCAAAAGACGTTATTGAGGCAGCGCTAGTTGACGGTGCTGGGTTGCGAGACAGGCTCTTTAAAGTGGTCTTTCCACTAATAGCAAAGCCGGTGACACTAGCAACTATTCTCACAACAGGCGCGTCTCTACAGGCTTTTCTAGTACCACTAGTTATAAACGGCGCTGGCCCCGTTGGCCGAATATACATTTCCGGTGTCGGAGAGGCCGTGGGGCCTAAGAACGAGATGCTGATTTTATTCGGCTACAACAAGATCATGATTGACTGGGAGTACGGGTACGCGGCGTCACTCTACCTAGTTGTAATTCTCATAATACTACTCTACGTGTCAATATGGTTTATTGTGAGTCGCAAAATGAGGTGATGTTCGTGACTGCGAGAACCTCTTATACTCTACTCAAAGTAGCCGTGACGGTAATCGCGGTGTTCATAGTGACTTCTATAGTCTACCCGCTAGTATACATTGTAGCGCAGGCTCTACTACCAAGAGAGGAAATGCTGAGTAGTCTCGGCGACTTATTCAAGTACGGCGTTACGCTAGAGAAGTTTGAGTATATCCTCGGTAACTGGGAGTTCTACGAGGCTCTGAGAAACACGCTAATAGTCGCTACTATGACTATTATACTTGCAATAGCAGTAATAATACCAGCCGCATACGGGTTCTCGAGGTTCGAGTTTCTAGGCAAGAACACAGTACTCTACATATACTTAATTGTGAGCCAGGCGGGAGGAGGGCTCGGCATTATAGCCATACTAGCACTCTACATATTCCTGCTGAGACTAGCTGCTTATGGCATCAGCCTCTTCCACCTCTACACTCTAGCATTCATATACGTCTCTGGAATGGTTCCATTCCAGACGTGGCTTATGAAGAGCTACTTTGACCAGCTCCCCAAAGAGCTAGACGAGGCGGCGTTTATAGATGGTGCCAGCTGGTTTGACATAATATTCAAGATCACTCTGCCGGCCTCGAAGTCGGCTTTCATAATAATAGCCATGTTCGCGTTTATGGGGGCGTGGGGCGAGTTCATAATAGCCGACATAATAGGCTTAAACACACTGGGGAGGTTTATTTTCAGAGTAGCTATGGGGCCCGTTGGCATAGATAACCCCTCGACATACGCGGCCGCCTCGCTACTCTACGCCGTACCAATAATAGTGCTCTTCATAGTGGCGCAGAAGTACATTGGAGAGGCCTACAAGCGCGGAATAGTCAAGGGCTGAGTACTCGCGCCTCCTACTACGCTTTTCTGCTTTTTACCCCGCTCCTCCTCTGAGTCTCCTCAGCGGTGTGTACTCGTGCCTGTGCCATACGTCGTCAGGTTCGTCTCGGCTAGGTCGGGGGCTGGGAAGACGGCTACCGCGTCGCTCCTCGTAAGGGAGCTCAGGGCTCGCGGGTACAGAGTGGGCGTGGTGAAACACGCTGCCGGCTCGGTGAGTCTCGAGGAGAAGGACTCGAAGAGGTACTTGGAGAGCGGTGCCGAGACTGTAGTTGTCTCCTCGAGCGGCCTAGCACTCATTTACGTGAGGGGGCACAGGGACCTGCTCGAAGACGCTGTCGTCTACGCTAAGACACCCATTGTGGTTGTTGAGGGGTTTCGCGAGAGCAGTCTAGGCGACGTGGTAGTAGTAGCGTCTAGTGAGAGTGAAGTAGAGGAGCTACTCGCGGGGGGCGTTAGGCCGCTAGTAGTAGTGTACACTGGCGAGAGCCCAGTAGATCAGGGCGCCCTCGGCGCGAGGGTC
>Ga0080008_153685_pt1 | contig 13171 bp, 9 predicted proteins | sample ConCONMetagenome_FD_69211 | JGI IMG/M metagenome (GOLD analysis project Ga0080008, IMG submission 69211) | Hot spring microbial streamer communities from Conch Spring, Yellowstone National Park, USA - CON_C (SPADES assembly) (version 2) | ecosystem: Environmental > Aquatic > Thermal springs > Hot...
CCACGTCTCTCAGCCTTACTAGATACTCCCGTCCAAGTCTTATGACTTGGAGGACCCCCAGCGCCTCCAGTCTGTACACGGCGTCTCTCACAGCGCTGAAGGGTCTCCCCAGCCGCTTGGCGAGACTTCTGATGGAGATCCCAGCCTCGTGGTAGCTTCTAAAGGCCTCTGCAACGACCTCCCTCTCAACCTCCCCGATCACGTGATAATCATTTGATTAAATTAAAAACTTTTCGCCCATAAGAGACGGATCAACAGGAGCCCGCCAAGCCGCGCGGCCAGACGCTGACGTCCGTCAGCCAGCCCTTCACCGCCCCGCCCCTCCTTCACCACCTTGCGTCTCTCTGTCGCCTGTGGCTAGAGATTAGCGACGAGCTCCCAGATGCCGCAGTCTCACGTCCTTCATTTCGGCCGTCCCGCGATCGAGCTGACGTTCCTACTTCTGTTACTGGCAGGGGCCGCGGCCGATACGCCGGTCCGGGCGATAATCGGGGCTGGGGTTGCCGAATAGCGGAGATCTGGAGTGCCGTGCGGCCTGTCCCATCCGGCGGTCGCTACCATCGTCGGCATCGCGGAGACCGTGCACATGGCGGCCGCGGCATATAGGCCGGCGAGAGAGGACCATGTATAGCGACATCTTCCTCTCGGCCACAGTCAAGCCGCAAAGGTGGAGGAAAATGCACCTTCCGCGAGATCTGAGGCCCCCGAACTCAGCCTCCTCAGCCGTCTGCACGCGGTAGATCCGCAATACGCCAAGGACCTCAACTATAATTACGATTCTCGAAAAACGAAAAACAACGTTTAGGAAAAGTCGAACACGGGGAAAAATATAAACACCGACTGTTGATATGTGGCTGTTCTCAGACTGGCGGCATACCTCTTGGCCGCGGCGCTGATGACTGCCCTAGCCGGAGCAACCATAGAGCCCCCGCCCGACGTGGTAGCCGTGTTCGTTGAAACAGATTTCGAAATCCCACCCCTCGCGTATTACGACGGGCGGGGGTTTAGGCCTGTGCATGTGGCTTACGTGGGAGAGTGGGACATGGCATATTGGGTCGAGACCCACGCCGCAGTAGACATACCCACGTGGAACTTCAAAAAAGCCGTGATATACCTCCCACGGGAGGCACTGAGAGCAAAAGCGCCTCCAAACGCCAAAGGCGGAGTCCTACGCATCTACCTCAACCAGACGGTAGTGGAGCTCGTCGAGGCGCCGCCAGAGGTGGTGGCCACATACAGCTACTTCAAACCAGACGAAACCACAGCCCCCAAAACCAAAGCCCAATGGATAAAACCGCCCACCAAAAAACCACTAGATAAAGGAGGAGAGGACCGCCAGTCCTCCTCACACCAGCTAGGTAAAGAAGGAGAATCCACATACCAGATATCTACCCAATCTACACCGGTGGTTTCTCCCAGCGGGGCTTTTATCTACCGGCAGTACACCGGCTGGATAAATGCAGACGACGAGGTCTGTCTCAACGTGTTGATGCCGGACTCCTCTATCTTCATCTTACCGAACAATCCCACTGTGGCTTCTGTGGGTTACAACGCTACGTATGTGTGGAGGACTGCGTGGTATGTCTACACAAGCAGATACGGCCGCGGCGTCGTCGTGGGGAGGGGGGTTGTGAAGGCGTGGGCTGTAGATCCGGCAACCTTAGACAAGAAGATGTTGCTAGGGCAGTGGGTTGTGGATTTGAGAAATGGATACGTCACATACACAACCGCTTTTTCTCTCAGCTGGCCTAACCAGTTTGTCGGGGTTGAGCTGTGTTTCGTGCCGTATTACAGCGCGTCTTACGTGGTAGGCGCCAACGCAACCCTAGGATTTAGAAAAAACGCAATACCCGCCGCAGGCGGCACCTACTTCCTAGGCACCGCGCCAGCAAACAGATCACGATACGTCGGAGACGCTGTCTATTACTACCTACTAAATCCGCCCGTGAGGAATTTGGTGTTCGGCCCGTTTTCTTTGGCAGACGGCTACTACGGCGAAACGCTTAGCATAGACATGACTGTGTATGTGCCTTGGAGCACGCCTCCATGCCCCACCTTAACCGTCACCACCTACGCGGGAGAGTTCGGCCACATCCACATAGACTCAGCCTCCTTCACCGCCTCAAGCTACAACAACGGCGCATGTATATACGAGGTGCAGAGGTCGGCGACGCTAAGCTCGACCATAGTGGGGCTTTGGTACGACGAAGCCAGAGCCAGAGATAAGGCTATCGCGATAAAAATCTCCTTCAGCCACCCAGCCTCCGAGGTGAAAATATACAGAGTCGACATATCTGGTCGCAGATTCGCCGAAAACTACATAGACAAAAACGTAAATAGATGGCGGTCTCTTGTTTTAAGAGGTTTCTTCTCCCAGACGCTAAGAGCATGTACCGTTGCTAGTTTGCCCCAGGTGAACTATACGGCAGCGTTGACAAACATAAGGACATACAGCGCAGTGGCGGCCGATTTCCTCGCCGTGGAGTCTCCGAGTGATTACGGAATTAAAGGAGTGTGGTTTAGAGTGAGACATGTCGGGGCTTCCCCAAGGCCTGTTGATATATATGTCAAGGGGGATAGATTTGAGGAGCTTCGGCCGCCGCCTGTCAATATTTATATCAAGTGGGATAAATCTGTCGAGGAGGGTGAGGGGTTTCGGTGGTTGCCTATCAACGTGCATGTTAGGTGGGGTATATTTGAGGAGCCTTGGTGGATGGCGTGGGCCTTCAAGTTGTCTCAAGTCTTGAAGGCAGTGCTGGATTTTTTCGGCTTAATGTCCGGCCCGGTGGGTTGGTTTATGGATAGGGTGCTTGATCTGCGGGACTTGTTGTATCCAGCCATGACCATGTCCATCACCAAGGAGTACGTGGAGGTCTACTGGCGCTCCGGCATATACGACAAATTTTACCAAGTGGCGTTTAGGACAGGCGGCTCTACAAGAGACAGAGTCATAGAAATCGTCGACGTCAGAGTAGGGACCGACTCCACACACTTATGCATGCGGTCGCCCATCACCTCGCCGATGCCCGCGGTAGATTTCGACGTGCCATCTGACCCGCAATATCTGCGGCATTGGGTCTTTGGCATGAGGGTGACACGTAATATCCCGTTTGTGGAAAGGTGATTTCGGCATTGTGAATATGAGGGTGGGTTTTTCTTTTCCTTTTCTTTTTCTCGTCTTGTCTCCTGTCGTTCTTGCCTTTCCGTATTTCGTGTATGGGTTTTTTGTGGGTTTGGATTTGTGGTGGGGGTTTAGGTTGTGGGTTGGGTTTATGGGTTTTGGACATTACATGTTTTTGTTGTTGCAGGTCGCCTACTACGCCTGTAGGCTTCCGTTTGTCTACGTGGCGGCGGGGGGCGTGGTGTTTCTATTGTTCTTTCTCTCCATGACGGCGCCCGGGCTCGTGGTGTTGGCGTTGGTTGGGTTTTTCGTGGCTGTGGTCTTGGTTTTGTTCTTTGGGGTGCGGAGCGGCGTTTTCCACTACAGCTGGCTTGTGGCAGTTGTGTGGATTTTCCTATGGAACTTGGTGGGCGGCCTTCTGTCTATACCCGCGCGGCTGGTCTTCGGGGCGGGCGAGATGTGGCTCTGGTGGGAACAGCCCCCCGCACATCCCGTATACGCCCTGGCGGTGGGAGCCGCCGGAGCCGCAGCCACGTCAATACTCGGCAGATCGAAGACGTTAGTCAAACGTATATGCTGAGCAGCCCCGCTGGACGTAAACCCTCCGCCCAGAGCGGCTTGACGCCCGGCGAGGACCCCGCCCAGCTGCGCCACCCACAGCCCCGCCGACCTCAACGACTTGAGCCAGCTCACCAACACCAAAATAACCATGAGGAGCCTAAGGTGCTTAGACGCGTGGCTGAATACGCCGGGGCCTACGCCCAGAGCGGAGTCGCCGCGGCGAAGAGCTTTATCTACAGGTCACACGCCGTGACCTTCAAAACTCTGCCGCCCCAGACGCGGCACAGAGGAGTCTAGCAACTCCCCGCCGCCGTTCCAGAGGGCTCCGTAGCATCTTCACAGCCTCCCCTACGGCGCCTCCGCCGGGGGTTTCGGCCAGTTGCCAAAAGGCACACATCGGTCTTTGCATACTTGATGGATCTCGGACTTCGGCTGTCCGCCTCGGCCGCGGAGGCGAGGCGGAGGATCCACGGCTCCAGAGGGGGGCCCGCGTCCCTAGGCATCTCTGCCAGCAGCCGAAGGCTCGGCGGTTCCCGCCTGCGCCGCGGCGCATCCGTACTCTGCCGGCTCACCGAAGTCCCGCCGCAGTGGTGGGCGGGGTGTTCAGCGGCGTCCTCAGACTTAAACCAGCGCCTCTGCCCGGCGGCAAGCAGAGACGAGAACCGCCGCCCACCTCCCAAGCCCCTCCTCGCGTGAGGCGAGGCCGACGACGTACCCACAGCGGCGGGACCAAAACCACGCCTCAAACCCACATGTTTTCAATCCTACAGATTCTACGAGAGGCACATTGATAAACAACAGCCGAAGAGGTGTTTCAAACACAAAGCCAGCTCCACGCCGCCGCTAGATCACGGCAGATCTTGATTCTCAATTTTAATTATGTTTATAGCCAAAACTATTAATTGAGTCATCTAGTTGGCGAACGTAAGAAAAAAGTTGAGTTTCTGGTGGCCACGTGACATCACCTAAGTTGAGGGGCGGCCTTTCAGCGGCGCGGTGGGTGGGGGCGGTGTTGGTGGTTTTGGTGTTGTTTGTCGTGTTGGCGGCGGCTGAGAGGGTTTATGTTTACGAGGTGGAGAGCGACGTGGAGATAGCTGAAGATGTGCCTCATGTGCCGGGCATCTCCTGGCAGTTCGGGGAGCAGCTTTTGGTGGTGTGGGTGCCGAGAGACGTGGCGCCCGGCATAATCCTCTTCACCAACAAAACCGCACCCATCCCGCTGTACGACAGAAAGTACTTCCTACTCGTCATACCCGCAGACGCGCAACCCAGCCAAAGGGCAAGAGCCGAGGCGCTCTTAAAGACGCCAGACGGCACATACCCCGTAGTGTTTAGAAAACCCGACGCAGGCATCATAGACATAACAGCACACAGCATAGAAGAAGCGCTTACCATTCTAAAACAGATAGGCCTCCAGCCGGAGTACCAAGGCAAAGCAGAATTGAGAACAGATAAAAAAGACCCCGACGCCGGTGGAGAGGCCGCCGCGCTAACCCTCCCCAGGAGGCCCAGCATTAACTCCACTTTTGACGTATACGGCGGGCTTTACTTCAGACATACCCCAATAACAAAAACCGGCCTAGTCATCATCCCGGTGCACGGCAATGAATGGGCGTGTAGAAATGTGCCGCACGCCGCCTACGTCGGCTACGACGCAAAAAGCTTTGCACTGGGGACGTTGATAAGAGGCGGCGCCGTCGACGCAGATCTAATAGTCGAGGTGTATAAAATAGAATTCGGCGGCAACTGTACATTTCTAGGATCTCGAAGATTTGTGTTGGCAAACAGAACTATATATCTAGTGGATCTCATAAACTCTACTACTAGTGTTGATCGACTTGCCGTGTTTGTGATGCTGGATGTGCGGAGCTTCAGCGGACAGCCGAGAGTTGGCGTAAACGCCTCTCTCATATACGCCAGGACTTATAGATATGGGTTTGAAGTGGGGGAGTTCGTGGCTAGGGCGGCCGGCGGCTTTGTAGTGCACCGCGAAGTGCGCCGCATAGTCATAGGTCCGTATGTGGCTTACGACGGCTACGTTGCCCAAACCGCCTCCAGCTCTCTAACGCTCACATTAGCCACAGAACCTGTCAACGGCGTATGTAAGGACTTGCGGGTGAGGTTTACGATAAACGGCCGCTCGTCAAGCGGAACTTACACCTACAGCGGCAGACACTTGGGTTTATGCATCTACGACGTGTATCTACCATACATCTGGGAGCAGAGTTTTCAAACGGAGTACTTCTACGCCAAGGCCTTCGGCGGAGGGCTCTCTTGGGTGTTAGATATTGAATATACAGACGGATCCACGCCGTATATAGTTGCGATGTTTTTAAAAAACGCAGACGCCTTTAGATACTGGAGGTGGGCAGAACAGTGGAAGACAACACCCGGAGCCATAGACGCAGTTTGGGCCAAACCATTCCTCTCCTCTGCATTTGAACTATATGCAACGCCCACGGAGCCGATCCCGCCGCCCGGCATATACCACGGCGTAGTGACAGTCAGAGCAGACTCTGTAGGCCAGATGTTTCGAGCGAGGTTATCAATCTCAGGTAGGTATACATATCCTGGATTAGACAGGGTGGTGTATATGAAAAAGGCGGAGGTAGATATGGCCATGCCGCTGTCTGTGTGGAGGCTTTATGCTGTTGGTTACTATCTTGATGATCTACTTAGTTCCGTAGCTCCGCATGGGTGGGTTAGGGAGGCTTTTGATGTTAAGCGTGTTGTTGATTGTATCTTGATGTTGGCTGGGGTCGTGGGGAGAGTTTCCGGCCTCCTAGGCTTTGCCACCGGCGAAGGCTTGAAAAGCGTTGGGGATTCAGTTATGGTGCAGACGCTAGATTACTACACCGCCAGAATCATCTATCGAAGAGGATGGTACACCAACGTGGCTTCTGACACCATCATGGTCCCGTTAATGATACCCTCCCTATACGGGAGAGACACACCTACAGAACTTGAAATTACACGAATATGCCTAGACAACATCTGTACTAATCCAAGCTTAAAGGCATATGTACAACCAGACAGAGGTTATGGGGGCATCATTCAAGCAATTCTGAAAAACTGGATGTGTAGAGGTCAGGTGATAGATACAGCAACCTGCGAGATATTAATGAGATAATGCGTGGTATGCGGGATCAAACGGTCTTTTTCCTTCTTCTTGTTGTGGTTTTTTCGTTGTTGTGGTTTGTTTGGCCTTGGTCGTGGTTGGTGGGTGTGTTTATTGCTGGTTTGGTGTTTTTGTGGTCTTTGTTTTTTGCCTCGTGTGTAGGCCTTGGGCGTGGTTTTGTGGTTGTTTTTGGGCTTGTGGCGGCGCCTCTGGCGCTTGCGCCAGTCGTGGAGCCTCTCTTTTTGTGGTATGCCGTCGCCCCTCTTGCGGTCTTTGTCGTGCTTGTGTATGCGGCGTATAGGGCCTACGACAGTTTGTTATGGGGTTTCTTGTTTGTGGTGGGGTCGCTGTGGCTTCACGTGATTATTCTGGCGGCTGTGGACTTGTTGACCGGCGGGTTGCTTTTACAAGCGTTTGACATGGGGTTCGACGTCTATGTCAGGTGGAACGTGCCTCTCATCGCGTTTATGGACGTGTCGTCTCTCTACATCTCGTGTAGAGTCGTAAAACTCATATTTGCATACGTCAAGAGACGCCGCGGCTGAAACAACCGCCACGGCGGCCCACATCCCGAAAGCCGGTGTTTGGCCTGGAGCGGCGTGTCTGCGCTTTTCTGTGCCTCGGCCGTGTTGCCCGCTCCGGGGCCTTTTCCGGCGGCTTCGGGCGGGGTCTCTCTGCTTATAGCTGTTTCTTTGTCACCTCTTCTCTTCACACAGCTCGGCGACGCAGATGCTCGGCTTCTGGCCGGCACGTTAGGCGCGGCTCTGTCGCGAGGGCGTGCGCCGTCTTCTGCCACGTCCTCTTAGTCTCGTCAAAGGGCAGAGACATGTAGGTGTGGTATATGTTCAACGTGGGGGTTATGTACTCAGTCTCCGGAGTATATAAAGGTATTAAACTCCCCCACCCAGCACTCTGTGGTATTTGAAGCCCTTAAGGGCTTGTTGCGGCGTGTGGCTGAGGAGGTGGAGGCGGAGATTAAACAGGTGGAGTGAGCTGGCTGAGGCTAGGCGCGTCGGCGCGCGGGCGGAGGAGCTGTCTGCAGTTAGGGATATCCTGTACGAGGATAAGTGGTTTAGAATAGCGACTGCCGTATTTACTCAACTCAAGAAAGAATTCGCCGAAGACGGAAAGGCGGCCGAGGTCATCGAGGCGGCTGAGAGACGCCTATACGGCCTCAGGCTTGAAGTCGTCGAAGCACCTCTGCTGAAGATCGAGGCGGCCGTGGATCAAGAGGGAAAGATAGCCGCCGTTAGGTGCAGAGCCGCCCTAGACTTAGGCGTAGAGGCGGCTTTTGAAGGCGTGGCGCCGGGCTACAAGCTCGAAAATGTCCGTGTCGACAAATCAGCCGGCGCAGAGGCGGCGGAGGAGACGGCAACAGCCGCAGAGGCGGCGGTGGGCGCTGTGCGTAGAGACGGCCGGCGCAGTGGTGAAGAAGGAGGCGGCTGGGTGGAGCGCGTGCTGGAGGAGGTGAGGAGGGAGTTCTCCGGCCTGCCGGTGCACGTTGGCGTGGAGGACGGCTACGTGAAGAGGACTGCGCCTATGGACAAGAGGCAGTTCAAGAAATACCTAGAAACGTGCAAGAGGCTTGGCTTTAGATTCGACAAGGGGTTAAGCCGCTGGAGGAGCTGGAGACCGCCTAGGCCTTTTTCAGCAGACCTGTCCAGTTGACGTTCTCCCGCACGTACTGGGCCTTTCGCGTGGCGTAGACCGCCTCTCTAACGGCGGCCTGCCGCTACGCCTCTGTCCCGGCGTGGGTAGCACTACGGCGTTTCTCACAGCCTCTACGGCGCCTGTCCCGGCCTCCGCCGAGGCGGCGCCGGCGAAGCCCAAAGCCTAGCGCTCGGCGTTGCGAAGAACGGCGCTCTTTGCAGCCTTTTTCTCGTCTTCGCTTCTTCAAGGCGCCGAAGAACGGCGCCTCGGTTCTGCCCAGCGCCGAGTGAAATGAATGTAAAACGCTGTCTCAGCCAACCGCCGAACCTACAAATAACCGAAAAACTTAGAAACCCGCAACTTAGATAACTTGTGTTCCAAAAAAAATTCCATGAGAAGAAGAATAGGCTTTGGGGCAATAGTAGTGGTAATTCTCCTAGTGGCTGTGGTTCTCGTCTACGGTAGCCTTAAGAGCCTCGAGGAGGTTGCCAGGTCCTACTTCGAGAAGTCCACGTTTATTAGCGGCGGCGTGACGTCGATTATGGGACAGTTGGATTACCAGCCCGAGAACGCCGCTCCAGAGGGTTCGCTCAAGCCGGCAGAGGCGGTAGAGATAGACGCCAGCGATGTCTTGAGACGCGTCGGCATTGCGGGGAGGATCTTGGGGACGTATCGCTTTAACGCCACCCATCTGGTCACGTTGGTTGAGCCGCAGGTCGCGGAGTTCCCGGCGCTATACGCGGTGGTGTGGAACAAAAGCTCAGCGAGCTGGTTTCCTGTCGAGTTCGTTAAATACAGAGAGCTTGAAATCGACAAAACCTTGTTAAGAGACAGGGGGTACACCTACGTCGTGGGGCAACGCTCAGTGGGCTTCGTCGCCGCGAATCTGCCGTTTACCGTGGTGTCGTTTTATGACGAGAACTGGGGGCAGTGGAACACCCCGACTGGATACTTCAGGTTGACAGCCGCTGGGTATTTCACCGTCGTATACGGAGTCGCCGTGTATGTTATGGACTACTCCAGATACTCGCTGGGCGATCCGGACCTAATGCTCTGCAGCTTCAATAGCTATGTCTCCGGCGGCGGCACACCCTCTGCATCAGTACGCGCATACGGCAAAGCCGACACCACCACATGCGAGCGGGGTTTCGACACATCGTTTGATATCACGGCATCAATCGGATACAACGCGTGGCTGCACCGCTTCTCGCCGCTTGCCACTGGAAATAGGTGGTATGTGACCAGCTGATGTTCCTAAGACCAGTAGTTTTTTAAAAGGTCACGTTTTCGGTTTGCTCGGAGGTGTGTGTTCCCGGTTCAGCTTCCTTTCTATTTTATGTGACGACGGCTCCGCCTGCCTAGCCGCGATGTGCGTTGCGTCGCCGTGCTGGTTAATAGTAGCAACCGCGGCATGGGGAGATTTAGCTTGTCGGCAAGCTACTCCACACAGCCCCCGCAGACTAGACGCCAGCCGCCTCCACCCAGCCCCACACGTGATAGGAGTACAGACCGCCGACGAGCCCCACCGCAGGCTTAAAATCAAAAACTATTCGGCGTACTGAGGGACTAGGCACACGTCGCGCTGTCAGCAGGCCGGGACTGTCCAGTTGACCGCATCCGCCTCGCCTACGTAGCCCTCTATGGCGGAAGGTGTATACAGCCTCTCTGACGGCGGCCCGCCACCGGGCGTCTGTCCCCGGCGCCGGCGGAACCTCGGCGCCTTTCACCACCTCCACGGCGCCTATTTCGGCGAAGAGGCCTAGCCTATCCCGCGTTAGGTCGAGCGTGAAGCGGAGAAGCCCCCACGCCCCTGTGCCGACACAGACATGCGGCGACAGCCTCTGTCAGCTTCTCCACGAAGAGGAAGGGGGAGGTGTGTGGGCTGGATGGAGACGTCGGGTGTCCAGTCTGTGAGGGTTGCATGGAAGATCGTGCTGTTTTAAATTTAGCGTCCAAGACGGCGGCGGGTATCAGTGGGGATCAATTCCTGCGTCTCATACGCACGCCGGCGCATACGCATGCCAGCGGCGCTCTGCATCTAGACGTCCAGAAACGCCGCCGGGAAGAATAAGATATGAAGGGGGTTGGGAGAAGAAGCGGCATCTGCCCGCTCTGCTATGACACGTCCAGAGATGTGTGGAAGGTAGGAGAGGCTACATGGCCGCGGCGCAGACGCGCGGCGGTGTGTACATGCGCTCAGCCGCACAGCGACGGGCCCAGTGGACGCAAGGCGGCACGAGAAGGGCATATACCTAATCAAGAGGGCGGCAGAGGCGGTGGCAACAGTCATGAGAACGGCCGCCAGATTAGGACAACCGCCCCCATCTTTAAGCCGCCGCAGAGGCTGAGACTCTTCGGCAGAGCCGCCTCCGCGGGAGTGATGCACCGACGACAGATGCCTATACGATGGTTGACGGCAGAAGGCTATGAGTGAGCGTAACTGCGAGGAAAAGCCAAAGCAGGAGCGCGGCGTAGTAGACTAGTCTCGTCCACTTGCCAGCCGCCGTCGCCTCCGGCAACCCAGCCACAAGAGCGGCGCCAGAATACACCAGCAAGAAGGTAAATGCGACGTACTCCCGCAACAACTCAGGAGGGAACGAGGACGTGAAAACCTCATAGACTATCCAGAGTATGTAGAAGGTAGCCGCCACGTGGAGGAGGACGCGCCAGAAGCTTGGGCGGCGCAACAAAAACAAAGACAACAACGGAGGAGAGATAAGGACAACAAGAATAAGGGTCCTGAATAGGTAATTAACAAACATGTGCATCAACACATCGCTAGAAACGTCGCATCCAAAAAAGTAGCTAGTATAACAAATTTCATAAAAAAACAAAAAAGAATCAATAATAACATAGATAAATATTACTAAGATGATTAAAAAATATCTTGTTGTAAACCTACCAGAGCTTAACATCCATCCAGTCTATGGGGGCAACAACCGTGTCTCCATTTGATCCGCTGACTACTCCATACGCCCACACCACATAACCGCTTGGTCCCGATTTCAATGCATAAACAGGTGAACCCGAACTTAGGGAGACCCATATGTACCATTTATTCACGAGATTATAAATCTGCCGCGGGCCGGATGCTGACGCCCTCGAGGAACGCCACTATGTCTGCGTGCGTTGCGCGCTTGACTAGATACTTCAGCACGTTGCCGCCTATGTAGGGGGCCGCAACCGCCAGGGCGCGGAGCTTGTGGCCGGGGGCTATGGGCGGGACGCAACGCACCTTTTCCCAATTCCACACGGTGGCCATGGCGAGGATGTCCCTCTCCGTGAGGGCCCAGCCCGAGGCAACGGCGTAGGCGTGTAGGAACTTCATCTCTGCCCAGAGATCCGGCTCGTTCATAAACACGTTGTCTGTGCCTAGGAGAGGCTTTAGGTGGAGCAACAGAGGCACGGGCGCCACGCGGCCCACGAAGTAGGCGTTAGCACGTGGGTTTACCACGACGGTCTTGGTGGGGGGTATCTGGGCGATTTCCTCCGGCGTCACGTGGACTAGATGTACAAGGACGTCTGCGTCCAGCGCCTTCAGGGCGAGCTCCAGGTCGCCTGCCTCGTGGCAGTCTCGGGTCTCCGATACGTGCGTGGAGACCAGCTTGTAGCGGAGGCGGAGTTGCCGGAGGTACTCCGGGGGGTGGTCCGCCGGCGACGCCACCTGGACGTTTGGGTAGTCGGGGAAGCCGCCGTGTGCCTCCTGAAACACGACAGGCTCTATGCCGTGTTTCCTGAAGACCTCCTCCACGTCGCGTGCGGCGTACTCCGCGTATATCAAGGCGCAACCAGTCCCGTAGCTCCTCATCCTCTTTGCCACCTTCTCAAGCAGGGAGATGTGCTTCTTCTTTGCGACTAGGTTCTTCACCGCGTGGTACTTGACGCCGTGGGGCCACCCCACCAAGTCGTCGATGTAGAGGTCGTCCCGGTCGGCGATCACTGCGTCTAGGACGTGGACGTGACCGTTAACCAGCTGGGGCATCAACACCACGTTGCCGAGATCCGCCGCAACCCCGCCCGTGTACCTCCCGACCCCCACCACGACCCCGGCGTCGTCGACCTCAACCACTCCGTCTTCCACCACCTCCAGCTCCCCGGCCAAGACGTATCTAGCGCGGAGGCGCACGCGTCTTTTGACGCCCCTCTTTAAAAATGTCGTGTAAAGCCAGATTTACAAAGGCCCGCCGAGGGCTCCCGCCGTCTGTTGCGGAGGCTTGACAAATCAGTTTATTTCTCTGCGCGTTCTTCTTCCCATGGGCGACGGAATCTTCGAGGCCTTGGCGCATCCCATGAGGCGTAGGGCGCTCAAGCTCCTGGGGGAGAGGCCCAGGATGTACAGCGAGCTGATGGAGGAGCTCGGCGTGGACAGCCCCACCCTGGCCTTCCACTTGAAGAAGCTGGCGGGGCTTGTGGAGAAGGGGGACAACGGGTTCTACCGCCTGACGGACCTCGGGAGGAAAGCCCTCGAGGTTATGGCTGCGCTGGAGGGCGCGGGGCAACCGCAACCCAGTGCCGAGGCGAAGGAGCTGACCTTCAGCGATAGGGTTCTCCTCAAGATAGATAGGGCGTTGCTGGAGCTGGCGAAGAGAGAGGGGAAGAGGATAAGGGTGTTCGACACTGCGATACTGGAAATAGATGAGGACGTGCCGCCGGAGCTTCTCTACGAAGTGGTAGAGGAGATCAGAGACGTGGCTGTGGTGAAGGTGCCTAAGCACCTAAGA
>Ga0080008_113859_pt1 | contig 13116 bp, 17 predicted proteins | sample ConCONMetagenome_FD_69211 | JGI IMG/M metagenome (GOLD analysis project Ga0080008, IMG submission 69211) | Hot spring microbial streamer communities from Conch Spring, Yellowstone National Park, USA - CON_C (SPADES assembly) (version 2) | ecosystem: Environmental > Aquatic > Thermal springs > Hot...
AGCAGGGAGGTTCTAGAGAGGCTGAGGGAGAAGAGGCTTACCCTAAGCGAGCTAATATTATCCGGGCTCCTGAGGCTTGAGGGTTGATGGCGTCCGAGCGGTGCTCGTGCACGTGTAAGGTGTACTTCGTCGTCGACAATAAGTATGCAAAGCAGCTCGTACAAGAGCTGGTAGAACTCTTTAAACAATACAACCTCATAGGTGGTAGTGTCTGCGTTGATGTTGATGTTAGTGACGCCGCTAACATGTGTAGTGAGAAGATGGGAAGGTACGTGAGAGGAGCGGTTGGCGACTACAACCTCATCGTAGTACTAGTGGATAGCGAGGGAGTGGATCCTAGTGTGGTTCGCAAGCGTATCCTAGAAGAGCACGTGGGGCAGGTTGATGGGAGCTCATCGAGGGTTGAGATACTCGTAGCACATCCCTGCCTGGAGGCGTGGTTGTGTGAGGCGATGGGCATAGCCAGCTGTTACAGCGGGACGTGCGACGAGGTCGTCGACGCTATCATATCTAGGTATAAGGGTAGATATGGAAAGGGGACGTTGAAGAGAATGCTACCAGCCCTTATGGTTAGGGAGCTGAGCAGGAAACTCGGAGAATATCCTGAAGCCACGAGATCTAAGGGATCCAAGGACGAGCTTGTTAGATTGCTCCCTAGCCAGCTAGGCGAGCTTGTTAGAGAAGTGAATGCTCACTGTGTAGAACAAGGGTGTAAATCCTAGAGAGCACGCTATACAGGTGGAGAGTTCAAGCACGGCTCCTAGCACTAGTTTAGCTTAGCAGAGCGTAGCTTGAAGAGCGTGAATCAGCTAAAGGCATATGCTAGGGCTTGGTGGGGTTATCGGGTTCACGTTGGGGTTATAGGTGTCTTTCGTCTAGTGTTAGATGGGATGTGTTTGGGGTTGTCTGGTGTCGAGGAGGTAGTTTCTAGGCTTTCTAGCTTTAGGGTTCCTGGTTTCAACTTTAGGTTTGTTGATAGGGAGCGTGAGGCTAGAGCTGTCCTCGATGTGAGCGGTGGCGTTGTTATGGGTGGTTGGATTACCGTTGTCTACGGCCCTAAGGGTTGTGGTAAGACGGAGCTCTTCAGAGCACTCTATAACGCCAGCCGGGAGGCTGGGGGTGTCGACTTCGTCATTGTTAGGAGTGGGGGGAGGCTTGGAGGGTTGACGAGCTCCTAGCCCCCAGGGGTCTTAGGGGTGCTCTGTCTAGGGTTGCAGGCTCCCTCGGCTTCGAGATTCTATCCTCAGGTGAGGTTAGGGGTTTTGTTGATGTTGCTAAGCTTGTTGGAGCTCTAGCTGGGTATATTGCTTATAGGCTTAGGAGGGGTAGGAGGGTTGTTATCGTGGTGGATGAGGTTAGAGGTGATAGTGAGGTTAGGTTGGCTGAGTTCAGGGGGTGGCTTGAGGGTTTCGCTAACACCCTGAGAGAGCACTCTAGCAGGTACGAGGGGAGGGGTGGGAGTATAGCCGTTGTAGCTTTGACAAGCGATGCTATGGTGAGGGAGATTAGGAATAGGGTGGGCTCGAAGGTGGTCTGGGCCCTCCTCTGGAACCTACCATACGAGGCCATGGTTGATCTAGCGGGGCAGCTAGAGCTAGGGGAGGATCCAAAGCTACTATGGAGGCTAACCGGGGGTAATCCTAGAGCTCTAGTAGACATAAGGATCAGAGGGTTAAAGAGGTGGGTTGAAGATGAAGTGATAAGACCTGTAGGAGATGTAATAGAGGAGGTTAAAGGGGTGCTCGGAGGAAAACTCTGGGCTGAGGTTGGCGTAGCTGTAGAGAACGTTGATGAAGCGGATTACAACCTAAAACAGTCAATGCTGAAACACAGCATAGCCATATACATAGCGGGGGCAACACAGTTAACAGAGTTACCAAGAGAAAGATGGGTTGGAGAAAGATACGCCTACCAGATACCAGCATACTATCATATGTTAAAGCTAGTACATGAAAGAAAGGATGTCAGATTAAAAGCCGAGAACATACTTGAAAACCTGAGCTAGAAGTTGGAGAGGCTCGGATTACGCGATCTCACGATCCCGTAGTAGTTCAAGAACCCTTGTAAACTGGGGGTTAACAATATTGTATAACATGCATACACATATAATGAAGTTTGAAAACGAAATCTAAGTGGATGTAAGTTTGAACTTAAGCTTACTTAGTCTAAGGCTCTTAGAGCCGCGAACTGCGCTCTTAGAAAATTTTTGAGGAAATCTAGGTGGTTATAGGGCTAAGGATGCTTAGGGATTATCACTGTGTTCGTGTAGTCTTCTAGTTTGAATGAGCTTTCGTTAAGCCTTGTTATCGTGTAGCCTTTTACTAGTTTTAGGAAGTCGTCTACTGGTTGTATTGGTAGTTTTAGACCTGGTATCCTGTAGTGTATTGGCATTATGTTTATTGGTTTTAGTGTCTCAACTAAGCTCCACGCCTCCTGCGGTCCTATTGTGTACCTACCCCCCACCGGGGTTACTAGTAGGTGTAGTCCTTGGAGCTCCTTCAACACACTCTCCTCAGGTCTATCCCCTAGATCTCCCAGGTGTGCTATCCTATAGCCTTCAACCTCTAGGAGGTATATTGTGTTTAAACCCCTCTCAGCCCCCCTCGACTTGTCATGATAGCTTTTGAAACCCCTAACTCTAACACCTCCCACCACAGTCTCACCGTAGAACATCTTTAGAACCCTAGAACCCTCCTTTGAAACCACGTGGACAGCATTATGGTCGAAGTGGTCGTGAGATACAAGTATGAGGTCTGCTCTAACACTAGGACTCTTAATCCCAAGACTAACACCATCATGGGGGTCGATTGCAATAGTTAAATCCCCACTTCTAACCTCAACACAGGCATGACCATGCCATCTAATTAAAACCATAGGGTTACACCAACATGAAAGTAGATAAGTCCAAACTTAAAATAATAGCGTGGGTTAAAGCAGTCCATCGAGGCCTAGCAACTTTGAACCCTGTAGACTGCATAGTTAGAAGTGCTAAGCGGGAGGATCTAATCCATATCATCTCCATAGAGAAACAATCATTCCCACCGGGGGAGGCGTTCCCACCATGGATCTTCATTAACATCCTAAAGCACAACCCAGAGCTCCTCATAGTAGTTGATTGCAAAGGTAGCATTAAAGGCTACGCTATGGGAGTAGTAGAGGGTGATTCCTGTCATCTAATATCAATAGCTGTAGCACCGAGTAGCAGAGGTAAAGGTCTGGGAAGAATGCTTCTAAAAAGCTTCGAGAGTACATGCAAGGGTAGAGGGTTAGCAAAGGTGGTTTTAGAGGTTAAAGTCGATAACATAATAGCTTTAAACCTCTACAAGAGTGAGGGCTACAAGGTGGAAAGAATCCTACCCAAATACTATCCAGACGGCTCTAACGCGTATAGAATGACCAAACGCATCTAACACCCTTCAAGTTCAAAACGTGCTTTAACAAACTCATAGTTGTTCTAGCCAGCCCTAAAACCTCCATGGTTGTGTTAGATCCCGCTTCCCAAGCGTTCCATCAATGCTACACACCCTAGCACTCCTAGGAGGCTTGGAGGCTCTGCTAAGAGCCTCAGGCCACACGGGGCTCTTTGGTTGGTTTGCGAGAACACCATGGGGTAACCCTGGCATTGCAGGACTACTCCCATCAATGCTACTCTTCGGGCTTAGAGGCATGGTAGCCCAGCCGTAGGCAACACTACAGCCTAATCTAAACCACCACAATACGATGTGGGCTCCAGGGCACTTCCACTTCGCAGTAGTAGGTGGTACAACCCTCGCCTTCACGACACTATCACATCATGTAGTACCACTTCTAACGCTGAGAAAACCTTACAGCGTTAGCTTAGCAAGATTACAGACATACGTAAGCTTCATGGGGATACTGGTAATGGCCTTGGCCATGGCATGGCTGGATGGCTTGGAGCTCCTAGGAGAACCCTTATACCAGAGGGTCTCATGAGACCGGAGTGGTTTACACCAGCATGGATACTAGGGCTTGATACACTATTATGGTTGGTAGAAGGGGCCCTGTACATAGCACTAGCGGTTCTAACACTAGTAGCTGGTAAGAGGACGGAGGCTGGAGCTCGTTGAAGGTTCAGCAACAACATTCCATATGGTGGGTGAGAAGCTAGCTGGTAGGAGGGGAGCCCTAGTAATAGGTTCATACTACTCTTCATAAGTAAGCCTGGTGCCGGTAGAGGTGTGGCAGGCTACTCTCCCATCAATCTTCCCTACATTTTCCCCTTTTAAACTTTTAAGTAATGGTCTACAGCTGTTTTATAATAGTTTACAGTCTAGTATTCTTTAAAATTTTCGCTAAACATTAGAATATTTAAGCCTTCCCCTACTATATTATATAGTTGGAGTAGATTTCTACTACTGTACTGTCTAGTCTATTCGATAATGTTTTAGGTGATGTGGGGTGGTGTGCTTTGAGGATACTAGCTTTAGGGATGCTAGAGCTCATGTTAGGGGTGATCTGGGGGTTTATGTGGAGCTTCTACTCTTTGTCTCTCGTTGGTAGCGGTTTTGATGGTCTTAGCTATGGGGTTCTAGGGCTCTCCATGTCTCTGGCAACGCTCCTAGGCTATGTGGCTTGTAGCTTAGCATACTACATGGGCTCCTACAGGTTTGTTATGCCTATTTCAGCCATCCTCATAGGTCTTAGTTATAATGCGCTTACTAGAGGTGAGCTTCTAGAGCTGGCACCTATTATGATAGGCTTTGCTCTAGGTGGCCACACGGTATCAACTATAAGGACCTCTAGCGTGCTATCACAAGGTAACTCTAGGCTTGTAGCCTATGTCTATTCACTATCACTTCTAGGACTCTCACTAGGCTCTCTAGCAGTCATGCTAGGCTATATCGCAGACCCTGCTATGATGCTGGTGTATAGCTTTGTAACCGGCCTAATGTACCAGCTCGTCCAGAGAGGGGGTGAGGCTGGTATTGTTAAACCTAGATTCAGCCACGTTAGGCTTACCAGGGATTTAAGGCTCGTAGCGAGTTCAAGTGTGGCATTCATAGTTGTAGCTGCAACCCTAGGCCTAGCTGGAGGTCTTAGCTTCTACAACATGGACTACTACATGATAGTGGTGTTCGGTATTAGCGAGAGGGAGATAGCATTCATGCTAGCAATCTCAGGCCTACTAGCGGCAATCATATCCCTAACCCCACTTAGTATTACCAGAGGTAACCTATGGAGGGTACATGCGATACTGGTTCTAGCTCAAACACTACTCCTTTCAACCCTAATCCTAGCACAGTCCATAGGCTACGCCATAGCCGTCTACGCCATAAGAACGGTAATAGCAGTGTTAGCAGATGCAGTCTTCGACACAATTTATACTAGAACACCACCATTAAGGCTGGCGGATCTAAGGATACCACTGGTACTAACATCCTGGGAGCTCTTAAACGGTCTAGGAAAGCTACTTGGAAGCATGATAATTCACATGAACCCTGTGATAGCTTTAATGATAGCAAGCATCACTATGTTCCTATATTCAACCACAATACTGATAGTGGAGAGGCTTCATGGAGTAAACAGGTTTAACAAGATTAGAACAAACACAACCTTCAGCGAAGACCCTAGAGTCACGTTAAACCTAGAGGTTCGAGGTTACCCTAAATCTAGGACACTCGACCAGGTAATACCTCCGCCTAGGTATAAAGTATAGTAACCACTATTAACCCCTACATCATCGGAAACTCGTGGAAAGAAGGGGATTAGGTTAAAGTGTAGAACACCTTATACTTAGAAATAAAAACTCCCACCCGCTCATAGGACTTTGAGTAGGTGATCTCTAGTGCTCTACGGGTACAATGGGAGGCTTGTCCTAGTAGATCTATCTGGTAGGAGCTTTAAGGTCTTGGGTTTAGATGAGGGTTTAGCTAGACTCTACATTGGTGGTAAGGGTTTAGCTAATAAGATCCTCTACGATTATGGTATCTGGAACTACGACCCCCTCTCCCCAGAGAACCTCCTCGTATTCGCCTCAGGGCCTCTTGGCGGTACTAGGATTCCCATGGCTTCAAGAGCTTGGGCCGCCTTTAGATCCCCTTTGACGGGCATCCTTGGTGGTTCTAATCTGGGTGGTAGTCTTGCTGCTATCATGAAGTATGCTGGTGTCGATGCCCTCATAGTTAGAGGTGCCTCCAAGGAGCCTGTGTATCTTGTTGTTGAGGGTGGTAGTGTTGAGTTTAGGAGTGCATCACACCTATGGGGTCTTGATTCTATAGAGGCTGAGGAGATCCTACAGAGGGATCACGGTCGTGACGTAGCGGTTCTAACCATAGGGCCTGCTGGTGAGAACCTTGTGAGGTTCGCATCTATAAACCATGATAGGTGGAGGCAGTTTGGTAGAACTGGTGGTGGTGCTGTTATGGGTAGTAAGAGGCTTAAGGCAATTGTATTCAAGCCTGTTAGGAGGGACGTAGAGGTTGCTAAGCCAGAGGAGCTGGGGGAGTACATTAGGAATCTGACCTTGAAGCTCTTACCAGATCCTACGACCAGGGCTTTAAGGGAGGGTGGGACTCCGAGGCTTGTTGAGATAGCTAATAGGATGGGCTTCTTCCCAAGCTATTACTGGAGTAAGGTAAGGGTTGATGGTTGGGAGAGGATTGAGTGGGGTTACATGAGGCAACACTACTTCGTTAAAGCAGGTGCATGCCTCTACTGTAGTGTTGCATGTCATAGGCTTGTTGAGAGCCGTAAGTTCAATGTGAGGGTTGACATAGAGTATGAGACTATATTCGCTCTAGGAGGCAACCTGGGAGTAGCGGATCCAGACTGGGTTATAGTCTTTAACGACCTAGCTGATAGGCTTGGGATGGATAGTATATCCTTGGGTAACGTTATAGGATTCGCTGTGGAGCTCTCAAGGAGGGGTCTCGTAGACTACAGGATAGACTGGGGTGAGCCTGAGAAGGTTAGACAGCTCATAGTAGATATCGCGTATAGGAGGGGTCTAGGGGGGATCCTAGCTGAGGGTTTAGCTATAGCGTCAAAGGCTCTCGGAGCAGAACACCTAGCAGTACATGTTAAAGGCCTGGAGCCTGCAGCATACGATCCTAGGACATTGAAGGGGATGGCCCTAGGCTACTCTATAGCTGGGAGGGGTGCAGACCACCTAGGGACGATGGCGTACGCAATAGACATAGCTGGGAGAGCTGGAGGTAGGTTTAGCCTTGAGAGGGAGAAGGTGTTAGCTGTGGGGGACTACGAGAACCTAGGAGCTCTAATGGACTCACTGCTCCTATGCAAATTCGGAAGATACATATACAACTTCCAGAACATAGCAGAGATGCTAAGCCTTGTAACAGGGTACAACTACACACCAGAACAGGTGGTGGAGACAGCTGAGAGGATAGTAACACTAACAAGGCTCATAAACGTTAAAATGGGAGTGGATAGGGGTAAAGACCAGTTACCGAGGAAGCTCTACGAACCAGTAGAGTTCGAAGGCAAAGAGTATAGGCTAGCAAGAGAGGAGGTGGAAAAAGCACTAGATATGTACTACGAGCTAAGAGGATGGGATGAAAGAGGTATCCCCAAAGAGGAGAGGTTAAAGGAGTTAAGGATAGTAGAGTAAGAGCTTAAACCCCTGGAGCGTATACAGTAGAGGGGTGGCTGTGAAGAGGGCCGCATTGACTGAAAGGTGATGTGAGGCGGGCTTACCAGAGCCTCACATCCTACCCTAGGTGTCCCCCATGCCTGTAACAGCTAGTCTATATGAGAAGTTTAGGGGTGTCGGTAGGGAGCTCATAGACCTACTCAGCCTGTACGACTCTCTCAGCGTCTCCGGTGCTGAGTGGATACCTGTTGAGGGCTCCTCTCCTGTGTCTACTGCTGGTGCTGATAGTAGTAGGCAGTTTGAGGTTTACAGGGGTTTTATACTGTATGCCGTTCAAGGTTACGCTATGCTGGTTTCAAGGGAGGGTTCTGCTGGTAGTGTTGAAGATGCCAGTGTAGGCTATATTGAGGTCTCCGAGGTTTCCAGGGTTGGTGTTAAGGTTGCTAGGGATTCCCTTATATCCTCTACGGCTAAGACCCTAGAGGTATCCCTACTCCACAGGGTAGGCGGTGGAGGTGGCGTAGATCTACTGCTCTTCGACGGCTCCTACGAGAGCTTCCTAGGCCCAATACTAGTGTTCAAGGGGGAGCTCCGCAGGGCTAGCCCTAGGCTGGCTGAGAGGATACAGGGGTTGTGGGAGCACAGGTTGAAGATGCTCAACGAGCTATACGGTAGGGTTAGGCTAGCTTTTATATCTAAGAGCTCCGGTAAGCTGAACCTCGTTAAACACGGTGGTGTAAGGGTTAAGCTTGGAAGCTCAGAGTACCAGGTACCAGACTTCATTGTGGTGAGGAGAGTCATATCAAATGTGAAACCTTTAAAACCGGGGTTCCTGTGGTACGAGAACCCATACATGGAGCTTAGGAGGGAGTGTGATGAGGTTAAACGTGTAGCTCCAAACCTTAGCTGCTGGTACACACTAACATACATACTACTACACCCAGCGGGGAAGATCTACCAGCTAACAACACCAGGCAGGCTATCAAGAGAGGAGGTTGCAGAGCTCGTAAAACAGCTCAAGCACATATCACCAGACGGCTACCCATACCCACTCTCAGCAACACACCACTCCTCAAGGTTGACAAGGAGTGACTTCAAGAGCCTGGTAGCACTCCTAACACCAGAACTTGAAACTGGGAGAGAGCAACTAGAACAGACACTCTAGGAGAACAACGAAACAATTCATGCAGAGAAGCCTAGTACATTTAAAACCTCCACTAAACCTAGAATATAGGGTGGTGAGGCTGGAATGGTATTCGGCCCCTTTAGCTCAACAGAGCTCCTAATAATACTATTCATAATACTCATACTCTTCGGAGCCTCAAGACTACCACAACTAGCCAGAGCCCTAGGAGAGTCAATGAGAGAGTTCAGGAAGGCGGTAAGCGGAGAGTACGAGAAGGAGGAGAAAAAGGAGGAGCCAAAAACACAGGCGAAAAGCTAAAGGCCACCACACTACCAGCAAGCCTCCCACCGAGACCCTTCTAGGTAACCCTCACCTCTAAACCACAGCCTCCCAGAATAGGGGCTCAGAATAGGAGCTCATAGTACTGTATGGTTCATTTCAACTCCATGTACTGGATTCTAGTGGGTGTGAGGGCCCTCTTCATCAACCTCAGACCCGCCATGTGCGGCATTCAATCTTACTATACCCTTAGCCCCCAGCCTTCCAGTCATCGCCTTTCCTCACTAGATTATGCTCTGGAGCTTTTAAACTTGAGTTTGAGTGTTTCCCGGTGGTTGAGCTTGTAGCCGGTAGGAGTTTAAGAACTATACAGCCTAGAGATAAGGGGGCAACCTCGATGTTAGGCATTTCAGTCCGGGCTCCAAGGTGTACTTCTCTGTGTTCGTTGAAGGGGCTCTATTCTCTCTCGGTAACGCTCACTTCGCTCAAGGTAATGGTGAGGTTTGCGGTACAGCTATAGAGATGAGGGCTAAAGCCAGGCTTAGATTCTACGTGATCAAAGAGGGGGCTAGAGGGTACAACATTAGATTCCCGATATTCAAACCTTCAGAGCAGTCCATAAGAAGGTTCACATGGTCTAAGACGATAGCCGTAACAGGGGTCGGGGTGCTAGATGAGAGGTAGGAGTCGGAGAACGCAACACTCTCAGCTAGACATGCTCTACTAAACCTCATAGAAATCTTGACAAAAGTGGGCTACACGAGGGAGCAAGCATGCATAATAGCTAGTGTAGCAGTAGATCTAAGACTAAGCCAGTAGACGTACCGAAATTCATAGTATCAGCATTCCTACCACTAGACATATTCATTGAATCTCCACGCGAGCTCCTAGACCTAGCACTGTGAACCTGTAATCTCTACAACCACCAATCTTTTTAACAACGTGGAAGTCCATTGAAGGTGATAGGGATGTCGTAGGCTCTATTCTCATCACCTACTCTCACGACCTCGGACATGTTGAGGATGAGCTAACGGATGTTCGGCACGAGCTCCTCGATATCATAGTCTCTGTTCTCCACATACACCTATCTAGGGAGAGGTGTATGGAGATTATAGCTGTGAGGGGTAGGTGTCCCGGATTAGGGATCTTGTGAAAGCCCTAGGTAGGGTTAGGTTAGAGCAGTTGATTCCATTGGTAACGCTATACTAGGTGGTTATTGTGCCTAAGGTTGCCGTAGTAGGTGTTGGTAATAAGCTTTTTGGCGATGATGGTGTGGGATCTCTGGTAGCGGAGATTCTAGGAGTTTGTGTTAGGAGTGAGGGTGTAGATGTTCTTGTTAGAGAGACCCTTGATACAACCGTCATCCATGTATTCGAGGACTACGATGTTGTAATTTTCATAGACGCTATTAGGAAGGCTAATGTGGAGAAGCCTGTGCTATACCACGTAGACCTAGACGCTGCTGGTCGAGAGTTGGAGGGTTCTAGGACTGTTGATCCCCATAGTGTTGATGTTGTAGGGTTAGCGATGCTAGCTCATCTCATGGGGAGGCTTAAAGCTAAAGTGTACCTCCTAGGTATGCCTGTGGAGGTTCTAGATCTTGGAGCCCCGCTATCAAGGAGAGCTCTAAACGCTATACCCCTAGCTATTAAGATCGTGGAATGGGTTTTAGGCTACGAGGCTGGATCAAAGGGCTCCTTCGACCTAGATTGCATCAATGAACATCTTAAATCTCTAGGTGAGAGCTCCCACTATAACCCTGTAGGTTAGAAGTGTTACGAGTATTGATACAGCGTGCATCGTTAGACAGTACACGCATACCGCCCCAGCATGCCTAACCATAAGGTATATCATGTAGGGTGCTAGTATAGAGCACTCAAGCGATAGGAATGCTAGAAGCTTGAGAGCTGGGGTTAGCTTGAATACAACAGCTAGAACAGCGAGTAGTAGCACGAGACTAAAGTACAGTGGAGCTAGCTGGCTTAAGTGAAACCCTAGAACCCAAGCTTGAGGCATAGCGTAAACCCTAAGACAGTCCACCTTAGAACCGGGCTTACAGAGGAAGGAGCCAGAAGCCCTCCTAAACTCAACATTAGTAGCTATGGATGCAATAAGACCTACGACACAGAGTAGTAGTACAACCAAGCCCCCAACACTACCCCCAACAACCCCCTCCACTATATCCACCCATAAAATAGAACATTAAAGTAAAATTAAAAACTTAAAATATATTATACACTATCAAATAATCTAGTAGAGTTCCTAAAACAAAGGTAGACTCGCTAAACTTGGCCATGCATTAAAGCCATGCTCGTAAACCTGTAGGCCGTGGATGCCCAGGAGGGTACTATAGCTCTGTTCTTAGGGAGAATAGAATCATGTGCATTACAATTAAGCGGTTATATGTACTACGACTATCGTTAGGGTTATGAGTGCTAGTATCCAGACTGTTATCCTGTAAGCTCCTAGTAGTATCTTCAGGATCAGGTTTAACCTATGGTATTTCGAGTGTAGGAGCTCAGCTGTAGCTACCACATGTGCTAGGCCAATCAATGTCAGTAGTTCTGGTGTTTGTAGTGTGTGGATTTCAACGCATAGGTTGTATTCTCCTAGAGCTCCTAGTGTTAGGGTACCTGTTAGCCACGGGCTTCTCATACAATAGCCTGATAGTACTGAGAGGAGTGCTAGTGGTGCTAGTAGTACGCCTGTACAAGCTGATATTAGTGCTAGTGTTGAACTCAACTCCTCCACCCATATCATAGCTTATGGAGGGGGTTATTTTAAACCTTAGGTGGTACCATTCAGATGGGGGGTTTAGGTGTGGTTTCCAGGAGGTTTTTCATCCTATCCCTTATAGCCTCCACGCTAGCCTCTCTAACCCTAGGTCCTCTGATGTTATTGAGGGCACGTAGAGGGGTTGATGGTTTGGGGGTGGGTGTAGGTTATAGTGTTGCTGATGGTAGGGTTGAGCTCCCCCTTCCCTCTCTAGATGGTGTTGTTAGTGTTGAGAGGGCTCTCGCTAATAGGAGGAGTGTGAGGGAGTACACTAGAGACCCCCTGGGTTTGAGCGAGCTCTCCCAAATACTATGGGCTTCCTACGGTGTAAGTGAGGTGAACTATGGGTTTAAGACCACGCCTAGCGCTGGGGCAACGTACCCATTGGAGGTGTACGCTGTAGCATACCCCCAGGGTGTTATGCTACCAGACGGCTCGTACATGGAGCCTGGATCCTACAAGTACGATCCACACACCCACACTCTAACAATGGTCAAGAGGGGGGATCTATCGAGGGAGCTCTACGAAGCAGGGCTAAGACAGGATTGGATACTAAGTGCTAGAGCATGCATAGTAATAACAGCTGTATACACTAGGACAACGAGGAGGTACGGAGAGAGGGGGGTTAGGTACGTGCACATAGAGGTAGGCCATGCAGCACAAAACATATACCTACAGGCTACAGCGTTAGGCCTAGCAACGGTAGCCATAGGAGCGTTCCACGATGAGCGGGTTAGGGAGATAATAGGAGCTCCCCCAGAAGAACACGTGCTATACATGATGCCGCTAGCTAAGCCAAGAAAACCATACAACCTAAATCTAGAAGACCTAGCAAGGTACATAGTGGAGCGTAGGAGGACGGGGAGAACATAACAGGATGTTTTAGAGTTAAAACGCTAAACTACGCTATGAGCATTTAGTGAGCGTTAACTACTGGAGGTTTTCTTGGAGAGCTGCTAACTATGGTGGTGGTAGCCTCCTCCTGGCATACCTAGTGTGGTTTATTATAACAGCTTTTGTCCTAGCTGTGGCTGAGTACGCTATTGGTAAGATTGGTAGAGGGGGTCCACTCCACGGCCCCCACAATTTCGTTGAGAGGTATAAGAGGTTTGTAGCATTCGCTGGTATGTGGATGGCCTGCTCTTAACTTTTCCCTCTCTCAAATAAATCTCTATCATCCGGTGTACTCGATTGAAGGTTGGCGTTCTAGGTTGCGGTGTTATAGGCTTGACAGTAGCGTACTTCCTCGAATCTAGGGGTTTTGATGTAAACATCGTATGCCGCGATCTCCCCGGGGGCTCCTCTAAAGCTAATGGTGGTATAATTACCGTCTCCTTTACTCCAACCCCCTGGCCTGGCCTTG
>Ga0080008_130490_pt1 | contig 13074 bp, 12 predicted proteins | sample ConCONMetagenome_FD_69211 | JGI IMG/M metagenome (GOLD analysis project Ga0080008, IMG submission 69211) | Hot spring microbial streamer communities from Conch Spring, Yellowstone National Park, USA - CON_C (SPADES assembly) (version 2) | ecosystem: Environmental > Aquatic > Thermal springs > Hot...
AAAACCCAAGCCTGAGAAAACTAGGATCAGGGTAAAGAAGGGGGTTCTCGAGGTAGAAGTATACAAATAACTTAACACTAGGGTTTGCGTCTATCCTATTCCTTCACAAAGGCGGTCCCGGAGGTCACTACCTAACTCACCGGGTCTATCTACATATTCTTGTTCAGAGAGCTCTGTGGGAGCGTCGTGTAGATATTCCCGAACCTAGGGATATCTCTCTATCTTAGCCTTACCATACCTAGAGATGATGTCCACTAACCTCTCGGGCTCGTTGCAGTATATCCTATGAAGGATCTCAAACTCTCCCTCCCTTCTAACGAATTCGACGAACTTCCTTGTGTAGTTCGCCCTCACAGAGTAGTTTTCTACGGGGAACTTCAGTGCGAAACCGGGTGTTCCTACTATCCCCGTGGTATAGACCTCGGCGCTTCTTAGGATATTGAGGTACCTTTTCAGCATCTTCCGGCTTAGGAGTTGCGTGGTTAGTGATATAGCTACCGGTACCTCGTAGAGAATTAGGAGGTCGATTACCTGTGCTACCACGCTACTGCCTGCACCCAGCCCATCTATGTGGGGCCTTACCAGGGTTGGGTAGAGGAAGAACCACAACATGATAACTACCATAGACAGTATGGAGAGCCCGCTAGCTTTAAGTATCGGCTTCAGCTCATTAACCAGCTCGAGGTCCCTCGTCTGAAGTCCGGACACCTCCTCCTGCTTTATGGTCAGTAACCTCCTACCAGATGCTATGTCCCTAGTTAGAGCTCCTCTGGGCCTCTGTCTGAACGTAGAGTAGGAAAATATCGCTATGAAGACTATGAAGTATGCTGTGGTAATGTAGCTCCTGTACTCGGGGGGCACGAAGAGGTTTATAACTATGAAGAGAGTTATTATTCCCTGACCTATCAATACGGACCTCAGCAACCCTCTCCTAGTAGGGTAGTACGACACCTCTGCAACACCTCCCTAGAGTTGTGCACCCGGCTTTAAACCTGATGCGCCTACGAGCTTTAAACGTAGGTACTTCCGGAGACTTCCCTAGGTGGTCTGGGATTAGGGTACCGGTGGAGCTGGAGGTACTGGGCTTGATAGCGAAGTATGGAAGTATAAGGGGTTTGGTTAACCTGCACGGATTAGTCTACGAACTACAGAGCAGGGGTATACTTAAGACAGACTTCACGTTCATCAGGTACAGCTTCGGCTACTACAGCAAGGACCTAGAGGAGCTACTAAGCACTCTCCGAAAGCTCGAGCTGATTAGAGTCCGCAGATCGGGTGACGGCACCGAGGTTGTTGAGATCACCGAGAAGGGGTTAAGAGTTCTGGAAGCTGCCAGAGACTTCAAGGAGGGTCCTATAGGCCGTGTCTAGATCCTCCGGGCGGTCTATATCGAGTACGGTTCCGGGGTCATCAACATCCACGTAGACAACCCTATTCCTTCTCCTTGAGATCAGCCCCTTGAGCCCCAGCTCCTCCTCCGATAGGTTCAGGAGCTCCCTCACCAGCTCCCCAGATACTACTAGTGGGTGACCGCCTCTCCCCCCGTACCTAGGGATGACTATAGCTCCACCGCTGGTGGTATACTCTAGAGCGGTACTAACTAGGAGGGCTATGGTTGAAGTCATTATGAAGGGTACGTCGGCTGGGTGAACGGCTACTAGGGAGGAGTGCTTGACCACCCTTCTAGCACCAGCTATGACCGAAGTACTCATACCTCCAGTAAAGTTAGGGTTATACACGAACTTCACGTCCAAGTCCTTAAGTACTTCAATGACCTTGGCGAACTCGTAACCCACTACGACAACTACCTCATCGAAACACTCACAACCGAGGAATTTCCTAGTTACTACCCTAACAATACTGTCCCTACCCACCACCCGGTCCTCGACTACGTGAAGCAGTTTATTGCCTGGAAACCGGGTGGATAGCCCAGCGGCTAGTATTAGTGCCGTTCTCAAAACTCCCAACCCCTATGCGATCACCAAAGCCTTTACACCAGTACTAGGTAGCTCTCGTTAACCTACTCAGTACGTCAGCTACAGCTCTAACCACCCTGGGGTAGGTTCCGCAGCGACAGAGGTTTCCTTCAATAGCCTTGGCTATATCCTCAGCGGAGGCCCCTTTTCTACCCTCGTAAACCTTTCTAAGGTAAGCGTAGGCTGTTAGTAGCATCGCTGGTGTACAGTAACCGCATTGAATAGAAAACTTCCTGGTAAACTCCTCAGCCAGGTCCCTAAAGAGGGGGTCTGACCTAAGCCCCTCAACTGTCGTTACCTCCATACCGTCTACCTGGGCAGTTAGCAGTAGACAGGAGACTACCGGCTCTCCGTTAAGGAGCACCGTACACGCACCGCACTCACCCCTCTCACAACCCCTCTTCACGCTTCTAACTCCTAACCTAAGCCTTAGGGTATCTAGTAGTACCTCCCCGGGCTCCACATCCACCGAGACCCAATCTCCGTTTAACCTAAAGCTTACCCGCAACTCAGGACCACCCTAGGGAGGTCTTGAGGGCATCTAGTGTAAGCCTATAGACCATCTCACGTCTATACCAAGCGGATGCCCTAACGTCATCGATGGGAGAGACCTCCTCTCTAGCTATCTCAGCGGCCCTCTCAAGGACCTCTAGGCTAACCTCCCTACCTCTAAGGTATCCCTCCGCTCTGTACGCCCTGATGGGTGTCGGGGCTACCGAGCCTAGCGCGATCCTCACGTCCTCCAATACCCCGCCCCTGGTTGAGGTAAGAACGGCTACCGAGACTATGGATAGGGTGAAGCTACTCCTCCTACCGAGCTTAATGTAGGACCACCCACTCCAGGCGCGTTTTCCAATCACGATCTCCTTGAGTATCTCACCCTCTTCTAGGGCAGTCCTCCTGTAGCCTGTGAAGAACTTAGTTATAGGTACTACCCTAGTGCCTCTGGGACCTACAATAACGAGTTCAGCCTCGTAAGCTAGGAGCGGAGGTGCGGTATCGGCAGCCGGGGAGGCGTTGCATAGGTTACCACCCACGGTTGCTAGGTTCCTTATCTGCCACGACCCCACGCTCTCAACGGCGTTCCTAAGTAGCGGCAGCTCTCTAGCTACTACGTCGGACTCCACGATCTCCTGGAGCCTCGTGGCCGCACCTATCCTGATGCGGTCACCTAGGTCCTCCACGCCCCTGAGTTCTCTAATGGCTCCTATGTCTACCAGCGCCTCGGCGCTGACCCTCCCGGTCTTTAGGTCGACCAGTAGATCGGTGCCTCCGGCAAGTACCCTAGAGCCGCGGATCTTGGTCAGCAGCTCTATGACCTCCTCTAGCGTTCGGGGCTTGAGGTACTTAATCCGAGGGACCCTGTAGTACATCCTCCCTACCTCTCTAGGTGTTTGATCAGGGAGTACACTTTCTCCGGGGTCAAAGGTAACTCGGTAACCCTAACTCCTATGGCGTGGCTCACAGCATTAGCTATAGCCGCCGGCATTGGTATAAGTGCCATCTCACCCACCCCCTTAGCTCCCAGGGGGCCGTACTCCCATAGGTCCTCTGCAAATATCGGCTCCGCGATCTCGGGAACGTCCAGCGACGTCGGTACTACGTAGTCAGTTAGGTTATCGTTGACTATCCTACCGCTATGGTCGAAGACTAGCCTCTCCATAAGGGTGTAGCCCAGCCCCTGGATCACAGCTCCCTCGATCTGCGTCTTAACAGCCTCTGGGTTAACTATCCTACCCGCAGCTAGGGCGGGGTAGACCCTGAGAACCCTCACCCTACCCGTATACGTATCTACCTCCACCTCGGCTACCACAGCTATGAAGCTGTAGGCCGGGTAGGCGAACCCCCTCCCGATATCCTCCTGGAAAGTACCCTTTGGGAGGAAGAAGTAGCCCGTCGACGAGAGGTCTACGCCCCGGCTATAGGCTAGGGTGACCAGCTCCTCCCAGCTCATCTTAGGCTCACCCCCTACGTAGACCTTACCACCGCGTATCTGGATGCTCTCTATTGGTACGTTGAAGTACTCGGAGAGGAAGCTCTCAAGCCTGGACCTTACCCTACCTGCAGCTACGAGGATCCCGATGGCTCCAACGCTCGTACCTCTAGAGGCGTGTGTAGCACCCGTGTCTGGGGCCTCGGTAGTCCCGAAGACTATCTTAACCTTCTCCAGGGGGCAGCCGAGGACTTCCGCGACGATCTGGCGGTGCGAACTCGATGGCGAGCCCTGGCCCATCTCGACTATACCTGTGTACACCACCACCGACCCATCTCGGGCTACCTGTATGTACGCGTTAGACCAGTCCGGTACAGCTCTACTAGTGCTATTCCCGTGCCACGCAACAGCCACCCCAATACCTCTCCGGAAGCGTCCGCTCCTTTCAACCCCGTACTGCCTCCTCTTAACCCACCACCCGCTATAGTCTGCGAGCTTCCCGAGGGCTTCGTGCACCCCCACCGATGAGGTTAGTACCTGGTCCGTCAGGGTAGTACTACCCGGCCTCAGCATGTTGAGTAACCTGAACTCCACGGGGTCCATCCCCAGCTTCTCCGCTAGGAGGTCCATCTGCGCCTCGGCAGCGAACTGCACGGGTGGATTACCGAAGCCCCTGAAGGAACCCTGCGGAACCTTATTTGTGTAAACGCAGTAGCCGTCAACCTTCGCGTGCGGGACTACGTAGGGTCCGGAGGCGTGCATGGTAGCCCTCCACAGTATGAAGGGTCCTCTATTGGCGTAAGCCCCCGTATCGTGAACTATCGTAACGTCTATAGCCGTCAGCTTACCGTCTCTAGTAGCACCGGACTTATACCTTATTACAGTTGCCTCGCGCTTCGGGTGTGTCTGAATGGAGTCCTCCCTAGTGTAGAACAGGAGGACGGGCCTACGTAGGTGATACGCGGCTAGAGCTGCTCTAGCAGCTACGAGGGGTCCCTCGTCGTCCTTACCCCCGAAACCTCCCCCTATGTACGGTGCCACGACCTTAACCATACCAGCTGGGAGCCCCAGTACCTTAGCTATAACCTTCTGCCCTAGGTGGGGGTACTGGATAGTAGCTAAAACGGTTATCCTATTCTCCAGGTCCGGTATAGCTAGTGCCGCCTCGGGCTCTAGGTAGAGGTGCTCCTGGTGATGCGTCCTGTAGGTATTCTCCACCACTACATCGGCCTTGCTGAAACCCTCCTCCAAGTCCCCCTTTCTAACCCTGGTTCTAAACGCCACATTGCTCCCGAACTCTTCGTGAACTAGTACGTCGGTACGCTCCATAGCCTCTAGAGGGTCTAGGAGGGCTGGAAGGGGTTCGTATCTCAGCCTAACCTCCTCAACAGCCCTCGCAAGAGCGTCCGGGTCCCTACCAACAACTATAGCTAGGGGCTCCCCAAAGTACCTGACCTTACCTTCGGCAAGGAGGGGCTGGTCCGGGATCGCGTAACCTACCTGGTTCTCACCCGGTATATCCAGGTACGTAAGCACCTTCAGGACCCCGGGTACCCTTAGGGCCGGCTCGGTATCGATGCTAAGTATCCTAGCGTGCGGTATCCTGGATATCACTACCCTTGCGAGTAGGTAGCCCTCCTCGAAGAAGTCCTCAACGAACTTAGCTACTCCGAGAGCCTTATCCAGGCTATCAGCCCTCTCAACGGATTTCCCCACAACGATGTAGCCCTCAGCGGAAAGCCACCGCTGAATTATAGTCCTGGGATCCTCCGACACTAAAGTCCCTGTAACCTAGTCTTAGACGGCCAAATAAGGGCTTACCTAGGTACGGCTATAAGTACCGACGGCGCTCGCGATGAGGAGCTAGACTCTAGACTACCGACCGCCTCTAGGTACCTCCCTAAGTTTGAGCTGCCTGTATGTTAGGGCGATGTTCTTTGGCAGATTTCCGTAGACTGCGTCAAGTCTTCTAACAGAGGCATTTACCGGGGAGCTCCTAACCTTGTCGGCGTTGGTGTACGCCTCCCTCACGATTTCCTCGTAGGCTCTAACCATGCGGTCTATGTTCTCCTTAGTCTCACTCTCGGTCAACTCTATCATGTGCGCTTCGGGAACTATGAGGGGGAAGAGTATTGTAGGTGCGTGGAACCCCCTATCTAGCAGCGCCTTAGCTACGTCCTCAGCTCCAATGCCCGTCTCCTTCTGCAGCTTCTCAAAGCTTATAACGAACTCGTGCTTCCTCCACCTACCGTATCCGTACACGAGATCTACTCCCGGCAGGGACTCCAGCTTCTTAAGCATGTAGTTAGTATTTATGGTGGACACCTCGGCTACCTCCTTTATACTGGGGCCGAGGGCTACCATGTACAGGAAGGCCTTAACGGCTGGGACTATGTTACCGTAGAACCAGCTTATCCTTCCGATACTCTTAGGTAGGTCGTACCTGAAGTAGTACTTCCTCCCATCGAAGTCCACCAGGGGTACTGGCAGGTACTCAGCTAAGACCCCCCTAGCACATATAGCCCCCGCCCCGGGCCCCCCTCCACCGTGAGGTGCTGCGAAGGTCTTATGCAGGTTTAGGTGGGCTACATCGAAGCCCATATCACCGGGCCTCGCGTACCCTATTATACCGTTTAGGTTGGCTCCGTCGTAGTATAGTAGACCCCCTACTCCGTGGACCTCCCTGGCTATGTCCAGTATGTACTCCTCGAAGAGGCCTAGGGTGTTCGGATTGGTTAGCATGATACCCGCAGTTCTATTACTTAGGACGGCTCTCAGGGCCTCTATGTCGGTATTACCCCTTTGATCCGTGGGTACCCTAACTACCTTGAACCCGGCCATCGCGGCACTAGCTGGGTTGCTCCCGTGGGCGCTGTCCGGCACTATCATCTCGTCCCTACCTACATCACCTCTGTCTAGGTGGTACTTCCTTATCATGAGGGCTCCGGCGAGCTCTCCGGAAGCCCCCGCGGGTGTCTGTATCGAGCATACGTCCATACCCACGATCTCGGCAAGCCACTTCTGCAGCGTGTAGATGATCTCGAGGATCCCCTGTACATCCTCCTCGTCTAGGTAGGGGTGGGCCTCTGTTATCCGGCTGTCTGCCGCGAGTTCCTCGCAGATCTTCGGGTTGTACTTCATGGTGCAGGAACCCAGGGGAACAGGACCTAGGTCTACACCGTAGCTCATCTGGGATAGCCTCATGTAGTGTCTAACTACCTCTACCTCGCTGAGCGACGGTATACCCGGAGGGCTACTCCTTAGAAGCCTCCTGGGGAGTCTACTCAGGTACTCGCTAGCGTAGCTCGAGAACTCCTCATCTACCTTAGCACCCTCCCTAGTGAAGGCGCTGACCTCGAAGACCAGGGGCTCGTCCCACCTAGCCTGCCTGAAGCCCACGCGCATCACCTCTTGAGGAACTCCCCAACGAGTTCTACTAGGAAGTCTATGTCCTCCTTAGTATGTAGCTCTGTGGTACACATCAAGCTACAGTCCCCCAGCTCCTTGAAAAACCTAGCTAGGAGGGGACCTATGTATACCCCCTTACTCCTCAGGTACTCCCTGAGCTCAGCTATCCCAGCGTGCCGTACAGTTACCTCACGGAGGTACACCCCTCTCTCAAAGGCCGGGTCGAGACCCACCCTACTAAGGGCTCTTACCAGGTACTCGGTCCTGCCCGCTATAGCCTCCCCGAGCTTCCTAAGGCCTTGGGGACCTAGCAGTGATACGTATATCGCCGCCTTAACTGCCTCGAGGGCCGAGTTCGTGGTGATGTTTGACGTCGCCCTCTCACGCCTGATGTGCTGTTCCCTAGTCTGGAGAACCATCATATAACCTCCCTCGGAGCCATCTACCGTTATGGTGTAACCTATGAGGCGGCCTGGTAGCTGCCTTAGTAACCTCCCCTCAGGATCCTTTATCCCGAGTATACCGGCTGTGGGGCCTCCGAAGTTTAGCCCGCTACCTATGGAGGAAGTGTCGCCGACGACTATATCAGCCCCCAGGTTCCCGGGGGCCTCCAGTAGGCCGAGGAATATCGGGTCCTCGTACACTATCAGCAGAGAGCCGTACTCCTTAGCTAAGTTAGCGACCTCCCCAATCTCCTCCTCGATGACCCCGAAGAAGTTCGGTGTCTGGATAAGGACCGCAGCCGGCTTCCACTCCCTAATAGCCCTCTCCACCTCTGCTAGGTCAACTCTACCGCTCTCCTCATCGTAGCCTACCTTAATTAGGGATATGCCGACAGGCTCAGACCACGTCCTAACGACCTCCAGGATCTCTGGGTGCATGTTCCTCGGTAGGACCAACGCCCTCCTACCCGTAGCCCTAACGGCCAGTCTAACGGCCTCAGCCGTAGCTGTAGAGCCATTGTACATAGACGCGTTAACTACATCCACACCGTAGAGCTCCGCCATAAGGCTCTGGTACTCGAAGAGTGCTTGGGTCAGCCCCTGGGTTATCTCAGGCTGGTAGGGTGTGTAGGACGTGTAGAACTCGGACCTACCGGCCAGGTGCTTCACAACGGCCGGTACGTAGTGAAGGCACATCCCACCGCCCAGGAACGGCGGTATAGTGTACCTGAACCTATTCCTGCTGAGGATATCGTCGAATAACCTCCTAAGTCTGTACTCGGGTAGGGGACCGCCGTAGCCTACGTTAAGTTCTCTCATAAGCAGTAGCTCCTGCGGGATGTCACCGAATAGCTCTAGGATCGAGGATACCCCCAGCTCCTTAAGCATTAGGTCCTTTATGTAGGAGTTAGGTATCCAGGGGTGCGGCACGCGGGGTCACCTCAGGGTACTAGAGAACCGTGATCCTGAGTAAGACGGGCTGAACGATCCGGAGCATCTAACAACCAAGGTATGCGGGTGCGTTAAACCCCATCACCGCTAAGACTATCTGCGGGAAGCTTAAAAGCTCTCGCTAGTGTTTGGGTAGCCCACACTCCACAGGACCTAGCTACACCAACTAGCTACAGTACTTACCACAGGCTACCGATTCTGCGTCTCGCCGCCCCCCTTCCCTAGCTTAACGACTAGGCTTCTACCTAGCGGGTCATCGACTATTAGGGTGAACTCGAGCTCCCCATCCAGTGCCCTCCTAACGTTCTCCATCCTCCTTTGACACTCCTCGGTAACCTCCGTACACGCGATGGAGAGTACCTCAAGAACCTTCTCAAGTATACCCCTAGCTGTCGTGATGTAGCCGAGAGCCGCTGGTCCGGGTGTTATCTCCACGCCTAGCTCGGGAATTATCACGGTAGCCGAGGAGGACTTTATGAGTAGGTAGTCATCGGACCCCCTAGTGACCCTAACCTCGAACCTTTTTCTCTCGCCGTACTCAGCTACGTAGATATCTCTATAGAGAAAGCCGCAGGACGGGCACCTGCCAGTCTCTATGACGGTGCTACCGAAGTAGGGTGCGTTGTATAGGTATATCGAGATCTCGAGCTTCTCGTAACCGCACTGAGGGCAGCGCGTAACCTCCCTACCGAGCAAAGTCACGGACCGTGCTCCACCGGCGGAGGCGTAGTCGGGTGACACTATAGGTACACCCAACTCGGCTGGGCCTCAGGTATTTCGCTACTCTGCTTATATAATCCAGTAGGGAAACCCTCTCCGGAGGTACTGTGGTAGTAGAAGTCCTGAGAGCTCTACTAGGGGCTATATCCCCGTTCGGCGGATACCTAGGGGTATTTACAGTAAGCTTAGTATCCAACTCGGTACCGTTCCTAGGGGTGCCGTACCTACTCTTCGTAGCTGGCTACATAGCTAGGGAAGCTGTAAGGCTCGGACTACCGGTCGAGTTAACGCTAATCGCTCTCTCAGCCCTAGGTGCGACCCTAGGTAAGTTGATGGTGTACTTCTTAGCATCAAGCTTTAGACTAAAGCTTAGCGACAGAACCAAGGAGAATCTAAGGGTTTTCGCCAACTTCTCCAAGAGACTGGCCCTACCCCTAATTATCCTCTTCGCTGCTACACCCGCGCCAGACGACCTACTATACGTACCTCTAGGGCTATCGAGGTATTCCCTACTTTACTACTTCACTGGAGTATTCTTAGGTAAGCTCGTAATGGTCTGGCTAGCATCAACGTACTTCAAGGTTATAGCGAAAGTACTTGGCGAGGAAATCACGGTCAATCCGGTAGCCTTCACTACAGTAGCCCTAGTAACGGTCTACCTATGCCTCGTCATAATGAAGATCGATTGGTCGAAAGTAGCCTCCGGTTACTCCGAGAGGGGGTTCCTCGAGGCTTTAAGAACAATCCTTGTGGAATATGTAGAGGTAAACAAACTCCTCCTTAGGAGGATAGCTCCGAGATCGAGGAGGTTAGGTACCGCCGGCTAAACCTCCCCGACCTTGACCCGAGCCCAGATAACTACGTATTACTAAAACTCTATAACGCTTAAGGTATAAATTGATACCGCTACCTTATCCATCAGGGACCCCAGGTGAGCGAGTATCCGGATTTCGTCATCACTACCGATAGGAGTATGATGAGTAACCATCACGGCCGCGAGTTCCTGGGCTTCGTCGCGACGGGCCCTCCGCTATTCCTTCCCGAGCCTATTTGGAGGTTCATCTGCTGCCCAAAGCCTAAGGTGGATAGGTTCGGAAGACCTATCGAAGCCCCCTACGGTCTAAGGAAAATCGAGGCCGCTCTCCTCGATGCGGGGTTTAAGGCAGCTATAGTGGACCCGGACCATATAGATATGTACCTGAGGAGAGCTAAGGCGGTTATGGTAGGTCACCACGACTTCTTCGGCTACGGACCTCCCTCCTCTGAGTGGTGGCTGATTACAGGTAGGGTACCGGAGAATCGCAGGCTCTTCACTGAGCTCATGGAGAAGCTAGCCTCCTATAAGAGGAGGTACGGCTTTAGAATTATCGTAGGGGGGCCGGCGGCTTGGCAGTGGCTTTGGGAGGAGGACAAGGTAGATCTGTGGGGAGTTGATACCGTAGTTGATGGGGAGGCTGAGGTAGTAGTTAAGGAACTCGCGGAGAAGGTAGTGCGCGGCGAGCCTTTACCTAGGTACGTCTACGTAGGCGTAGATAAGGTGCCTAGACTCGGTGAGATCCCCGTTATTAGGGGCGCCAGCGTAAACGGTCTTGTCGAGATAATGAGGGGTTGCCCGAGGGGTTGCTCGTTCTGCAGCGTTACCCTTAGGCCTCTCAGGTACCTACCCCTGGACTACATAGAGAAGGAGATCCTGGTTAACGTATCGCACGGTCTGAGGGGGGGTATCTACCACTCGGAGGACGTACTCCTCTACGGAGCTAGCGGGGTCATACCCCGTGCAGAGCCCCTACTTAAACTACACGAGCTAGCTACGAAGCACCTGAGGGGCCTGGCGTGGGCACACGTATCTCTAGCCTCACTCGTCGTAGCCCAGCGCGAGGGGCGTATAGTCGGAAAGCTTACGGAGCTCATATACTCTAAGCTAGACCAGGACTTCATAGGGGTCGAGGTAGGGATAGAGACGGGGTCTCCTAGGCTAGCAGAGAAGATAATGCCCGGAAAGTCAGCGCCGTTCCCACCTTCAAAGTACCCGGAGATAGTCGAGGAGGCGTTCGCCATAATGCACGAGCATAGGATAATCCCAGCGGCTACCTTCATACTTAACTTTCCCGGCGAGACTCCCGAGGATGTTATTAGGACTGTCGAACTCTTAGAGAGGTTGAGGCAGTACCGCTCAATTATCGTCCCCATGATCTTCGTACCCATGGGGAGGCTTAAAGGTGAGAGGGACGTGATTGCGCGGGTTAGGATAAGGAGGGAGCACGTAGACGCTATGAGGGTGGCGCTGGAGCATAGCTTGACCTGGGCTGAGAGGAACATGGGCGAGTTCTACCTAAAGGGCTGGAGGCACGCTCCCCTTAGGATACTCCTAAAGTACTTCGTTAGGGTAGTTAGGTGGAAGGCAGCTAGGGTCCTGAAGAGTCTGGAGAACTTTACTGAGAGGGAGCTGGTGATACCTAAGCTTTAGCGGACTACCCATACTACAGGTTGCTGAGTACCTCAGGGAGCTCGGATAGGCTTCTTAAGGTCGGTACCAGCCTGGAGCACACCCCATCAACCTCAGCGTTCCTGAGCTTGAGGAGACCGACATAGTAGACGGCCCTTAAACCGCTACTCAGTGCTCCGAGAACGTCGTCTACACAGGAGTCCCCTACGTGTACTACATCGCTACCATCGTAACCTAGGTACTCCAGTAGCTTTATGAATATAGCTCTCTGGGGCTTAACGAGGCCGACATCCGACGACGATATCACGTAGTCTACGTACCCCCCGAGTCCTACGTTGTCTAGAAGTCTCCTAACACCCCGAGCCGTGAAGCTGGTATTACTTACCACAGCTACCTTCAGTCCAGCTCTCTTAAGTTTGGGCAGGACCTCAGCAGCTTCTTCATTTAGCCTCGGGGTAAAGCCGTCTGTAGAGGCTTCATAAGCTCTAGCTATCTCCTCAACTAGTTCGGATTCCTTAATACCTAGGGCTACGACGATTATGGACGCAAGCTCCTTAACCGATAGGACCATCCTGGAGTGGCCGAGTCCTCTATAGATCCTTAGGATCAGCTCCTTGGGGACCTCGTAGCCCCTGGACCTGAGGACTCTCTCTATGGAGTTTATCCTCAAGTTTGTGTAGAGTTCCTCATCCTCAGGAACCTTCTCCCATATTAGAGTAAACCAGAGGTCGAATGAGACCGCCTTTACCACGCGTATAGACCCATACCCAGAAATGCGAAGGCATATAAGCTACGTAATAGTACCCTGGTTTAACGTAAGTACGTTAATTACTATGGGGATCCCAACCGTACCGCTCTTATAAACTCGTACAACACTTCTGTAACGGTGGTAAGGTGGGCGTGGCCCGCCTAGGCCGTACGTATACCTGGTTAGCAGTAGGGTTGGTGGTAGGAGTAGTTATTGGAGTAGTTGCGGGTTGGTACTTAGCCTCCGGCAGAGGGCAGCAGGCAGCTTTAGCGCATATCAGGTTTACCCTAGACTGGGCGTACCAAGGTCCTCAAGCACCTTTCCTAGTAGCTCTCTACAAGGGCTTCTTCGCTGAGGAGGGGCTCTCGGTAACTATAGACAGGGGTTACGGTTCAGCTAAGGTTATAAGCGATGTTGCTGCAGGCCTCTTCGATATAGGCTTCGGAGAT
>Ga0080008_139337_pt1 | contig 13051 bp, 12 predicted proteins | sample ConCONMetagenome_FD_69211 | JGI IMG/M metagenome (GOLD analysis project Ga0080008, IMG submission 69211) | Hot spring microbial streamer communities from Conch Spring, Yellowstone National Park, USA - CON_C (SPADES assembly) (version 2) | ecosystem: Environmental > Aquatic > Thermal springs > Hot...
CATCATCAAGCTCAGTCTATGGAGAGCCGGAGGAAACACCAGTAGATGAGAACGCACCGATAAGACCCGTATCCGTTTACGGAGCGAGCAAAGCAGCTTGCGAAGTCCTTATCCACGCCTACTCAAGGCTCTACGGAGTAAAAGCAGTTGTTCTACGCTACGCAAACGTCATTGGACCAAGACTTAGGCACGGTGTGGTGTGGGACTTCATGAACAAGTTGCTCGAGAACCTAACAGAGCTGGAGATTCTCGGGGACGGGACGCAGGTTAGGAGCTACATATACATAGACGACGCAGTAAAAGCAACAATAACCGCTTGGAGGAGGACGGAGGCAAGCTACGAAGTGTACAACATAGCCTCCGAAGACTGGATAACAGTAGACGAGGTAGCAGACGTAGTAATCAAAACAACGGGATTAAACAACGTAAAGAAGATATACAAGCCAGTACTACACGGTATCGGGTGGCCGGGAGACGTAAAGAAAATAGCACTAAAAACAGAAAAGATAAACAAGTTAGGGTTCAAACCAGTAATGAGCTCGAGAGAAGCGGTAAGAGGGGCAACAAGAAAACTATTAGAAGAAATTCGAAGATTCAAGGAAGCCAAGAACTAAACCTCTAGAGCATATTTATGGCTATGAGAGAAAATCCCCAAGCATTAATAACACAAATATGAGTAATAATATCAAGAGAATTAGCCGAGAACCTGGAAGCACAGATAAAGACACAGAGTGAGATATTACTAACGAATATTAATGGACCATATAAAGCTTAGGAAAAAGACTATGAGGAATGGAATTAATGAAAACATTGCCTAGGCATTAGTTATGAGCTTGAAGCTTAATTACGCCATATCTTTGTTCAAAGCACCCACATCGATAAAACAAATGTTGGAGCGGATCGCGTTCAATCTTAACTTTGAGTATCATTGTGAAAAGCTTAGACAATTAAATAACAAGCCCCCATATCTTCCGTTGTTCCAACAAGAAATGAGGCCAGATACCTACAAAGGCTGTTTACAAGCATAGAGTGATAGATCAAGGCTTTTATATTGTATAGGTTCACCCAACTAAGTGTCTTTATGTATGGGGGTGAAGTAATAAACTTATGGAGGTATGGAGAAAGATGTTGAGGATTAGGTGATAATAGTGTCTAAGGTGTTTTTTGATAATGTTTTAGAACCCGTAGATGGGATGCTGGGTATCCGTGAGATCCCATTAGCGATCTACCTTATCTCCGTGTTTGGAGTTACCTTCATTATTGCACTCATCTTGTCAAGCATTACACTTGTTAAGAGGCATAGAAGCAGGAGCTTCCAGCCCTCTTTAAGCAACACGACTATTGCTATAGTGTTAATTAATATAGTTTTGTTACTAGTAGGCATTAGTCAATCTGTTAATGCTTTCCATTACTCTTCACTAGCTGTTCTCTCTATACTTATAATTCCAATATCCTTCTATGTATTGGTTGCGAGAAAGACAATTAATAACGAGAACACAGGATTAAAAACGCTGGCTTTGGTTTTGGCAATACTGACAATCTTCGTGTTTGGGTCGAGACATATTACTAATGGTGTAGAGGAGCATGAAACAACGTCTGACATGATAAACATAGTTATCAATGGTTACTTCAGGTGGTCCATCCATGCCTCGCACTACGATTTAGCACCTTTAGATGCAACACTAAAGGTTATGCTTAGCTATATCACCAGCGATAGTATCTTTAGCCCTATCTTAGCATCAATAATGTATACATGTTACGGCTTAACGGCATTACTATCGGTTTATGCACTTGCGAAAGATGTTGCAGGTAGCTTCAGTTATGCCTTAGCCGCAACGCTCTTAGCTATGCTATCCTATCCTTACTCCCCAGTAATAGGATTAAGCGTTCCTCCAGCCCCTCATGCACATCTATTGGCTGTAGTAGCCCTAACATTCGTCACGAGGTCTCTACTGGGGTACAGAGCCCTTACGCTCAGCGATTACTTTGCCATGATACTGTTCGTTATAGCATCTCTACTTATGCACCCGTCGTCTCTAGGACTAGTCCTCTACCTGGCGCTCATTGTGCTTTGGCTATCCTATAGGAAGAACTTGGCAAAACATAGCTATGTGCTCTCGGTGCTTACTGTTTCCATAATAACATACCTCGCGAAGGTTATGTACACGGCATTTGCAACGGGCTTCACAAATTATATACAGCTCCTTTGGGACTACGTTGAAAACGCCTTTAGAGAGATGAAAATAACTACGATCACTATTCGAAACCCTGGTTACAGCGGGTTGCCGAGAGTATGCTTAACAGGCTTTGCAACTCTCTTAGGGTATCTAGCAGGCCTAGCCCTGCCCATGCTAGTAAAGGCGGTGAAGAGAAAGCAACTAAGTATAGTAGAGCAACTCCTTATAGTGACGCTGGTATTCTACGGGGCATTCGCACTAGTATCGCTATTAACAGGCTTGGGGGGTGTTAGTCAGTCGCGTATAGTATTGAATGGTGCTCAGCCATATGTGGAGCTTGCACTAGTACTGTATTTATCAATGTTAGTGCCTAAGCAGAGCAAATCATACATACTCATACCTCTAGCGATATCTGTTTTAGCAACATTCATATCCCCCAACTCGCTACCGCAGAACTATACGATACCAATGGCGGCAAAAACCGCAACCATAAACGATCACATAGTTGCATATAGCTTCACGGGGCTTATAGATAAACAATTCTTCGTGCAACTCTATAGTACCTGCGGTGATATAGGGAGAATTATCGCGTTACAGGAACGTGGAGATGTTAGTTATGGACTAGGCTCGACGATGGCAACGGTGTACTACTTCATAGCCCCGAGAGTGGTTTCTGCGAAGAGCTACTGGGATTCGTGTATAATGGCTGTCTACGCGGAGCCAAGGGATGCAACTGGCTATGTGATCAATAAAGTTCTCGATGCGTGGGTCTACGGGCTTTACATCTACGCGAAGAGGTGATCACAGATATGGGCTTTGACGTACCATCAATCTCCATAGTTCTCACAACGTATAATTCAGAAAAGGTCGTAGAGAGGGCTTTGAAAGGTATCGTCGAGCAAGACTTTCCGCTGAATAGAGTCGAGCTCATAGTAATCGATGGCGGCTCAAAGGATAATACCCTAAAGATAGTCAAGGAATTTGTTGAGCAACACTCAAAGCTGTTCTACGACGTCAAGATAATAGTTCACGATAGGAACTACGGGGTTTCTAAAGCTAGGAACGATGGGATAAGGATGAGTAGAGGGAGATATATACTCATTTTAGATCACGATGTTGTTATGGAGAGAAACGTCTTACGTGTGCTTTACAGCTTTCTTAGTACCACAGCAAGTAAAGTTGCTGCTGTTATGCCCTTACTGGTTCCAACAAGCAGTTTTGTTCTTGATAAATGGCTCGTAAAGATTTTGAAGGGGAGGATAACGGAATATTATGCCGTTGCAGATTGCATATTGCTTAAACGTAGCATTATAGATGTAGTCGGGTACTACGATGAATCACTAGGTCCCCCATTTACTATCTTTGAAGAAAGGGAATATGGTGCTCGCATAAAATCAAAAGGCTCTAAAATCCATATACTTGGATGGGTAAGAGCGCATCACTATAGCGGTGCAGAAGATAAAGAGCATAATGTTAACAAGAAAGCTTCTTCACGAATATTATCAGCAATTCATGCTATCTTAGATCAGAAGTATCGGTATGGATTAAAGAAGTGGGTCAAAAGTATGCCTCTACTAGAGAGAGCTAAGTGGTTTTCATATGCAATCCTTACATTACTATTCATACCATTAACACTAGCAAGTATAGTAACAAAATCATTGTATCCTCTTATTATATGGCTGATCCCTACATTAGTTCTATTCATTGACGTTTTAAAACATTATTGGAATAGTAAAGCGTTACACATTTCACTTGTTTACTCACTAATCGTATACGTATGGAGATTGCTTCGCTCATTTGCACTAGTACTACCTGTAAATGTGTCAAGTTATTTAAGCTGTACTGCATCAAGAGCTTGATAACGAGGGTGCTTTTCATTGAGGATTCTCTTTGAGACCATAGGCATTTTAGTGCATTATAATTTTGCACTACCTCATTACTTAATTAGAATGAAAGGGATTGAAGAGGTTAATCTATTAACAGGCTTATTCCCTATCATCATGGGAGGCCATTATTACATTTCTAAGTCTTTAAAGAGAAAGCTAAGGGTAACTCTATATAGGAGTGGTGTAGATCTCATCGATAAATTAGTTTCAGTAACATACTTTAAGAATAATGCGTTAATGAACGTGATTCAAAATCAATACAATTACAGTATTATTCATCTTAACACTACCGAGTATCTCAATGTCTTTGCAAAATTAAAGATCCCCAAATTATTAGTTCTTCACGGTTCTCCTGATTATGTAGGTGAGCGTGGTTGTAGAGCTTTAGAAAATGTATACGCTAAGATAGACGCCTTCGTTACTGTAAGTTTCCATGCTTCTCGTGTACTACGTGAGAGATGCGGTTTTGTGCCTACTCATGTTATTCATCATGGTGTTGACGTAGAATTGTTTAATCCATTAACGTACTCTAAAAATCAAGCAAAGAGATCGCTTGGACTTCCATTAGATAAAAAGATTATTTTATGGAATGCAAGATTATCTCCTGAGAAAAAGATTGAGACTCTTCTCTACGCACTACCATACGTAATTAGGGAGGTTAGAGACGTTCTAGCAGTTATTAAAACACGTGCAGTTGTCAAGGATTACGAAGTCAAGGTTAAGAGAATCATAGATAGATTGAATCTAAGCAGGTATGTCGTAATCGATAAAAGTTGGTCTCCTCTTAATGATATGCCTATGTACTATAGAGCTGCAGACGTTTATGTTAATACCTCTACTACTGAGGCATTTGGATCACTAGCAATGCTTGAGGCCATGGCTTGTGGAATCCCCACAATAGCTAATAATGCTAGCAGCAATCCCGAGGCATTAGGAGATGGAGGGCTATTATATGATAGAAATAGCAGTACTGACTTAGCAGATAAAATATTGAAAGTGTTAATAGATGAAAAGCACGCTAAATTACTGGGCTATAAAGCCTTTAAGAGAGTTCTAAATGAATTAACTTTGCATAATATAGCTCAAAAATACTTATCATTATATTTCTCACTATAGAGGCAAATAGTTGAGGGATAGTAATTGAAGGCGTTAATAGAAGTTTTATCCACTCTCATATTTACGAAGAGTTATGACTTTGGCCCAGCTAATGTAATAAGCTTTGGCGTGGAAAGCCCTGTTGACTCCCCTATTCAGGACCTAAACTATGCAAAAGAATTGGGATTCAGGAGTAGAATAGGGCTAAAGAGGTTATTAGGAATTTCTAATGCTTATGGAATTCCTTTTACATTATTTTGCACAGGTCACGCGCTTCTTAAGTGGTGTAAAGGCCACAAAACCGTTATAAAGATATTGAAATCGAAGAAGAGTAGGAGGTACAATCTCCATGTCGGTGAATATCTTTGGCATGCTGTTGGGGCATGTAGCAATGTTTTTGTTCAGGGATATGGCAAGAGCCTTACAGCTATTTATGTCTCTGAGAATCTCTAAGGACTTCAAGCTACTCGTATCAGATAAGGATGTGGATCCTCTGTCTAAGCACTTTCACTACATAGCATTTGATGCGACAGGGAATATTCTTATTGCTGCGTTTGGAACGGAAACGTTGTTGGGGTCGCTATCTCCACTGATTGTGGATATAGCTAGAGGCCTCTATACAAAAGTCCATGGCAATTCGTTCCTGTATTTACTGAGGAGGATATGTGGGTATTTCGTTTTGATACCGGTATTGCGAGGGGTGGTGTAACTATTAATAATGCTGATGAGGATGCGTGGAGGTTTATATTTCTGAAAACCGATGACTATCGATATGCTCAGTTTACGTTTATAATGAGGTATGGTGATTACTACATTGGTTGCTTAAGGTATCCGACAACTATTCTAATATCAAAGGATTTGTATTATTGGTATCCTCTCTACATAGACCCAACCTCTTCACGTTACAACCATCTTGTTAACGCTTTCACGTGAGGAAACAAGATTGTTGCTGTTACAGGTAAAGAACTCTTGGTGTTTGATTCGAGAGATGTAGAGGGGGCATTTAGGAAAAACCCTCTTAACGCCGTACAGAGCTTATTTGGATAGAGTTAGAGGGGTTCTATTAATATTAAAAAGGCTTCCATGGATACTTAGAGTGTAGAAATAAAAGCGTTATCGTCGCGAATGGTTTACTTCACTCCTTTCTCTTGAGATATCGGTGACTGAACGTGATAATAATCGTTGATGGTCCCCCTGCTTCGGGTAAGTCAACGATAGTAATGTTCTTAGCGAAGAAGCTTAGTCATAAGGTTTACACTTTTAAACGTCTCGGGCTTATCAATCTCTATGCAGAGTTTTTGCTACATATAACACCTTCGGTGGGTTTACATGGTAACAAGGAGAGACCTGAGGGTTTTAAGGTTTTACAAGTGTTGAAGCATCATAGGAGAGACCCTGTACTATTAATTAATTCAAGATTTTTGGAGAGGACGGTCTTCACTGTTTTTCTACTAGAGATAGTCTACAAGTGTTTGAGGTTCCTCCATCTCATTGTATCGGCTTTAACGTATAGGTGCATCATTGTCGATGAGTGGTTCTCTTTGGAGTGGGCAAATTATTACAATCTAATGTTTTACAAGAAGGCTTTTAAGCCGAGGTATGTTGAAGTACTCATGCGACTAGATATCTCTCTCCTACGCTTTCTATCTAGGATAAAGAACGTTCATGTTTACTTCATTGATAGGGATTGGAAGAGGCTAGCATTGTTTTGGCGTAGAAGAGGGCACGTGACGCATTACGACGTTAAGTATGCGACCCTCGTTAAATACTTCTTCAACCTATTCACCTATACGTGTAGAGAGCAAAAAATTGATATCGAGGTAAAGCATCTCCACCTACCATAATCGGAAAGTGAACCGTGATGAACAGCAGGCCGAATATCGACAGGGAGGAATACCCTCTAGTCAGCATAGTAGTGTTAAACTATAACGGTAAGCATCATTTAAAGACATGCCTGGACTCGCTGTTGCGAACTAGATACCCAAAATTTGAGCTTATATTAGTTGACAATGGATCTACGGACGGCAGCGAGGAGTTTGTCCAACAAAACTATCCCTCGGTAAAAATAGTTAGACTTAGCAAGAACACGTATACTGCCGGAGGCTATGTGGCTGGGGTGCTAGTTGCTAGAGGTAAATATGTGGTTATATTGAACAACGATGTTGAGGTTGGTGAAAATTGGCTTGTACCCCTAGTTGTTGCATTGGAGAAAATCCCCTGGCTTGCAGCCGCAGACGCGAAATATAAGAGTTTTTATGACCGCGATAGATTCGATGATAGCGCGGCCGCAGGCAGATGGATAGATTACTTCGGCAACAACTACACACGAGGTGTTAATGAGACCGACTATGGTCAATACAATAAGCCAACCTATATCATGGGTGTTTTAACCATATTTAGGCGCGACATACTATTAGAAATTGGTGGATTTGACTTATCATACATATTTGGCTACGAGGATATAGATGTAGGGTGGAGATTGTACCTAGCAGGGTACAAGATCCTGTATGTACCGGAATCCATAATCTACCATAAATCAGGCGCATCTTCAAGAGATAGAGTAGGGGCTCGAAGACCAAGGCCGGAGTTCTATTACTTGAATAAAAGGAACAGGTTGATTACATTGATGAAGAACTATTGTGTTAGAAACATGTTAATTACATTATTCGTAACATATCTGGAGTACTTTTTGACCACCCTCTACTTCATCTTCACGGGCAATAAAGTTTATGGTTTACAGGTAGTGAGGGCAATGATATGGCCGCTAAAGAACTTGAAAAAGGTGATGGAAAAGAGAGCTCAGGTACAAAAACTGAGGAAGAGATCTGATAGGGAGATTAAGAGATATATGGTTCCATACAGTGGTGGTTTACTTAGAATTCTAAAACAGTAGATAGCGGTCTTAATGATGGAAGCGGAGAGCGTAGGTTTTTAACAGGATCTTAATAGAAAAAGGTGTGAATAAATATCATAAGGGGGTCTTAATGGTTAACTGGAATCGTACAACGGTTCTAGTGACCGGTGGATGTGGGCATATAGGTAGCTTTGTGGTTAGAAAACTCCTCCAGCGGGGAGTAGCCCACGTAAGGATTATTGATAATCTCTCGGCTTATCCTTTCAACCAGTTGGAGGTCTATTGTAGAGACGTCTTGGCCGATGAGAGGGTCGAATTCGTTAAAGGGGATATAGCTGATAGAGAAGTTGTTAAGAGAGTAGTTCAAGGAGTAGATATCGCATTCCACTTGGCAGCTTATGCTGATGTTGCGGCCACGATATACAACCCTGATGAAGACTTTAGAACTAATGTTATTGGCACCTATAACATACTAAGGGGTTCTCTAGATGCTGGAGTGAAGAAATATGTGTTCTCTTCCTCAGCAGCCATTTATGGTGATCAACCCCAGCCTTCGCTGAGGGAACCACCAAGGTTTAGTGAAGACATGAAACCCAACCCTCTATCAACATACGCTAACTCTAAGCTATGGGGTGAGATCCAGGCAAGACTGTTTCACACATTGTATGGGCTTCCAGCGGTCTCTCTCAGATACTTCAGTATCTACGGGCCACTGCAAATTCCCAAGCCAAGAAGCCATAGCTGGGTGGTAGCTATATTCCTTATGAGAGCGTTGAATGGGAAGCCGCTAATAGTCTACGGCGGAGGCCAGGTTAGAGACTTCATACACGTAGGAGATGTGGCGGAGGCTAACGTGAGAGCGGCCGAGAGGAACGGTGTTGAAGGAGAGGTGATAAATGTGGGCACGGGGAAGCCAACAAGAATCGACGATTTAGCAATAATGATAAAGAACCTGGTCAGAGAGGAACTTGGGTTAGATGTTGAGATAAAGTATGGTTCAAGACCCAAAGGAGACCCGCTGGGAGGCTACGCAGACACGGAAAGAATGAAGAGGTTGCTGGATCTAGACCCCAGACCATTTGAACAAGGGCTGAGACACACCTTTGAATGGGTGCTAAATAACAAACATCTAATACCAGAATATGTTTTTCAATGATATGGTTAACCTAATGAAAGTGAGTAGTCAAAATTGGATATAACTGGTATAGCGAATTGGGTAATGTAGAAGAGGATACTTTTATCTGCATTAATACTTTTGGATATCAGAATTTAAATTATGCTATTGAAAAACTTCATGGAGCTACATGTAATATAAAGGGAAAAATTTATGTTATAATGTCTTGGAGTAACCTTCCTTTCAATGTTTTAGAAAGGTTACTTGGATTTAAAAATGAGTGAAAAGGTTCTTTGATACTATGAAGAAAGAGTATATTACCTTTTCTGGTGCTGACGGCTCTGGTAAAACTACCGCCAGCAAACTCTTATTGTGGTATCTCCTTAAGCACACTAATGTTTGTGTTCATTGGTTCAGGGGTTCTCATCTTTTTGCCTCTGTTCTTGCCAGGTTTCTCCACAACTTCAAGTCTTTTCGTGGTTCCTGCAATCCTTACTACAGAATTTGTGTTCCTGAGGAGTTGAAGGGTTTTTGGGTTTTTCTCGAGTTTGTCTCTCTCCCTCCTCATCTCTTTGCAAGGTTTCTGCTTAAGAAGGTATGTAGGGTTGTTGTTTGTGATCGTGGTTTGCTCGACTTCGTTGTTTGGCTCATTGTTACTCTTGATGCTCCCTGGATCCTCAATACTTTGATTGGCAGGTTTCTTATTAGATTTGTCTCTAGGGGGAATATTGTTTATCTCTATGCTGATATTGACGCTCTTGCTAGGAGGGCTGATGTTCCAAGAGAATTTATTGTTAAGGAGCTCGCTATTTACAATATTCTTGCTAAGTACCTGGCTGAGTGCTCTATTGACACTGGTAGAAGTAGGTCTGTTAGGGTTGTGGCTGAGGTGATTAGATGTCTCGTGAAACGGACACGGTAAAGCTATTGAAGACTCTGCTCGGCTCATACAATCCTAGTGGTAAGGAGGTTGAGAGGCTAGCCGGGGTTGCCAAGTTGAATAAGCTCTACTTAGCCTACCTCAGGAGAGTAGAAGATTCTTTACGGGGCGAACTTATTCACGAGGAAGCCAGGTACAAGTGGTTTACTAGGAACGCTGCTGAGGTTGTCGGGCTTCTGGAGAGCATTGCGGCTACATACGCCTTGTACAAGTTTAGGAGGCCTTTTGAACACGTCTCTGTAGACCTAGACATCCTTGTTAGAGTTGAGGATGTTCCCAGGGCTGTTAGAACTCTGGTCTCTAGGGGTTTTAGAGTTATTGTCTGGGAGCCATACACTGTCACCCTCGCTAGGGGTGGGTTTATCGTAGACCTTTACACGCACCCCTCCTTCGCCTGGGTTGTCTACATGGATGGTGGGAGGCTCTTAGATTGCTGTGTTGAAGAAGTTGCTGTGGGGAGTCTAGTCGCGAGGGCTCTGAGTAGGGAGGCAGAGGTAGCTGTTGCCGTTGCACACGCTGTTTACAAGGAGCACTTGGTTCTACTAATGGATTGCCTAGTGGCGTGGAGTTGGCTTAATAAGAAAACTTGGGATATAGCTCTGGAACACCGTGTTGAGGAGTCCTTAGAGACGCTACTAGAGATATGTAGCCTCGTTAAAAACAACCTCGTAGAAGCCCCGTATAGGATTAAGCCAAGCATATTGCTCAGAGCATACATGGGTAAACTAGTAAACGACCCACTACTCCAGGGGACACTATTAAACATAGCCAAATACTTTACATCGAGGCGTGACATTGGGGAGAAATTAGTCTCTAGGATAACGAGGAAGAGCTACTAGTAGATACTAGGGCACCACCATACCACAAGTAAGGGGTCTTCCAGGGTCTGGGATTTGAACATAGCCGACGTCATCCTGCTCACCTATGCCGAGAACTTTTGCCGATACCCCTTTGAGGAGTGGCGATAGTAGTGTTAGCATTGAGCTTAATGCGTGCATGCATATACCCTTCCCTGCATCAGATACGTAGAACTTCTCCACAGTGAAGCAGTCGCCTAGTTTATAGTCCATAGTGTAGCTCCCTTTAACCTCCCTAACACATACTCTAACCCTGTACGAGGGACCCGTAGACCACCCCTATACAATAACTCTCTAAACTCGCTTATTTTCCCATGTTGCATCAGGGATTTAGAGCCGTAAACCCTCCTCTACCAGGCCATCCTCCTACTTGAAGCATAGTTCTGTTACCCGTTTTTCCTGGGGCTCCTAGTCTCGCTCGCAGATTGAATTGCACCCTGCGAGCCTGGCTTCTAGTTCATGTTTAAGCCCTGCTTCACGGTGGACTTGACGATGGAGTTTACACGCCCAGTATTGTGTAGATCGCTAAGCGGGGTTTGCACGTGTGTAGCATGGTGAAACCTGGAAAGGGGCTTGTGTACGGCCTGGTCGAGTCTCTCGACCCGGTAATGCATATTAAAGCCTGGTCCGTGCTGGGGAGCTGTTTTCCAGGTGTTTTACCGTGAAAAGGGTGAGTGTTGATCAAACGGGTTGAGTGACCGAATTGCCACTTTTCACGACCTATTTCAGGGCTTATCTTAAAGCTATTAGATGAGGAAAATTATGTCGTTTGAAGCATGCACTGCGGCTCGTCACGGGTGAAGCAGTTCCACGTTCATCTTCTCCCAAAGCCTTCAATAGGGGGTAGAACCTGTAGTGGGTGAGCATTGCGGCATTATAGCTTATATCTACACCAATGCGGTTTCTACTAAGCAACAATGCCTCAATACAAGTAGTGCCGGGGTCGCTCATCGGGTCTAGAACAATTGCCCTGGGCTCTGCGTACTTAAGGATTAGTGCACATAGTATTTATGAGCCCAATGGCTTAAGCCTTTTATCCTTCAATTGGCTCAAGCTGGGTCACATGATCCTCCACTATAGTGCTTTTACTCCTAGAAGCAAAGCCTGGGTACCCCTCTAGAAAAACCTCCCTTATATCACCCCCACTTAAACTTTATAACCCTCTTAAGCTCAAAGAAGGTGGAAAACAGCTTTAAGGAGAGCATTCAGGACTGAGCCCTTTTCAACACCCATATATTTCTGTCTACTTAAGTCTAGCCCTCCTCCATGCTTTAAAAGCCGGGACTTTCAATTATAAGTAGCCGTCCTCTCTTCAGTCTTATGGGCACTGTTTTCCCTTGAAGTTTTAAAGCCGAGATTGCGAACACTAAGGCGGATAAGCTGTGCCGGCTAAACAGGTGTTAGGGTGTTTTCTCAAAACGAATTATTAATCAGTAAAGACGAATTTAACTAGTCGTGTGCACGATATTGATTTATGGGTCTAGAGAGATATTGAGTCCAGGGTGATCGCTAGTTGTGCAGGTTGTTCGGACTATACGCTAACATGCCCGTGGACGTTGAATTCAGCTTCTACCATGCTAGGAACAGTATGGTACGGCTCTCCCGCTCCAATGACAGCGGCTGGGGTATTGCATGGTTTAATGGAGTTGAGTGGGAGCTGGTCAAGGAGCCTTTTGCGCTTTACGGGTCGGAGAGGGCTCGTTCAACCGCTAGGATGGTTAGAGGCCTGATCATAATCTCGCATGTGAGACTGGCCACCATAGGTGGAAATACGCTGGGGAATACCCACCCATGGCTGTACAAGGGCTACGTCTTCGCTCACAATGGCACAGTGGATCGACGGGGCCTGCTCAGATTTGTTAGACGGGAATACGGGGACTTCGAGGGCGAGACAGACTCCGAGGTCCTGTTCCACCTCATAGTTCAAGAAGCACTGGATGCGGGAAGCTTCCCGGAAGGGATTAGAAAAGCGCTGAAGAAGATCAGCGAGGAGGGGGTTAGATACGGCTCTCTCAACTTCCTAGCCAGCGATGGGCAACAGCTCTACGCGCTACGGTACGCAAACCAGAGCCTAGATTACTACACACTATACTACCTCAAAAGGCCCCAGAGTCCACTATCCCTGAAC
>Ga0080008_138651_pt1 | contig 13042 bp, 14 predicted proteins | sample ConCONMetagenome_FD_69211 | JGI IMG/M metagenome (GOLD analysis project Ga0080008, IMG submission 69211) | Hot spring microbial streamer communities from Conch Spring, Yellowstone National Park, USA - CON_C (SPADES assembly) (version 2) | ecosystem: Environmental > Aquatic > Thermal springs > Hot...
GGTCGCGGAGGCCGCCAGGCCCCACGGCCTCTTTTCCCCGCCGGACCCCGCCTCCTGGCGCACCAGCACCCTGGGGGGGAACCTGGGGGAAAACGCCGGGGGGCCCCTTTGCTTTAAGTACGGGGTCACGGGGGATTACGTCCTGGAGCTGGAGTGGGTGGACGGGGAGGGGGAGGTGTGGCGCCTGGGCCGGGAGGCCTACGACCTCCCTGGGCTCCTCATCGGCTCGGAGGGGACTTTGGGCCTCGTCACCGGGGCCAGGCTCCGCCTCCTTCCCCTGCCCCGGCACCGGGCCACCCTCATGGCCGTCTTCCCCGGGGTGGAGGCCCTGGCGGAGGCGGTCTCCCGGGCCATCGCCTTAGGGGCGGTGCCCGCCAAGCTGGAGTTCATGGACCAAAGCGCCGTGAACGCCGTGGAGGACTACCTGGGCATGGGCCTGCCCCGGAATAGGGCCCTTCTCCTGGCGGAGACCGACGGGGACGACCGGGAGCTGGTGGAAGAGGAGCTTTCCCTGGTGGAGAGAACGGCCCTGGAGCTTGGGGCCGAGGTCCGGCGGGCCAGGGACGAGAAGGAGGCCGAGGCCCTCTGGCGGGCCCGGAGGAGCGTGAGCCCCGCCTTAGGCCGCCTCCGCCCCAAGCGGGTCAACGAGGACGTCGCCGTTCCCCGCTCCGCTTTACCCCAGGTGGTGGGAGAGATCGCCGCCTTGGGCCAGGCCCACGGCCTCCTTGTGGTCCAGTTCGGCCACATCGGGGACGGGAACCTCCACCCCAACATCCTCTACGACCCCCGGTTTGAGCCCGAGGAGCGGGTCTGGGAGCTGGCCCACGAGATCGCCCGGGTGGCCCTGCGGCACGGGGGGGTCCTTTCCGGGGAGCACGGCATCGGGGTCATGAAGCGGGCCTTCATGGCCGAGGCCCTGGACCCCGCCACCCTGGACTTCCTGAGGCGGACCAAGGCGGCCTTGGATCCCGGGGGGGTTCTGAACCCGGGCAAGCTCCTCCCCTGATACCACCCTATGCTGGCTTGCGCCAGCATGGGGCGGCGTTAGCGGACCCGATACCCCGCCTCCTTGAGGACCTCCCTGGCCCGCTCCCTCTCCTCCCGGGTGGCGAAGCCAAGCCGGAGGGCGCCCGCCTCCTCGCGGATGGTGAGGACCTCAATGTCCTTGATGTTGACCCCGGCCTCGCCCAAGGCGGTGGCGATCCGGGCGATCTCCCCGGGGCGGTCCGGCACCTGGACCGAGAGGTCGTGCATCTCGGGCAGGAGGCTCCGGCGGACGATGGGGAGGCTGTCGCGGGTGCGCTTGGCCTCCTCGGCCACCTCCAGAAGGGCCTCGGGGGATTCCAGAAGGCCTTCCAGCTCCAGGAGGACCTCCCTGAGCTCCTCTATCGCCCCTTTGAGGGCCTCCTTGTTCTCCACCACCATGTCCCGGCTCATCCTGGGGCTTCCCGAGGCCACCCGGGTCAGGTCCCGGAAGCCCCCGGCCGCCAGGAACATGAGGAGGTCCTTGTCCCGGCTCTGGGCCACCATGCGGTTCAGGGCCACGGCCAGGAGGTAGGGCAGGTGGGAGATGCGGGCCACCAGCGCATCGTGGAGCCTGGGGGGCACCTCGAGGGGGTAGGCCCCTAGGGCCTCCACCAAGCGCCGAATCCCCTCCCTGGCCCTCGGGGTGGTCCTAGGGGTGGGGGTGAGGACCCAGACGGCGTTTTCCAGAAGCCCGGCGTGGGCGTTTTCCACCCCGGCCCGCTCGCTTCCCGCCATGGGGTGGCCCCCCAGGAAGTGGGGGAGGAGGTTCTCCAGGGCCTCCACCACCTTGGCCTTGACGCTCCCCACGTCGGTCCAGAGGCTCTCGGGGTGGGCGTGGGGGGCGATGGCCTGGCCCAGGGCCTTCAAAGCCCCCACCGGGGCCGCCAGGATGCCCAAGGAGAGCTCCCCCACCCAGGGGCCGATCTCCCGGTGGGCCCGGTCCGCCACCCCCAGGAAGAGGGCCTTTTCCAGGGCCAGGGGGTCGGGGTCGTAGACGTGGACCTCCTCGGCCAGAAAGCGCTCCTTGAGGCCCAGGGCCACACTCCCCCCCAGGAGCCCCACCCCGAAGACCCCCACCTTGGCGAAGAGGGGCCTCATCCCTTGACCGGGGCGGAGAGGCTCTTGTCCAGGGCCTCCGCCAGGCGGCGCACCCGGGCCATGAGCGCGGCGAACTCGTGGTACCCCACCTTTCGGATCTCCTGGATGACCTCCTCCAGCTCCGCCTCCGTGTACCCCCGCTTCATCACGATCAGCATGCTCGCCTCCTAAAACCTAGGCACCCCCTTTCGGGGGCGCCCGCTTGCGGAAAACCGCTACGCAAGACCAAGGGCGCCCCCGGCGGGAGGATAGAAGCCGCGGTAGCGCCCAAAGGTCGGCATAGTTGCTCCAGAGTGTAGGGCAGGGAGGGGGGCGGCGTCAAGGGGCCTCGGCCAGGGCCCCTGTGGGGTCCCGGTAGAGCTCCAGGCCGTTGCCCTCCGGGTCCCGGAAGTAGACAGGTTCCAACGCGTCTTTACCCTCCTTGGGCCAGCGGCCCAAGGCTACGCTACACCATAGGATAGTAGTGCGGTCGGAAGGGCAGGCCCAGGGCCTCGGCGAAGGCCTTCAGGCCCAGGCGGTCCGGCTCCTCCAGGTGGTAGCGGAAGTTCCACAGGTAGTGGAGGAGGAGGGCGGGGTGGACCGATAGGCGCCTCCCCTCCGCCTGGGCCACCTCCTCCAGGCGGCCCAGGCCCAGGAGGCGGGCCCGCCTCAGGGCCTGGACCACGGCTTTGGGCGGGGGGCTTTCCAGGCGGTAGGCCCAGACGGCGAAGACGAAGGGGAGGCGGGTCCTCCGGAACCAGGCCATGGCCAAATCGGTCACCTCCACCTCGCCGAAGCGGGTGGGGAGGGCCATGGGGGTTTCGGGGAGGTTTTGGAGGAGGCCGGCGTAGGCCCGGATGGCCCGGTCCCCGATGAGGAGGACCCCGTCGTAGCGCTCAAGAAGCTCCAGCTCCCCCTCGGCCCGCTCGCAGGCGGGCCTTACGCCTTCCTCCTCCAGGAGCAGGCGGAGGAGGGCCACGCTGGTGGCGCTCTCCCCGGTGAGGGCCACCCGCTTGAGGTCCTTCAGGGGCACCCGGTGGAAGAGGTTCACCGAGTAGACCGGTCCCAAAACGGCCACGGAGAAGTCGGGCAAAAGCCCCCAGGCCTCCTGGCGCTCCAGATAGGCCAGGCTCGAGGCCAGGGAGAGGGTGAGCGCCCCCTCCTCCAGCATCCGGTTGAGGGCGGTGGGCGGGGCCCGAACCAGCTCAAAACCCTCGGGCCTCAGGAAGTGGGCCAGGGGGGCCACGTTGGCGTAGGGGGGGAGGCCCAGGCGGTAGCTCACGCCTCTACCTGGTCCCAGACCCGCACCTCCCGGTAGAGGGCGTCCCGCTCCACGGGGATGCGGCCCGCGCTCCGGATGATGCCCGCCAGGGCCTCCTTGGTGAGGCCCTCTGGGGTGGGGCTTCCCGCCATGTGGACGATGCGCTCCTCAATGAGGGTGCCGTCTATGTCGGTGACCCCCCAGTCCAGGGAGACCTGGGCGAGCTCAGGGGTTAAGGTGGCCCAGTAGCCCTTGATGTGGGGGAAGTTGTCCAGGTAAAGCCGGGCGATGGCCAGGTTCCTGAGATCGTCCAGGCCGGTGGTGAACTCCTTTTTGCCCAGCTCCCGGGCCAGCTGGTTGCCGTCGGGCTGGAAGGCCAGGGGGATGAAGCTCATGAAGCCCCCGGTCTCGTCCTGGAGCCGCCTCAGGCGCTCCATGTGGTCCAGGCGCTCCTCGAGGGTCTCTATGTGGCCGTAGAGCATGGTGGCGTTGGTGGGGATGCCCAGCTCGTGGGCGGTGCGGTGGACCTCAAGCCACCCCTCCGCCGAGACCTTGGCCCGGGCGATCCGCTTCCGCACCCTTTCGGCGAAGATCTCCGCCCCGCCCCCCGGCATGGCGTCCAACCCCGCCTCCTTCAGGGCCAGGAGGACCTCCCGGTAGGGCAGGCGGGCGATCTTGGAGAAGTGGTGGACCTCCGCCGCCGTCCAGGCCTTCACCTGGACCCCGGGGAAGTTCTCCTTCAGGGCCCGGACCAGGTCCAGGTAGTACTGGAAGGGCCTCTTGGGGTGGTGGCCCGCCGTCAGGTGGATCTCGGTGAGGCCCTCCTGGTAGCGGGCCTTTACCCAGGCCACCACCTCCTCCACATCCCAGTCCCAGGCCCCCTCCTCGCCGAAGCGCCTCTGGAAGGCGCAGAAGGTGCAGCCCACGTAGCAGATGTTGGTCTGGGAGACCCGGATGGAGTGGACGAAGTAGGTCTTGTGGCCATGCTTTCTCTCCCGCACCAGGTTGGCCAGGCGCATGAGGGTGGGGAGGTCCTTGGTCTCGTAGAGGACGAGGCCCTCGGCGAAGCTCAAGCGCTCGCCCGCCATGACCTTTTCGGCGATAGGGACGAGGCGGGGGTCCCGGATGCCTCTCATCCCCCGAAGTCTACTCCCCCTTCAGGCTCAGGAGTAGGGCCTCCACCTCTTTGCGGCGCCCGCCCACCGCCTTCTTCCCCAGGAGGTTCCTGAGGTAGCGGTCGGTGAGGAGGCGGTCCACGTAGGGGTAGACCGTGGCGGCCATGACGAAGTCCAGGAGGTCCGAGGGGCGGGGCTTCCGGCTTTTGTCCTTACGGCTTTCGGCCAGGAGGGTGGCGAGGAGGCGGGTAAAGGGCACCTCCCGGAGCCCGGTCCGCCTTTGGATCTCCTCCAGGGCCCAGGCCCGGGCCTCGAGGGGATCCTCGGGGAGGCCTTGCAGGAGCCCCGCAAAGGGGGAGAGGTCGGCGGGGGTCTCCCAGTCGCCTCCATACCAGAGGAAGTCCTCCAGGTACAGGCCCCGCTCCTGGCGCTTGGCGATCTCCTGCCAGGGGCGGACCCAAAGCCCCCCGGAGAGGGCGGAGAAGACCTCCATGAGGGCGGGGAGGAGGTAGCCCGCCTTCTCCTTGGGCCCCCGCGCCGGGTAAAGGGTTTCTAGGACGTGGAAGGGGGAAGGGGGGGCCAGGGCCCTGCCCTTTAGCGCCAGAAAGAGCCTGCCGAAGGCCTCGTGCCCGGGCTGGCCCAGGAGGTGCTTGGCCATGCGGCTGGCGTAGTTCTGGTCCAGGTAGACGATCACTCCTTGGCCTTGGTGAGCCAGAGGGCCCCCGCCAGCAGGGCCACGCCCCCGGCGAAGAGGAGGAAGTCCAGGGCCTCCTTGGGCTTGAAGGCCAGGGCCTTCTCAAAGAACTTCACCACCAGGATCATGACGATGACCTGGCCCAGCTTGCCCTTGAGGTCGGCCAGGCTTTCCACGGTGAGGACGCTTCCCATGGGCAGGTCCAGCTTCTGGATGAAAAGCTCAAAGAGGCCCAGGCCGAAGATGAGGAAGACCGCCGCAAGAAGCCCCAGGTCCACCGCCCCCACCAGCCTGGGCAGGGCCTCCTCCAGGGGGCTTTGCCAGGCGGCGAGGGCCTCGAGGAGGGCGTGGTAGGCGAAGTAGACCGAGCCCAGAAGGAGCCCCGCCACCGGCATGAGGATCACCAGGCGCAGGGGGAAGAGGAAGGCTTCCGGCCGCATGGGGTACTTAGGGCAGGTAGGGGGCCTCGGGCGGGGTGCCGGTGGAGGCCCTCTCCACCAGGGTGGGCTCAAAGCGCACCTCCCTGGGGGGGCCTCCGTACCCCTGCATCCTCTCCAGGAGGAGCTGGGCCGCCCGGGCCCCCATGGCCTCCACCGGCTGGACGATGGTGGAAAGCCCCACCTCCTCGGCGAAGGGGTGGCCGTCAAAGCCCAGGACCCGCACCTCTTTGCCCAGGGTGAGGCCGAGCCTTTGGGCCTCCTCCAGGACCCCCAGGGCCACCTGGTCGGCCCCGGCGAAGATGTTGAGGGGGGGCGAGGCCTTTTCCAGGAAGTGCCGGAGGGCCAGGCGCCCCCCTTCCGCCGAGAGGCGGGTCACGTAGAGGTGGCCCTCCGGGAAGGGCCGCCCGGCCTCCTTAAGGGCCTCCAGAAACCCCGCCATGCGTTCGCCGAAGACCGTGTGCCGGAAGGCCCGGTCCGGCTCCTCCTCCACCTTGATGGCGAAGATGCTGCCGGGAAAGCGGGCCAGGTAGGCCCCGGCCAGCCGCCCCCCCAGGCGGTTGTCCAGGTAGACGGAGTCGTACCGGGGGTTTCTGGCGTCCACCAGGACCACCGGCCTTTCCGTGGGCAGGCGCCCTTCCCCGAAGAGCTCGGTGAGGTCGTAGGAGGCCAGGATCAGGCCGTCGGTGAGGTAGGCCAGGGTGGTGCTCTCCAGGTACCGCTTGAGCCGGGCCTGGGAGAGGATGGGGAAGAGGGCCAGGTCGTAGCGCTTCTCCAGGAGGACGCTCTCAATGCCCTCAATGAGCCTGCGGTAGAACTCCGTGGCCACGAAGGGAAGGAGGACGGAGACCGTGTAGCTCCGCCCCCCGGCGATCCTGCGGGCGTGGGGGTTGGGGGTGTAGCCCAGCTCCTCCATGGCCCTCAGGACCCGGGCCCGGGTTTCGGGCCGCACGGCGGGGTGGTTGTTGAGGACCCGGCTCACCGTGCCCAGGCCCACCCCGGCGCGGGCGGCCACCTCGTGGATGGTGGGTTTCTTCTTCATGGCTTGTGGAAGCGCTTCATGGAAACTTCCACCCTCAGGATAGGGCAAAGGGCTCCCTTTTGCAAGAATGGGGGCATGGGCTACGTCCTTCTGGCCTACCTCCTGGGCTCTTTGGTGGGGGGGCTCCTCTTCTTCCCCCAGGTCCGGCAAAAGGACCTCCCCGGGGGCTCGGGGGTCTTCCGGCAAAAGGGCCCCCTGGCCGCCCTCATGGTGGTCCTCTTTGACGTGGGGAAGGGGGTTCTGGCCGCCTATCTCACCCCCGAGGCCTGGCGGCCCCTTGCGGCGGGGGCGGTGGTGGCGGGCCACAACTGGCCCCTTTTCTTCCGCTTCCGGGGCGGGGGAGGGATCGCCCCATCCCTGGGCTTCTTCCTCTTCTGGTACCCCCAGACGACCCTTCTTGCGGCGGGGCTCGGCCTTCTGGTGGCGGGCCTCTACCACGCCCTCTACTGGGGCAGGAGGCGGCGTGGGGTCTACCCCATCCCCTTCGGGGCCATCTTCGGCTACCTGGCCCTCCTCTTCTTGCTCCCGGGCGAGGGCCGGCTGGGGGCCCTCCTTTCGGCCCTGGCCGTGGGCCTGAGGGGCCTGCAAATCCTCAAGGGAAGATGGTAGCTTTAGGGCATGAAGATCCTGCGTTTCAACGAGGGCCGATGGGGCGTTCTGGAAGGCGAGCTGGTTCTGGAGACGGACGGGCCCGGAGGGAACCCCACGGGGCGGAGGTACGACCTGGCCTCGGTGCGCCTTCTGGTGCCCGCCACCCCCAGCAAGATCGTCTGCGTGGGGCGAAACTACAAGGAGCACATCCGGGAGATGGGCCACAGCTTCGGGGAGGACCTGCCCCAGGAGCCCGGCCTCTTCCTGAAGGCCCCCAACGCCCTGGCCCACCCGGGGAACCCCAAGGACCCCTGGAACACCGGGGACGCCGTGCCCTACCCCCACTTCACCCAGGAGCTCCACTACGAGGGGGAGCTGGCGGTGGTGGTGGGAGACCGGATGCGGAACGTCCCGCCTGAGCGGGCCCTGGACCACGTCCTGGGGTACACCATCGCCGTGGACATCACCGCCCGCGATGCCCAGAAGCAGGACCTGCAGTGGGTCCGGGCCAAGAGCGCCGACAAGTTCCTGCCCCTCGGGCCCTGGGTGGAGACCGACCTGGACCCCTCCAACACCTGGGTCCGCACCTACGTCAACGACGAGCTCCGCCAGGAGGGGCACACCTCGGCCATGATCTTCAGCGTGGCGGAGATCCTGGCCTACATCTCCAGCTTCATGACCCTCGAGCCCCTGGACGTGGTCCTCACCGGCACGCCCTCCGGGGTTGGGGCCTTAAACCCCGGCGACCGCATTGAGGTGGCCGTGGAGGGCATCGGTACCCTGCACACCCGCATCGGGCCCAAGGAGGCGAGGCCGTGGTGAAGGTCCTGGACCTCCGCTTCCAGGGAGCGGAGCGGGTTATCGCCAGCTTCCTCCTGGAGTCCAAAGAGGGGCCCATCCTCATAGAGACCGGGCCCGAGAGCACCTACGCCCGGCTGGTGGCGGCTTTGGAGGAGGCGGGCTATGCCCCCGAGGAGGTGCGCCACGTCTTCGTGACCCACATCCACCTGGACCACGCCGGGGCGGCCTGGCGCCTGGCGGAGGGGGGGGCCACGGTCTACGTCCACCCCAAGGGGGCGCCCCACCTGGTGGACCCCTCCCGGCTCCTGGAGTCGGCCAGGCGCATCTACGGGGAGATGCTTAAGCCCCTTTGGGGGGAGCTTCGGGGGATCCCCGAGGCGCGGGTGCGGGCCTTAGGGGACGGGGAGGTGGTGGAGGTGGGGGGCCTTAGGGTCCAGGCCCTGGAGACCCTGGGCCACGCAAGCCACCACCACGCCTACCTGGTGGAGGGGGTGGTCTTCGCCGGGGACATCGCCGGGGTGCGCATCGCCCCCGGGCCCGTTCTGCCCCCCACGCCGCCCCCGGACATCCACCTGGAAAGCTGGTACGCCTCCATAGACCGCCTCCTGGCCCTGAGGCCCGAGGCCCTTTACCTCACCCACTTTGGGGCCTACGAGGACGTGGAGGCCCACCTCCTGGCCCTGAGGGAGGCCCTCGAGGCCTGGGCGGGCTGGGTCTTAAACCGCCTCAAGGAAGGGCTTTCCCCGGAGGAGATGACCCGGCGCTTTGAGGCCTACGTGAGGGAGGGCCTGGCCAGGGCCGGGGTGGACGAGGCGGGGATGCGCCTCTACGAGCTGGCCGACCCTCCCTTCATGAACCTCCAGGGCCTGGTGCGCTACTGGCAGAAGCACCACCCCGAGGCCTTGGGAGGCTAGATGGGGCCTTTTCCCCTAGGCCGCCCGGCCCGCCTGGCCGTCTTGGCCTCGGGCCGGGGGACCAACCTGGAAGCCCTCATGGAGGCCTTTCCCCCGGGGAACCCCCTAGGGGAGGTGGTCCTGGTGGTCTCGGACAACCCCGAGGCCTTGGCCCTGGAGCGGGCGAAAAGGCGCGGGGTGGAGGCGGTGGCCCTCCCCTGGCGGGGGCGGCGGGCCTTTGAGGGGGAGGCCCTGGACCTCCTGGAGGCGCGGCGGGTGGACCTCGTCCTCCTGGCGGGGTTTCTGCGCCTCCTCTCCCCCCGCTTCGTGGAGCCCTGGTACGGCCGCCTCCTCAACCTCCACCCCTCCCTCCTCCCCGACTTCCCCGGCCTAAGGGTCCACCAGCGGGTCCTGGAGGCGGGGGAGAAGGAGACGGGCTCCACGGTCCACTTCGTGGACCAGGGCATGGACACCGGGCCCATCCTCCTCCAGGGGCGGGTGCCCGTCCTCCCCGGGGACACCCCCGAGGTCCTGGAGGCCCGGGTCCTCCGCCTGGAGCACCGCCTCTACCCGAGGGCGGTGCGCCTCCTCCTCCTGGGCCTGGCCTTTCCCCCGCCCGAGGGCCTGGAGGGCCTTTTGGGGGAGGAGGCGGCCCGGCTTTTCCGGGGGCTTTCCCCCAGGGAAAGGCCCCTTTACCTCCGCGTCTGGGCCCTCCTTCGCGCCTGGGGAAGGGAGGACCTGGCGGGGCCCGCCCTCTTGGGCCGGGCGGGGGCCTGGGGCCGGGGAGCCTTCCTCGCCGCCCACCTCCTGGCCGAGGACCACCCGGCCCTCCGGGCCGAGCTCCTTGAGCTTCCCGAGGAGGTGAGGGCGAGGGCCCTGGCGGCCTTGGCCCTGGTAGAATCCCCTTCATGAAGGTCCTGGTGGTGGGAAGCGGGGGGCGGGAGCACGCCCTTCTCTGGAAGGCGGCGCAAAGCCCTCTGGTGGAGCGCCTTTACGCCGCCCCCGGCAACGCCGGGATGGAGGCCTTGGCGGAGCGCGTCCCCTGGAACGGGGAGGTGGAGGCCCTGGCGGACTGGGCCCTCGAGGCGGGCATAGACCTCACCCTGGTGGGCCCTGAGGCCCCCCTGGTGGAGGGGATCGCCGACGCCTTTTGGGAGCGGGGCCTCAAGGTCTTCGGCCCCACCCAGAAGGCGGCCATGATTGAGGGCTCCAAGGCCTTCGCCAAGGGCCTCATGGAGCGCTACGGCATCCCCACGGCCCGCTACCGGACCTTCCAGGACCCCCTCCTGGCCCTGGAGTACCTGGAGGAGGTGGGGGTGCCCATCGTGGTCAAGGACTCGGGGCTGGCGGCGGGCAAGGGGGTCACCGTGGCCTTTGACCTCCACACCGCCAAGCAGGCCGTGGCCAACATCCTGAACCGGGCCGAGGGGGGCGAGGTGGTGATAGAGGAGTACCTGGAGGGCGAGGAGGCCACGGTCCTGGCCCTCACCGACGGAAAGACCGTCCTCCCCCTCCTCCCCTCCCAGGACCACAAGCGCCTCCTGGACGGGGACGGGGGCCCCATGACCGGGGGGATGGGGGCGGTGGCCCCCTACCCCATGGACGGGGCCACCCTAAGGCGGGTGGAGGAGGAGATCCTCTGGCCCCTCGTCCGGGGGCTGGAGGCCGAGGGGGTGGTCTACCGGGGGGTGATCTACGCCGGCCTCATGCTCACCCGGGAAGGCCCCAAGGTGCTGGAGTTCAACGCCCGCTTCGGCGACCCCGAGGCCCAGGCCGTCCTGCCCCTTCTCCAAAGCGACCTGGTGGAGCTGGCCCTGAAGGTGGCCGAGGGGAGGCTTCAGGGCACCCGGCTTTCCTGGCGGGAGGGGGCCGCCGCCTGCGTGGTCCTGGCCGCCCCCGGCTACCCGGAAAACCCCAGGAAGGGGATCCCCCTCCACCTCCCCGAGCCCCCGGAAGGGGTCTTGGTCTTCCACGCCGGGACCCGGCGGGAAGGGGGCAGGCTCGTGAGCGCCGGGGGGCGGGTCCTAAACGTGGTGGGCCTGGGGAAGGACCTGAAGGAGGCCCTGGAGCGGGCCTACGCCTTCATCCCCCGGGTGGGCTTCCCCGGGGCGGTGTACCGGCGGGACATCGGCCGGAAGGCCCTGGCCCGCTTCAGTACTTGAGCCGGGCCAGGGGGAGCCGTTCGCAGGCCCGGAGCGCCTGGCCCAGGGTGCGGAAGCCCCTCTCCTTCAGGAGGGGGATCATGCGGGCGTAGACCTCGGCGGTCATGAGGGCATCCCCTAAGGCGGTGTGCCGGCCCAGGACCGGGACCCCAAAGCGCTCTGCCAGGCGCTCCAGGCGGTGGTCCTTGAGGTCGGGGAAGAGGAGGTGGGCCAGGAGGAGGGTGTCCACCAGGGGGGGTTGGTCTATGCCCACCTTGCGCAGGAAGGCCATGTCAAAGGCCCCGTTGTGGGCCACCAGGACGCTTCCCTCCAAAAAGGCCCGGAAGGCGGGGAGGACCTCCTCCAGCTTGGGCTTGCCCTTCAGCATCTCCCAGGTGAGGCCGTGGACCTCGGTGGAGGCTTTGGGGATGGGGCGGGATGGGGCGGCCCGGGTCCACCAGGGCCTCGTAGACCTCGTGCCGGAGGACCCGGCTTCCCAGAAGGTGGACCGCCCCCAGGGCGATGATGGCGTCCTCCTTGGGGTCCAGCCCCGTGGTCTCCAGGTCAAAGGCGGTGTAGAGGAGGCCCTCCAGGGGGGCCTCCTCCAGGGCCTCGGAGACCTGGAGGAGGCTCAGGTCAAAGACCTCGGCCCTGGGGGGAGGGCCAGGGGGGGCGGGCAGGCTCGGGGCCTTCACGGCGGGGAGGAGGAGGATGAGGCGGTGCCCCTCCCGCCACAGGCTTCCGCCCACCTTTTCCACGGCCTCCTTCAGGAGGGGGTGGGGGTCCGGGGCGGGGTGGGGGAAGAGGAGGCTGAGCCGGAGGAAGCCCTCGAGGGCCCTTCCTTCCAGGAGGACCTCCTCCGCCTCCTTCAGGGTGGCGGCCAGGCCCCGGCCCAGGGCGTAGGTGTCCACCCTGAGGAGAAGCCACCTGGCCTCCTCCTCCAGGGCCAGGCCCGGCTGGACCCCGGCCTCCCGCTCCAGGGTCTCCGCCAGGAGGGCCAGGAGGTCTTGGGCCAGGACCTCGGCGGCTTGGGGCGGGGGCTTTAGGGCCTGGACCAGCTGGGCGAGCTCCTGGGCGGCCTCCTGGGCCTTCTCGGCCAGGGGCCGGACCTCCGGGGGAGCCTCCTGGGCCAGGATCTCCGCCAGGGCCTTGAGGCCCGCCAGCTTGTCCTTGAGGCGGTGGAGGGTGGCCTCGTCCAGGCCCTCCTCCCCCTTTTGGGCCTCGAGGATCAGCCCCATCCCCTCCGATAGGGGCACCGCCTGCAGGAGGAGGTTTTTCCCCCTGGCCTGGGTGAGGAAGCGCTCCTTGGGAAGCCTCAGGGCGTGGGCCAAAAGCCCCGGGTCCAGCAGGCCAAAGAGGCTTTTGCCGATTCCCAGGCCCTCCCCCAGGAGCTCCTGGGCCTTGGGGTTGTAGAGGACCACCTGGCCCCGGGGGTTGGCCAGGACCACCCCCTGGGGCAGGTGGGCGATGAGGGCGGAGAGGATGGCCCTTTCCCGCTCCACGAGGGCCTTGGCCTCCTGGACCCTGGCCTCCACCTCCTTCTCCAAAGCGGCCTTCTCCTGGGCCAGGCGCTGCACCAGGCGGCCTAAGGCCTGGAGCTCCAGGGGGCCCTTTAGGGGCAGGCGGTGGCTGGGGTTGGCCAGGAGGATCTCCGCCTCCTGGCCCAGGGCCCGGGTGGCCGCCAGGTAGCCCAGGAAGAGGGGGGGGAGGAGCGCCCCCGCCCCGCCCGGCGCCGGCCCTGCTCAGGACCGGACGCCATCCTCAAATGATAACGGCTCGTATTTGCATTTGATACCCATTCTCATGAACGGGCACGCAACAGCGACTTCAGCGCACCGCGCGCAGGCCCAACAGGCCACGGCGCTTGAACCACCATTCCAATGGCAGCGTCACCAGCGGCGGGTTGGCTGCCAGTAAGGACAACGCACCGGCCCCCCACGGCCCACGCAGTGGCAACGGCGCGA
>Ga0080008_133950_pt1 | contig 12986 bp, 5 predicted proteins | sample ConCONMetagenome_FD_69211 | JGI IMG/M metagenome (GOLD analysis project Ga0080008, IMG submission 69211) | Hot spring microbial streamer communities from Conch Spring, Yellowstone National Park, USA - CON_C (SPADES assembly) (version 2) | ecosystem: Environmental > Aquatic > Thermal springs > Hot...
CATTTAGGTGGACTATTGATGATGGGTTTCTAATTCACCGTGTGGAGTTGAAAGTTGTGTTTTTATTTTTTTTGCTTTTTAAACTTAAAAATGTTTCTAATTCACCGTGTGGAGTTGAAAGTAAAACAAGTTCTAAGGCTTTCTTTTTGCTAAGCTTAGTTTCTAATTCACCGTGTGGAGTTGAAAGTTCCGCAAGGTATAAAGGGCAAGTTTATTAATTCTATGTTTCTAATTCACCGTGTGGAGTTGAAAGTTTTTGTTTAAATTTTTTGTTGAAATTTATTTGTCTGTTTCTAATTCACCGTGTGGAGTTGAAAGCTCTAAAACACAAATAAATAGCACCATGCAAAATTCGTTTCTAATTCACCGTGTGGAGTTGAAAGAAACGCTCAAAAACATCTCTCCAAATTGACCAATAAGTTTCTAATTCACCGTGTGGAGTTGAAAGTTTTCAAAATCACGAGCACTTCCACCGTGATAATGAATGTTTCTAATTCACCGTGTGGAGTTGAAAGAGGGGCTGTTTACAGCAATAAACAGGGATGTAAACAGTTTCTAATTCACCGTGTGGAGTTGAAAGCTTTGTTTTTTGTGTATATTGTAATGTTTTGTATATGTTTCTAATTCACCGTGTGGAGTTGAAAGAGGCTACTACCATCAACTAAACCTCTACCTCTACATGGTTTCTAATTCACCGTGTGGAGTTGAAAGAGATACTTTTTCCAATACGCAATAATGTCTCTGATGTTTCTAATTCACCGTGTGGAGTTGAAAGTCGTTGCAACTGCTCTTCAAGCGTTTCGATCGCATTATTGGTTTCTAATTCACCGTGTGGAGTTGAAAGTGCACACTCGCAGGAAATCTTGCTACCTCGCACTCAGTTTCTAATTCACCGTGTGGAGTTGAAAGTTAAAGGAATTAGGGGGGCTGTCCTTTTTTTTCATTTGTTTCTAATTCACCGTGTGGAGTTGAAAGATACAACTAACAAATCCACATTTAATGTTTCTTTTAGTTTCTAATTCACCGTGTGGAGTTGAAAGATACCAAAATTTCTAAAAAACCAACCTAAAGGATCTTTGTTTCTAATTCACCGTGTGGAGTTGAAAGTATGATTGGATAAATTTTAATGGCACAGCTTACTTGGTTTCTAATTCACCGTGTGGAGTTGAAAGATTTCTTCCGTTAGAACTAAAGCCTTGTAAATCTTTGTTTCTAATTCACCGTGTGGAGTTGAAAGACGGATATAACCCGTCGGGACAACTGTCGCATTCAGGTTTCTAATTCACCGTGTGGAGTTGAAAGTTTATTTCTGCTATTATTTTTTTCATTTTTTTAACACGTTTCTAATTCACCGTGTGGAGTTGAAAGTTTAATTTTTTTTAAATATTTGCAAAAATTAATTCATGTTTCTAATTCACCGTGTGGAGTTGAAAGTCCACTCAAACCGCTGCTCAACCCTCGGACACCCCTGTTTCTAATTCACCGTGTGGAGTTGAAAGGTTTTCTGGGAAAAGAATAAGTAGAGGTTTGTATAAGGTTTCTAATTCACCGTGTGGAGTTGAAAGATGCCCATTGCTATAGAAACCATCTTTAGTTAAGTAGGGTTTCTAATTCACCGTGTGGAGTTGAAAGCTTTCTCAACATATCTCCCAAACAACCCCTCTTCTTCGGTTTCTAATTCACCGTGTGGAGTTGAAAGTGTTCTTTTACTATAGACCGAGCCTCTTCTATAGAAGTTTCTAATTCACCGTGTGGAGTTGAAAGTGATGCCGAGCTCGTTGAGTTCCTTAATCGCATGTAGGTTTCTAATTCACCGTGTGGAGTTGAAAGCTTTAAAAGATAATTCATAATATTCGCCACAATCAAGTTTCTAATTCACCGTGTGGAGTTGAAAGTGTTATCAAACTTATTTCAATCTTATAAAATCGTTTCAGTTTCTAATTCACCGTGTGGAGTTGAAAGTGAAGGAGAACAATACACCACTCGCCCCCCACTAGTTTCTAATTCACCGTGTGGAGTTGAAAGAACCTCTGCTGAATTTGAAACACAATTAAAACATCCCCGTTTCTAATTCACCGTGTGGAGTTGAAAGATAATCAGATCAACTTTTGAATTTGGACTCACCTTATGTTTCTAATTCACCGTGTGGAGTTGAAAGATTTTATAAAGGATGGGTCATTAGATGCCCATTCCAGTTTCTAATTCACCGTGTGGAGTTGAAAGCTTTCAAATCTACAGGTAAGCTCATTCCAAGGTAAGCGTTTCTAATTCACCGTGTGGAGTTGAAAGTTTTTTAGGAGGAAAGTAATATAAACCATCTCCACTGTTTCTAATTCACCGTGTGGAGTTGAAAGTCACCAGAAGTGCACAATAGATTGAACGCTTTTTGGTGTTTCTAATTCACCGTGTGGAGTTGAAAGCCTTATTGCTCCAAATGTAGCTGCAACCTTCGCTGAATGTTTCTAATTCACCGTGTGGAGTTGAAAGTTCTGGACTCGGGCAGGCTCGGGTAGGGTAGTTGTGTTTCTAATTCACCGTGTGGAGTTGAAAGTTTTCAAATTTCACTTCGATTCTGTTTGTTTTAACCGTTTCTAATTCACCGTGTGGAGTTGAAAGATAATTCTTCCTTCTTGCACTCTGCATAACAAAACTTGTTTCTAATTCACCGTGTGGAGTTGAAAGTTAAGGGTCTCAGAGCGCCTGGGGGTTCTAATTCTCCGTTTCTAATTCACCGTGTGGAGTTGAAAGTTGTATCTTGGATTTACAAACTTGACTACAACATCACTGTTTCTAATTCACAGTGTGGAGTTGAAAGGAATTATAATCGATAATGATTTGATTAACTGGACATCGTTTCTAATTCACCGTGTGGAGTTGAAAGTTTAATTTTTAAGATTTGTCAAATAAAATTTTATTTACGTTTCTAATTCACCGTGTGGAGTTGAAAGACGAAGACTCCTAATCAAATTTTCGTCATTAAATTGTTGTTTCTAATTCACCGTGTGGAGTTGAAAGTCACAGTAAGTTTCACGACTTATATCTTTCAATTTAAGTTTCTAATTCACCGTGTGGAGTTGAAAGTATGCAAGAGTTTTTGTATATGGCACGTACGACATACGTTTCTAATTCACCGTGTGGAGTTGAAAGAATTTTCAGCGACCGCACTAATTCATCTAAATTCAGTGTTTCTAATTCACCGTGTGGAGTTGAAAGGAGTTAATAGGACTTATTAGGGCGGCTGTTGGAGATGTTTCTAATTCACCGTGTGGAGTTGAAAGTTCATCAAGGCTCTAACTTGAAAAAAACTTAGAAAAAGTTTCTAATTCACCGTGTGGAGTTGAAAGAGCTTTGATCATTTTCTCTCTCGGATCTGCGTTTACGTTTCTAATTCACCGTGTGGAGTTGAAAGTAAAATACATAAACGCTATCCTAGTCCCAGTAAGCAGTTTCTAATTCACCGTGTGGAGTTGAAAGGATGAAAACAATACAACACGCCCTCCTCATCAGAGGTTTCTAATTCACCGTGTGGAGTTGAAAGCTTTAAGAGCCAAACTCTCCCGGAGCCGCAAGCCAAACTCGTTTCTAATTCACCGTGTGGAGTTGAAAGTAAATAATTCCGCACCCGATGTAAACACTTACTAGGTTTCTAATTCACCGTGTGGAGTTGAAAGAACTCACGGCGAAATGCATAATTAAGTTCTATTTCCGTTTCTAATTCACCGTGTGGAGTTGAAAGCTGTATAGAAAACCCACTCTTTATCCTCAATCTCAGGTTTCTAATTCACCGTGTGGAGTTGAAAGTTCCAATTGGTAAGGCTAATTTCTTGAATTTCTGAATGTTTCTAATTCACCGTGTGGAGTTGAAAGCTTGAAATTTCCATTAATTTTTATAATCTCACCAAAGTTTCTAATTCACCGTGTGGAGTTGAAAGAAATACTTTTCAATAAAAAACAATTTCTTTTGAAATTGTTTCTAATTCACCGTGTGGAGTTGAAAGTTTACACCTTCTCTTTTCAACAATTCATTAGCTTTCTGTTTCTAATTCACCGTGTGGAGTTGAAAGCCCGTCCGACTTCCCAAAATAATATTCTACAAACAGGTTTCTAATTCACCGTGTGGAGTTGAAAGCTTTTAGATTTGGAGGAGAATGCTCTACCACTTGAGCTACGAGTTTCTAATTCACCGTGTGGAGTTGAAAGATTAGAAAAAATCTTATATGTAAAGCAATTGGTTTTGTTTCTAATTCACCGTGTGGAGTTGAAAGTTCTCAAAATCACGTGCACTCCCCCCGTGATAGTGGGTTTCTAATTCACCGTGTGGAGTTGAAAGAGGTATTCGGAGGAGTATGAGGAGCTTTGTGAGGAGGGGTTTCTAATTCACCGTGTGGAGTTGAAAGTCTATTACAATAAATACAGGATTCAAAACAAGACCTGTTTCTAATTCACCGTGTGGAGTTGAAAGATCAATAATCCCCTCTACAAAACCGTCAGAAAGTAGTGTTTCTAATTCACCGTGTGGAGTTGAAAGATGTTGTCGAAGGTAATTTGGTCGTTGCCTGAGGATGTTTCTAATTCACCGTGTGGAGTTGAAAGTTAAATTTTTTTCTTTTTTCCTCAATCCTTTTTTGAGTTTCTAATTCACCGTGTGGAGTTGAAAGTTTTCATCTTTTATTTCCCATCTCCCTCCTATTAAAAGTTTCTAATTCACCGTGTGGAGTTGAAAGAGGTGTTTCTTGTCCACAACAACCAAATTCCCAAATGGTTTCTAATTCACCGTGTGGAGTTGAAAGTGTGCCATTCTACAACCTTTTTCCAATCTAGCATTTGTTTCTAATTCACCGTGTGGAGTTGAAAGCAGAAATTGCCCGGACCCGTTTTTCTTTTAAATCTAGTGTTTCTAATTCACCGTGTGGAGTTGAAAGATACAACTAATAAAGTCCCTTAAATTTTCTTTTACTTCGTTTCTAATTCACCGTGTGGAGTTGAAAGTAAGACAGAACGCCTCATAGGCTTTATCAGTTAAAAGTTTCTAATTCACCGTGTGGAGTTGAAAGTAAACTTAAACTTGATTCTGAAATTCAATTACAAAAAGTTTCTAATTCACCGTGTGGAGTTGAAAGATGTAAAAGGCATCTCTCTGACAATCTTGCGGGCAGTTTCCGTTTCTAATTCACCGTGTGGAGTTGAAAGTTCCTCAAGTCGGCACTTTAGCAAGTGTTTTCTTTTGGTTTCTAATTCACCGTGTGGAGTTGAAAGAAATCAAAGTTATTTGTTGTATTTCGGTTTTCAAGTGGTTTCTAATTCACCGTGTGGAGTTGAAAGTTTTGAAGTTTAGAACTGTTATAAGTTAGTGCGTATGTTTCTAATTCACCGTGTGGAGTTGAAAGAAGAGATAAAAATCTCATCTACAGTGCAGTAGAAGAATTAGAGTTTCTAATTCACCGTGTGGAGTTGAAAGAAGCTTTTAAAATCATCGAAGACGCTTTTGAGAAAAAGTTTCTAATTCACCGTGTGGAGTTGAAAGAGGAACCCTCGGACTCATGCTCAGCAAGCAAATAGGGTTTCTAATTCACCGTGTGGAGTTGAAAGGAACTAACAAAATTACGAAGTTTAGCAACGCCAAAAAAGTTTCTAATTCACCGTGTGGAGTTGAAAGTGGCTCACCTGTAAAAGAAGAATGGTAGGTATGTAAGGGTTTCTAATTCACCGTGTGGAGTTGAAAGAATTCCACTCGGCTAATTAGAAACTAGGAGCCCGAGGTTTCTAATTCACCGTGTGGAGTTGAAAGCATATTTTTTAAACACGATTGCGAATTTCACTTGTAGTTTCTAATTCACCGTGTGGAGTTGAAAGTTTCCTCCTGAACATCTCTTGCCGCTCTTCCTAACTCTGTTTCTAATTCACCGTGTGGAGTTGAAAGTTTGATGTTTTGTTTTTCTTAATGGGTCTCTTATTTCAGTTTCTAATTCACCGTGTGGAGTTGAAAGCATAAAAATTAAGTCATAATCTTGATTATAAAAATCTGTTTCTAATTCACCGTGTGGAGTTGAAAGTGCTTCCTCTAGTGTAATTTTTTCTAAGATTATTTTAGTTTCTAATTCACCGTGTGGAGTTGAAAGTCCTCAGCTACAAAGTTTGAACTAAAAACAACATCAGGGTTTCTAATTCACCGTGTGGAGTTGAAAGTTTCAATAACCTTATTTTCTCTTTTTTGACGTCTATGTTTCTAATTCACCGTGTGGAGTTGAAAGTCCATAAATGCACATTCATTAAACTGCAATGTATTTAAGTTTCTAATTCACCGTGTGGAGTTGAAAGAAATTTATGTTGATTATACGTTAGAAGAATTAGCGGGTTTCTAATTCACCGTGTGGAGTTGAAAGACTAACAAATATGCAATTGCCTTTAACAATGCTTCTTGTTTCTAATTCACCGTGTGGAGTTGAAAGAAATAATATGTGTTTCTCAATCTTTTATTTTCTCTCGTTTCTAATTCACCGTGTGGAGTTGAAAGAAAATTTTTAAAATTTTCTTAACCTCTTCTTCCGTAAGTTTCTAATTCACCGTGTGGAGTTGAAAGCAGTATGATAATTTCCGCCATCATTATGCCTAATATGTTTCTAATTCACCGTGTGGAGTTGAAAGTCGTAGGAAGCATGAACTTAGGATACCCATCAAAATGAGTTTCTAATTCACCGTGTGGAGTTGAAAGAAGAAAGTACTCTTCCTTCTGGGAGCCTCTGTTTTAGCGTTTCTAATTCACCGTGTGGAGTTGAAAGTTAATTTGCCATTTGCCATAAATCTCCAACTTTTCTGTTTCTAATTCACCGTGTGGAGTTGAAAGTTTTTGAGATTTTTAATTTTTTGAATTTTTGGGGCCAGTTTCTAATTCACCGTGTGGAGTTGAAAGACTTCAAGTTTGGCTTTCTCAATCCAGAATTGAATTTGTTTCTAATTCACCGTGTGGAGTTGAAAGATATGCTATCTTCTTAGGTGAACATAACTCACAACTACGTTTCTAATTCACCGTGTGGAGTTGAAAGACATTGTAATAATATAATTTTGTCTTTTATTGTTAAGAGTTTCTAATTCACCGTGTGGAGTTGAAAGAAAATTTCAGTTAATAACTTGCTCGTACTTTCATGAGTTTCTAATTCACCGTGTGGAGTTGAAAGAGCCGGGCTAGGATTTGTCAAATAAAATTTTATTTAGTTTCTAATTCACCGTGTGGAGTTGAAAGTTGCATAAGTATAAGTAGTAAGAAAATCTTCATCTAAGTTTCTAATTCACCGTGTGGAGTTGAAAGTATCAAAACATCAACCTCAATTTCTTTCTCATCAAAGTTTCTAATTCACCGTGTGGAGTTGAAAGTTCATCAAGGCTCTAACTTGAAAAAAACTTAGAAAAGTTTCTAATTCACCGTGTGGAGTTGAAAGTATAGGGAGGTTCCTAGGATTGAAGTTTTTTCGGATGTTTCTAATTCACCGTGTGGAGTTGAAAGAAATAAGCCACGCCTTTAAATCAAGTCTTAGACCAGGTTTCTAATTCACCATGTGGAGTTGAAAGCAGCATATTTCACAAGTTTTTCAATTTCGTTATCTTGTTTCTAATTCACCGTGTGGAGTTGAAAGGTTGTAATTGCAGTAGTTGAGGTCAATAATGTACCATGTTTCTAATTCACCGTGTGGAGTTGAAAGACAAAAGAAGAGAGTTCAAAAGGAGAGGTTCTAAGGTTTCTAATTCACCGTGTGGAGTTGAAAGTCATCATAATCTTTAACTTCGTTAACAACAACTTCGTGTTTCTAATTCACCGTGTGGAGTTGAAAGCTTGTTGTTCTTCATACTCCATGTGCCATTCTACAACCGTTTCTAATTCACCGTGTGGAGTTGAAAGTCAAATTCATTTATTAACGCTAATACTTTTTCAGTCTGTTTCTAATTCACCGTGTGGAGTTGAAAGCTCAAACTCCTTGGCTATGTTCTGTGCATAATTGTATGTTTCTAATTCACCGTGTGGAGTTGAAAGCTGTATCTATTCTTCTCACTTGCTAAATTATATTTGGTTTCTAATTCACCGTGTGGAGTTGAAAGCGCTATAATTTCAACTACAAACTCAAATTCTTTTCTTGTTTCTAATTCACCGTGTGGAGTTGAAAGATTATCCAAGGGGGAACAAGGACAAAGCTAAATCCGCGTTTCTAATTCACCGTGTGGAGTTGAAAGTAATGTGCCACCCCCATGTCGAGGAAGTACCGAAATAGTTTCTAATTCACCGTGTGGAGTTGAAAGTATATAGCTTTATAAAACAGCTTCTTTTAACTTCCTAAGTTTCTAATTCACCGTGTGGAGTTGAAAGCCCTGGAGAGACCCCAGGGGGGGAGGGGGTGGGGAGGTTTCTAATTCACCGTGTGGAGTTGAAAGTATATTTACAACTTAGATTTTTAAGATTTGAGAAAGGTTTCTAATTCACCGTGTGGAGTTGAAAGGTCAACTGCTAATTTTCGAAAGCTTTTGATATTTTTGTTTCTAATTCACCGTGTGGAGTTGAAAGTTTCTATACACTGGGCTAACTCCTCTTCACTTATATCGTTTCTAATTCACCGTGTGGAGTTGAAAGCTTAACAACCACTTCCCCTTCACTTGCTTCAATAACCGTTTCTAATTCACCGTGTGGAGTTGAAAGGATCCACCTGCGCCGGCGGATTATTACCTGTCCCCAAGTTTCTAATTCACCGTGTGGAGTTGAAAGGGAATTTTTCTCGGAGGGAATTAGCAAGACTTCTTCTTGGTTTCTAATTCACCGTGTGGAGTTGAAAGGCTAAAGTTTGATCATCTTCATTTTCAGAAATTTCTCTGTTTCTAATTCACCGTGTGGAGTTGAAAGTAGGCCCACCTCCTTCTTTTTTTTTAATTTTTTAAGGTTTCTAATTCACCGTGTGGAGTTGAAAGTATCTCACGTGCCCATCGTATGCTAAAAGCAACGCCGTGTTTCTAATTCACCGTGTGGAGTTGAAAGCATTCTCAAATGAAACATTCACAACTGCAATAAAACCGTTTCTAATTCACCGTGTGGAGTTGAAAGGCGGCTCCTTGTGCGTAACTATCTTCCTCACCATACCGTTTCTAATTCACCGTGTGGAGTTGAAAGGGTAATAGTTCCTGAGAAGATTAAACTTAATGCTTGGGTTTCTAATTCACCGTGTGGAGTTGAAAGTCTTTCAGAATGGAAGCCAGAACACTTCCCTTTTTTAGTTTCTAATTCACCGTGTGGAGTTGAAAGATAAAAGAAACCACAAATTTTCCGAATGTTTAATTTCGTTTCTAATTCACCGTGTGGAGTTGAAAGCAACCTCACAGACTTGTCAAGCCTCGTTTTAATTGCGTTTCTAATTCACCGTGTGGAGTTGAAAGGCCTAGGTTTGCAAACAAGCTTCCATAAGTTGAAAGGTTTCTAATTCACCGTGTGGAGTTGAAAGGCCAGTTGTTTCAAAAAACGATGAAAGCTTAATCCTTGTTTCTAATTCACCGTGTGGAGTTGAAAGACTCCTTGACCCAACCACTACCCCCTTAAAAACTTTGTTTCTAATTCACCGTGTGGAGTTGAAAGCGGGGTCTGTTTGAGTTTTTTGAGTTTTTTCTTCTTCGTTTCTAATTCACCGTGTGGAGTTGAAAGAAACATCAAGGTCGAATTCTCAAGGTCTAAAGACAAAGGTTTCTAATTCACCGTGTGGAGTTGAAAGAGTTATAATTGCTACCTCAACTTTATAAAATTTATCCGTTTCTAATTCACCGTGTGGAGTTGAAAGTAAACGAGACCGCAAAGCAGAATTTGCTTGCATATGCGTTTCTAATTCACCGTGTGGAGTTGAAAGTACCCTCCTCACAAAGCTCCTCATACTCCTCCGAATGTTTCTAATTCACCGTGTGGAGTTGAAAGCTTTTTTGTGTGTGATAATCAGGTTTTTAGTGTGATAGGTTTCTAATTCACCGTGTGGAGTTGAAAGTTATGTTGGGAAACGTTGTATTAAGAGATTGAAGCTTGGGTTTCTAATTCACCGTGTGGAGTTGAAAGGATTTCTATCTCCCTTTCCCTTGAATTTTTTGTCCCGGTTTCTAATTCACCGTGTGGAGTTGAAAGTCAATCTATGTCATCCGGAGCAGGCTGATTTCTCAGGTTTCTAATTCACCGTGTGGAGTTGAAAGTTCCACAAAAATGACCCCTTGAGACATTTCAACTTCGTTTCTAATTCACCGTGTGGAGTTGAAAGTTTGTTATTCTTTTTAGGATGCCCTTTTGTATCATTGTTTCTAATTCACCGTGTGGAGTTGAAAGCCTTTTTTATCCCAGGAAGGGACTATTTTTTTAGGGGTTTCTAATTCACCGTGTGGAGTTGAAAGGTTGTAATTGCAGTAGTTGAGGTCAACAATATACCGTGTTTCTAATTCACCGTGTGGAGTTGAAAGAAGCTTTCTTTTATTCAGTCTGCGGTTGAAAAAGCGGGTTTCTAATTCACCGTGTGGAGTTGAAAGAAACCTCTAACAGGCGAGTTAAGAAAAATTAAAAGCGTTTCTAATTCACCGTGTGGAGTTGAAAGTTCTAAACAGAGTTCAAAAGAAGCCCCCCCGCCCCCGTTTCTAATTCACCGTGTGGAGTTGAAAGTCGCAATTTTCGCTACATTTACCGTCACTAGATTACAGTTTCTAATTCACCGTGTGGAGTTGAAAGTAAACCTCCCTCCACCCCGCCTCAACCAAAACATTTCCGTTTCTAATTCACCGTGTGGAGTTGAAAGTTTGTTCAATCCAATACTGGGCAAACGCGTGCCTCTCGGTTTCTAATTCACCGTGTGGAGTTGAAAGGTTTAATCATCCTTGCATATTTCCAGCCGGCTTCATGTTTCTAATTCACCGTGTGGAGTTGAAAGCTAAGGCATCATCCCTTGTATAATAGAAAAAGTTTATAGTTTCTAATTCACCGTGTGGAGTTGAAAGACATTCAATCAAAACGGAGAGCAGGTCTTAGAACTGGTTTCTAATTCACCGTGTGGAGTTGAAAGGCATTAATTTCAAAAAAAATAATTCAAGAAACAAGGGGTTTCTAATTCACCGTGTGGAGTTGAAAGCGGGGTCTGTTTGAGTTTTTTCTTCTTTCTGTTCTTGTTTCTAATTCACCGTGTGGAGTTGAAAGATCAAGATTAATGATTCCGGCTTGCAACCCCTCATTAGTTTCTAATTCACCGTGTGGAGTTGAAAGAAAACAAATCCACTACCCAGCCCTAGCAGGAATCATCGTTTCTAATTCACCGTGTGGAGTTGAAAGCAGGAAATATTTGCTTGTGTTGCGTGAGTTTTTCCGTGTTTCTAATTCACCGTGTGGAGTTGAAAGTTTGAAACTGCAACACTAATGATCAGTTTTGTAATCTGTTTCTAATTCACCGTGTGGAGTTGAAAGCAACCCAAACCTGTGATTTCTTTCACATCCTCGTCCCTCGGTTTCTAATTCACCGTGTGGAGTTGAAAGTTCCTTATGTCCTGCTCAACCATGAATTCCATCAGCGTTTCTAATTCACCGTGTGGAGTTGAAAGAATATTGATTTAAGTGGATTAAATGAAGAGCCACAGGTTTCTAATTCACCGTGTGGAGTTGAAAGCTTGCAATAAGTTTAGACAAGGCAAAGCTTCAGGGGGTTTCTAATTCACCGTGTGGAGTTGAAAGTTGTTTTTTTCTTTTTTCACTCCTCCTTTTCTTTTTCGTTTCTAATTCACCGTGTGGAGTTGAAAGTATTCTTGAGTATGCAAACGAGGTCCTGAAGAAGAGGGTTTCTAATTCACCGTGTGGAGTTGAAAGATTTTTCCGTCACTATCTACTACAAATCCCTTTATCCTCGTTTCTAATTCACCGTGTGGAGTTGAAAGAAGTGCAGTATTCGTATGAGTATATCCTAAAAGCGAGTTTCTAATTCACCGTGTGGAGTTGAAAGGTGTGCACAAACCTCTGAAACCTCGCCAACATCTCCAAGTTTCTAATTCACCGTGTGGAGTTGAAAGCTCTTTAAGCCTTGGGTCGTAGTCTTCAGGCTCTTTTAGTTTCTAATTCACCGTGTGGAGTTGAAAGATGTGATTTTTTTGGAAACCTTTTGTTGTTTTTGATTTGTTTCGTTTCTAATTCACCGTGTGGAGTTGAAAGGAGGCTTTCTACGAGCTTTTTTCCGGCGGTAAAGAGGTTTCTAATTCACCGTGTGGAGTTGAAAGTAGCGAATGTTCACATTTTGGGCATGGGCTATCTGCGTTTCTAATTCACCGTGTGGAGTTGAAAGCATCAAAATCGTCTTTATTTAAATAAATACATACAGGTTTCTAATTCACCGTGTGGAGTTGAAAGAAGTTTGCGTATGTTGAGCCTTGTGGCGATGCATTTAGTGTTTCTAATTCACCGTGTGGAGTTGAAAGTTACTTGATATTGTTCCTCTTCTTTTGTTATGATACGTTTCTAATTCACCGTGTGGAGTTGAAAGGGATTTACCTATCTTGGGGCGACCTGCAAGGATTGAGTTTCTAATTCACCGTGTGGAGTTGAAAGTTAGTGAGTTTTATGCTTACTCTGTTTGTAGGAATTGTTTCTAATTCACCGTGTGGAGTTGAAAGTTTTGATTCTATTTGACTAAATGCATCGCCACAAGGTTTCTAATTCACCGTGTGGAGTTGAAAGTTCCTTTCACTAAAAGCTCATCCCCCGCTAAACAAGTTTCTAATTCACCGTGTGGAGTTGAAAGATTTCTTCTACTGGACTCAAAATCACATCCTTCATCGTTTCTAATTCACCGTGTGGAGTTGAAAGCTTTTAATTTACAGTTTACCGTTTGGTTTTTATTGGGTTTCTAATTCACCGTGTGGAGTTGAAAGTGCTACCTCATCTTCAAGCTTATATTTTTTGACAAGTGTTTCTAATTCACCGTGTGGAGTTGAAAGCTTTGTAGAAGAACGGT
>Ga0080008_141635_pt1 | contig 12968 bp, 15 predicted proteins | sample ConCONMetagenome_FD_69211 | JGI IMG/M metagenome (GOLD analysis project Ga0080008, IMG submission 69211) | Hot spring microbial streamer communities from Conch Spring, Yellowstone National Park, USA - CON_C (SPADES assembly) (version 2) | ecosystem: Environmental > Aquatic > Thermal springs > Hot...
GATTTATTCTTAATACATTAACACTATTATTACCCCCGCTATAAGTATTTGTAATATTATAATATATATTCCAATTATCTTGATCTACAATAAATGAAGGAACATATTGTATACTAAATCCATTTTGATAGTATATACTTACCATAATTGTTGAATTTATAGTGTTCTGATTATTTCTATCTTCTTTATTTGGGGTATTTTGATCTTGTATTGAAATATAATATTGAGATGGAGTATAAATATTGTAATATTTAAATATTGAAGTTAAAATAAATATAACTCCAGCAAGAATTATGATAAATATTGGAAGATAATATCCTATAAAAAGCATAAGACTATCAAAAATTTTTCCTCTAATTTATATTTATAATACTTAATTTAAATATAGATTTTTATAGATTTTATAAATTCTTATAACAAAGTTACAAGATGGAAATAAAAAACATAATTGGTTGGGTTGGAATGTTATTAGCCACTTTTTGGGCCGGAATACATATGTTAGTAGCTGGAGCAATAGCAATAAATGTATCTTTATTATTAGGAGCATTTGTAGGAATGTTTGTAGGATTATCTATAATATCTGGGTTAATATTCTTATTAAATTGGAGAAAATACTATTTACCAAACATAATATTTTGGTTAATAATGTTATTAACATTAATTTTTGGATATGTTCATTACATTAGAAATGGTGATATAAATGCCTTATTTACAAATACACTAGCTGGAATAACATTGGTAATAGATATAATAGAAACATTATTAGCACTTATTATTTGGAAAATTGATAGAGAATAATTTTTAATATATTTTGAATATTAATTTTTTACTTTCTTCGTTTAATTTATAAAAATTAATTTACAACCATATTGTTATGGTGGATACTATTTCTACACAATCACAATCAGAAAAAATAGGTATAGATCCTAAAAACATACCATTAAATCCTATGGGAAAAAATGATATAAAAAAATTAGAAACATTTTTAATTATAGGAACCTTATATAGACCAGAAATATCAGAATTGATAAAAGATCCTAATGAAAAATCTACATGGGTTGATAGTTTAGCAATTGCAGCAGCAGCCTATGCAAGATATAAAGCAGGAATGCCTATAAGTTTAATTGCAGATGAATTGGGAAGATCTGAAGAAACTATAAGAAACCACATTAGTGGAAAAACAAAGGCAGGTTCTCTTATAATAGATACGTATGAAAAATTAAAATCTGGACAATTAAATTTAATAATATCATTTAATAGTTCTAAGGAACTAGAAGATCTAAAAAATCAAATAAAAAATTTAAGAGAAGAAATAGAAAAGTTAAGAAAAGAAAGAGACGATCTAAAAAATATCATAAATCAAAAAGATGAAATGATTAAAAATTTGCAAATAGAAATTGGCAAGATAAAATCCGATTTAGATAAAGTTAGTAAAGAAAAAGAAGAAATAATTAATAGATATAAATTATTACAGAACAAATTGTTGGAAATTAAAAGAATATTAGAGAATATTCAATAAATTTTTGATTAAATATCCAATATTAATTCTTTTAACTTCATATAAGTTTTTGTGAGATTTTTAAATGTCATTGACATATAATATATTTACTGTTATTAGATGACTATCGAGATAGAAAAATTTATAAAATATTCTAATAATATTATTGTATGGCACAAACCCAAAATACAGGACAAGATACGGTACAAATTACTAGAAGAAAGTTTTTAGAACTCGTAGCTGGTAGTGGAGTAGTTGCAGCAATTACGTCAACAATTATGTATTTTGGTTTATCTGGTATTTTTAAAGAAGGATCAAAACAGTATACAACTAATCAAACATCACATATATCAAAATATGAACCAAGACAGGAAACTATAACTACAACATATACACAACCTCCAGCTACTAAAACAGTTACAGAAACAGAAACAGTTACTAAGACAGTTACAAAGACAGAAACAGTTACAGAAACTACTACTAAAACGGTTACAGAAACTAGAACAGAAACTTTAACAAAACCATCACCAACAACAACTACAACACAACGTCCAATAACTTTAGAAGAAATAGTATTTGGAAATAGTGATTTAGAATTTGTACCTTTAAAAGTATTAGATGTGAAGGTAGTTGGCGGTAATGCGGAGCTATATGTAGAGAGTCCTCTTACAGAAAAAAAAACAAAAATTAAAATTTCTAAAGAATATTTATCGAGAGGTAATATAAACATAGAAAAAATAGTTTCAGCAGTAAGAAAATATAATTCAGATAAAAAAAGTAATTATTCAGTATACTTTGTATTAGGAAGAGCAAACATAAACGAAGCTATTAAGCATGGTGATACATGGAAACCAAATGCTCCTAGAATATATCATAGTATAATAATTTCAAAAAGAGATTGGAAAGATGTATATAATGCATTAAAAAGTGTAAGAAGTAATGAAGCATTAGTATTAATGCCAACTTTATATAAGGGACCTTATTCAGATGCTTTTTGGGGAGGAAGTAATCAGCTAAAAAACAAGGATGATGATAGTAATAGTGTAATAATAATATATCAAAATAAACAACAAGTAGATGAAGCAACAGATCTTGTTGAATTAGCTAGCTATATTTTAGGAAGACCAGGTGATAAAAATCCATCAGGAAGTGGAATTTTAATTGTAGCTACTATTGCAACAGCAAATTATAAAGGCACATATGATAATGGTGCTCCAATAGTTGCTGTAGATAAGTATAAGGGTACGTATATAGCATTTATACCTCAAAAAGGCAATCATCTCATCTCAAATTGGTAATTTTTTATATTAAATGGTAAATATAAGTAGAAGAGATTTTTTAAAAGGGTTGGCTGGATTAGTTGGGGCTACTATTTTAGGAACTTTAATTTTTCAATATGGAATAAATAAAAGTTCATATGAAAATTTCCAAAATAATAAATTGAATGACTATTCAACAGAAATTTCAAATTTAGATTTACATAATAGTTCTTTCAATAATTTAATTAATCAACAATACTATATATTTTGGAATGTTCCATGGGGACCGAATAATGGAATTTATAAATTATTAGATAAATATTTTCAGACTAATTCAACTATAACAGAAGGTGTTATAATAACATTTGATAATAATTATAATCATTCTTTAGATCAAATATTACATTTCTATAAAAATAATAAAAATAATAAACCAATTTATATAAATTTGTTTGTTACAACTGATAGAAATAGTATTACAGATTTATCACAATATGATCAAAATATTAAAGATTTTTTGAAATATTTATCAAATATTACTAATGGTGGAAAAAATATTGTTATTGGATTTAGTGAAATTAATGCAGTTCCAATAGAGCAGTTAGCATACTATTATTCCTTAATGAAAGAATATTTGCCAGAGTCAGAATTATTTTATTATGTAGATATGGGAAATTCTAAAAGAATAACGAAATTATATAATTATTTGTTAAATAATTATGGAATAAGATTGGATATGGTTGGTTTAGAAGTATATGGAGATTATATTTACAATAATGGAAATATTTCAATGAGTGAATATATGAAAAATATTATTATGAAATATAAGCAATTTGCAGATAAAAATAATGTTAAATTTTTTATAGGTGAATTGGGATTTAGAAATGGGGATTTAAAAGGTTATATAAGTTCCGGGGGTTTAGGATATTGGAATGGTCCTTCTGAAGAAGGATATCGAGCTACAATAAAATATTATAAAAATATAATTAACCAATTACGTGATATGGGCATAGAAATAATTGGAATATATAATTGGAATGGATATTATGGTGATCCTTTTGGATTGTGGAATAATCCATATGTTAATGATTTAATAGAATATATGATTAATAATTCTAACTAAGAATCAATATTGGAAGATCATATAACTAATAATAATAAAGCAATAAACATTAATATACTAGCAATAGCTTTTTGAATTGTTATTTTTTCATTTAATATTAAGATACTTAATAAAATAACAAATAAAAGACTAGATTTATCTACTATACTAACATTACTAGCTTCTCCAATTTTTAGTGCATAAAAGAAAGCTATCCAAGAGAAAGCACCAAATAAAGCACTCAATATTATAAATATATAATCTTTATTAGATAGGTTGAATAGTGTATCTATATTTTTAATTTCTAACATAAATATAATAAATACAATAATCGCCATAATAATTGATCTAAGGGTTGTTACAGTAATAGAATTTAGTCCTTGTAACCCAATTTTGGCAAATATTGTAGAAAAAGCTGCAAATATTGCTCCTAATAAGGCATATATAAACCAGGTTGGTATTGAGATCATTTTTTATATTAAGTTTATGGAAATTTAAAAACAATATGAAAAATTTTATTAGTAGATATTGATTGAGATTATTTATGAAAAAAATTAGTAAATTTTTATGGATTTCCGAGTGGTTATTAAAGATTATCGTATATAATTATCTGAAGGTTTTTATATTCTCTAAAAAGGCAAAAGAATAATGAATATTAATTTAACAGATTTTATAAAAAATTATATAATTTATTTTTTGTTCTATATTCTATATTATATTTTAAGACACTGTTATATATATTAACAATAGGATTTTTAGGATAAACTGAGATTAGAATGTCTTTTTGATGTTTATTATTAAACATATTATTTTATTTAGTGAAATTAAAATGTCTAGTTTAATTTACTAGATTTATAAACAGACTTACTACTAAATAACAAAAATAAAAATTTTGCCAGAATAAATTTATGATAATGGAACACAATCTTGACAAAATTTTACAAAGACAAACAATAAATATTATAAGTCTTATGCTAATTACATTATTTTTATATTTTAAGAATGGTATCTATAAATCTAAATACTTATTAAATGAAATAGAAAATATAAAAAAGAAGATGAAAAATAACAAAGAAATTATGAAACACTTTAAAGTTGAGTATAAGTCAATAAAAAGTTTAGAATTTTTTCATTATTTCTGGTCAATGCATAATAAAGAAACAATTATTGATTATTCTAGTCATCAATCACCTGAAAATACTACAAAAATATGTATATCAGTTTATGAAGAGCTGGGAGAAATAATGGGAGTACCGTTTAATTATGAGTCTTTTGATAAGAAAGGATCTTTAGTCTGTATTGATAAAAAAGCTGTAGAAAAATGGGGGTTAATTCTTGCATTTGAATTGGACAATATTTTAATATATCAAAATTTAGATTTTGATTTATTACCATATAGAATGGGGAAGAAATTTGCAGAAGAAATAATTTTAAATATAATAAAAAAGAAATATTATGTAAATCCATTTGAAATAATTAATTTTGTTTTTGCTTCCTTTGTTAATGGATTATTAGATGGTTTCTTTGAAAAATATAGAAAACTAGATAAAAAAGAAATTGAAGAAATATCTAAAAATGTCTATATATTCAAAAGCGGAGAAGAATACTTAAACACTTTAAAAAGAATGTTGGAATTTATATACAATAAGAAGCTCCAGAATATTATAAGAAATACTATAAGTTTAATTGAAGAAAATAAAGAATTATTTAAAGAAATAGAGAATTATGGGAGGATATTGGGATATACTTTGGGAGAATATTTAGATAATAATCCAAAAAAGATTTATGAAATATATAATAAATATACAGAAATTATTGCTGCTCTTTAGCTTTCTTTTTTATTACCATTTTTTGTGAAATTATTATATTATTTGGGATCGTTACAATGTTTCCATCATTTCTTAATGCTTTTGTAAACATTGCATTTATATCTATTATTTTTATTTGTCATATTATATAGCATTTGTAATCCTCCTTAAAGAATCATTGTATAATTCCCATCGCTATTACAAATATTGCTAAATATATAATAACTCTTGTTAAAGCTTTACCTAGAGAATCCTCATTTGCCATACCTATAAATAAGAAATTTTATTATTACTTCTTGTTAAATTAAGACAAAATTTTTATAATTGATAATAGGATAACTGTATTTGCATATATAGTAGGATAATCACACTGCCTGTTTTTGTATTATATAAGTAAAGTTTTAATGTTAATAAAATTTAAAAGTAACAAGATTTTTATTCTTTTAATGGGGTCTTGGCTTATTGTTGTTATTATTTTAATAGTATTTCTAGTACTAGCAATAGGATTTTACATAGCAGTATACAACTCTTTAATAGCATTGAAGAAAAATGCAGAAAAGGCATGGTCTAATATAGATGTATTATTGCAGAAGAGACATGATGCGTTAATAAAACTAGTGGAAACGGTTAGTAGTTATTTAAGATATGAGAAATCTGTTTTTGAGAGGGTAACTCAACTGAGATCTCAATTTATGAGTATACCTCCAGATGATATACAGGGAAAGATAAATTTATCAAATATGATTACAGGAATGTTTAGGTATCTATTTGCAGTAGTAGAAAATTATCCAGATTTAAAAGCTAATCAAAATGTAATGCACTTACAACAAATAATTGTTGAGTTAGAATCGCAATTAGCAGATGCGAGACAATTTTATAATGAAGCAGTAACAATGTTAAATACAAAGATAGAACAGATACCATATAATTTTATTGCTAGTATGGCTGGTATAAAACCAATGCCTTTATATAGAGCACCTGAAGAAGCAAAACGAGATGTATCTACAAGGCTAGAATTCTGAAAATATGCAACAAAATTTTTCAAATTTTTTTAATCCTGTAAACAAAAAACGAGAAAATTTACAACAAACAAATATTCAAAACTTTCAATATCAACAACAAGAAAATGAACAGAAAAATAAAAAATGGACTTTTAAAGCATTTGAATTACCATATGCTAAAAATTTGTCAAGCACGAGAACCGAATATCATAATTATATACCTCCATATGCAAAAAATATCAAAGCAAAGAATTATATAGATTATGGAATTTATATAGTCATATTTATTTTCTGGTGGATATTTTCAGATACAATAATATTTCCAGTAGTATTATTAGTATCGTCTATTATCTTAATTATTTTGGGTTTTAAGAAATATACAATATATAATATTTTAGCTAATACTCCAATTTCTAAAATACATGTTGCAACTTATGGTTTAAATAAAGTTAGGGGAAGGTTTATACCATACGGACACCAACCTTTAAAATCACCAATTAGTGGACAGGATTGTATATATTATTCTATTTCTACTTGGTATGTACATAAAGTAAGTAGAGGGAATAGTACATATTGGGAATCTAAATTTATAGATGGCTTTGCTGCTGGGATACCGGCATTACTTGTAGACGAAACTGGTTTTTTAGCAGTAGATTTAGAAAAGGCACCAAATATTGAAGCAAGAACTAATATAATTGAAATACAGCCATATAGTTTGGCAATAAATACTTTGGGTTTAATAAGTATGCTTGCTATTAAAAAGATTAGCGATGATGTACTTTCATATGTAAAACAAGCTGCAAGTATGAATACTCAAGTAAATTTATTTAATATGAAAAATTATGGTTTTAGATTGGAACATAGTAAAACAAGAGACTTAAAAAGATATGTAATGGCTGGAGAAGTATTGCCATCAGAATTTAATATTGGAGCAAAAATAGAAAGAACCTTTATGCCATTCAGGAAACGTTATTATATATATTTAGTAGAACAATATATACCAATTAATGAAGATTATATTGTTATAGGAGGATTTGCAGATACTGGAAAAATGATAAATATGAAACCAGTAAAGGTTACTGTTCCAGACATGTCTACAGGTATTTTAGGATTATTCTTAGCAAATACATATACTAAAGGTAGCATTAATATGGGTGGAAGAACAGTAAAAACTTCAATTCCAAGTTTGAATGATATCATAAAGTCTTTATTATCAAAAAGAATGGAAAGTTATGGAGCCAAATTCTTTACATTAGCTATTGTGAATATATTCTTCGGAATTATCTTATTAATTTGGGCAATTCTATTGCTAATTGGAATTTTATTATAAAATTTTTATAATGAAATAGTTATAAAGAGTAGTAAGATTTATTTTATATAATATTCTTAAATATTATTTAGAAGTATGACTTCTAATGATTTATAAATATGTTAGAAGTATTAATTCTAATATGAATGATGAACTATTATATTACTTTAATCCATGGTATATTAATCAAAAAGATATAGTAATAGAAAGATGGGAGAATATGAAAATAAGATGGATACCCGAATGGTTAAAGGATATTTTTTTAGAGCCCTTTTCATTGAATTTTATTATAGGACCTAGACAGGTTGGTAAAACAACCGGAATAAAATTATTAATAAATAAATTATTAGAAAATAATGATCCTTGGTCTATATTTTATTATGATTGTTCAAATTTAACAAATTTTGAAGAGCTAAGAAGAGTAATTGATTATTATTTAAAAATAAAAGAAAAAAGAAATATAAAAACATCATATATTTTCTTAGATGAAATTACACATGTAAATGATTGGTGGAGAACAATTAAATTATATATAGATATAGGAAAATTTAAAGATGATGTTATAGCTATTACAGGTTCTTCTTCTATAAAATTAAAAGGAGAAGTAGAATTATTTCCTGGTAGAAGAGGAAATGGAAAAGATGTATATGTTTATCCATTAAGTTTTAGAGAATATTTAAATATAAAAGGAATAAAAATAAATAGATATGAAAACATTTTAGAAGGTATGAATAACTTATCCGGATTAGAACCAAAAATATTTAAAGAATTTGAAAATTATCTAGAAACTGGTGGATATCCATTATCAATAAATGGTTATAAAGATGCGAGTTTTCAAATTATAAATTCTATTGAAAATGAAATTTTAAGATCTGGAAGAAATCTTGAATTATCTAGGGCAATTATATCTACTATCTTATCTAAGGCTCCATCTCCTCTATCTTTTTCATCAATAGGAAATGAAGTTGGAGTTTCTTATAAGACTGTTGAAGATTACGTTGAAATTTTTAGAAAATTATTTATATTAGATTATGCTTTATTTAAAGAAAAACAAATAATTTGGAGAAAAGAAAGAAAATTTTTTATATTAGATCCATATTTAGCAAAATCTTTAAGTTTATGGACTAATACAGAAATTTTGGATAGCGTATTATATGAATGGATTGTACAATCACATTTAAAAAAAAGATTTGGGGAAGTATATTATTATAGAAATAGTTATGAGATAGATGTTATTGCTGGTAATTTAAAAATAGAAATTAAATCTAAAAGAGCTCATAAAAATTATCCGAAAGATATAATAATTTTAAATGAAAGTAATTTACCATTATTTTTAGCTGTTATATAAATTTGATAAAAAGGAGTTTTAAATGATAAGAATTATAAATCCTTTTTGGTTGCTATATATTAATGGCAACAAATAAACCTAGTTTAGTAGATGTTATGAGAAAATCTTATAAAAAATCTAAAGAGTATCTTAAAAGAGCTGGCATAGAAATTGAAGGCGGCATAAGATTTAGAGTATTAGAATCTTTAGATTTATTAGATGAATTATATGACATGATAAAAACATCTGATATAAATGAATTAAAGCAAGAGCTTAATACAATTGATAAAAGTTTATTGGAGAAAATATCTAACTATGATGATATATATAATAAAAAAAGAAAATCTTAGAGAATTTTATAGAGGTGAGATATATTTATTAAGTCAAATATATAATACAGACGATATAGAAGAATTAAATAATAAGATACTTAAATATATTGTATTTCCTATTAAAAAGATCGAACGTGCTGATGGATTAACTGTATCACAAACAGAAGAAATTTACATTATAGAAGATCGTTTAGAAAAACATATAGATGAAGCATTAAAATTATATAGATTAGATTCTATAAATATAAATGGACCATCTATTATTAGAGTAAAATCACCACTATTTGCAGTCGTAGATACTCCTCTATATACAAAAGGAGAAAATATAGAAAAAGATATAGCGGAATTTTATGTTAGTAATGTTATACTTCATGAAATGGGACATTATATTGTTAATAAAAATAGGTGGGATGATGATGAATTCTCAGCTTCTGCTTTGCAGTATATAATGTACATTGATATGCACGATCTATTAAAATATCCAGAAACATATAAAATCGTAAAAGAAAATATAATAGAATGTAAAAAATATGTGAGGACGTTTGCATTCCTGGGTTATTTTATGGTTATTGGAGATCTTCCACAAAATCTGCCAAATGCTATTAATGAACTTAGAGGAGGAGCTCCTTATGAGTTGGGAGGGTGTTATGCGAATATTATTATAGATAGAAATAAAAATATAAATATAAAAAATGTTATAGAAGAAGTTAAAAGATTATCTCCATTAGATGCTATAAGAGAAATTATACTTTATGAGCCTAAAAGATAATGAAGTATATTTTTGAATGTACTAAATTTTGAAATAATAAAAGTTTATAATCTTTTGCTATTGTCATATAATAATGTTAGAAGATAAATATGATTTAAATAATATTATAGAAAATAGTTTTAGGGAAGCTGTAGAATATTTTAATAAAAATGGTATAAAAGTTGAAGGACTAAAATTAGTAATATTAGAATCACCAGAATTATTAATACAGAAATATGGAAAAGATAAAGTAGATGAAAATACTGGCGGAATGTACGATTCAGAAACAAAGGAAATTTATATTATAAAAAACACAATAAAAAATCTTACAGATAAAGTCTTGAGTAATCTGAATGAAATTTCTATTGGTAATCTATTTACTATATCGCGTAACGGAGTATTATGGCCGGTACTTATAAATGATAGTGATATAGAAAAAGTTATGGCAAAAACTAGAGCCGAAGCAATATTAATTCATGAAATTGGGCATCATATAGTTGGTGCTGGTAACTGGAAAGCTTCTTTTGTTGAATTTTTAGTATATTTCTATAAAAATGAATTATATAAATATCCAAAGGTATACAAGATTATGGAACAAAATATAGAAAGATGTGAAAGATTTGTACAAGAAAAAAATCTACCATATCGTTTATTACCCTATTCTTTAGGATATTGTTTTGCAAATGATATTATATATGCCTATGAAAATATATTAAATAAAAACAAAGAATCTCCTAAATTAAATATTAAAGATACAATAGAAAAATTTAAACATTTTTCTGAAGAGGATGATATAAAAATAACTGAAATGGTTAACACATTACTTAAAGATTATGTAAATATTAAAAAAATGCTCAATATAAAAGCTAATATGTTAAGTTGTTTATTAGAAAAGCTACCCAATATAATGGGCAGTATAAATGAATAAGAGAGTTATGCATATTTTAGATAAACTTCTTTTGAGAAATTATGTAGCATTCTGATTAAGACTAGCTGAAGAACTGGAGAAAGAAATTAAAGAAATGAGAAAGAGGAATGATGAAAGTATTAATAGAAAGCTCAGCAATTATTGATTATTTAGATAGGATTATTGACAATTAAAGAGCTACATCGTATTTTAACATTAACTTTGCCATAGTCTTAAAAAGAGTATAAGATCTATAGTTATTGCTGGCTTATTTGTGTCGCATAACTAACGTTATCCGACATAGAACTCATATTTTATTATATTTTTAGATGATTAATCTAATTTCTTCATAAAAATTTTATATAATTTAATTATATTAAAGTTTATTATTGGATAACGTTCTAATTTTTCTTTATGCGTAAGTTAAGTATAAAATATCTATCCTAAAAAATTTAAAATTTATAAAAAAAGTGTTAATATTAAATTAATGAAAATCGCTATATTTAATTTACCGCATTTATCCTTTAATAGGGGTGGGGAGAAATGGATAATAAAAGTTGCATCTTATTTATCTAAAAAACATGATGTTAAAGTCGTAACTACAGACTTTAATAAAAAATATGATTTAAATAATTTAAATTTTGATTATATAGTAATTAAATATAAGAAGAAATATGGTTTATTACATGATATAAGTGAAATAAAAGATTTTTTAGAAGATGTAGATATAACTTACGCATTTTATGTTTGGTTTGGAACACAAATTGATGTATTAAAGCATTCAGAGAAAGTTGTTTTTGGACATCATTCTCCCTTGGATAAACCTATTCAAAGAGTTTATTATTCTTTATTAGAAAATGTAATTGCTAGAAAAATAAAAGATTCTTATCATCATTTTTTAACTGAATATAGAGCAAATATATATAGAAAAAAAGGTTTTAAGAATATATTTGTAATTTCAAATTTTATTGAATTAGATAAATATAAACCAAAGGAAAAAAGATATGATAAATTCAAGATAATTTGTCCGGGTGTTGTTAATATGGAAAAAGGATTAGATACTTTAATAAAAGTTGCTGAAAATTTAAAGAAATATAATGATATAGAATTTTACATTACTGGTAATAAATCAATATATGAAAATTTACCAGCAAATGTTAAATATTTAGGAATGTTAAATGAGGAAGAATATATTAATCTTATGGGTATAGCTAATATGATGTTCTTACCTACAAGACATGAAACATTTTCTTTTGCTGTATTAGAAAATTTAGCAGTAGGAAATCCTGTAGTTGTATTAAATCTTCCAGATGTAATTAGCGCATTTGGGGAATCCGAATCAATTTATTATGCAAAACTTAATAACATAGAAGATTGTATTAATGGAATATTGAGTTATTATCAAATATGGAAAAATAATAGAGACAAATATAAAGAATTATCTAAGAAAGCTAGAGAAATTGCAAGCAAATATGATTCAAATATTATATTGTCAAAAATAGAAGAAATGTTTAAGAAAGTTTATGAATCTTCATAATTATTTTTTATTATGAAAATTTTATTATTTCATCCTTGGTTAAAATCGAAAGGTGGTGCAGAAAGGGTTGTTTATGAATATTATAAAAGATCTAAACATAAAATAAAAATATTAACTTGGAATTATATTAAAGAAAAAAT
>Ga0080008_139206_pt1 | contig 12707 bp, 18 predicted proteins | sample ConCONMetagenome_FD_69211 | JGI IMG/M metagenome (GOLD analysis project Ga0080008, IMG submission 69211) | Hot spring microbial streamer communities from Conch Spring, Yellowstone National Park, USA - CON_C (SPADES assembly) (version 2) | ecosystem: Environmental > Aquatic > Thermal springs > Hot...
AGCCCTGCTAGCTCCCTGGCTCTCCTTATAGCGTCTTCCAGCGTGCCAACCATGTCTACGAGTCCCAGCCTTTCAGCTTCAACCCCTGTGTAGACCCCTGCTCTAAGAATCTCCCTGTAATCTCTAATCTTATCACCCCTATGCTCTCTAACCTTCTCTGCGAACACGCCCGCAACACCGTTGATGAGCCTCCTCACAGCCTCGATATCGTTTAACGTAGCCTCCCTGTAGGGGTTACCTATATCCTTTAAATCACCGCTTTTAACTGTTGTAGCGTTGATGCCAAGCTTATCCATTAAACCCTTATAGCTTATTATAACAGCTATAGCCCCTACAGAGCCTACGAAAGCTGTAGGGTGAGCTACAATCTCATCCGCTGGAAGCACTATAAGGTAACCACCTGATGTGCCATAACCGGTAACATAGGCTACTACAACCTTTTCACGGGATAGCTCTCTAACAAGCTCGTAGACCTCGAAAGAGGCAGCGGTACCACCAGGGCTATTTACAATGAGGACAACGGCTTTAGCGAAGGGGTCCCTCTTAACAATATCAAAAACACTCCTCGCATCCCCAGGTGTTATAGCACCGCCTAGGAGGGGTCTCTCGTAGTCTATAACCCCTGAGAGCTCCACAAGAGCTACATAGGGCTTAGGCCGAGCGTATACCCCGCGGAGCGAGTATGCGAGAGCTCCTATGAATAATGTGAATACTAGGAGTAGTGATACTACGACTAAGAGTATCCTCCTACCCCCTCCACTCACCTCAACTCACCGGGGGGCATGAACACTCTATAACCTTAAATCTATTATGGAGCAAGGAGGGTTTCCACCTGAACATGCTTGGATGCTAAGGCCACTCCCCATCTAGAACGGCTCTCGTGATCCCAGCTACGGTGTTGTAGTAGAGGTGTGATATCCTAGAGCTCCTAGCTATCCTAGCGTTATCCAGCCTCTCAGCCAACCTCTCAGCTACATTCACCGGGTCCACTACGCCCATAGCAACTATCCTCGACACCTCGTCAAGCCACAATCTCATCTCCTCCAAATGCCACCTTAGATACCCTAAGCCGTCCTCCACCACTCCATAGTGTGCTACTGCAACCCTCCTCGGCCTCTCAGCGATCATCCTCTCAAGACTCTCAATGTAGAGCTTAGGCTTTAAGGGAACAGGTGTTGTTGGAACCCTAACGCTCCCATCAATAAAAACCCCTGCCGAGTCACCTGAGAACATCAAACCCTCCTCTACAAGGTAAACACTTAGATGATGGCTAGCATGCCCAGGAGTATGTATAACCTTAAGTGTAACACCACCTAGATCCAATAAAGCCCCGTCCTCGATCTGGAAAGCCCTAGAGCTCTCAACAGGAGTAGGCTCACCATAGTATAAAGCTACAGGTCCGAGAGCCTGCCTAGACTGCTCCCAGAGAAAGCTCGGATCAACCACATGCTTTAAACCACGGGGGTGAACGAAGACCTGAGAGCCTAAAGTCCTAGAGAGAGCTCCAGCACCACCACCATGATCGATGTGAACATGGGTTAAGACAAGATAGTCAACACCTAGACCAAGCCTCCTAACAAACTCTAGAACACGAGAAGAACCATTAGAAGGACCGGCATCGATCAAAGCAGAGTAGCGATCACCAACAACAAGGTAGACAGATACAATACCCTCGCCCTCAGGCGTACTATCAATAGTATACACTTTAACCATAACAGATGCCACCTAGGTAAAGGATACCAGGTTAAAACCTAATATAACTACGTGGGCGGAGAGGGCTGTGGAGCGGAACTTAAGCTACTTAAGTTATTTTAGGTTTAGACTAACCAGCTACTAAGCGGAATGGCCCGGGTAGCTCAGCTGGTTAGAGCGCCGGGCTGTGGACCCGGAGGTCCCGGGTTCAAATCCCGGCCCGGGCCCCATTACCTTCATCTACTTTAGCTCTAGTGGTGACAGTAGTTTTCTCAGCTTCAATAATGCTTTCAACCTTTCTTTTTCGCCTAGTTTTGCTTTGTTCACTGCTTCCTCTAGGGTTAGTATTACCTTCTCCGCTGTTCTCCTATCGTATGGGTATGGTATTCTGTCTTTTCCTCCTACTACGTATGCGTATATGAATGGATTTGGCGGGTGTGTTACTGGGTCTCTTGTGCTTGTTGGTATTCCATATATGAGGTCTGCTATTAGTGCTAAGGCTCTTAACGTCTTCGGCCCTAGGCTTGGTGTTAGTGCTAGCTCCATCTCGTTTGTTGGGTTGAATCTTGCTAGGTCCTCTATTGCTTTGAGTGTTTGTTTTGATGGTTTCACTGGGTAGTAGTATGGTTTTAAGCCTAGGAGACCGCCTTTCACCCTCTCAGGCTTTCCTGGTTTAATGTAGTCTTCTAGGCTTGGTTTAGCCTCAAGCATTCTATTAGCCTCCCCCAGCATCCTCACCATCCTCGAAGGCCCTTCCGCCACGATATCCAGGTATGCTCTCCTCGCATCCCTACTCTCGCTTGCCGTAGCGTTGATAGCCTGCCCCGGGATACCGGATACCCCGCTATGAGGCTCCTCTACCGTAGCTCTATCAACGTGATACCTTCTAGCTAGCCCCTCCTCTACATTCATACCCTGTTGTACCACCACCATACAGCTTCTAGAAGCGATTACAGCGTGGTGGTAGAGAGTGTAGCCGTCCTGCAATAAAACACTATCAAGACGTGCAGCCAGCCTACTAAACCTAGCTATAGAGCTTGGATCCAAGCCCAGGAGCTCTCCAGCCTTCACAGCCTCCTCTGGTACATCTAACATCCTAGACCCCTTACCTCCGAGGACGAGAACACCTAGATCCTGCCTACGCCAAGTTACAGCCTTCAGGATGCCTAGGAGGACTGTTGTACTACCACTACTATCCCAATCCATCCCGATAACATTGTTAAAAGCCTGGAACCAGAGGGGGTCCGAGAGCCCCCTAACAAGGGCCTCAGGGCCGCGGAGCTCAACTATAGCATCAACAATAGCCTCCGACATACGCTCCATAAGCTTAAGCATCCAACCAGGCACTCTACCATCATGTAATGGGAGCTCCGCTACACCAGGCATAAGTGCCTCCAAGTATAACTTGAATCTTTAAACCTATTAACCATTAAAGCATAAAAGGTAAAGAGTAGGGGTAACCAGAACGTAAACTAGGATCATACCGATGGCCGTTAAACCTCTAGACCTAGTTGGTGTCATAAGAGGCTACATGATCGAAACCCAGGTTTACTGTGAAGCTAAACTACACTACATGATAACATCTAAGGGTGAGGAGGCTAGAGTAACCGAGGGTGAGGCTAGGAGGCTTGTAGAGGAGACATTGAGGTTACTGAGAACACCTAGAGGTCGTGGGATTGAGTTCCTACGAGCGCCTATCTCGGCAAGGTTTAACGACACCTACATCACCTTGTCACCAGACGCTATAGTATACGTTGATGGCAGCATAGCAGGCTTGTTAGAGGCAAGGATAAGGGGGGATCTTAGGTACTACGACTCAGACTTCGTAACCCTAGAGGTTGGAGGTCTACTCTTAGAGGAGCTCCTCGGAGTAGAGCTGAGCACCCTAAAACTAGTACTCATTGTAGCTAGGAGCAGAGAGGGTCTTAGGGAGGCTTTAGAGGAGACAAATGTTAACCCGTTTAAACCGGAAAAGCGAATGTCGTGGGTTAGAGTGACAAGAGTCTACAATAGGGGTGAATCTATATCCAAGCTCTCCCACTTGCTAGAATACTGGCTTGGCATGAGGGGTTTTAAGCCTAGGCCATCACCATTTAAATGTAGGGTCTGCGAATACTCCAGCATGTGCCCGGCTAGGGTGATGAACGCCTAGGGATGAAGCTGATATGTGATGAGTGAACCCGCGTCTGATAAAGTGAGATCCACCCCGGTTTAAATCCCATTGTGTACGCGTATGATTTATAAGATCTCCACACAGAGTTTACGATGGAGGGTGATATCATTGGGTTACAGGGATCCCTGGGAGTTTTACTCTAGTAGGCCTTGGGTTAAAAGCTACGATCCCGGTGTTCCAGCTGATGTGGATATCCCGGTGATGCCCTTGTACAGGATACTAGATGATGCTGCTTCTCAGTACCCTGATAGGGTTTCAATGATATTCCTCGGCCGTAAGGTTACCTATAGGGAGCTCCAGGACTCAGCTCTTAGGTTTGCCTCATGGCTTAGGAGTGTTGGTATTGGTAAGGGTGATGTTGTAGCGCTATTCCTACCTAACACACCTCAGTTTGCTATAGCATACTATGGCGCGCTCTACGCTGGCGCTACTGTAACACCTGTGAACCCGCTGTACACGCCTAGGGAGCTAAGGTTTCAGCTTGAGGATAGCGGGGCTAAGGTTCTGGTAACCCTCGATATGTTCAAGGATAGGGTTTTAGCAGGGGCTCCTGATAACGTTAAGTATGTTGTGTGGACTGGTATCCAAGATTACCTACCGTTCCTTAAGGCTGTAGGTTATAGGTTGAAGTTCAGACCGCCAAGCCCACCTGAGGGGGGTAAGCATTACAGGTTTACTGGGATACTGAGAGGTAGTGAGCCTTTAAAGGAGAGGGCGGCTGTTAACCCTGTGGAGGATGTGGTAGCTTTAATGTATACTGGTGGTACAACTGGGTTACCTAAGGGTGTTATGCTAACACACTACAATATAATCGCTAACCTTCACCAGATAGACTCCCTGTGGTTTAAAGGGCGTAAGGGGTTCGTCTTCGTAGGCCTACTCCCGTGGTTCCACATATACGGTCAGACAGCAGTGTTGCACTTCACAGTATTCAGCGCCTCCACTGTAATAGTGTATCCGAGGCCTGATATCGAGGCCGTCATGAAGGATATTGAGAGGTATAAGGCTAGCATATTCCACGGTGTCCCGACAGCATACATAGCTATAGTAAACCACCCGAAGGTAAAGGAGTTTAACCTTAAAAGCCTAGCAGCATGTATAAGTGGAGCGGCACCACTACCAGTAGCTGTCCTAGAGTCTTTCGAGAAGATCACGGGGGCGAAGCTAAGAGAGGGTTATGGATTAACGGAGACAAGCCCGGTTACACACGTTAACCCCATTGAAGGCAGGTATAAGCCTGGTAGCATAGGATTACCAGTACCGAGCACTATGGCCGCTATAGCTGACCCGGAGAAGTCGGAGCTCCTACCACCAGGACAGGTTGGAGAAATTGTTATAAGCGGACCACAGGTTATGAAGGGTTACTTTAAGAGACCTGAGGAGAACTCATTAGCGTTCTTCGAAGCCTACGGGCTTAGATGGTTTAGAACAGGTGATATGGGCTATGTAGATGAGGAGGGCTACTTCTACGTTGTTGAGAGGAAGAAGGATCTCATAAAGTATAAGGGTTGGAGCGTGTTCCCCAGGGAGGTGGAGGAGGTTCTTTACAAGCATGAATGCGTTAGGGAGGCGGCTGTTGTAGGTAAACCCGACCCTGAAGCTGGGGAGATACCTAAAGCATTCGTAGTGTTAAAAGACGAGTGTAAGGGGAAGATTAGAGCGGAGGATCTAATAGAGTACACCAGGAAACACCTAGCTCCATTCAAGGTGCCAAGGGAGGTGGAGTTTAGAGATGAGCTACCTAAAACCATTGTTGGCAAGATTCTAAGAAGGGTTTTAAGAGAGGAGGAGATGAGGAAAGCTGGTCTTATGAAATAAACTCCCTAAACCCTTTATACCCTGAATCCTACTAGTTTTGCGTAGACGAGGTTGTTAGGAGTATGTCTATGAGGGATTTGAGTAGAGCTCTAGCTGAGGTTGTTAGGGAGGTTTCACGCTCGGTTATAACAATCTATACTGTAAGGCCATCACTCGAATCCTTCTTCGGCCTAGCCCCCCTTGTTGGGGCTGGCTCCGGGTTCATCGTGGGGGAGGGGTTGGCTGTAACAAACTACCATGTTGTTAGAGGTGCTGGTGTTGTCGAGGTTGTTTACGGTGATGGTGTTAGAGGTGGAGGCAGGGTTTTAGCCCACGATCCTGGACGTGATCTCGCACTACTAGCTGTTGATAGGAGGGATGTGAAGCCTATTAGGTTAGGTGATTCCGATAAACTAGAGCCTGGGGAGCTGGTTTTAGTGGTTGGATCACCTCTAGGCCTTCAGGGGCCCTCAATATCTCTTGGTGTTGTAAGCGCTATTGGTAGAACCCTTGTTGACCAGGAGTCTGGGGTTATACTCGAGGATTTGATACAAACAGATGCCGCCATAAACCCGGGTAATAGTGGGGGCCCTATAGTTAACGCTAGCGGGGAGGCTGTTGGTGTTACCACAGCTATCATAGCTAGGGCTCAGGGCATAGGCTTTGCAATACCAATAAATACTGTTAGAAGATTCATAGCTATGATTGAGAAGTACGGGAGACCTCTAAGAGCGTGGATTGGAGTCTACGTGGCACCTCTAACAGCGGAGATAGCCTCAATGCTAGGTGTAGCTGTGAAGGAGGGGGTGGTTGTGGTTAGGGTTATGCCTAGAACGCCAGCACACATACATGGGCTTAGAGAGGGTGATGTGATTGAGAAAGCTGCAGGTAGGAAGGTTAAGAGCGTGAGAGAGCTGAGGGAGGCTATAGAGGATAGCGTGGATCAAGGATGTGTAGAGCTAGAGGTGCTAAGAGGGCGTAGCAAGATCGAGGACTGCGTACCAGTGGTGGTGGAGGAGATCGCCTAACACATAGGGAGTCGTGGGTTGCAATCAATTACGATAAGGAACCTGTGGAAACGGTTTAACGGCAACCCCGTTCTAAGGGGTTTAAACGCCTCATTCGAAGAAGGCTCCGTAGTAGCAATAGTAGGGCCTAACGGGTCTGGGAAGACAACGCTTATAAGGATAATAGCGGGTCTAACACCTCCATCAGAGGGTTTCATCTCAGTCTTCGGCTTAAAGCCTGGGAGCTCTAAGGCTAGGAGGTTTACATCCGTAGTCCTAGATAGACCTCTGCTCTACGAGGAGTTAACTGTAGAGGAGAACCTGGAGTTATTCAAACACTATCCAGATCTAGGGGTGGCAGGTTCTATGAGAGAGCTCTTGAAACCCTAGGTGTGGTTAGGGTCTGGAGGAGGAGGGTTGACTTTGTAAGAGCTCTCATAACAGAGCCTAGGCTACTCCTACTAGATGAGATTACAACGGCCTTCGATAGTGAGAGTTTAAGAGAGGTGGAGAGTATAGTGTTTGACCTCACTAGGGGCGGGTCGACCGTCATAGCTACAACCCCCGGCTGGGGTGGCGTGAAGCTTCTATCAAACTCTGCTAGGTATAAGCGTAGACTTGAAGACGGTGTTCTAGAGTGCGAGATCATGCGATGGTTTTTAAAAACTTACTTTTAAAGGATGTAGGTGTAACAGCTAGAAGCCCTTGGGAGCTCCTAGCGGTACTAGTCCTCTCATCCCTCTCAGCAATCCCAGCAGCTCTAGTGCCACTTGATTCCCTGCAAAACACTACAAAGCTAGTCCTACTATTCATAACAATATACATTTCAACACAAACCTATGTCAAGGAGGGGAGGGCGGGCACCATAGACATCTACCACCTCTACCCACTAGCCCCAGCATACACTTCCTAGCTAAACTATCATACACATGGATACTCCTACAGGCATCCCTAACACTCTACACCATAACACTACTCCTACTAGGCATCCCCCTCAGCGAGCTCTCACGTTTAACAGTAGAATGGCTATCCCTAACACTACACCTATCAGCATCATCCCTAGCATCGCTAATATCAACATACCTTAAAGCTGAAACAACACTCTTAGTAGCTATAACAGCCATAATGGTAACCCCAGCACTCATATCAATAGGAAACCCGGTAACACAGGCCACCCTAGGCTTAGCATACGCAATAGTAGCACTCATAGTAGCGGAGCTCCTGGAAGAAGGCTAGATTCTCCAACCAACATCTCCAACCCGCACACCACATCTAACCCCGGCTTGGGGAGGCTCTATTGTTTAACATGACGTTTAACATGACCTAGAGTATATACTAGTAAATACACGTGGTTTTTAAGAGTTCACGCTACCTTAGATGGGGGATTGGGGTGTTAGCTAGTAGGCTTCCGGTTTTAATTGTTATACTAGCTCTACTCCTACTAGTCGATTCCACCACTCTAGCCTACTCTATATTCGAGGGCGCCTTCCCCAGTGTTGTGGAGAGGGGGCTCCTACAGCTTATAGGAACTTATACGTCCACGTTCCCATATCTATAGCAGCCTATGTTGTTCTAACAGTAGCTGCTTTAGCCGCCTTAGCTTTCATGATGTCTAGGAGACCTGGCTTCTACGAGTTCGCGGATACAGCTATTAAGCTGGGAGTACCTTTAGGCCTAGCCTCTTTTCTAACAGGCTCTGTATGGGCTTCAGAGTCCTAGGGGTCTTTCTGGACTTGGGATCCAAGGCAGGTTAGCATTTTAATCCTCGTCTTAGCGTATACCCTCTACTTTGCTGTTAAGGGTAGTGTTAAGGATCCCGATAGGAGGCCTTTGGTATCGTCAGCCTATATATTTGCCGCCTACGCTACCGTTCCTTTAAGCTTCATTATACCTAGGGTTGCTGAAAGCCTTCATCCCACCCCTGAGCAGACCAGGGTTTTTGTAGGTGGGGCTCCCGAGCTCTTCGTGATAAGAATAGCCTCTATTGCAGTCCTAGCTTTAATAGCTGTAGTTGCACTCTTCCATGTTAGGAGGTATAATATGGGTTCGAGGGTGGTTACATTAACACCTCTAGTATTAGCTGTAGCGTTGATAGCCTTATCGGGGTTCGGGCTTTTAGAGTCAGCAGGGTTGGTAGGCGATGTTGGTAGGGTTGTTGGTGCTAGGGTCGAGGATGGAGTGCTAGTGGTTGAAGTTGATAGAGGTGGGGTTAGGATTAACGGTTACTATACTGGTGAGCCTCCAATAGAGCCTCTCACTGTTACTGTTAACGGGGAGGTGAGGGTTACCCTAGTTGATAACATTATCCTATTCGACTACGACGCCACAAGGGGTGTATTCAGGGAGCCTAGGGTTTTAACGCACCCCGTGGTATATGTTAACACCATACTATACGCCATCCTAGCCTATGTACCCCTAGCACTAATAGCTAGACCTAGGGGTGCTAGGTCTTGAGGTTACGCCTCATAGCACTATCCATGGCCCTCTTCACAGTAGTCTTCATAGCAGGCTACATGGCCTCAACGGCCCAAGGCTACCTGGACGTGTCGGAGCTTAGGAGGGTTAGAGAGGGGAACGTTAACGTATTAGGGGTGATAGAGAGTTATAGTGTTGAAAGAGACGCTCTACTAATAACGTTAACTGGGAGAGATGGATCTAAGGTGCTCTTAGTAGTAAAGGTGGAGCTCTTCATCTCAGCCCACGGGAAACCGCCGGGGCCGTGGATTACAGGTAAGAGTATAGGTGTTAGAGGATACTACGAAGCGGGAGCCTCCAACCCAAGCTACCTGGGGGTGGTTGAGGTTAAAGAGATACTAAGTCCATGTCACGACTCCTACAGAGCGCCTCCAGCGAGAACATAGAGGGTCGGCGAGATCCTCCACACATCACATATCAGCACTCGGCAAAATCCTCATCCCCCTCTAGTGTTCTAGGGTTTCAACCCTAATATTGTATCTACATATTCAAGGGGGTTGAAGGGCTTTAAATCCTGGTAGCCCTGGCCGACCCCCACGTAGAGCACCGGCTTACCCGTTACCTTTGCCACTGATAGTATCGACCCCCCTTTAACGTCAGCGTCAACCTTAGCTACTATAACACCGTCAACCCCCACCTCCTCGTTAAACCTCCTAGCCTGCTCTACTGCATCACCTCCCGTTAGGGCGTCGACGACTAGGATTTTGAGGTCGGGTTTGGAGACTCTAACTATCTTCCTCATCTCCCCCATGAGATCGTAGTCTACGTGCATCCTACCTGCAGTATCTATTAGAACCGCGCACAGCCTCCTAGCTCTAGCATACTCTATAGCATCATGTGCTACACTAGCCGGGTCCGATCCATACCTACCCATAACTATTGGAACCCCTAGCCTGGAAGCGTGTATCTCAAGCTGCTCCTGAGCCCCAGCCCTGAAGGTATCAGCTGCAGCTAGCACCGGGGTTATACCGTTCTCTCTAAGCATGTAGGCTACCTTAGCTATCGTAGTCGTCTTACCCACCCCGTTGACCCCGAAGAATACTATCACATAGGGTTCCCCCTTCAAACACTTAGCTTTAACAACCTCGATTATGTCAATAGGCCTCCTGTTAACCAGTTCTAGGAGTTTAACTCTAAGAACATCTAAGACTATGGATTCAACACGAGACCCCCTTTCAACCTTCACCCCTTCTAGACCCCTTCTAACACCCTCTACAATATCCTCTGCAACCTCGTATGCTACATCGGCTGCTATGAGGTCTACTAACATGTTATTTAATAACCCCTCCAGCTCCTCCCTAGATAAACTCCTATACCTTATCCTCTCAACGAGACCTCCTATGGCCCCCTTGAGTAGGTCGAAAACCAAGGAGGGCTAGCCTCTCCCCTTAGCCTGGGCTTGTGCTAGGATCCTCTGTAGAAGAGCCTGGTATTGGTCGTGGAGGCTTGCGAGATTGCCTATAGCCCTTCTAGTCTCCTCAACAGCCTTGTCAAGCCTAGCCCTCCTATCCTCTAAAACCTTCAATGCCTCCTCTAAGCTTGTCCTAGCGTAAACATTTAAACCAAGGTGTACTAGCATCCTATCCTTCTCAACGGGGTTCACCTTTATAGCAACGTTCATGTGAGGATCTAGGTATACTATGATGGAGCCTTCAACGCTGTTAACGGCCTTCAAGCTATCCATAGCCCTTAACACACTATCCCTAGCTTGGATCAGCTGTTGTAGGTAGGCTTGTAGAGCGTCAATCTGCTCCTTTAACAACTGGATCTGGGCCGCTAGGGTTCCAAGATCGACGCCCTCCTCTCTACCACCCCTAGATTCTCTAGACAGGAGCGTTCACCTCTCAATCCTATTGAGGCTCGCTAGCTTTAAAACCCTCATATCATCAACTTCCTCTAGAGGAACCTCCCTAATGCTAGCAACCCTTATATGCCTTCTCCTAAGCTTATGCCTACTACCAAGCTCTGAATAAACCCTCTCTAGAGCATCACTTGGCTTCAAAGCCCTAACGTAAACCCTAAACTTCCTCCACTCAGGCCTACTATCATGCCCTAAGAGCATCTCGCCCTCAACAAGATACACCTTAACCTCCCCCATCCCCACCACCTAAAGCCATCTGGATCCTCGCAAGCTCAGGGCCTGTGGTATCCTCTCCAACCAAGGCCCCGTTAGAGTTAGCTACCAGACCAGCCCTTATGAATGATACGCCGAAGTTAACGGTACCCTGTACTACTGGGACCTTGAATATCGATGCCAGGGTTTTAACTTCATCCTCGCTAGCCTCAGGGCAGACGAGCCCCCCTCTCCTTGTTACAACAAGTAGAGAGCCTACAACACTCATACCACCTATCGACATCCTGTGAACCTCAACCCCCAGGTTATCCTCTATAACCTTAACAATGTGGGGTTCAAAGTAGGGATATACGATTGCAGCCCTATCATTAGCTACCACCAGGTTGCCTAGAGCGTTCTCAACACTATCTATGATTGCTATGTTAACATCTCTAAGAGACCCCTTCAAGGCACGATACTCATCCTCAGTAATGGTTTTAGGTAGTAGGAGCCCATTACTATTACCTGCTACGAGAACCCCGAGAAGCCTCATATTGAATATTGTGGTCTCGACAACCGCATCCACTCCTAAGACCTCCCTTACAATCCTAACCTCCTTCTCCGCTAGCCTAGGCGGTAGTAGGACATATTTATCGGTAGCATGCACATATACTCCAACGTTAGGGTTGCCTGATATGTTGAACTTTAAAACCTCGAACTTCCTAGCTCCACTCTCCACAGCTAACCCCTTCTAACCTCAAGCCTACCAGGCTTAAACTTTGAGGCGGCAAGCCTAACAACTGCAATCCTCCTAGAACCCTCCTCGCCCTTCTCCTCCCTCACATCAACAACAACCTTAACTCTAGCTGGAGGCCTCTCCCTACCCCTACTCCATATGTAGTTGTTAACCTCACTCATAACAACTACATCGTCAGCCTTAGTATGCCTAGCCACGAAACCCCTTATGATCCTTACAGCTCTATCAGCTCTATTACTCCTCCTACCCCAATACACCCTCCTAAGCGGTATGACGTAAACCCATCTACCCTCACTAGGCACCTCTAAGCCCCTCCTAGACCTTAAGCTTGCTGACTCTCCAATGCCTCCTAACAGGGCTAAACCTAACCCTCCTAAGAGTTCTAATTATAATCCATGCTGGTAGAGCTCTATTACTCTTAGCGGCCCTAGCTAGCCTAAGCTTCCTGGCTAGAGGCTTATTCCTAGCCAAACCCCCTTCACCTACTTCCTCTTAAACTGTATCCTATACTCCCTCCTCATCCTCTCATCTAACTCTATGAGAATCCTCTTAACTATATCCTCCTCTACAGGAGGTGTGAGCCTTCCAGAGTTGACGAGCTGTATTATGTAATCTTCTACAGCTCTAGCTACCTCTGGTTTAACGAGCTTCAGATTAGTTAACCTAGCTCTAGCATTGCTGGATAGAATGCTTCTTAGCAAGGCCTCCCTCTGACCCTCAACCTCCTTCCTTCTACGCTCCTCCTCCATCCTC
>Ga0080008_135236_pt1 | contig 12679 bp, 14 predicted proteins | sample ConCONMetagenome_FD_69211 | JGI IMG/M metagenome (GOLD analysis project Ga0080008, IMG submission 69211) | Hot spring microbial streamer communities from Conch Spring, Yellowstone National Park, USA - CON_C (SPADES assembly) (version 2) | ecosystem: Environmental > Aquatic > Thermal springs > Hot...
CTCAGCCGGGAAGACGTGGAACATGCATCCTCTATTCCCCGGCTTCTTTCTGAACATTTTCCCTCTGCACCGCGAAGAGCTCGGAACACTTTTTCTCAAGAAACTCCCTGAACACGTCGAAGGTGTTCGCCAGGTACGTCAGGTCGCTCTCGTCGAGCTTCTTCAGGACCCTCTTCACGTTCCTCTCCTCGATCTTGCTGAACCTGGGGTTGAGCCTCAGCACCCCCAGCACCGCCTCCACGAGGGAGTCCTTCCTGTCCGCGGACACGTTAGTGGTGCGCGGGGGTGGCGCATATCTGTTACTGGGCGCGCGGGGTTTATCTCCGGGCTCAGCGCCTGCGCCTGTGTGGAGGCCGGGGGCTCGAGGGGCTACGACCCCGTCAAGCTCGCGGAGGGCTTGAGGCAGGTGGTGTGCTCGGGGAGGAAGAGAAAGTACTACAGGTTCCGCGGCGGCCGCTGGTACGGCGGCATCGCCACCGCTGACTGCGTGGGCTGCAACCTGCGCTGCGTGTTCTGCTGGGGGTGGCAGGTGCGCGACAACCCCGCGAGGGCCGGCTTCTGGTGCAGCCCGGAGGAGGTCGCGGGGAGGCTGGTCAGCATCGCCAGGAGGAGGGGGTACAGCCAGGTGAGGATCAGCGGGAACGAGCCGACGATATGCAGGGAGCACCTGCTCGAGGTGCTCGAGCGGCTGGCGGAGGAGGGGCTCACCTTCATCCTGGAGACCAACGGCATCTTGATAGGGCACGACGCAAGCTACGCGCGGGACCTCTCGAGGTTCGACTTCATCCACGTGCGGGTGTCGCTGAAGGGCGCGGACCCCGAGGAGTTCCACATGCTGACGGGCGCGAGGCCGGAGGCCTTTGAGCTCCAGCTCAAGGCGCTGGAGCACCTGCTCGACTACGGCGTCCCCGTCCACCCCGCGGTGATGCTCTCCTTCTCCGAGGGCTGGCGCGTGGAGAAGCTGAAGGAGAGGCTGGCCGAGATCGACCGGAGCCTCGTGGCGGAGTTCGAGGAGGAGTACGTGTTCCTCTACCCGCACGTCGTCGAGCAGCTGAGGAAGCACGGGCTCTGGCCCAGAGTGGCCTACAGGCCGGACAGCATACCCCAGGAGCTCATCTAGCGCGCCTCGAGGCACTCCCGCCTCAGGGGGCACTCCCCGCAGCGCCTCCTCGAGCAGTACAGCTTCTCGTGGACGTAGAAGGCCGTCTGGACCCACCCCGCCAGCCTGCCCAGCCGCGAGGACACCAGCCACCTCAAGCACCCCTCGCGCGCGGGGCACTCACCGCACCGGTACCTCCTGCAGTAGCCCAGCCGTGGCGCGCCCGCTCCCTCGAAGAGCCCGAGCCTCCTGCACATCCCCACCATGTGCCTGTCCACGGGCGCTGCCGTCGCGTCCGCCAGGGCGAAGAGCAGGGTCGCATCCGCGGTCTTCGGCCCCACGTACCTGCATCCCAGCAGCCCCCTCCTGGCGTCGCCGCTCTGCAGCGCGGCGGCGGCGCAGCAGATGGCCTCGGCGAGCCTCCCCAGCTGGAAGCTCCCACCGATGCTGGGGGCGAGCTCCGCGGCCCGCAGGGGGTCGCCCGTCATGCTCCAGAGCCTCCTCGTCCAGGAGAGCACGTTGACGTGGTAGCTGGTCGCCTGGGAGAGGAAGACCGCGGTGAACACGTGGAGTGGGTCGAACACGTCCACGGAGAGGCTGAGGGGCGCGTAGGCGTCCAGGAGGGGCTCCACGAGCCACGAGAGGCTGCGGCTGGGGGTCTCCCGCTCCCTTATCTCGAGGTACCAGACACCGGTGTAGTACTCAGCCTCCTCAACCGGGCAGCTCGTGAGCACCTCGCCACCAACCTGCCTCATGTGGCAGCCGGCAGACCTCCCAGCCAGCTTGCGCAGGATCCCGCCCTCCTCCTCGAAGAGCGAGAGCACGAAGGAGGGGTACAGCGTCAGGCCGAGGTCAAGCCCCCTCAGCTTGATGGAGTGAAGAGCCACCCCACCACACCCGCGCGGAGCACACCCTAGTAGCTGCGCACGGACCCCTTAAGAATCCTGCCACCGCGCGCGGGAAGTAAGGGGTGAAAACCATGCTCGGGAGAGAACGGTGGGCACTGGTGCGCAGGGGAGAAGCGCTGTGCGTAGTAAAGCGCTCAGCACCTCTTTCTCGTGCAGTCTTGGGGTGCGCGTTAAAGGCGGTGGCACGGCCCTTCCCGCAGTGATCACCCCCACCGCGTACCCAGCGAGGGATGCCTGGGTACAGGTCGCACTGGCAGCTTCAGCCCCCGCTCCGCCAGCTTGGGTTCCGCGAGGAATCTTGCTCCCGGGCAACTGGTTAGGCACTCTCACGCTGGGAACCCCCTCAAGGCTTTCACAGTCTGAGGAAATCCATTTCCCTAAGTTAGTATCGATAACCAAAAAATCTAAATTCCCAAAGCACGATGCTATTCCCGCCGAGGCGTATGAACCTTATAGAGCAGTACCTCAGCTACCCTGCCGCGCCTGAGAGAATCTTGTCCATAATCGGGATAGAGGTGCACTGGCTGATACTGCAGTACGTCCTAGGGCTCCCGCTAGCCGTCCTCCTCCTACTCCTCCTGTACAGGAGGAGTGGGAACGAGAACTGGCTGAAGCTTGCTAGGACTGCTGTCAAGGCTCTGGGCTTAGTGTTCGCGGTGGGTGTTGCCGCCGGCACACTGGTCGAGTTCGGACTGGTCGTCGTCTGGCCGAACGTGCTCGAAGCCGTTGGCCGTTACATATACTTCCCCCTCTACCTCGAGATCTTCGCCTTCCTCGCCGAGATCGTCTTCATCTACCTGCTGGTCTTCGGCTGGAACAAGCTCTCGCTGACGGGGAAGATCGTGGTAGCCTTCCTGGCGCTGTTCGGGGCCTGGTTCAGCGCCGCCATGATCATGAGCGTGAATAGCTACATGGTCGCCCCCACCGGAATCGCCCCGGCGTTCAGCCAGCAGGCAGGGTGGATGTACAGCCAGGGCTACCCGAAGGTCCTCCTGGTCGTCCCAGGCGACCTCGTGGGCGCGCTGGACGTGGCTAAGCTGCAGTCCCTCGGGATGGAGGTCGTCGGCCAGGTGGGCAGCGGGGTTGCGGTGTACATGCCCTCCAGCATAGTGGCTAGGCTCGCCTACGAGGCGTGGAGCGCGAAGACTGTCGGGGAGAGCGCGCTCGCGCTGGTGGTCAAGCCCGAGGCGCTCCCAGCCGTCAAAAGCCTGCTGGTCAAGGATGTGGTGGACAGGATACTCGTCGAAACCGTCAGGACCATTGGCTACACTACCGTGACCTTCCAGTCCCCAGTCTACCTTGGAAGCTTCCTCCACGCGGTGGGCTCGGCGCTGACCGTCACCGGCTTCACAATCGCTGGCGCATTCGCGCTCCTGATCCTCCTCTCGAGGAGGAGGACCGCCTACTACATGGACGGGCTCAAGTTCGGAGCCTACTTTGCCCTGGTGTCGATCATCCTGCAGGGCGCGGTGTTCGGGCACATACTCGGCGTGGAGATAGCGCGCTACAACCCCGAGAAGCTTGCGGCGATGGAGGGGACTAGCAGCCAGATACTCAGCATTCCCAGGGCTCTGGGGATAGAGGACTTAATGAAGATAATCATCTACGGTAGCCCGGACGCCAAGCTGCCAGACTACGACCAGATCCCGCGGGACCACTGCAGCCTCATGGGCGTTCCCAGCATCCCGGACTGCAGGCCGCCGCTCATCCTGCACTACCTCTACTACGCTAAGACTGGGCTCGCGATACTCCTGGCGCTGTTCTCCCTCGGCGTCGTGCTGCTGCTCCGGCTGGGGAAGGAGCTCGGCAGCGCCTGGCTCTGGGGTCTAGCAGCCTCACCCGTTGTCGCGCAGGTAGTCTCCTTCCTCGGCTGGGCTGTCAGGGAGATAGGCAGGAAGCCTTGGACGATATACGGCGTGATGACGGTCGACGTGGCTAAGACGGCGAACCCGGCGGACCCGGTCGTGTACGCCGTAGCGGGGTTGCTCTTCGTCGCCGTGGTAGCCGGGCTCGTGTACGCGGTCTGGAGGCTGCTCCTCGTGCCCAGCCTGAGGGGTGAGGGAGGATGAGCGCGCCGGTGTTCTTCCTGGCGCTTGTGTTCGGAGTGCACATAGTCGCTGTCAACATCGGCATAGCCCTGGCGACGATAATCCCGATCCTCAAGAGGAGGGCAGTGAGGGCCGGGGACAGGGCGCTGGAGGGCGCGGCGAGGGGGCTCTTCAGGATCTACGCGGTGACCTACGCCCTCGCGGGCGTCATGGGGACGGCCTTCACAGTCTTCCTGCTGAGCTTCTACCCGGAGTTCGTTGGCATAGCTGGCAACATCACCATGGTGCCCTTCGGCATAGCGGCGATCTCGATCCTCTTCCACTTCTTCGCGATCGTTGCCTACTGGTACGGCTGGGACAGGGTCTCCGAGGGCTTCCACAGCCTTGTGGGCTGGCTCCTCACGATCACAGCCTACACCATACCCTTTGGCTTCAGAGCGGTCTTCGCCTTCCTCAACACCCCGCAGGGGCTGGTGCTGGGCGAGAAGCCCAGCCTGGACGTGGTTCAGGCGCTGCTCAACCCGACCTTCCTGCCGCTATACCTGAAGAGCGTCGTGGGGGCGCTCACCTTCGGCTTCCTGTTCATCGCGGGGGTCTACGCCTACCAGGGCCTGAGGCGCGAGCTTAGCAGCGTCGAGAAGGGTCTCTACGCCGACAGCCTCAGGATCGGCTTGATGGGGCTGCTGGCGATGCTCTTCCTCGGTCCCTGGTACACTCTAGCCCTGGTGAACGTCCCGGTGAAGTTCAACAACATCTTCGCCGGGCTGGGGGCTGCGCTCAGCGCGCCCACCCTCTCCGACTACTCCTGGCTCTTCCTCGTGAAGATGGCGCTGGTGATCCTCCAGGCAGCGCTGCTGCTCTACCTGCTAGTGCCCCGCGGAGGCGAGACCACGTACACGCCTCAGGGGTTCAAGGCCTCGATAGCTGCAGCAGCCGCGGCAGGGCTGACGGTCCTCACGGGAGAGTACCTCAACGCGTTCAGCCAGTACCCCTACTTCGTGGCCAACGCTCCGCTGATCGCGGACAAGCTCCCGGAGCCCTACAGGACGCTGCTCACCCGGGCCCTGAACCTCGAGAACCTGAGCCCGCTGGCGCAGGACCCGGCGCTGTACCTGGCCACGGTCGTGGGCGTCGCAGTGCTCCTGGCCGCGGCAGGCTACATGCTGTACCTGGTGTTCTTCAAGGAGGGTGGTGAGTGAGCACAGGCTGGGAGAGGCTCAAAAACAGGCTTTTTCTCCCGGGTTCTCCCCCGCAGCGCTAGCGCTCTTCGTGCTGGTGCTCGTGCCTCTCGCTAGGCTTAGCCAGGAGCAGTGTCACGTCCTCGACTCTGGCGAACTCCTTCACTCTCAGCACCTTGCAGCCCTCGTCCCCCGCTACCACAACCTCGTCCTCGCCCTCAGCCCTGCAGGCGTCGGGGTTCGAGGAGCTGTACACCTCCTCCACTAGCGCGAGGAGGGGGTGGACCCCGGCGTTGAGCAGCTTGTACACCTCGCACGGGTCCTCGATCGCGACCACGGCCTCCTCCGCGCCCACCTCCCGCATTGCCGCCAGGACCTCCTCCGCAGTGCTCAGGGGGCCCGCGCCGACCAGCAGAACCTCCTCCCCCAGCGACTCGGCGAGCTTGTCCCTCAGCCCCCTGGTCGCGGTGATGTCCAGGGCCCAGAGCACCCGCTTGATCGGGACCACCCGCTACCTCAGCTGGAGGATGTCGATGGTCCTGGCGAAGTCCTGGACGACAGCGTGGACAGCGCTCACGAGCTCGCTCTCGCTCCTGGCGTACTCGGAGAGCACCACGTAGCCCTCCTCGTTCACGTCGAGCCTGCTCCTGAACACTCTCGCCCTCTGCAGCGCCCTCCTGAAGGACTCGTCGACCGGGGAGAAGTCCCTCAGGTACAGGGGGTCGGACTCCACGATGAAGCCGAAGTCCTCCACGAAGACCTCGAAGCCCACCCTGATGTCCGGCCTCACAGCAGCCCCCACCACGCTCTGGAACCCCTCCCAGGCCCTGGGAGCGGCTAGGAAGCCCTGGGCCCTGAGCAGCTCGGCCACGCCCCACAGCCTCTCCGGGTAGTCCTCGCGCCTCGGCTCGTCGATGACCACTTCCTCGTCCTCCTCCACCTCGAACACGCTCTGCTTAGGCCCCAGGAGCCAGCCCAGCCTGACCACGGGGCCGTAGGGCTGGCTAGCCCACGCGAAGAGGCACAGGGCCTTCTCCGGCGGCCAGTAGGCGAGGCAGCCCTCGGGCACCCTGCTGGTCAGCTCGCCCTCCAGCGCGACCTCGGTGGGAAAGTAGACCTCCTCCTTCCAGACCATGGCCTTGGACCGGATCGGCAGGCTGCGCCGGATGGGGCTCCAGAAGCGCTCCTCGGGTATGTACGCGGGGATCTCCAGCCTCCCGCCGAAGGATATCCTGATGTACACGCTCAGCGCAGCAAGGACCTAATATATAAAATCTAGCACCGCCCTCGTGAGGGGAGATCCCTCAGTGTTCCGGTTCTCCCCATCCCTTCATGGGTCGGGAGACCCTCTTGTCATCACCACAGCTCTGCCGCTCGGCGAGGTATTAAGCCTAGCGCGGATGAGGGCGGGAGGCTCCTGTCAGCTCCCCTCGCGCGGCACCGGTGAAAAAGACTTAACGCTGGGGAGGCGTTCGCGTTGCGCGCCTCCACAACGCTTAATATTCAGTTCATAGTTTCGACTGATGAGGATGAGGTCAGACATCGTTATCGTCAGAAAAAGAGGCGTGGTGGTGATCCCGAAGTCGATCAGGGAGGCGCTGGGCATTGGGGAGGGGGATGTGCTGAGGGTGAGCGTGGAGGAGGGTAAGATCATCCTGAGCAAGGAGAGCTTCTGGGAGAAGCTCTTCGACAGCGCTAAGGGTCTCTACAGCCCGGACGAGGCTGAGCTGGAGCTGGATGAGGGCGAGCCTGCTTGATGAGCATGCTTGTTGACACGTATGCGCTCCTTGCAGCAGCTACAGGGGATCTCACCCAGACCGCCCGGGAGGTCTTTCTCAGCCTGAGAAGAGGGAGGATCAGGGGCGTGGTGCACGCGCTGATAGTGTTTGAGGTTCTGTACCAGTGGCGGAGGGGGAGGCTGCCTGGCTTCAAGGATGAGAACGAGCTATACAGCTACTTATCGAGAGTGTTCGACACGGCCAGGATAACCGAAAGAGTTGTGCGTAAAGCAGCCGAGGTGAAGACGGTGGGCGACGACTTCCTGAGGAAAGCCCCCGATCCCTCGCTCCGCGCCAGGAGATTGTCCACGTGCGACGCGTTCACAATAGCTATAGCCCTTGACAGGGCTTTGCCGGTACTCAGCGGGGACAGAGATCTGGTGTACGTCGCAGAAAAGCTAGGGGTTAAGGTGCTATGGTGACGCGACTAGGAGTGAGGGAAAGCGGTTGGAGTAGAGCTGAACAGAGTCTTGGTTAAAAATGCCTGGCTGGTGTGGAATCCATGGAATAACTTGAACTTAGTGAGGGGGACGATGAATCAAGAAACTCTGCTACGTGTCCTACGCTCAGCATGTAGCACCACCCTGTGCACAGTCGCGCTATGGCAGAGCTCTCAGGGGAAAACTAGCTACTGGAGGTTCCCAGGCGAGTTGAGCAGGCTGGCGCAGCGCGCTCTACGGCTTGACCAGCTCGCCTGAGTACCTCAGGTCCGAGTAGTCGTTCTCGGCGTGCAGCCTCCTGCCCACTGCGGCTTTCTCTGGTGTGACCACAAACACTACTTTCTCCATGCCCGGGTTGTTGTCCTTGAGGCCGAGCGCGTGGTTGTAGGTGTTCACGTAGACCGTCAGGTTCAGGCCCGGGGCCTCTACCCTCTCCTCCTCGTGGGCTGACTCGCCGAAGGCCTTGTCTCCGCTGCCTATGCCCCTTACAAGCCTCAGGCCCATCGTACCCTGGAGCACCAGCGCGAAGCCCGAGAAGTCGGCGTAGACCCTGCCGCCCTCCAGCACCAAGAAGAAGGTCTCGATGTCCCTTGAGCGCCCCCAGGACACGAGCCTCCAGGCCTCGTACCACGCGTCCTGGAGCGTGCTGCTGGGGCTCCTCTCGTTCCTGAAGACCAGGGTCACCTCCACGACCCTCCTGCCTCCCAGCTCGTACTCGCACACGTACACCCTCTCGAGGCCGTTCCCCGCCTTGACGTCGGGCTTGGGCTGCACGACCACCAGGCGCAGCTCACCCGGGGTAGAGCACTCCATGGGCTCCGGGGGCTTCTCCACGCGGCCCGCGACCGCCTTCCCGTACCTGAAGTGCGCGGCGTCGATGGCCGGCAGCCCCAGCTTGCCGAGGACGGTGTTGAAGAGCTGGAGCGCCCTGCCCTTGTCGAAGGGCACCTGGGGGTCAAGAACCATAGCCCTCAGCTCGTCAACCGCGCTCCTGAACGCGGCATCACTCGAGTAGAGCTCCCTGAACTTCCCCTCGAGCGGGAGGCCACCAGCCCTGAGGAGGCGGGGGTAGTAGTAGAAGGCCAGGGCGGCGAGGGTGACCGCGGCGACGGCGACAATCAGGTACCTCAGCCGCACGCTGCCACCCCCTCGCCACCACCGCCCCGCGCCATTAAGCCTGTCGCGTACTCCACCAGGGAGGCGGAGAGGTAGCCCCGCATGGGCCCAGCCCCCTGGGCCAGCCTGAGGGCGGCTGGGAGGCCCGCGTAGTGGTAGGCGACCTGCAGGTACAGCTCGGAGACCCAGTGGGGCAGCGCGTCAAGCGGCACAGGGGTGCTCAGCAGCTGCTCCACCTTCCCGCGGGCGAGCTCCGCCCACCCGGCCTCGGCGAGGTTCCTGGAGATCACCAGCGAGAGGTAGATGTCCTCAATGGTCCCGCGCAGGGGCAGCACGCTCGCCAGCCCCCTCGCCACCTCGCCCGGCTCCGCGCCTCCCGTCACGCCGCCCACCAGGAGCGCGCGCGGTACATCGTCTGCGGTGCTGCTTCTCGTAGTCATCGCTGCTGTTATAGCAATCTCGCAGTGTAGGAGAGAACAGCGCGCCGAGAAGAAGGGAAAAATGAAAATTCCTGATTTAACATGAATGCGGAAACCGGGAGAAAAATATCTATTTTCAAGACTTTACTTTTTTTTGAGGACGATGTAGGCCATCAAAGCTAGGATTATCAGCGTCAGCACCATGTTCACTTGTATCAGCGTTGTCAGGCTGGAGAGCTGCGAGACAAGGTTATCTATGCTGCTTCTCAACTCGTCTATCTTCCTTGAGCTCTCTGCCACCTGGTTCACCAGTAGCTGGATCTCGGGGGCCAGGGAGATTGTGGGCGTGGGCGGCGTGTAGGACGCGTACCCCTTCTTTATCCAGAACTCTGCGTCATCAGCAGGTATTCTCGCCGCGTCACCAGCCTTAAACGGCCCGTACCACACCAGGTCTATTCCTCTGAACTTGGGCGTATCCTTGGTGAAGTAAACAGTAGTGTAGTCGATCTTCGTCGGCCTAATGCCGCCAACCCACTCGCCAGTCTTCGGGGATAAGTACCCAGTAACCACACGGCTAAAGTGAGCCCACCACGGTGTCGGAGTCATCCAGTTGTTCTCTTTTGTTGGCCAGCCAGTCCAGTAGTAAGTGCTGAAGGGTACGAGCGCGGGTGCCTGAACAACTGGGATTACTGGTAGGTCGCGGTAGAAGATCTCCATAGCTTGCCTCACAAGACTGATTGTCTTCTCCCGATCCGCTGGAGAGGTGCTTCTCAGCTCTTCAACGATCTTGTCGTACTCGGGGTTAATGTACCTCCAACCGTTGTACTCCCAGTTGCTAACCGGCCGGCCGGGCGGCGCGGCAAACCTGCTGTGGGAGGTGAACAGGTTGAAGAAGGGGTCTGAGTCGCCGGGGCACATGAAGCCGTACCTTAAGTCCCAGTCACCACTGTTCATCGTGGATGTGAAGGCTGGGCCTTCCAGCCCCCTAGCTATCACATCAATACCAAAGGATCTTAACACGTGAGTTATTACCTCCATAGCTTTACGCTGCTCAACGGGGTCTGCCGCGGTGTGGTAGATGTATACTGCCTGCACCCTTGTTCCATTAGGAGTAACCCATATTCCATCTGGCCCCTTCCTGAAACCCAGGCCTCTGAAGATCTCCTCCGCCTTAGCAGGGTCATACTTCCCAACTCCATACTTCTCCGCCAGATCTCTTACCGCATCCATGTAAGGTTTCATGGTCGCGTAGTCAGGCCATATATAAATACTTGGATATGTAGTACCCTCGTACACCAGTTTCACGATAAGCTCTCTGTCCAGGAGGTACGAGAGAGCACGTCTTACTTCAGGTAAACTCCACGGATACCTCTGGTTATTTACCATCAGAACTCGTGGGCAAGGGTCTATCCATGCGTAAGGAGGAGCTTTCGACCAAGCAGTTGCATATGGGTTTTTCTCTTGTACGGATTTAAATGTTCCAAAGGTGAGGAAACCTATGAACATGGCATCAACATCGTTAGCTGCTAACGCTGCTGCTAAACTCTCTTCTGGACCATAAAACTGGCAGACTATGTACTTAGGAGCTGGCCTTATGCCGAAGACTTCTGTAGCCCACCAGTCATCCCTCCTCTCCAGCAGGGCTGCCGTCTCCGTTGAACTGACAACCCTGTACGGGCCTGTAGCGACAGGAGGATAGTTCGTGAAGTTCAGTGGATTTACCTTCTCCCATATGTGCTTGGGAACTATAGTCACACCGCCCCACACCAATACCGCTGGGAAAACATCCCTGTTAAGGTGGAAACGTGGATCAGGGTACTTCAAGTTTATTCTCACGGTATAATCATCAATTTTTTCAACCGATGCTACTCTCTCGGCAACAGCCGCTGAGTGCGCCAGCCTAGGAGCATACTGCAGGAGCATGTTGTAAGTGAAGACGACATCGTCTGCTGTGAAAGGTACCCCGTCACTCCATTTAACTCCTTTACGAAGGTATATCGTGATGGATTTGTAGTCAGGAGAGTACTCATATCTCTCTGCTAGCCAGGGAATATACTCTCCTGTTTCAAAGTTCATGTAGAATAGGTACTCCCAGACAAATTGATGCATACAAGTGTGCGAGCGGGAGGGTGCACCAGGCGCGTAAAGATTTAGAAGCGTTGGATTAACCACTCTTCCCCTAGCAATGTATAGTGTCTGTTCTCGAGGTGGAGGTTGAGCCTCGACAAGAATGTAGGTGTTGAGCAGTAGGACAAGCAGCAGCGCCGAGACCGCGGCTACCCGGGCTCTATGCGGCCTCGTCTTCATCGTGATAATAGTTACTACTTCCCCTATTTAAATTTTTCTAGCGAGAGAACATAGATGGGTTACTCTCCCTTGCAAGGGAGGACGGTATGATCCCGAATGCTCTTCTCGAGCAGGGTGATCAGGACCTGCGAAGCCAGCCTCCAGTGATAGTATTCGCGGTCTACGAGTACTACAATAGGACTAAGGATCTCAGCTCCTTAAAGCGGTGGTACCCTGTTCTGAGGAAGTACTACCTCTGGTGGAAGAGAAATGGTTCTCCTCAGGAAGCCTTTAAGGGGTTTATTTCTCCCTTCACTGGAACTAGAAACCCTCAAAGCCCCATGCTAGCCTACTGGGCTGTATGCTCAACAGGTGTGGACAACCATGCAGTATACGATGTGCGCGCGCTAGGATTAACGAGTACATGTGGGACGACAAGGACGGCTTTTACTACTCCCTGCTTTTCAACGGCGAGAAGATCAGGGTCAAAAGTGTTCAGGCTTTTACAGCGTTGTTCGCGGAAGTACCTGAGAAGGACATGGCCGATAGGCTGCTAGACTGCCTCGAGGACGAGCATGAGTTTAACGGAAAGTACGGAGTTCCCACGATATCATTTAGTGATGAGAAGTATATGTCACCTCAGCCCGAGTGGTTCTTCTCCAGGGATCCTTACTACTGGAGGGGGCCGATATGGGCTCCTACCACCTATCTCGTGTTCCGAGGCTTGCAGAACTACGGCTTCACGAAGAAAGCCGAGGAAATAGTTTATAAATGGCTTCCATGATTAGAGATGCGGGGGATTTCTATGAGTACTACTTCAATGACGGTAGACGGAGAGACGAAACTGAGTAGCTTTGGATGGACAGCAGCAGTAACGATTAAGCTCCTAGTGGACAGCGGCTTAATGAGCAAAAAGATATTCACGAGTTGAGCAAGGATACCTGGTGAGGTGCTTAGGCATGAGTGCTACTGCTAAGTACTTGATTGAAAGGTTCACAATCTATTTGCTAACCATATTCGTTTCCTTTACAATAATTTTCCTAGTTCCGAGGCTTGTGCCGGGTGACCCCTTAGCAGTATTCTATGATCGTCTTCGCGAGGCTGGAGCCGTGCAAGGAATAGAGCAGATGATCGAAGAGTATAAGAGAATGCTGGGCTTGGATAAAGATATTTTCACTCAGTATGTTTCATACATTTACTCGTTACTGAGAGGGGACCTAGGGTATTCGATCGGAAACTTCCCGACAAAGGTATCGGACATGATTATGGAGGCTCTCCCATGGTCTATAGGCCTCCTGTCAATGACAACTATTCTCTCATGGCTTATAGGGACTCTCCTTGGGGCGATCAGCGGCTGGCGGGGTGGAAGGCTATCGAGAGTATTCTCCATAGCTGCCCTCTTCCTGC
>Ga0080008_137840_pt1 | contig 12674 bp, 13 predicted proteins | sample ConCONMetagenome_FD_69211 | JGI IMG/M metagenome (GOLD analysis project Ga0080008, IMG submission 69211) | Hot spring microbial streamer communities from Conch Spring, Yellowstone National Park, USA - CON_C (SPADES assembly) (version 2) | ecosystem: Environmental > Aquatic > Thermal springs > Hot...
ACATTCCCTACATCCTCCGGGTCTCCGACGAGGTGAAGATCTACCGGCGCGACTTCGCCAGGGTGCGGGGCAAGCACATCGCCCCCCACACCCTGGAGATGGCCGCCACCTGGGCCGTGCTCACCCGCCTCGAGCCCCCCAAGCGGGCGGGGCTCACCCTCATGCAAAAGCTCAAGCTCTACGACGGCAGGCTCCTTCCGGGCTGGACGGAGGAGGCGGTGCGGGAGCTCATGGGGGAGGCCAAGCGGGAGGGCCTGGAGGGGATCAGCCCCCGGTACATCCAGGACAAGATCAGCAACGTCCTCGTCACCAGCGAGGAGCCCTGCATCAACCCCTTCATGGTGATGAACGAGCTGGAGGAGGGGCTCAAGCACCACTCCCTCATCTCGGACGAAAAGACCCGGGAGCGCTACCGGGCCCTCCTGCAGGAGGTGAAGGCGGAGTACGCCGAGATCGTAAAAAACGAGGTGCAGCGGGCCATCGCCGCCGACGAGGAGGCCCTAAACCGCCTCTTCCACAACTACATAGACCACGTGAAGGCCTACGTGCTGGGGGAGAAGGTGAAAAACCCCTACACCGGCGCCCCCGAGCCCCCCAACGAGCGCCTCATGCGCTCCGTGGAGGAGAGGATTGAGATCCCCGAGTCCCGCAAGGACGACTTCCGCCGGGAGATCATGAACTACATCGGGGCCATGGCCCTGGAGGGCAGGCAGTTCACCTACAAGGACAATGAGCGCCTGCGCCGGGCCCTGGAGCTCAAGCTCTTTGAGGACCAGAAGGACACCATCCGGCTCTCCGCCCTGGTCTCGGGCACGGTGGACCCCGAGACCCAGGCCAAGATTGACGTGGTCAAGGCCCGGCTCATCCGGGACTACGGCTACTGCGAGCACTGCGCGGGCGGCGTCCTGGAGTTCGCCGCCTCCATCTTCGCCCGGAGCGAAAAATGAGGCCCATTGAGCGGGACCTCCTGCGCTTCAAGGAGATCGTCCGGGGGGAGGTGAAGAAGAGGGCCCGGGAGTTCCTCACCTGGGAGGAGCTCTTCGGCCAGGTGGAAGGGGGGGTGGTCTCCATCCCCCTCCCCCAGCTGGAGGTGCCCAAGATCGTCTACGGCGAGCCCCTGGGGGAAGGCCCCTTGGGGGCGGGGCCGGGGGCGGAGGGCCTGGGCCCCGGGGGACACATCCCCGTGGCGGAGCTGGAGCTGGAGGAGTTTTTGGACCTCATGGGGGAAGCCCTGAGGCTTCCCCGCCTCAGGCCCAAGGGGGAAGGGGAGGTGACGGAGGAGGCCTTCCGCCACACCACCATCGCCCGTAAGGGCCCAAGAGGCCTCCGCCACGTGCGCCGCACCCTCAAGGAGAGCCTCAAGCGGAGCCTCCTCTCCGGAGAGTACCGGGAGGAGGACCCGAGGCTCGTCCCTGAGCGGGAGGACCTCCGCTACAAGGCACCGAAGGCCAAGCCCCGGCCCCACGCCCAGGCGGTGGTCGTCTTCGCCCTGGACGTCTCGGGGAGCATGCGGGAGGAGGAGCTGAGGCTGGTCAAGACCCTCTCCTTCTGGATCACCCTCTGGATCCGCCGCCACTTCCCCCGGCTGGAGAGGCGCTACCTCCTCCACGACGCCGAGGCCTGGGAGGTCTCCGAGGAGGAGTTCTTCCGGGCCCGGGAGGGCGGGGGCACCCGGCTTTCCAGCGCCCTCCTCCTGGCGGAGGAGATCCTTAAGGCTTACCCCGAGGCCTTCTACAACCGCTACCTCTACCACTTCTCCGACGGGGAGAACTGGCAGGGGGACACCCCTTTGGCCCTCGAGGTCCTGGACCGCATGCTCCCGGGCCTGGCCCTGTACGGTTACGCCCAGGTCCAGGGGCCCTACGGCCAAGGGCGCTTCCTCTCGGAACTGGAGGAAGCCCTGGGGGAGCGGGAGGAGCTTAGGGCGGTGGAGGTGCGGGGCCGGGAGGACCTGCCCCCGGCCCTGAGGCGGCTTCTGGGAGGGTGAGGTGCGGAAGGAACTCCGGTACTGGGCCGAGCGGCTTGGGGAGAGGGCCAGGGAGGAAGGGCTTACCTTCCCCCCGGTGCTCTTTGAGGAGGTGGGGCCCGAGGAGATGGCCATGCTGGCGGCCTACGGGGGCTTTCCCCGCCGCTACCCCCACTGGCGCTTTGGGAGCGAGTACCTGCGCCAGCGGGAGGTCTACCGCTACGGACTGGGGCGCATCTACGAGCTGGTGGTGAACACGGTTCCCGTGCACGCCTACCTCCTCAAGGGGAACACCCTCCTCGCCCAGAAGCTGGTCATGGCCCACGTCTACGCCCACGCCGACTTCTTCGCCAACAACCTGGCCTTCCAGGCAACCCCCAAGGACATGCTGGACGAGATGGCCCACCACGCCGCCTACGTGGAAAGGGCCATGGAAAGGCACGGGGCGAGGAGCGTGGAGGAGTTTTTGGACATGGCCCTCTCCCTGGAGAACCTCATAGACCCCCACGCCCCCTACATCCGGAGGCCCGAGGGCGAGGAGGAGGAGAGGCCCCAGGGGCGCCTGCGGGTCCGGGCCTACCTGGACCCCTACGTGAACCCCCCGGCCGAGCCCCCCAAGGAGGCGGAGGAAGGGGCAAGCCCCAGGCCCCTCCCCCCCAGGCCCACCCGGGACATCCTGGGCTTCCTGGCCCGGCACGCCCCCCTGGCCCCCTGGCAGAAGGGCATCCTGGAGATCATCCGGGAGGAGAGCCTCTACTACGCCCCGCAGGCGGCCACCAAGATCCTCAACGAGGGCTGGGCCACCTACTGGCACACGAGGCTCCTCCTCCCCCTCCTCACCCCCGAGGAGGCCCTGGAGTTCGCCGAGCTCCAGGCGGGCCTCCTGGCCGCCCACGGCTTCAACCCCTACCGCCTGGGCTACTTCCTCCTCCAGGAGGTGGAGGAGAGGTGGGACAAGGGGCGCTTCGGCCCCGAGTACGAGGCCCTGCCCCTAGGGGAAAAGCTCCGCTACGAGAGGCCCACCGGGGAGGGTAAGCGGAAGCTTTTCCAGGTGCGGACCGTCCACACCGACATCTCCTTCCTGGAGGAGTTCCTCACCCCCGAGTTCGCCCTGGGCCGGCGCCTCCTCGCCCTCGAGGACCTCCCCCGCTTCCCGGAGGCCAAGAGGGCCCTCCTCTTCCGCCTCACCAATATGGGCTACCCCATCGTGGAGCTGGTGGACGCCAACTACGGCAACCGAGGGGAGCTTTATCTAGAGCATCTCTATGAGGGTGTGGAGCTGGACCTGAGGCGCACCAAGGCGGTGCTGGAAAACCTCCACCGCCTCTGGAGCCGCCCCGTGCACCTGAAGACCGTGGTGGGGGGCAAGGAGACCCTCCTCTCCGCCGGGGCCTAGCGCAGGACCCGGAGGTACCCGAGGAGCAGGGCTTCGGAAAGCTCCCCCAGGTGCCGGCTCACCAGCCGGCCCTCGCGGTCAAAAAAGAGGGTGGTGGGAAGCCCCTGGATCCCCAGGGCCTGGGAGAGACGGGTCTCGGGGTCCAGGAGGACCCACTCCGCCGTCAGGCCCTGCTCCTCCAGAAAGCGCCGCACCGCCTCCGGACCCTCCCCCTGGCTCACGAAAACGAAGTAGACGTCGGGGTTTTCCCGGCTCACGCGCACCATCATGGGAAGCTCCCGCCGGCAGGGGGGGCACCAGGTGGCCCAGGCGTTGAGGACCACGGGCTTACCCAGGAACCGATCCAGGGAAATCTCCGTGCCCCCCAGGGTGTAAAGGCTCACAGGAGGGAGCCTCTGCTCTTTGTCCCCCTGTCCCCGGGTCAGGAAGAGGCCCGCTACCAACAGGGCCACCACCCCGGCCAGGGCCGCGTACCGCCAAAGGTGCTTGGGCAAGGTCATGAGCGTGTACCCTCCTCCCGCCAGGATACCCCAGAGGGGATCAAAGCCCCCCTGCCAGACGTAGAGGGCGCTGAGGGGATCCCGGGCGTAGACCGATGCGTTTTCCAGCACGAAGCCGACTCTGGCCCCCAAAAGCCCCACCAGGATGGCGTTGTAGGCCCATGGAGAGAGCCTCCTGTCCACCCGCCGGGCCAGAACCTCGGCCACGGCCACCATGGCCAAGAGGGCCAGGGCCACCTGGACCCTGGCCCAAGGCAGGGCGAGGGGCCCCACCTGAAGCGCGTCCATCACCGGACCAGGGGAAATCCCGCCCGCTCTATGGCCAGCACGCCGCCCTCCACGTTGTAGAGGTTGGTGTACCCCTTCTTCTTCAGGTACTCCGCCGCCTGGCGGCTGCGGTTGCCGCTGCGGCAGTAGAGGTAGACGGGCTTGTCCTTGGGCAGGGTGTCCGCCCAGCGGGCCACCTCCTCCACGGGGAGGTTCACCGCGCCCGGCACGTGGCCGGCGGCGTACTCGGCCGGGGTGCGCACGTCCACCACCACGGCCCCGGTGAGGACGGAGTTGCCCTGCTGGTCGTAGTCCCCCGCCACGTAGACGAGGCCCTGGAAGCCGCTGGAGCAGGTGCCGTTCACCGTGAGGTCGCCGATCACCACCAGGATGCCTCGGCCGCAGAGGCGTCCTGGACCCGGTGAGGTGGAGGGGGCCCCGGACCACCTTGAGCTCCCAACCCGAGAGGGTACCATTGAAGGCGCTCCCAGGCTGGGGCGGGAAGCGCTCGAGGAACTCCTCCTTGGTCAGGCCGAAGGTCCTCTGGAAGAGGGCGTCCGGGTCGGAAGGCACCAGGGAAGAGTACTGGGCCTGGTCGGGGGAGATCTCCCCCCCCACGGTGGAGATGCTCCCGGCGCTCGCCGCCCCCAGGATCTGGGGCACGAGGGGGGTGCCCTCGGGGATGGCGGGGGGGGGCGTGCCCCGCCACTCTAGCCGCACCTGGTTGGCTTCGAGGTTCACCGACAGCACCCTGGCCTCCACACCCGCCACCCGCACGGTCTGCCCCACCAGGAGGCCCCGGGCATCGCTAAGCGTGAGAGTGGAGGTCGTGGGGTCGTAGGCCCTCACCGCGAAGGGGATGAGGCTCACGGTCGCCCCTGGGAGGATGGCATCCGCGGCCCCCGGCGGAAAAAGGGGCCTCAAGGTGAGGGTGTTCCCGTTCACCCCCGTCACCTGGTAGGCCCTGGGCACGACGGGCGAAGGGATCTGCACGTAGCTCCCCACGGGGATGAGGGAGGCGTCCGCCACGGTGAGGGTGAAGGAGTCAGCGGGAAGAGGGGCGGGGGCCCCCGGGAGCAGGACCCGGGTCACGGGGTAGGCCCCGGAGTCGCCCGCGAAGTCGTGGCCGATGACCTGGGCGTTCCCCCGCACCGAGATGTTGGGCCTCGAGGTGAGGGCGGCGGGGACGGCGCCTAGGATGCCGCAACCCACCCGAAAGGTCTGCTCCAAGGTGGCCTTTCCGCCCCCCACCTGGGCCACAGCCTGGACCCTGATGTTGCCCCCGCCCGGGGGCGCGGTCCTTTCCCCATTGGGATAGCGGTAGGTGGCGCTCAGGGCGGGGCCTCCGGAAACCGAGAGGGTGTAGGCGCTCGGGAGGTTATCGCCGCACCGGACCAGGAGGGGGAAGGCCTCGAGGGCGCTTTCCGCCAGGGTAAAGGCCTGGTACGTAACCCGCTCGGAGGCCCCGCCTCTCAAGGTGCCCAGGGCCATGTAGCCTGTGGCCGCCAGGAGGCTGGTGAAGACCACCATCAGGACCACCAGGGTAATGGGGGTGGCGATGCCCTTCCTCATACCCTTCAGGATGGGGGGTCCGGGCCTTGGGGCGCATCCCCCAAATGGGGGGATATGATGGGGCTATGCGGGAGGTCTACATCGTTTCCGCGGCCAGGACCCCCATCGGCAAGTTCGGGGGGGCCCTGAAGGACGTGAGCCCGGTGGACCTGGGGGCCCACGCCATGCGGGCGGCTTTGGAGCGGGCGGGGGTGGAGGGGAAGAGCCTGGACCTCTACGTCTTCGGGAACGTCCTAAGGGCGGGGCACGGGCAGCTCCTGCCCCGGCAGGCGGCCATAAAGGCGGGCATCCCCAAGGAGGTGGACGGGTACCAGGTGGACATGGTCTGCGCCTCGGGGATGATGGCCCTCATCAACGCCGCCCAGTTCATCCGCACCGGGGAGGCCCACCTGGTCCTGGCCGGGGGGATGGAGTCCATGAGCCAGGCGGGGTTCTACCTCTCCCACCGGGCCCGGTGGGGGTACAGGTTCCTCATGGGGGCCCCGGAGAACCTGCAGGACATCCTCCTCCGGGACGGGCTTTCCGACCCCTTCACCGGTGAGGCCATGGGGGAGCAGGCGGAGCGCCTGGCCCAGGACCACGGGGTGGGCCGGGAGGAGGTGGACGAGGCCGCCTACCTCTCCCACCGGCGGGCCTGGGAGGCCACGGAGGGGGGCCACTTCGCCTGGGAGATCGCCCCCATGGAGCTTCCCGGCAAGAAGGGGCCCCAGGTGGTGGACAGGGACGAGGGGATCCGCCCGGAGACCACCCCGGAGTCCCTGGCCGCCTTGAGGCCCGCCTTCAAAAAGGAGGGCGTGCTCACGGCGGGCAACGCCAGCCAGATCTCCGACGGGGCGGCGGCGCTTCTTTTGGCCTCGGAGGAGGCGGTGCGGGCCCACGGGCTTAGGCCCATCGCCAAGGTGTTGGGCGGGGCCTGGGCCGCCGGGGAGCCCTGGCGCTTCCCCGAGGCCCCCATCCCCGCGGCCAAGCGGCTACTGGACCGGCTCGGCCTGCGGGTCTCGGACTTCGGCCTCTTTGAGAACAACGAGGCCTTCGCCCTGAACAACGTCCTCTTCAGCCGCCTCCTAGGGGTGCCCTACGAGCGCCTCAACGTCTTCGGCGGAGCGGTGGCCCTGGGCCACCCCATCGGGGCCAGCGGGGCCAGGATCGTGGTGACCCTCCTGAACGCCCTAAGGGCCAAGGGGGAGGAGCGGGGCCTGGCCGCCATCTGCCACGGGACCGGGGGGTCCACGGCCCTGGCGGTGGAGCGGGTGTAGGCTAGAATCATGAGGGACTGGATCGCGGTGGACCCCGAAGTCATGGGGGGCAAGCCGGTGGTGGCTGGCACCCGGATCACCGTGGAGGAGATCCTTCGCCGCCTCGCCGCTGGGGAAAACCCGGAGGCCATCCTGGAAGCTTTCCCCCGTCTGACCCCGGAGGGCCTGCGCGCCGCCCTGGCGTACGCGGCTGAGGTCCTTGGGGCGGAGAGGGTCCGCCGTCTTCCCTAGATGACCCCGTCCAGCTCAAAGGCCTCGAGGCGGTACTCCTCCAGGGCCACGCGGAAGGCGCCGTTTTGCGCCAGGAAGCGGGCCGCCGCCCTCAGGGTCTCCTCCACCCAATGGGGGTCGTTCCCCAGGAGGCTAAAGCCCACCACCTCGTACCCCCAGGCGTCCAGGCCGTAGAGCCTGGCGGCGGAGACGGGAAAGCGGGCCTTCACCTTCTCCAGGGCGGGCTTGATGAGGGCCCGCTTTTCCTTGAGGCTCCGGGCTCCCGTCTCCAGCCTAGCGGTGTAGAGGCCCAGGTACGCCTTCATGGTTCCCCCCAGTTTGTTTCGGTAGGCGCCCCGCCGACAAGGGCGTAGCGCCTTTGGGCTAGCATAAGGGTATGGGCCTCGAGGAGGTGCGGGCCATTTTGGAAGCCCACCGGGAGGAGCTCAAGGCTCTGGGCGTTGGGGAGGTCTATGTGTTTGGCTCCACCGCCCGGGGCGAGGCCGGCCCGGAGAGCGATCTGGACCTCATCGTGGTGCTGGAGCGCCCTTTGGGATTCGCCTTCTTTGAACTGAAGGAGCGCCTGGAAGCCTGGCTTGGCCGACCTGTGGACCTCACGACCCCTGATGGCCTGCGGGAGGACCTCAGGGAAAGCGTTTTGCGGAGCGCTGTTCGTGCGGCCTAGGGGCATAAAGGAGCGCTTAGGGGACATGCTGGCGGCCATCGCCAATATCCAGGCCTTTGTTCAGGGCCTGGACCAGGAGAGTTTTGCAAAGGACGCCAAGACCCTCCGAGCGGTGACCTACGAGTTTGTGGTCATGGGCGAAGCGGTGGCCCGTCTCCCCGAGGAGTTTTTGGAGGCCTACCCGCACCTGCCTTGGAGGGCCATCAAGGCCCTTCGGAACTACGCCGTGCACGAGTACTTTCGCCTGAGCCCACAGGTCCTTTGGCAGATCGTCAGCGAGGAGCTTGAGCCTCTTAAGCGAGAGCTGGAGCGCATCCTGAAGGACCTCTAAAACATCGGCCCGATGCGGAAGTGAAGCCGGCCCGTGGGGCTTTCCGGGCTGAAGGCGTAGTCCAGGCGCAGGGAGGGGAGGAGGGCCCCCAGGATGTCCAGGTCCAGCTGGAAGCCGATCCCCACCCCCCACTTGAGCCCGCCGGTGTTGTCGGCGAGGCCAAGGTCGGCGAAGAGGATGCCGTAGAGGTTGGTGCCCCCTTGGGGGGAGAGGTTGAAGTCGTAGCGGTACTCCAGGCTCCCCGTGGCGAAGGAAAGCCCCCCGTACTTGCGGTCCTCGTAGCCCCTCAGGAGGAAGGCCTCGGCGCCGCTTCCCGAGAGGAAGAAGCGCTCGCTCTCCGGGGGGAAGCCCAGGAGGGTCCCCGCCGAGAGGCGGAAGGCCAGGGCCTGGCGCCTGGCCTCGTCCAGGGGGAGGTAGGTCTTGCCCGTGGCCACCAGGGGGACGAAGAAGCTCCGGCCCCCCGCGTCGGGCAGGGAGAGGCCGAGGCCGGTGGCGAGGCTGGCCTCGTAGCCCTGGGTGCGGAAGCGGGGGCTGTCCACGTCCACGTAGGCCAGGCCCGTGTCCAACCTCAGGGTCCAGCCGGGGGTGGGGAGGAGCCCCTGGGCCAGGGTGGGGTTCTTGTAGCCCGTGCCGTCGCAGTACTTGGGGCTTGCGGGGTCGGCGACGGCGGGGTCGCAGGGGGCGTTGGGGTCATAGACCTCGAGGGCGTAGGTGGACCGCCTGGCGGAAAGGCCCAAGGTGAGCCTCAGGTTCTCCAGGTCCTTGGAGAAGGGGCGGGCCAGGCTGAAGCCCCCGCCCGTGCGCCTTTCCGTGTACTCCCAGCCGGTGTCCGTGGCGCCCTGGAGGAGCTTGTTGTTGCCGAGGGGCGTGGAGAAGAGGTTGAGGGCCAGGCTGGTGCGCACCTCCTTGAGGTCCAAGAAGTCCACGTAAAGCCAGGGGATGGTGTAGCTCAAGGAGAGGGAGAGGTTGTCCCGGGCATCGTTCTGCACGAAGGCCAGATCCAGGCCCACCTGGTGGGCCAGGCCGAAGAGGTTGGTCTCCTTGAGGGAGACGCTTCCCGACCACCCTTCCAGGGAGCTCCAGCCGATGGCGGGCTGGAAGAGGCCGGTCCGGGCCTCCTTCAGCCCCAGGACCACCACCACCTGGTCGGGCCTCTCCGAGGGGGCCAGGGAGACCCGGGGCGGCTCGGCGAGAAGGCCGGTGGCCATGAGGCGGGCGATGGCCTTCCTGAGCTCCGGCACGCTGAAGAGGCTTCCGGGCTTGGGGAGCTCCCGGAGGATGACCTCCTCCCGGGTGCGGCGGTCCCCCTGCCACTCCAGGCGGTAGCCCCCGATCTTGAGCTCCACCACCTCCAGCCGGAAGACCCCGTCCTGGAAGCCGTGGCGGACGTCGGCCACCTCGAGGCCCCGCTCCCGGTAGAGCTCCGCCACCCTCCTGGCGTCCTCCTGGGCCAGGAGGGGCGTGTAGACCTCGCCGGGCTTGAGGCGGAGGGCCTGAAGGATGGCCTCGGCGGGGATGGCGGTGTTGCCCATGACCAGCACCTGGGCGATCTTCCCCCCTTCTGGCCCCAACTGGAGGCGGACCGCCACCTCCTCCCCTTCGGGGGCCAGGGTGAAGGTGACGATGCGGGAGAGCTTTCGGGAAAGCTCCTGCACGCCCTCCAGGAGGCGGTTGTAGTTCAGGTAGTCCCCCTCCTTAAGGGGGAAGCCCGAGAGGTCCAGGCCCTCGCCCTCCAGCCGGGCCACCCTAAGCTCCCGCACCCGCACGGTGAGGACCCCGTCCTCGAGGGCGCTACTTGCGGGGTCGGGGCCGCTAAAGCGGTAGCCCTTCTCCTCGTAGCGGGCGGCGATGGCCCTCAGGGCCTCCTGGTACTTGGCGAAGTCAAAGGGGCCCTTTAGGGGCTCCAGGAGCTTCAAGAGCTCGCCTTCCGGGAGGAGCGTCACCCCCGAAAGGCGCACCTCCTTGACCTCCCTGGCCTCCTCCACCCGGAAGGTGAGGGCCATCCCGCCCCCCACCTCCTTGGCCTCCACCTCCACCTTGGGGGCGAAGGGGAAGCCGTTTTGCCGGTAGGCCTGGGCCAGGGCCCGGGCGGCCTCCCCTGCCCTTAGGGGGTTGTAGGTGGCCTCCTTGCCGATGGCGAATCGCTCCTCCAGGAAGCGCAGGAGGGTTTCCTGGGGGAAGGCCTTGGCCTCCACCCTGACCTCGGCGATGGGGGGGTAGGGGACGAGGCGCACCTTGAGGACCTCGCCCTCTAGGCGCACCTCGGCCTCCCGGAAGTAGCCCGTGGCCAGGATGGCCTTCCTGGCGGCCTCGAGGTCGCCGGGCTCGTCCCCCACGCCAAAGGGCAGGGCGGCCCGGGCCAGGGCCTGGAGGACCGGGTCGCCGCCCTCCACCACCACGTCTTTGATGGGGGCGGCCAGGGCGAGAAGTCCGAAGAGGGCTAGGGCCAGAAGGCGCTTCATGGGCAAGAGCATACCCAAAAAGGGTGAAGGGGCGGTTAGAATGGCAGGCATGGGGGTTTACGAGAAGATCCTGGAGGCGGTGGCCGCCATCCGCCAGAAGACCGGGTTCGCCCCCGAGGTGGGCATCGTCCTGGGCTCGGGGCTTGGGCCTTTGGCCGAGGAGGTGGAGAAGGTGGCGGAGATGCCCTACGGGGAGATCCCCCACTTCCCCCTTTCCACCGCCCCCGGGCACGCGGGGAGGCTCGTCCTGGGAACCCTGGAAGGGAAGCGGGTTCTGGTCTACCAGGGCCGGGTCCACTACTACGAGGGCTACAGCGCCGAGGAGGTGGTGTTCCCGGTGCGGGTGGGCTTCTTCCTGGGGGCCAGGACCTTCCTCCTCACCTCCGCCGCCGGGGGGCTCAACCCCCGCTTCCAGGCCGGGGGCATCATGCTCCACCTGGACTACCTGAACCCCTCCGGGGTGAATCCCCTAAGGGGCAAAAACGACGAGCGCCTGGGTCCCCGCTTCCCGGTGATGTTCGGGGCCTACGACCCGGAGCTCATAGAGCTTGCCCGGCGGGTGGCGAGGAAGCAGGACCTCCACCTCTTTGAGGGGGTCTACGCCTGGTTTCTGGGGCCCTCCTTCGCCAGCCGGGCCGAGCTCAGGATGCTCCGGGAGCTCGGGGCGGACGCCATCGGCATGTCCACGGTGCCCGAGGTGATCGCCCTGCGGCACCTGGGGGCCAGGGTCCTGGGCCTTTCCGCCATCACCGACATGGCCGTGCCCGAGCGGGAGCACCACGCCACCGAGGAGGAGGTGCTGGAGGTGGCCAGGAGGACGGGCCCCCTTTTCCGCCGCTTCGTGCGGGGCATCCTGGCCGAGCTCCCATGAGCCTGCCCGAGGTCTTGGAGAGGATCGCCCTGGCCTGCCGGAGGGCCGGGCGGGACCCCAAGGAGGTGCGCCTGGTGGCCGTCACCAAGGGGCGCACGGTGGAGGAGATCCGGGAGCGGGTCCTCCGCTACGGGGCCTTTCCCCTGGGGGAAAGCCGGGTGCAGGAGGCCCTGAAGAAGATGGAGCTTCTCCAGGCGGAGTGGCACCTGGTGGGCCCTCTCCAGCGCAACAAGGCCAAGTTCGCTCCCCGCTTCCACCTCATCCACTCCCTGGACTCCCTGCGCCTGGCCGAGGCCCTGGAAGGGGTGGGGGCCAAGGCGGGGATGCGGCTTAGGGTTTTGGTGGAGGTGAACCTGGGGCGGGAACCCCAGAAGCACGGCTTTCTGGAGGAGGAGCTTCCCGAGGCCCTGGCCCGGGTGCGGGAGATGCCCCACCTTCAGGTCCTGGGCCTCATGACCGTGCCCCCCATGGGGCCGGAAGGGGTGGTCCGGCCCATCTTCCGGAGACTTTCCCAGCTCGCCGACCGCTTTGGCCTGCCCGAGCGCTCCATGGGCATGTCCCAGGACTACGAGTGGGCGGTGGAGGAGGGGGCCACCATGGTCCGGGTCGGCCGGGCCCTTTTTGTAGACTGAAGGGCGCATGGACCTGACTCCCCTGGACGTTCGCTACCAGGAGTTCCCCACCGCCTTCCGCGGCTACCAGAAGGCAGCGGTGCGGGCCTACCTGGCCCAGGTGGCCGAGGTGATGGAGGGCCTCATCCGGGAAAACGAGACCCTCAAGGCGCAACTCCAGGCCTTGGAGGAGGAGAATGCCCGTCTGAAGGAGGCGGAGGGGGAGCTGAAGCGGGCGGTGGTGGCCGCGGAGAGGATCGCCCGGGAGCTCAAGGCCCAGGCGGAAAGGGAGGCGGAGCTCATCCGCAAGGAGGCCATGGCCGCCAAGGAGCAGGTCCTGAGGGAGGCCGCCGAGGAGCTGCGGCGCCTCCGGGAGGAGAAGGAGCGGGCTAGGCAGGAGAAGGCCCTGTTCTTGAGCCAGTTCCGGGCCCTTTTGCAGGGCTATCTGGACTCCTTGGAGCGGCTTGAAGGAAAGTAGCCTGGGGGAGGGGCCTGAGGCCCAAGTAGAGCCAGAGGCGGTAGAGGCTCTCCCGGAGCCAGTACTGGG
>Ga0080008_172261_pt1 | contig 12646 bp, 12 predicted proteins | sample ConCONMetagenome_FD_69211 | JGI IMG/M metagenome (GOLD analysis project Ga0080008, IMG submission 69211) | Hot spring microbial streamer communities from Conch Spring, Yellowstone National Park, USA - CON_C (SPADES assembly) (version 2) | ecosystem: Environmental > Aquatic > Thermal springs > Hot...
CTACGTCCTGGTCTCCCAGGAGGCCAAGCGGGTGGAGGTCTACCGCCCTCTCCCGGACGGGGGCTGGCGCTACGAGGTGGTGGAGGAAGGCCAGGTACCCCTTCCCTGCGTGGAGACCTCCTTGGACCTGGAGGCCCTCTACCGGGGGCTTCCCGTCTAACCCTTGAGGAAGGCCACGTACCGTTCCAGGAGGAGGTAGGCCTCCCCCGAGGCCAGGACCTCCCGAGCCAGGCGCACCCCCGCCTCCAGGGTGGGGGCCTTCTCCGCCGCGTAGAACCCGGCCCCCGCCGCCAGGGCCACGGCCTCCTCTATGGGCCCCTTCTCCTCCCCCTTTAAGACCCTGCGGGCCAGGTCGGCGTTCTCCTGGGGGGAGCCGCCCCTTAGGGCCTCGAGGGGAGCCCGCCTGAGGCCCACGGCCTCGGGCGTGAGGGCGTAGGCCCCCTTCCCCACCTCCACCACCTGGTTCTCCCCTAAGACGAGCTCGTCCGCCCCCTCCCCGTGGACCACCAGGCCCCTGGCCCCAAGCCGCTCCAGGGCCTCGGCCATGGGGGAAAGCCACTTGGGGCTAAAGACCCCCAGGACGTACCGGTCCGCCCCGGCGGGGTTGGTGAGGGGGCCCAGGAGGTTGAAGACGGTGCGGATGCCGAGCTCCGCCCTCACCGGGGCCACGTGGCGCATGGCGGGGTGGAAGACCCGGGCGAAGAGGAAGCCGAAGCCCAAGGCCTCAATGGCCTCCCCCACCCGCTCGGGCGGGGCCTCGAGGTCCACGCCCAAGGCCTCCAGGAGGTCGGCCGAGCCCGCCTTGGAGCTTGCCGCCCGGTTCCCGTGCTTGGCCACGGCCACCCCGCCCGCCGCCGCCACCAGGGCCCCCAGGGTGGAGAGGTTCAAGAGGCCCTGATGGTCCCCCCCGGTGCCCACGATGTCCAGAAGGGGCCGCCTTTTTACAGGCAAAGGCCTCGCCGCCTCCCGCATGGCCCGGGCCATGGCGGCGATCTCGTGGGGCCTCTCCCCCCTCAGGGCCATGGCGGTGAGGAGGCCCGCCGCCTTCACCGGGGAGACCTCCCCCCGCATGAGGGCCTGCATGAGGCCATAGGCCTCCTCCTCCTCCAAGACCTCGCCTAAAAGGGCCTTCTTCAGCGCGTCCATGGGTCCTCCAGGAAGTTCTTGAGGATCAGCTTACCCGCCTCCGTGAGGTAGCTTTCCGGGTGGAACTGGACCCCGTGGGTGGGAAAGGCCCGGTGGCGGAAGCCCATGACCGTCCGCCCCCCCGCCTCCTCCACCCAGGCGTTCACCACCAGGTCCTCGGGGACCTCCTCCACCACCAAGGAGTGGTAGCGGGTGGCGGGGAAGGGGCTCTTGAGGCCCCGGAAGACCCCGGTGCCGTCGTGGTGGATCTCGCTCACCTTGCCGTGCATGATGACCGGGGCCGGCACCACCTTGCCCCCGAAGGCGGCCCCGATGGCCTGGTGCCCCAGGCAGACCCCGAGGATGGGGTAGCGGGGGGCGTAGCGGGCGATCAGGGGAAGGGAAAGCCCCGCCTCAAAGGGGGTGCAGGGCCCGGGGCTGATGAGGATCCGGTCGGGGTTCAGGGCCTCCACCTCCTCGAGGGCGAACCGGTCGTTCCGCCAGACCACGGGCCTCGCCCCAAGCTCCCCCAGGTACTGGACCAGGTTGTAGGTGAAGCTGTCGTAGTTGTCTATCACCAAGACGGTCATAAGCCGGCCTCCGCCATCTCCACCGCCTTGAGGAGGGCCCTCGCCTTGTTGAGGCACTCCTCGTACTCCCTCTCCGGCACCGAGTCGGCCACGATGCCCGCTCCCGCCTGCACGTGCATCTTCCCGCCCGCTACCACGAAGGTGCGCAGGGTAAGGGCCATGTCCATGGCCCCGTCGTAGGCCAGGTAGCCGAAGGCCCCGCCGTAGGGCCCCCGGCGGTGGGGCTCCAGCTCCTCAATGATCTCCATGGCCCGGATCTTGGGGGCCCCGGAGACGGTGCCCATGGGCAGGACGCTGGCCAGGGCGTCCAGGGGGGTCTTGCCCTCGGCCAGAACCCCCTCCACGGTGGAGACCAGGTGCATGACGTGGGAGTAGTACTCCACGTGCATGGGCTCCACCACCCGCACCGTGCCGAAGGCGGCCACCCGGCCGATGTCGTTGCGGGAGAGGTCCAAAAGCATGAGGTGCTCGGCCCGCTCCTTCTCGTCCTTCAGAAGCTCCTCGGCGAGCCTCCGGTCCTCCTCCTCGTCCTTACCCCGGGGCCTGGTGCCGGCGATGGGCCGGGTTACCACCTTTTTGCCGTCGGAGCGGAGGAGGCTTTCCGGGCTGGCCGAGACCAGGACCACCTCCCCCAGGTCCAGATAGCCCATGTAGGGGCTCGGGTTCACGCTCCTCAAGGCCCGGTAAAGGGCGAAGGGGTGGACGGTGAGGGGGGAGGAAAGCCTTAGGGAGAGGACCACCTGGAAGATGTCCCCGGCCTTGATGTAGCGGAGGGCCTTCCTCACCGCCTCCAGGTAGGCCTCCCGGTCCATGTCGGCCTGGAAGCTGGCCCTCCCCCCCGCCCTCTCCCCCGGCACCCCGGGGAGGGGGCCCTTTAGCTTGCGCTCCGCCCAGGCAAGCCGGGCCTCGGCGGCCTCCGGGTCCTTTTCCGGGGCCACCAGGTGGAGGAGGCTTTTGGTGTGGTCAAAGACCACCACCACCTCGGGCTCCACGAAGAGGAGGTCAGGGAGGGCCAGGTCGTCGGGCTTGAGGCTCGGCAGCTTCTCGTAGTAGCGGATGAGGTCGTAGGCGGCGTACCCCACCACGCCGCCAAAGAAGGGGGGAAGGTCCGGGTGGCGCTCCAGAGGGGCGAAAACGGCCTCGTAAAGGGTACGCAGGGGGTCTTGGGTCCTCACCGCCTCGCCGTTCACGGTGAAGACCCCGTCCTTGAGGCGGAAGGTGCGCCTCGCCCCCACGCCCACGATGGAGAAGCGGCTCTGCCGCCCCCTTTCCACCGACTCCAGGAGGAAGCTCACGGGGGCCTTCTCCGAAAGCTTCAGGTAGGCGGTCACCGGGGTCTCCAGGTCCGCCAGCAGGGTTCTTCGGAAAGGTCTTATGGTCTCCATGCCGCCCCCTAAAAAGCCCCCCGGGGCACGCCCCGGGGGAGAGACCGCCTCCCTCCCGGGGCCTAGCCGGGCCAAGGGCGGAGGGAGGTCAGGTTCATGTCCCAAGGATAGCCCAAAAGGTTCCCGCAGTCTAGGGGCAGGCTTAGTGCCCGCGCTTTGCGCAACATGGGGCGCCCAGGTCGGGGCTAAAGGCTTTTCTGGGGCCCCCACCGCGGCTTTTGCCGCGGTGGGGTACTTAGCCCCCTAACCCCTTGCGGCGCATCTCCCCCCACTGGCCCCGCTTCCTCAGGACCTGGAAGGTGGCTATAAAGCGCTCCAGGGCCAGGACCTGGCGGTAACCCAGGACCTCCAGAAGGCTCAGGAAGAGGAGGGCCACCCGGTCGCGGAGCCTGGGGTAGCGCTTTAGGAGAAGGGTCTCCATGCCGATGGCCAGCTGGGAGAGGAGGACCCCGTACCCCAGGGCCAGGAGGAGGAAAAGGAGGGCGAACTCGGCGTTGAAGACCCCGAGGAGGTAGAAGACGGGGAGAAGCAGGTAGCCCAGGACCTCCACCACCGGCCCCAGGGCCTCAAAGAGGAAGAAGTAGGGCATGGCCAAAAGGCCCAGGCGGCCGTACCTGGGGTTGAAGAGCATGGCCCGGTGGAGCCAGAGCACCTCCCAAAGGCCCCGGTGCCAGCGGTTCCGCTGCCGCCTCAAGGTGGCCCAGTCGGCGGGGACCTCCGTGTAGCAGATGGGGTCCGGGGTATAGAGGACCCGGTAGTCCCGCCCCTCTTCCCGCGCCCTCCGGTGGAGGCGGACCACCAGCTCCATGTCCTCCCCCACGGTGTCCGTGCGGTACCCCCCCACCTTTATGGCCTCGCTCCGCCGGAAGAGGCCAAAGGCCCCGGAGATGATGAGCAGGGCGTTCATGGCGCTCCACCCGGCCCGGCCCATGAAGAAGGCCCGGGCGTACTCAATAATCTGCATTTTCTCCAGGAAGCCTCGGGGGAGGCGGAGCTCCTCCACGATGCCCTCCCGGACCCTGGCCCCGTTCAGGGGGCGGATGGTTCCCCCCACGGCCAGGACCCGCTCGTCCTCCAGGAAGAGGCGGCTGGCCCTCAGGAGGGCCTCGGGGTCCAGGAGGCTGTCGGCATCCACCCCGCAGAAGAGGGGGTAGCGGGCGAAGTTGAGCCCGGCGTTCAGGGCGTCCGCCTTGCCGCCGTCTCCTTGTCCACCACCAGGAGGTTGGGGTAGGTGAGGGAGCGGTAGACCCCGCGGATGGGCTTGGTGGGAAGGGCCCTCTTGAAGACCCAGTCCACCCGGACCAGGCGGAAGGCCTCCTTGAGGACCTCGAGGGTCCGGTCCCTGGGACCGTCGCAGACCACGATGACCTCAAACTCCGGGTAGCGGAGGGCCAGGAAGGACCTCACCGAGGCGGCGATGGTCTTCTCCTCGTTGTAGGTGGGGACCAGGATGGAAACGGGCAGGTAGGCCTCCCGCTCCAGGAGGTCCCTGAGGGAAAGCTCCGAAAGCTCCCGGGCGTAGCGGGCCACCATCCGGAGGCCAAAGAGGGCGAAGGTGGCGTAGAGGAAGTTGAGGACGGCGAAATAGTAGAGAACCAAGACCTGATAGCCGTAAAGAAGCCAGGCTAGGAGTTCCACGCCACCTCCCGAAGCACCTGGGCGGCCATGGCCCGGCCGGAGGGGTCAGGGTGGGCCTCGGCCGCTTTCCGCAAAAGCTCCGGGTCCAAAGAGGCCAGGGCCTCCGCCGCCGCCCGGCGCACGTGAAAGGAAGGGTCCTTGAGAGCCTCCCAGAGGGCCCTTCGGGCCAGGTTTTGGGGAAGAAGCGGAAGGAGGCGGGCCGCATGGACCCTCAAGAACTCCTCCTCCCTCCGCAAAAGCCCCAGGACCACGTCCTCGCACCCCACGGGAGGGTAGCCGAGCCGGGCCAGGGCCCCGAGGGCCGCCGCCTGAACCTCGGGGTCCTCCGCCTCCAAAAAGGGCAGGACCCTCTCCGCCAGGCCGTGGAGGTGGAGGCGGCCGATGGCCTCCAGAGCCGCCCAGACCTCCCCCCTTCCCCCCTTTTCCAGAAAGAGGGCCACCACGGGCTCCGCCCGGTCCTCCAGGAGAAGGAGGACTTCCAGAAGGGCCCCTTTAGGAAGCCCCGCCTTCAGGAGGGCCTCTCCCAGGTGCAAGACCCCTTCCCCCTGGGCCACCCGGGCCGCCGCCCGGGCCGCCGCCCGGCGGAGGACGGGGTCCCGGTGCTCCAGGTAGGGCAGGATGGCCTCCAGGGTCTCGGGAAGCCGGGCCAGGCCCAAAGCCTCCAGGGCCTCCAGCCTCACGGGGCGGGAAGCCCACCGGGACTTAAGGCGAAAGGCCCAGGGCGGCCGGCCCCTCCTGAGCCACTGGGCCACCTTTTCCCCCATCTCCCCCTTCAGCGTCTCCCGCAGGTGCAGAAGGGCTTCCAGGGCGGGCTCCGGCCAGGGAGGGGGCGGGGGCTCCGTCCCGGAAAAGAGGGCCTCGGTGAAGGCGGAAAGGTAGCGCTCGTAAAGGGCCTTGTCCCGGGCCTCCTTGAGGGCGGTGTAGGCGTGGTAGACGAGGATGTAGGCCCCGAGGACCACGAGGGCCAAGGCGGTGAGGAGGAGGGCCCGCAGGAGGTGAAGCCTGGCCGTAGGGTAGTCAAAGACCCCCAGAAGCCGCCCTGAGAACACCCAGACAAGCCCACCCAGGGCCAGGGCCTCGAGGGCCACCACCAGGAAGACCAGGAGGGCGTAAAGGCGCTCACCCCTGCGCCACATACCTTTCCAGCCTGAGGACCAGCTCCTGGGGGCTAAAGGGCTTGGTGAGGTAGTCCTGGGCCCCCAGGCGCATGCCCTCCAGGATGGTCCTCTCCTGCTTCAGGCCGGAGAGGATGATCACCGGGGTCGCCCGGCCCAGGTCCTGGCGCAGGTGGCGGAGGAGGTCCAGGCCAAACCCCCCGGGCAGGTTCAGGTCCAGGACGATGGCGTCCCAGGGCTCGGCCAGCTTCGCCTTGGCCGTGGGGAAGTCCCTGGCCAGGTGGACCTGGTGGCCCGCCCGGGAGAGGGCCATCTCCAGGACCAGGGCCACCACAGGGTCGTCCTCCACCAGAAGCACCCGGGCCACAGGACCAGTATAAGGACCCCTAACGGAGTTTCCGCAAAAGGGCTTCCACCTCGGGGTCGGGGTTGGCCCTCCGCTCCTCTTCCAAGAGCCTCATGGCCTCCTCCTTTTTCCCCTGCTCCAGAAGGGCCTTGGCCAGGGTGAAGCGGCCCAGGGGGTAGTCGGGCTTGACCGCCAGGACCCCTCGGGCCAGGAGCTCGGCCTCCTTGGCCCGGCCCAGGGCCAGGACCACCTCCGCCAGGCCCCAGCGGGCGTCCAGGTTCCCGGGGTCCTGGGCCAGGACCTGGCGGTAGCCCGCCTCCGCCTCGCCGTAGCGCCCCATGTGGTAGAGGAGCCGGGCGTAGCGCACCCGGATGTCGGGGCTGTCCAGGAGGGCCAGGGCCTTCTCGTAAAGGGGCTTGGCCTCGGCGTGGCGTCCCTGGAGGTAGAGGGCGAAGGCGAGCTCCCCTATGGCCTCGGCGTCGTCGGGGAAGGCCGCGACCGCCCGCCTCAGGTAGGCCTCGGCCCCCACGGGGTCCTGGGGGAGGTGTTTTTTGCCCTCGTAAAAGCTCCTCCGCTCCCGGAAGGGGAGGGGGTCGGAGGGGAAGCCCTCGAGGCCCACCCGGTCCAGGGCCATGACCCGCACCTGGCTCACCCGGTCGGCCATGGGGGCGTAGGTGAAGGTGGGCCCCGCCGCCTTGGCCGAGAGGACCACGGCCTCGCCGCTGCGCACCTCCACCCGGAAGCCCCTGGCCCCTTCCGGCCCCAGGAAGCGGAAGACCACCTCCCCCGAGGGGCCGTAGGCCGCCCGCACCAGGGGAGCGGGGAGGAGCTTCCGCCTCACCCCCGTGCCCAGGACCGCCCCCTCCCCGGCAGGAAGCGCCTCGGCCCCCAGGGCCACCCGGCCCCGGTAGAGGGAGACCCGCCCCCTCTCCTCCCGGGAGAGGCGGAGGTGGGTGCCCGTGGGCCGCACCTCCCCTTCCGGGGTGGAGAGGGCGAGGGGAATGGCCGCCTCCCGCACCACCTCCACGCCGCCCGCCTCCAGGGCCACCCGCACCCGCTCTCCCCCGCCCCAGAGGCTCCGCCACCGCCGGGCCTCCCCCCGGGCCTCGGGGCTGAAGGCCAGCTCTAACCCCCCGAGGCGCACCACCTCTCCGGCGGGCACCTCCCCAAAGGCCTTGGAGCCCAGGGGGGCCGGGTAGAGGGGAAGGCGGGCCAGGGCGATGAGGGCGACAAGGAGGAGGAGAAGCCGCCCCACCGGGGCCCTCTGGCCCGGCCGGGGCCGGGGGAGGGCGAGGAGGAAGAGGCTTCCTTGGCCCAGGCGGCTCCTTAGGCGCACCTCGCCCCCGTGGGCCTCGAGGACCCGCTTCACCAGGGCGAGCCCCAGGCCCGTCCCCTCCACCTCCCCCCGGGTGGAGGCCCGGTAGAAGGGCTCAAAGACCTTGCCCTGCTCCTCCTTGGGGATGCCGGGGCCGGTGTCGGCCACGGCGATGCCGTAGCGGTCCCGGCCCAGAAGGAGGCGCACCGCCACCCGCCCCCCTTCCGGCGTGTACTTGACGGCGTTGGAGAGGACGTTCAAGACCGCCTGGTAGAGCCAGTCCCGGTCCCCGTAGACCCAGGCCTCCCCCCGGGGCAGGGTGAGGCGGAGGGCGATCCGCTTCCTGCGGGCCAGGGGGCGCACCTCCTCCGCCGCCTGCTGGAGGAGCGCCTTCAGGTCCACGCGCTCCACCTTGAGGCGGACCCCCTGGCCCAGCTTCAGGTAGTCCTGGGCCTTTTGTAGAAGCTCCTGGATGCGCCGGGCGCTCTTCTCGGCGATCTGGAGAAGCTCCTTGGCCTCCTCGGGAAGCCCCTCCGTTTCCAAAGTTAGCTCCAAGGCCCCGAGGACGCTCATGAGGGGGTTCTTGATCTCGTGGAGGAGGAGGCGGAGGAGCCTGGCCGTCTCGTCCTGGGCCCGGAGAAGGGCGAGCTCCCGCTCCCTCAAGGCCAGAACCTCCCGGAAGGCGCCCAGGAGGAGGGCCAAGGCCTCCCGCACCTCCCGGCCCGGGGGCCTCGGGCCCTCCCAGTAGAGGGCCAGCTCCCCCTCCTCCAGAAGCTTCTCCCCCCGCACCGGGCCCTCGGGCAGAACCTGCCCCCGGTAGACGAGCCGCACGGGGTAGCGGGCGAGGAGGTCCGCCAAGAAGGCCAGGTCCGAGGGAGGAGCCTGGAGCATCGCCTTTAGCCTAGGGCCTGGGTGTGAAAACCCTGTGATTAGGGCTTGGGAGCCATGACCACCAGGAGGAGGGCAGGACTTGCGGACTCGTTCCTGACCCCATGCACCTCCCCCGCCGGGGCCAAGGCGGCCATACCCGGGACCAGAAGGGCCTCCTCCTCCCCCACCTGGACCACCACCTCGCCCTCCAAGACGTAGTAGACCTTGTCCGAGCCCGCATGGGCGTGGGCCTTCTGGGCCTGGCCCGGGAGGAGGGCGTAGAGGTCAAAGAACATCTTCTCGGACTGGAAGACGGGGATCTTCAAAAGCTTCTCCTCGGAGAAGCGGGCGAGCTTTTTTAGGTCGCGGATCTCCACGCCCCCCAGTCTACTTGACGCGGGGCCTTAAGGAGGCTAGACTAGCTTTTGCGCGCCGGGGAGTAGCGCAGCCTGGTAGCGCACACGCTTGGGGTGCGTGTGGTCGTCGGTTCAAATCCGGCCTCCCCGACCAAGAACCCCGCCCCCTAGGGGGCGGGGCCTTAGCCTTTTGGGCCTACATCTGGCCGGTGACCCTTTTCAGGACCTCCTTTAGGGCTTTCAGGTTCTCCCTTACCGGCTTGTCGTTGAAGAGGGCGCTTCCCGCCACGGCCACGTCGGCGCCCGCCAGGTAAACCTCCCCCACCGTGGTCTGGTTAACCCCCCCGTCCACCTCAATGAGGCAGGCGGGGTTCAGGGCGTCCCGCATGGCCTTGAGCCGCCTGAGCCTCTCCGTGGACTGGGGAATGTACTTTTGCCCGCCAAACCCCGGGTTCACGCTCATGAGGAGGGCCAGGTCCAGCTCGGGCAGGAGGGCCTCAAAGGCGGCAAGGGGGGTGGCGGGGTTGATGGCCAATCCCGCCTTCTTCCCCAGCTCCTTCACCTTCTGCACCGCCCGATGGGCGTGGGGCGTGGCCTCAAAGTGGACGGTGATCACATCGGCCCCCGCCCGGGCGAAGTCCTCCAGGTAGCGCTCCGGGTTGACGATCATGAGGTGAACGTCCAAAGGGAGCCTGGTCACCCGGCGCACCGCCTCCACCAGGATGGGGCCGAAGGTGAGGTTGGGGACGAAAACCCCGTCCATCACGTCCAGGTGGATCCAGTCCACCCCGGCCGCCTCCGCCTCCCCGATCACCTCCTTAAGCCGGGATAGATCCGCCGTGAGGATGGAGGGAGCAAAGCGCACGGCCCCACTATACCCCGCGCACCATGCGGTACGCCCAGGCCAGGGCCAGAACCATGAGGGAAAGGAGGAGGAGCTCCGCCAAGACCGCCTGGAACCCCGGGTGGTCCAGGGAAAAGGGGTATTTCTGCAACCCCTCTGCGGTGATCACCAGGATCCTCCGCACCCCGGCGATGATGCCGATAACCAAGAATGGCTCCACCTGGAGCTGCCCCTCGCGGGCAAAGCGCACCAGGGTATACAGGATCTCCGCCATCATCAAGGCGAGAAGCACCTTGTCCAGAAGAAGGATGGGAAGGCCAGCCCCTTTGCCCTGGAGAACCAAGTCCACGCCTTCCAAGACCGCCATCACCAGGAGGTAGGCCGCCCCCAGGATTACCAAGGTCCCCGCAAAGGAGTAGATGACCGCCTCTGCCCGGGGAAAGATGCGAAAAAGAGGCTCCATGGGACACAGGGTAGCAGGGGCGGGCCCCCTTTCCCACAGGAGCGGATCGGTGTGGCTACACGAAAAGGGAAAGAAGGGCTTCCGCCACCCTCTCCGGGGTGAAGCCCAGCCGCTCGTAGACCTCGGGGTAGGGGGCGCTGGCCCCGAAGCGGTCCAGGCCCACCACCTTGTGGGCGTAGCGCTCCCAGCCCAGGCTGGCCCCGGCCTCCACGGCCACCGTGGGCAGGCCCGGGGGCAGGACCTCCTTGCGGTAGGCCTCGGGCTGGGCGGCGAAGAGCTCAAAGGAGGGCAGGCTCACCACCCGCACCCGCCTGCCCCTTTCCCCTAGGAGGGCCCGGGCCTTCAGGGCCAGGTGGACCTCGCTCCCCGTGGCCACGATCACCCCTTCGGGCTCCTCTGCGTCTTCCAGGACGTACCCGCCCTTAAGAAGCCCCTTGGCCTTCTCCGGGGGGAGGAGGGGCACGGCCTGCCGGGTGAGGATGAGGGCCGTGGGGCCCTCCTTGCGCCTCAGGGCCACCTGCCAGGCGTAGAAGGTCTCGTAGGCGTCGGCGGGCCGGATGACCCAGAGGTTGGGCATGGCCCGCAGGCTCATGAGGTGCTCCACGGGCTGGTGGGTGGGGCCGTCCTCCCCCAGGGCGATGGAGTCGTGGGTGTAGACGAAGACCGTGGGCGTGCCCATGAGGGCCGCCAAGCGGACGGCGGGGCGCATGTAGTCGGCGAAGACCAAGAAGGTGCCCCCGTAGGCCCGGTACCCCCCGTGGAGGTTCAGGCCGTTCAGGATGGCCCCCATGGCGTGCTCCCGCACGCCGAAGTGAAGGTAGCGCCCCAGGGGGTTTTCCCGGGAGAAGTCCGCCATCCCCTGGGCCTGGGTGTTGTTGGAGGGGGTGAGGTCGGCGCTTCCCCCCAAGAGCTCGGGCATCCTAGGGGCGATGGTGTCCAGGGCCTTGCCGCTGGCGGCCCGGGTGGCGATGGGCTTGTCAAAGGCCGGGGGCTCCTCGGGGAGGGAGGGGAGCTCCCCTTTGAGGCGGCGGGAAAGCTCCTGGTAGAGGTCGGGGAAGGCCTTGGCGTAGGCCTCCATGGCCCTTTCCCAGGCCTCCTGAAGGGCCTTTCCCCTCTTTCGCATGTCCATGTGGCGGTAGACCTCCTCCGGGACCTCAAAGGGGGGGTAGGGCCAGCCCAGGTTTTTCCGGGTGGCCTCCACCGCCTCCGGCCCCAGGGGCTCCCCGTGGGCCTTGTGGGAGTCCTGCTTGGGGGAGCCGTAGCCGATGTGGCTCCGGACGGCGATGAGGCTGGGCCGCTCGTCCAGCTTTGCCAGCTTGATGGCGTGGCGGAGAGCATTCAGGTCGTTGGCGTCCTCCACCCTCAGGGTGTGCCAGCCGTAGGCCCGGTAGCGGGCCAGGACGTCCTCGGTGAAGGCCAGGTCGGTGGGGCCGTCAATGGAGATGCGGTTGTCGTCCCAGAAGACGATGAGCTTGGAAAGCCCCCAGGTCCCGGCCAGGGAGCTGGCCTCTCCCGAGACCCCCTCCATCAGGTCTCCGTCCGAGGCCAGGACGTAGGTGTAGTGGTCCACCACCACGTGGCCGGGGCGGTTGAACTCGGCGGCCAGCTTCCTTTCCGCCAGGGCCATCCCCACGGCGGTGGCGATCCCCTGCCCCAAAGGCCCCGTGGTCACCTCCACCCCCGGGGTGTGGCCGTACTCGGGGTGGCCCGGGGTCTTGGAGCCCCACTGGCGGAAGCGCTTAAGCTCCTCCAGGGGAAGGTCGTAGCCCGTGAGGTGGAGGACGGCGTAAAGGAGCATGGAGCCGTGCCCAGCGGAGAGGACGAAGCGGTCCCGGTTGGGCCAGGCGGGGTCCAGGGGGTTGTGGCGCAGGACCTCCCGGTAGAGGAGGTAGGCCAGGGGGGCCATGGCCATGGGCATGCCCGGGTGGCCGCTCTTGGCCTTTTCCACGGCGTCTATGGCCAGGAAGCGGATGGCGTTCACCGAAAGGGTGGCGAGGTCTTTGGTCTCGGTCATGGTTCCCTCCAGGCTACGAAGGTGTGAGGCCGGGCACAAGGCGGCCTCCCCGGGGCAAACATAAAGCCCCTCTTATGAAAGAGGGCCCTGCCCCGGAGAAAGACTATACGCCTTGCCCAAAGGCGCGCGGGGTGGTAGAATCCCCTAGGTGTGGGCGCCCGTAGCTCAGCAGGATAGAGCGGGGGCTTCCTAAGCCCTAGGTCGGGGGTTCGAATCCCTCCGGGCGCACCAGGCAGGAAACGCTCCGCCCAGGAAAGCCTGGGCGGAGGTCTTTTTGAGTCCCTGGACCCGAGGAGCGTAGCGGCGGTAGAGGTGCAGAAGGGCTTCCTCGTCCCTCCAGGCCACCCGGCGGAGGAGGTGGATGTCCTCTTCGTCCTCGCCCATACCGCAAGGTACTGCCCCAAAACCCCTGGGCCTAGATCCCTAAGTGCCCGCACTTTGGTTTCGCAACATGGGGTGCCCAAGTCGGGGCTGTGGAGGGGCTTTTCTGGGGCCCCCACCGCGGCTTGTGCCGCGGTGGGGTACTTAAGCCCGGGGCGCCCCTAAAAGGACCGGGCCGGGCGGCGGGGGCGGGGGGCGGGCAGC
>Ga0080008_141309_pt1 | contig 12638 bp, 11 predicted proteins | sample ConCONMetagenome_FD_69211 | JGI IMG/M metagenome (GOLD analysis project Ga0080008, IMG submission 69211) | Hot spring microbial streamer communities from Conch Spring, Yellowstone National Park, USA - CON_C (SPADES assembly) (version 2) | ecosystem: Environmental > Aquatic > Thermal springs > Hot...
CCGCGCCATACGTCGTCTTCCAAATCGACGGGACTAGGTTCACGGCCCAAGCCGACTTCCTCGTGAAGTACGCCGACGGGAGGAGGGAGCTGGTGGAGCTGAAGAGCCACATACTCAGAAAAGAGGAGTGGGAAACAAAAGCGGAATGGTCACTTGCCGCCAAGATAATGCGTATGTTGTACAGAAAAGCCGGCTACGACTACCCCCTGCGTCTCATCTACTTTGCCGAAAGAGACGGCGCCGTGACGCCGGAGGAGGAAGTCTTCATATACCCCAAAGACGAGAAAGACGACGAGCCGCTCCTCAACGTCCTTAGGGAAAGATTAAAGCATGTATAACCTCCCCTTTTTTCCTCCCAGCTCCAACCCGCGATGCGGTAGCCCGGGGCGGGGCCGCCTAAGAGCCGTATTTCCGGTAACAGGCTGCGCGCGGCCTCTCTCTTTTTAACCGTCTTTGCAGGTATTACTTCACAGGTACAGACTCACAGGCATAATTATACCTGTGAGTCAAGTCCTGTGAGGAAGTACCTGCAGGCGCTGGTCTGACTAATTCCTCCTGGCCTCTATGAGGCCGGCTTACCACTTGCGGTTCCCGCCGTCTTCCTCGGCGGCGCTTAGGAAGGCCAAGTCTCGGCAGATACCTCGACCCGCCGCCTTGTGCGCCATCTGCCGATTCATCGTTTTTCTCCCTCCCCTTCATCCACATGAACGAGCTCGCGAAGGCGGTGCTGGTGTTTGCGCTGTCCGCCGCGGCGGCAGTGTGGCTTCTGGGCGTAGCGCTACAGCTGTGGCCCGACACGGGCCAGCTGGCCTACGGCAACCCCTTGCCGTACCTCAAGGTCAAGTTCGACCGGCCTGTAAACGCCGTGAGGTTCTGGGTGGAGGACTTCGGCGGCCTGCCCTACGAGCGGGTTTGGCTCTACGTCAACGGACAGCTTGCCGCGTCGGGAGGGCCAGGCACAGACGCCGCGGCGAAGTGCGGCGACGAGGTAGCCGCCGTGGTTAAGTACCACAGCGGCACCAAGAAGCTGGAGGGACGCATACTCTGCACCGAACCCATAAAGGCGCCAGGCGGCGGCGAGGCGAAGCGGACGATCCGCCTGATACAGACTACGCAGGCTTACAGAGCCATAACCGGCGATATGGATCAGACTGGCCCGCCACTGCGGTTCGACGGAGCATGCAACATAGATTACTACTGCGGTGGTGGCGCCTGCTACCTCCGCGCCACTGCCTCGGTCGAGATTGCCGCAGTTAGACCAGACGTGATAATCTGCGTGGGAACCAACTGCGGCGCCTCCTACACGCTTTCGTGGAGCTTCCAGCGGACAGGAAGTGTCCGCCAGATCGTACCGATACATGTGTTCAAGACACCTGATGCGCCAGCATCTCAGTTACTCGGAGGCGGCCGCGGCGCGGTAGACATATATGTGGAATATGACTATGTTCCATACTACAGACGTTACGACCTCTACGTCTATGTCAACAGAACCCTCGTCGCTGAGTGCCACAGAGAAACCACTGTCTCAAGTGAAATAATGCCTTGGACGGTGTATAAGAAGCCCAATGCGACGGGCGTGTACCTCACTAGGATCTACAAGCCTGGCGGACCCGTCTTCGATGGCAACTTAGCGATATACGAGTTCAACGGCACCTACGGCTTCGAAGTCGTAACGAACCCCATCGACGGCGAGGTCGGCCCCTCGGAATGCGAGCCGCTCTCCCCCACAGGCATCGCGGTCACGGTCGGTGGGTTCTGCTTCACGATAGACTTCGGCGTGACTTTAAACGAGTTCTTCGACAGAGGCCCACTGCGGCGCTTCCTGGAGTACCTCAATTCGCCGAACGGCACCGACGCCAGATCTGCGCTCAGAAGAGCGCTGAATGCGATGAAGGACATGGAGTACAACGTGCCGAGGATAGTCGAAAGAGGAAACTCAACAGTCAACGTCTACCACGAGATATACTCCAGGCAGAGCGGCTTTGCCACGTTCAGCTTCAAGGCGCTTTCAATATCCTCGCTGGGGGCCGTCTACGCCAACGCCATACTGCCGATCGACATAAAGCTCCCGCCGCCTGCCCCGCCGCAAAACGCCACTAGGACGTACATCTTCAGCTATAACTAATTCATCGTTTTTTTCTTTCCCCTTCCTCTCATGCGAATACTGGAGGAACTGGGGACGTTCATAGTATCGGTGGCACTGGCGGTTGCGCTGATCGGCGTAGCGGCTGTCATGCTTTATTACTTCAACCCCCAGCAACCGGTTGACCACGCCAAAGCCGCCTTCTACCCGCTGGTCAAGCCCCTCAACGCAACCCACGTCTGGCTCGGCGTAAAGCCATCCGCAGACAAAGTGGAGGTGGTGGAGCTGAAGTACCAGCACAAGGGACAGTGGGTAGACATCCCCGTGGCGAAATTTACGGCGGATAGGGCCGTTTGGCTCAACGCGACCGACGGGAGGCCCGTCGCTGTGCCGTGTTTCGCCAACGTCACAGTCGCCACGCGGTACGGCACCGCCTCCAGGGCCGTCTCCTTCACCCCGGTGTGCCTCCAGAGACAGCCACAGCTCAGAGACGACCTGACTGTACTGCTCCAGCGGATGGTGTCCTACGGCTCCTACGTGCTGGACTACGTGGCGTATAAATCCACCCCAGTCCTCACGGCCTACTTCGGCTTCGGCTCCATGCACATAGGCTTCCAAAACGTGGGCCCCTTCCCCTACATGGCCGTACGCTTCAGCCCCAACGGCAGTGGCCTGTGGCCGCCCAGCGTCTACGCCGTATCGCTGACCCCAGGCGAGCACAGAAACATCGGCGACATCCCCTCTGGAGAGCCTTGGCTCCCAATGCCAGAAGGCATATGCAAGCTTATGCCAGCTCCTAGGTATTACGTATACACAGACGGAGTTTGTAGCGTGATGTACCGCTGGATGAACATATACGTGTACTGGAACGACACCCTAGAGATCTGGATAAACAACGTGCGGGTCTACAACGGCACGCCGCCCGCCGCCGCGGCGGAGTACACCGCGCCGCAGGGCTTTACGGTCGTCTTCGACCCCGACGCGGGCAAGCTCGAAATACGATACCCCTCGATCGTATACGAATGTCATGTAATTCGCAAGGAATGTGCTCCTTATTATTGGGGACAACGCACAGCGCTTACCCTCCCCGTCGAGAGGGGCGTCACGCAGTGGAGCGGGTGGGTTGAGATGATAAACACGCTAGCGCCGACGTCGCATGTCGTGATGGGCGGCGAGTACAGCGTGCCGTGGAACGTCATGCCCGCCGGGCCCTACGTGGGGAGGAGCGGCGGCTTTGAGCTCTTCGGCGTGGTTCCGCCCTTCGAGGTGTACTCCGTATACGCCGCAATAAACGGAAGCGGCCTCGTGGTGAGGATCGGAGACCCCAACTGCGGCGCCTCGGAGCGGTGCATCCGCACCTTCTTCTACCCCCAGCCAGGGGCGTACAGAATTGATACAGGCATCAACATGCCAGCTGGCGTGCCAGTCTACATCGACCGGAACTACATGATAGCGGTTACCAGCACCTTCTCTCAGTCCTACTGCGGAGGCGGCGGCAGATTCGCTAGATGCGCAACCATCAGCTGGTACGTGCCGGGGGTTTCTTATGCAGTGTTCATTCGTCCAACCGGCGGCAGTGAGTCTTGGCACATAGGCTCAGGCCCCTACACCTGCATCATACGGACAGACGGGTTCCGCAACACCGTGGCGTTTGAGGAGAAGGCGTGGCAGATAGACTGCGGAAAGTGGGGCGGCCCCTGGGGCAATGAGTGGGAATCGCTCGGCGTCGTCAGGCTGGTGTTCAACAGAAACTACACCGTAAGCGTGTACAAAGACGGGCAGTACCTCTACAACGTGCCAGTGTACGTCTGCGCAAGGCCAGGATGCGGCTTCGGGCCCTGGGCCCCCACGCAGAGACTCACAATCCCGGTGTCCTGGGGGCCAGACGGCATAGCCATGGGCGTTGCTCGATTTGTGCACAACAAAGACAGCGAGGGCTACAGCGCTAGCGTAGGCTACGGCGGAGGCATAGTCTACGTGTATGGCACACAGACCGCCGCCATGCCGTTCTACTACAGGTACAACCTAACAGGAGCCTACCCCTACAGGCTTGAAGTTGATATATTCACGGCAGAGAAGAACATAACCCAAGCTGGCGACTGGATCTACATCAACGTGACCTACAGCGGCCACCTCAAGCTGTACCTCGGCGACCAGCTGGTCGCCTACGACGCCCTCTACGGCTGGACAGTCAGGCGGGACTACGTCCCACCACCTCCCAGATACTATGAACCGGGCGAGCCAGAACCGACGTGTGTTCCGCAGAAGGTTAAAAAGTCAAAAGGATTGGAGCACGGAAACCTTCAAAAAGGCGATGACGGCTACTCGGTAGAGGTGCGCAAGGTGTATGAGGTGCGCGAGTTCGGATGCGGCGTAGACCGCACATACGAAGAAAAAATCACCGCCGCCGTCTACACAGTAGACGGCAACAGCTACCACACAAGAGACCCCAACAACAACGTCTGCGGATACCAACCAGCAGAAAACTGCGGCGGCACAGTCTACTGCGGAGAGTGTCGGGGTGGATAATCTGGATAAAACTTGCGCCTAACGGTTCTATTTAAACTCCCCCCGTCTTTTTTACATGAGGGTCAAAGTCATAATGTTGGTGGCCGTGGTGCTTCTGTCAACATCGGCATATGCGGATTATCTTACTAACTACATCTTGTACGCCATGTGGAGCCCCTCGTATACGCTTGACAAATTCGGCTTCAACGGCATAGCCGTTACCATGGGCCCAATACGTTTGGGAGAGTGGGAGGTTCGAACCGTTGAGGAAGTGATCCTCGACGGGCTTCCGCCAGATACGTTGATCAGAGACCTCTCCCGGTACAGACGCACGACTATATACGGCATGGATCCTGGCATGCGGGCGTCGCCCTGGCTCCCCAATGGGACAATCATTGAGTACACCTTCACCCGCGCCACCGCGATGTTCGAGCCCGTTGAAGATATCGACGTGAGGAGAGATGTGAAGTGGTATGTCCACACGATCCACTACAACGACATCTGGTGGCTCAGGCCCGTCGGCGTCCGCTACGGCCTGCGGATCACTGTGAAAAGCGACGACAGGCCCCCGCTGGATTTCAGCTGTCTAAAATACGTCAAGACCGTTGCCAAGCGGGAGGTCTACAACGTTGCATGCCCAGGCAACACCTCCACTGTGTACTTTGTCAACGTCTATTTCATGTACGCGTGGACTGGGGAGAAGAAGCTGTGCATCTTCGCCGAATCGTTCAACGCGGCAAAGTACGTGGCTGGCAGAAGAGGCACCAGGGTGCTCCTCAACCACTGCCGCCCGGCCGAGAAGCCCCCCAGAAACATCACCGCCGCGGTGACGCCATGGGGCGGAAGGCAGAGCCGCCTAGACATCTACGTAGACGGCGCCCGCTTCGAAACCCTGTGGATAGACGGGCCCAATGCCAAACTCTTCGCTGGCCCCCACGAGTTCCCAACATATATGCCAGAAACGAAAACAGCCGCATATGTAGACCTCAACTACCCCGGCGTCGTCTTGAGGCCGCTGGGGTCTGCGCTACTGCTGATCGGCAACGACACGGTGATGGCTCCGCCTAGATACGTGCTGAAGGAAAAGGGCAGGGCGTTCACCCAGGCCCGGGTGGAGCTGACGTACGACCAGGGCGTGGTGATGCTCCCGGGCCGCACCTACTACAACTCCACCGTATACGCGTGGCCCATGGTGCCTGTCAAGATCCACGGCCGCGCAACAGAGCTTCCGTACAAGACGCTGGTGAACGTCTCCAAGCTCTGCCCAGGCGGCGCCGTGGTGTCCGGCCGGTACAGCTGGGTGGGGGGCTGGGTAGAGGTAAGGGGGCCCACCTCGATTCATTGCACGGAGTACCCAGTGGAGCTCCTCCTGCCCAACGGCACCCCTGTAGCGGCAACGGCGCCTTTCAACAAGACGTTTGTCTGGACGCCCCCGCCCATAGTCTACCCCAACGGCACCAGGCTGGAAGCCGACCCAGTCTCGGTGTTTATAGACGGGCCGAAGGCGGTGCGCGTGAACTACAGCCGGGTCTACTACCTGGTGCGGGTCGCCACGCCTCTGGGGGTGAACGAGACCTGGACGCCTAGGGGGGCCGCGGCGAGCGCCCCGGCTGTGATAAACCTCGGCAACGGGACGCGCTGGGTCGCCGAGGGCCCGGCCTCGGCTGTGGCAGAGGGGCCGCTTGTGCTGGCGCCGCGGTATAAGAGGCAGTATTTGGTGAGGCTGGAGGCTCCCGTCAACTCCACAGAGGCCTGGGTAGATGAGGGCTTGACCTTCGCGGTGGGGCTTCCCGACCCGTGGGATCTGCCGAACGGCACCCGCTTCGCCAGTCTTTTGATCAACGGCACGGCGCAGAGGGACTTCCGCGTGGACAAGCCCATGACGCTGAAGGCGCAGTACGCCGAGGTCTACTACTGGGCCTCCGTCGAGACGCCGGCGAACAAGACGGCCAGCTGGATGCCGAAAGGCACCGTGCTGAAGTTCCCCGACTACCTCGACTTCGGCAACGGCACCCGGCTGATCAAGCCGTCGGTAAGAGAGGTAGTTGTGGAGGGGCCGGTTGCGTTGAAGGTGGAGTACGCCAAGAGGCAACACTACGTGAAGATTGAGGGAGTAAACAGATGGGAGGGGTGGGCCGACGCGGGCTCCGTGGTGAGGCTTAACGCCACCGTGGTAGGCGGGGTGGAGTACACGCCAGCCGAGGTTGTAACTGCAACCAGCCCCGGCGTCTACAGACCACTCTTCTACGCCGTGTGCAGAACCGTGGCGAGAGACGTGTTGGGTGTGCCTAACCCCCTCGCCACGGTGAAGCTCTGCGACGCCGCGGCGCAGGCCGGGCTAGACGGCTCCGCCGTGGTTGCGGCCTACACCAGAGAGCTCTGCCAGCCAGCCGTCGAGGCGTCTCCCATAAGCCCCTACACAGCCGCCGGAGCCGCCGCGCTGGCGGTCGCCTTAGCGCTGAAGAGGAGGAAAAAATAAAAGGTTTTTTCTCTTTCAACTCTCTTTACAGGGATTTCCTCACAGGGGTAATTATCCCTGTAAAGAAATCCCTGTAAGCGTGTGGAGGAGCTCGGAGGCGCCGTGTACCAAATGTGGTTCTTTATCGTTAGTTCTCCATATGCCGACATGCTCAGAATAGTAATTCCAGTTCTGTGGACGGTAGCATTGGCAATTGCGGCGGTTCTGCCTACGGAGTCTGGCGACGCGTTCTACTTCGCCTTCGGCGGGCAGGCTGGGGCTGTGAACGCCTACGGCCAGAGGCTGTGGGCGGTGCCAGGGGAGCTCATCGCGTCAGACCCTATGGGCTCCTGCCTTGCAACTGCGCACCGCGTGTTCAACGGCACGCTGTTCCTCGGCACCGCCGTGGCCTACAGCGCCTAGGAGTCGCGGACGTGGAGCTGGTGAAGGCGTGCGACGACGACGGCCGTGTGGAGGTGAATCCTCTAGGCTTCAAAAGCGGCTACAGAGTAAGCTTCCCCGGCACGGTGGGGAGGTTGACGCCGGAGCAGATAGCAGAGATGCTGTTCTCAGGCGTCAAGATATACCACGTGGAGGTCCCGCTGTGTGGCGAAAGGTCTGAGGAACCAACACCTGCGAGCACATCCCAGTAGGTGCATCCACACAGGTACAGACTTACAGGAGTAATTAAACCTGTGAGCGAATCCCTGTAGGGATGTACTTGCAGGCGAATAAGCCTCTTTTTCCCCATCCTTTGTCTACATTACCGGTGGAGCCCTTCGCCCCAGCCGCGGAGCACGAGGCGGGCCTCATAAAAGATGGAGAGAAAAAGAGGTTACTGAAGCCTCCGGTTCACCTCTATCAGTTTTTCACGATTTTTTTCTTAATCTCTTCGACTTTCTCCTTTGGTATGAAGAAGTTGAGGGTACTGTTGAACTTATCGGCGTAGGACAAGCTCGGTGTGCCGTATCTCATCGGAGGGTACATGTTGAGCCCTATGTGAATCAATTCACGAAGGAGCAGGTATTCAACAACCTCCTCATCGTCGATTAGGTATTCGTTGAGGTAGATAACCAGTTGCGAGCTTGACAAGTTCGTGAAGGCATCCCTAGTCTTGCAGGGCCTTACTACCAATTTGACGTTTTTTACGCCTATGTAGATTTTGTATCTTTCGAGAATTCTTTCAATTTTCTCCATGAAGCGCTGTGACCAATTAAACGTAATGAACCGTCCTCATGGTAATCCTCTCTTTTCCTTAACGAAGGGGTACTTCACAGTCCTTCAAAAGTAAGGAGGTGGTGAGGTTCAAGAAGACCGACGACGTGGAGGTGCACATAGACGGCATGGGTGACCCCGGCGCCTACCCCCAACTGGCGGAGCTGGTGGAGGGCGCCAAGGCTATAAAGGGGGTCGCCGTGGTCTCCATGCAGACCCATCTCTACATGCTCGACGAGGGGAAGATGAGGCGTCTCGCGGAGGCGGGGCTGGACAAGTTCAACGTAAGTATAAACCCCCTGGACCTTCGCCATGTTGGGGTGGCGGCAGATCTACCCAGGCCGCTTCGACCCGAATCACACGGTGAAGCTGGTCGCGGAGGAGGTCAAGGCGCTGGCTGGCGTGCCCACCATGTTGTACATGTTGCTGACGGCCCCGGAGTTGCCGAAGTATTTGGCGAAGATCAGAGAGGTTAGGCCTATCTTCGTGGTCGGCGGCGCCGCGTTGCCCAAGGAGCTAGCTAGGAAGGCCGCCGAGGCGGGCTTTATCCCGAGAGTCGGCTACGGCATGACGGAGACTGCGCCGATTTTAACGCTGGGCTTCTTTAGACCTACGGAGAAGATGTCTGAAGATGTGGAGGAGTACTACAGCCTGCTCACCGCGACTGGCCTCCCAATACCGTTAGTGGACTTGATGGTCGCCGACGAGAACCTGAACCCCGTCCCCCGGGACGGGAAAACAATGGGTGAAGTCGTGGTGAGGTCTCCTTGGGTGACTCCTGAGTACCTAGGCGACCCGGAGAAGACTAAGGAGGCGTGGAAAGGCGGCTGGTTCCACACAGGCGACGTCGCCGTGTGGCTTCCCGACGGCCACGTCCGTATCGTAGACAGAGCCAAGGACGTGATTAAGTCGGGCGGGGAGTGGATCTCGTCTCTACAGCTCGAGGACCTCATAGCGACGCACCCGGCCGTGGCGCAGGTGGCGGTGATTGGGGTGCCGCATGAGAAGTGGGGCGAGAGGCCGGTTGCCGTTGTAGTTTCGAAACCCGGCGCGTCGGCTACTGAGCAAGACATAATAAAGCACCTTGAGAAGTTTGTGGAGGCGGGCAAGATACCGAAGTGGTGGTTGCCGGACAGGGTGATCTTCGTGCAGCAACTGCCGCTGACGGGCACGGGCAAGATAGACAAGAAGGTTTTGAAGGAGCAGTTTAAGGAGGTGTTGAAGTGAGGGCGGTACAGCTGGTTAAGTTTGGAGAACCTCGCGAAGCTTTGCAGTATACAGATCTGCCGGATCCCAAGCCGGGGCCTGGAGAGGTGGTTGTGAAGATCGAGGCGGCGGGTGTCTGCGGCAGGGATTTAGTGGTGCGTAAAGGTGCGTTTCCTCACGTAAAGCCGCCTGTGGTGCCTGGCCACGAGGGGGTTGGGAGAGTGGTGGAGGTTGGGCTGGGTGTTGAGAAGGAGTTGGTTGGTGCTAGGGTGTTTCTTTCGGCCGTATATGACGGCACGTGTGAATACTGTCGGAGGGGGTTGGAGAATTTGTGTAGAAATGCGGAGCTTCTGGGGGAGTCTCGCAATGGTACATATGCGGAATATGTGTTGTTGCCTGCCAGGTTTGTACATCCGTTCCACGGGGTGGATCCAAGAGCTGCCGTTGTTGCTACTTGTCCGCTTTCCACCGCCGTCTACGCTCTTAGGCATGTGGATGTGAATGGGAAGAGGGTCTTAGTGGTGGGGGCGGGGGGCACTGGTCTCTACATAGCGCAGCTTGCCAGTGTGAGGGGTGGGGAGGTGTATGTCTCTACGAGGTCGCGTGAGAAGGCTAAGGCGATGTCGGAGTTGGGGATAAAGACGGCGGGGGAGGGGGATAAGGATTTTGACGTGGTTGTGGATACCGTGGGGAGCCCTACGTTTGAGAGGTCTTTGAAGCTGGTAAAGAGAAATGGGGTGGTGGTGGTGATAGGGAACGTCACGGGTGAGAGGGCTTTGATAAGCCCGGCCTTGATTATCCTGCGGCAGGTAAAGGTTGTTGGGAGCATGGCCTTTAGGCCTTGGGATATCTACGAGGCGCTTGATTTGTTGAAGAGGGGTCTCATAAAGCCTTTCTACACGGAGTACCGGTTGGAAGATGCCGCCAAGGCTCATGAAGATATGGAGCGCGGCGGCGTCTTTGGGAGAGCTGTCTTAATCCCCTAAACCTTTTGTCGGTTCTAGGGAGACCCGTCTCACGCGCCTTGTTAACGGCTTTCAGGTGGCTTGTTGATGTACTTCCTCAGATGGTGTTGCAAGGTGTGGCGGGCCGCCTCTACATCGTAGCAGATGAGCCCCCCGCCTGCGGCCTTCCGCGTAGGGTGGCGCATGGACAAGTGAGAAGGTAGGGGGTCAAAGCTCGGTAAATTGGCAAAGTTGTGTAAAATGCGGAGTGTGTTGGCTTCGGCTGGCCGCTACTTCTTCATTCTTTTTTCGAGTTCGGCGCATATGTCGTTTAGGGTGAGGCCTTGGGCGGCGAGGAGGACGAGTAGGTGGTAGAGGAGGTCGGCCGCCTCCTCTACGGTCCGCTGTCTGCCTTCGGCTATGGCGGCTATGGCGGCCTCCACGGCCTCCTCGGCGACTTTGCGGGCTATGTGGGGGGTTCCGGCGGTATAGAGGCGGTAGGTGTAGCTCTGGGGGTTGCCCTCTCTTATCCTTTGACGTATGACTTCTTCAAGCTGGGCGAGGACTTGGCAGGTCATTACAACGCCTTTCTGTGATAGGGGAAGCCTTCGTACTCGGTTAATCTCCTGGCGGCGTCGAGGAGCTGGAGGGGGCCTACAGCCTCCGCTATGCCTATAGGCTTCATGAAAGTGTGCGGCGTAATTATGCCGAGCCATCTGGCGGAGCCTCCTGTGGGCAACACGTGACTTATGCCTGCGACATAGTCTAGGTAGGGGCTCGGCATGTCTACGGAGATGGCGCCGACGTTTCTCACTAGGTACGCCACCTCTCGCCTTCCCCACACTTCGAGGTGCTCAGGCGCCACCTCGTCTATAAGCTTCACCGCCTCTTCCACGTCTGACACTTTGCGCGTCTTGAGGGGGCCCATAGAGGAGCTCTTCTCCCTTGCGTAGATCTCCTCGGCCCTTCTGAGGAGCTCCTCGTCAGGGGAGATGAGGTAGGTGAAGGAGGTGGGGCCGTGCTCTAGCTGGGCCAAGACGCCCCGCATTGCAGTCTCTGCGTCCACCCTCTCGGCGTAGACCATAAGCTCCGTGGGCCCTTCGATGCCGTCTATGCCGACGTACTGCGAGAGGACGTACTTAGCCGCTTGCACGTAGAGACCGCCGGGCCCCGCCACCATGTCCACGCCAAGCTGGAAGACGGCGTAGGCGAGGCCGTGGGGGCCGCCGATGGACACCACGGCCGAAACCCCAAGTTCCTTGGCCACGGCGAGAAGCTCCGGCGTTACGCCTTTAGGCGGCGTCACGACGTATATCTTCTCCACTCCGGCGACTTTGGCGGGGACCGCGAGCATGACCAGCGTCGAGATGTATCTAGCGGGGACGTAAAGCGCCACTGAACGCACAGGTCTCCACTGGACGACCCTCAAGACGCCTCCGTAGTAGTCTGCTACGCCCGCGGGAACGAGCCTCTTGTAGAGAGTCTCCACGGACTCAGCCGCCTTCAACGCTGCGCCCACCACCTCCGGGTCTCCGCCTGGGCGGGGCTCTACGACCGGCTTCTCAGGGGCTGCGCCGTCTAGTCGCCTGGAGTATTCAAGAGCCGCCACGAGCCCTCGCGCCGCCACATCGTCGATTATCTGTTCCACAGATTTAATCACGTCGCGTGGAAGGCCCCTCCTCATAGCCTAACCTCCACCCCCTTCTCTTTTAGATATTGCTTAACTTGGCGTATGGTGATTTGGCGGAAGTGGAAGAGACTCGCCGCTAAGACGGCGTCTGCTCCTGCCTTCACAGCCTCGTAGAAGTGCTCCAGCGCCCCGGCGCCGCCCGACGCTATTACGGGCACGTCCACGGCTTGTGCCACGCGCGTGATGAGCTCCGTGTCGTAGCCCAGCTTGGTGCCGTCGCGGTCTATGGAAGTTAGGAGTATCTCCCCCGCGCCGAGCTCCACGGCCTTTTTCGCCCACTCCACGGCGTCTAGGCCCGTGGGCTCGCGGCCGCCTCTGACGTATACCTCATACCTCCCGCCGGCCCACTTGGCGTCTATGGCCACGACTGTGGACTGGCTTCCGAAGACCTCGGCCATCTCTCTTATCAAGCCGGGGTTCTTCACGGCGGCTGTGTTTATGGAGACCTTGTCTGCTCCAGCCTTAAACAACGCCTCGGCGTCTCTCAGCGTCTTCACGCCGCCGCCGACGAGGACGGGGATGGTGACGGCCTCG